>Ga0180434_10007905_pt1 | contig 11878 bp, 10 predicted proteins | sample SS_ome_7_FD_132453 | JGI IMG/M metagenome (GOLD analysis project Ga0180434, IMG submission 132453) | Hypersaline lake sediment archaeal communities from the Salton Sea, California, USA - SS_1_D_2 metaG | ecosystem: Environmental > Aquatic > Non-marine Saline and Alkaline > Hypersaline >... | reverse complement strand
ACTTGGCGCCGACATTGTTGTCAGTCATCGACGCCCCCGCTTCTTCGGCCATGCAAGGCCGCGACATCTCTCCCTTGTGGTCGGGACGTCAGGCGCCCGCGCGACCGGTCCTGTGCGAGCTGTTGGTGGAAAACCGAAATTTACGCGCTCTGCGAACAAATGAATGGAAAGTCATGCTGGATCAGCCGCGCCAAACGGCCTTCTATTTCACTCTCACGAGCGACGCCGACGAACAGCATCCAGCGACAAAAATGACCGAATCTTTTCGGGCCGCGCTAAAACAGCTTCGCGACGAACGCGACAAGAGCATAGAGTTCGGACGTCGCCTGGACCGCGGCGTCGATGCGATCGAAATTGACGAAGAAATGGAAAAACGCTTGAAAGCGTTGGGCTATATCAAAGATGAAGATTAGATCTTGTTCCAGAATCCCTGGAGGGCCGGCTCCCCGCCGAACTGAAGCGGATTCCGAGACGGGCGCGGGCGTTTCGCCGCGCCGGGAGTACGCATGACTACTCCGCGTATAGGCATCGGATACGATATTCACCGCGTCATTGCCGGCCGCACGTTGGTGCTCGGCGGCGTTCGCATCCCCTGCGAATTCGGGCTCGACGGCCATAGCGACGCCGATGTCGTCATCCACGCTCTCTGTGACGCGCTCCTCGGTGCCGCCGGCCTGGGCGACATCGGCGAATTATTCCCCGACACCGATCCGGCCTACCAGGACGCCGACAGTTGTCGTTTCCTGTCCGCCGTCCTCGCGCTGGTCACGGGCGAGGGTTACTCGGTCGGCAACGTGGATCTCATCATCCACGCCGAACGCCCGAAACTCGCAGCGCACAAATCCGCCATGCGAAATCGGTTGGCGGTGATGCTCGAGATGTCGCAAGACATGATCGGAGTCAAAGCCACCTCCAACGAGAATCTCGGCGCTGTCGGACGAGGCGAGGCGCTCGCCTGCTGGGCCGCGGTGTTGCTGACGCCGCATACATAGACTCCCGCGCCCCCCCTTGCTATCATGTAGACGGCTATGCCAAGGCGCGCGGTCGGACACGCGAAATAACCTGCTACGAGCATAATGATTTTGTCAGCTTGGTCGATTCTAGAAGTGCTGTCGCGCAACTGGGCCATTGCGGCGATTCTCGTCACCGTGATCGTCCTGCTGATCGTACCCGCGCTGGTCATTATGAAATACGTCCGCATCTCCCTCAGTAAAATGCGAACCACCAATCCGCCGTTGACGCGTAATCCGCTTGATTACGAGCCGCTAGTAGGCGAAGCGGTCAGTTTTCCGGCTGACGACGGTTTGCGGCTGTCCGGCACGATAATCCGCGCTAATCCGCTCGTTCCGCGCCGCGGCCTGGTCCTGTTCGCGCATGAATACTGCTCCGATATGTTCTCCTGCGCGCGGTATTGTCGCCCGCTGATGCAGGCGGGTTACGACGTATTTACGTTCGATTTTCGCGGTCACGGACAATCCGACAATGATCCTGATTACACGCCGCGACAATGGGTCAGTGATCGCGAGGTCAACGATATGCGCGGGGCGTTCGCCCAAGCGGCGCATTGGTTGGATATTCATGGATATAAGCGCGACATCGGATTGTTCGGCATTTCGCGCGGCGCCTGCGCCGGGATACTCGCCGCCGACGAAAACCCCGACATCCGCGTAATTGTCGCCGACGGCGTCTTCAGCACGGACCGAACAATCGAATATTTCATGAAACGCTGGGCGTACATTTTCGCCAAGGTGCGCATCGTCTATGAAAACCACCACCCGGCTTTCTGGAAGCTGTTGCGCTGGTCAATGATGCATTTCGCGCGCCGCGAGTTTCGTTGCGCGTTTCCGTCCGTGCACAAGGCCATAAGGCGCATGACGCCGCGGCCCATGCTGTTTATTCACGGGGAGAAGGATTCATACCTGCCGGTGGAGGAGTCAAGATTGTTATATGCCCTGGCAGGGCAACCGAAGCACATGTGGATCGCTCCCGGGGCGCGTCACAATCAAGCTGTTCTGTTACACCCGCGGACATATATGAAACTGACCGTTCAATTCTTCGATCGCTACTTGGCGAAAATCGAGGACGCTCCCGTGACGCTCACCCGTGGACATAACGGCGCCCCGCGCGCGCCGCGGCCCTCCGCCACACTCCTCGAATCATCGAAATCATAACTGGACGGCGGTGAACCATGCCCACGTTGCTCGAACGGATCGCCGCCAAAGGCGCTTTTTGGCACGCAAGTCGCGTCTACGCTCGTTTTCAGGCCGGCTTGCATGATGTTGAGCAAGTACAGACGCAAACGCTGCGGCAGGTTCTTTCACTGTTGGGCGGGAGCGACTACGGCCGGAAATACAAATTGGGCGCGGTCCGCACGGTTGAAGACTTGAAAAAGAACGCCCCGCTCGTAACGTACGAAGATCTAAGACCTTATATAGACCGCATGCGCATCGGCGACACCGGCGCCCTGCTCCATCCGCGCGAGCGCATTCATATGTTCGCCACCAGCAGCGGCACTACCGCCAAGCAGAAGCTCATCCCCGTCACTCCGGAATTCGTGCGGCAATATCGCCGGGGCTGGAATATTTTCGGTTTAAAAATGCTCAGCGATCACCCGCGCGCGGTGCTGCGGTCGATCTTACAGATCAGCGGAAAATACGATGAAAGCCGCACTCCGGCTGGTGTTCCTTGCGGCGCCATTACGGGCTTGCTCGCCAAAACTCAGAAGCGGATAGTCAGAAGATTCTACGTTGGCAAACCAGATCTCGCTTACATAGAAGACGCGCGTGCTAAATATTACACGTTGATGCGGCTCGCGATCGTGCGGGACGTGGCCTTCGCCATCACGGCCAATCCCGCCACTATGATTCGCATGGCCCAGATCGCGGATGAGGAAAGCGAACGGCTGATTCGCGACGTTCGCGACGGCGTTCTCTCGAAGGAAATGGTGGACGACGAACCGCTGCGTCGCCGACTGATGACGCTTATGTCTCCTAACCTCAGCCGGGCGAGGGAATTAGAACAATTGCGCTCGCGCCGCTCCGCCCTGCGCCCGTGCGACTATTGGAATCTTGAATTTCTGGCTTGCTGGACCGCCGGCAGCATGGGGTATTATCTGGAACGCCTGGCGGATTGGTGGGGATCGCTCCCGGTACGCGACATCGGCTTGTTGGCTAGCGAGGGGCGGGTCACATTGCCCTTGGATGACGCCACGCCAGCCGGCGTGTTGGACACGAAGGCCGCCTTCTTCGAGTTTTTGCCTTACGCCGCCTGGGACAATTCATCGGCGGACACGCTGGCCGCGTGGGAGTTGGAGGATGGCCAAGATTACACGGTTGTCATAACGAATAGCGCCGGGCTGGTGCGCTATCGTCTGGATGACGTGGTTCGCGTGCGAGGCTGGGTTGGCCGGACGCCGCTGCTTGAGTTCCTTCACAGAGCTGGCCGGGTATCCTCTATCGCGGGAGAGAAGCTAACAGAACATCATGTCATACAAGCAGTTAGAACGGCTACGGCTCGTTTGCGTTTGCCGGAGTTCGATTTTATCGTGGCGCCGCATTGGGCAGACCCCCCATTTTACCAACTTAACTGCACGGCGCAGCCGACAGCAGGCTTGGCGAGCACGGTTGACAAGGCATTAGCCGAGCAGAATGACGAATACCGATCGCGTCGCAAGTCGTTTAGATTGGCTAAGTTACAAGTTGTCGCCGTCGAATCGGAGGCGATCGAGGCGCTGGATCGCCGCCTCGCTAGCAATCGAGGTTCAACCTCAGAGCAATATAAGCGTCCCTGCCTGCTGATAAAGCCTGGCGAGGACGATAATATGTTTGGAAGAGTCATTTAATCGCATTCCAAGCCGATTACCCACCCGCGTCATTGACAGAATTGACAGTGTTGATAATTGTAAGGCCTCCATAAGTTTCCACATATAACACATTTACCGCTGCAAATGTTAAAATAGATAAATTTTATTCGGCCACGAGTGGTAATCTGATAAAACATGATGTATCTTTCTATCATGACATTCATCGAGTGGCCTTATGAATGTCGCCCCATCGAACTATCAGTGTCTTAGCGGATCATTCGATCCTTTGAAAGAGGCCACGCGTTCATGGAGGAGCGCAAAGCATATGAAACGTACAACGCGGAAGAATGACGATGTTACAGCTCTGTGGTGCAGGTATGGCAAGACGCGGTCGGTCGCATTACGAAACAAGCTGGTCGAACGCTTTGTCCCGTTGGTCGATAAGATGGCGGAAATAATGGCCCGGCGATTATGGCCGAGGGTGACGGCGGATGAGCTGGCTAGCGCGGGCTATGACGGATTGATCAGCGCCGTTACGGCATTCGATCTTGATCGAGGCGTAAAATTCGAAACCTACTGCAGACAACGAATCGTGGGGGCCATCCGCGATTGGCAACGAGAAATCGATCCCTTGGGACGCTCGGGCCGAACATTCGAGCGCAGCCTCAACGCCCTGGAAGACCGCATTCAGGCGGAGAACGGCGTCAAGGCTACCAGCGACGAGTTGGCCGACGAAATGGGCATTACATTGGGGAAATTCAATCGGATGAAACGAACCGTGACAGCGTCGCACCAGGTGCCGCTGGAAACCCCCGCGGAAAGGCGAAACGATTCCCGAATCAGTTCGCTGGTGCCGGTTGATCCGGGACCGAGCCCGGTTCAACACACGGAACGTGAGATGATCCGCGAGTATCTGACCAAGGGGCTGAAAGAGCAGGATCGCCTGATCATCACGCTCTACTATTACGAACGCCTGACTATGGCGGAAATTGGGCGAGTGTTGGGCGTCAGTGAATCAAGAGTTTGCCAGCGACATGCCGAGATAGTGGAGCAGCTTCGTACGCGCTTCGCGAACGTCGCTTGCGATCTGGTGGCGTAGAAGGATCTGTGCAACCTCCTTGGCGGGCGGAGTTCGAACGGAATCGAACTCCGCCCTTATTTGTGCCGTGACGGCGGACGGTTTCCGTTGGCTACGGCGGGGGAGGCGCCCGTCGTCGCATGCCCGCTCGTCAATGTTTACTCGCTCGCCGGCGCTCGGGGGCTCTGATTGTGGTCGGCCGGTGCGGAGACCGGGCGCTACAGAAATGCGTGAAACGCTCTAAAACTCGTAACTCTGCGGGCAGCGTTGCTGGAAAGGATTAGTGTCGGGGGCGAAGTTTTTATCCGCGGCTTGTTCGGATTGCAAAACTAGCGCGAGTGCTTCGTCCGTCAAGGCCGGCAGTTCGGGCGTCCGGAGCGCCGTTGGTTGAAGCGCCTCCCCTTTCGGATCGTATGCGTGGACCGCCGAAGAGGCGACATGCACGATAAAGATGCGATTCTCGACAGCTCGGCAGCGCAGCGTTTTGGCCGAAATCCGATCGCCGAACACAATCGCCGCATGAACGCCGTCGAGCGCCGCGGCACGGCCGGCGGCGAAGCTGTTCGCCTGCAAATCGCTCAACGCCGCCAACCGCACGCCGCCGCAATCCTGAATCGCATTCGTCGGTTTGGATAACATCAGCCAGGCGTCTGAAGCAATCGCCGCTTCGGCGCCTCGCGTCAAGAACAAGGTCGGCGTCCAGTCGGGCGCTTTTTGCAGCGTTGGCAACGCGGAGACCAATCGATCTTGTCTCGCCGAGGCCGACAGCCGAACTACTCGCAACGGGTGAGCGCCGCGGTCAACCGGTTTAACCGGAAGCGGAGACAACAGGCGTTCACGCAACACCGACTCCAGTTGAACGCCGTCGCGTTTTTCCAGGGATATTTCGGCTGTGATGAGTTCGGTAGCGCTCGTGCCGCATTGTTTCAACACGCGTCCGCGGGCGTCGCAGATCAGGCTGGAGCCGACGAATGTCGTGTCGCCCTCGACGCCCCACTTGCTGGCCGAGACGACTGGAACGCCGAACTCGCGCGCGCGTTCGGGAATCAGCAACGCCGGCTGAGGATTCCAGAGACGCTCAGGCGTCCCCACGTTGACCCAGGCGGTCGGTTGCAGGATTAACCGGGCGCCGCGCGCGACTAGCGTAGCCGGGATTTCCGGCAGGCGCGCGTCGGCGCAAATCATCAATCCGGTCGGGCCCCAGGACGTCGGTACGGGCGTCAGCGTCTTTCCCGCCAAGAAGAATTCGTTGTCGAAATCCCACAGGAAGCACTTGCTGTGTCGCCCCAGGATTTCGCCCGCGGCGGAGATCAAGACTACGTCGTTCGTCAGTTGATCTCCATGCTCGGCGACGCAACCGGCGCAGATAGCGATGTCGTGACGTCTGGCCAGCTCTCGCAGCGTTTGGAGGAAAGACTGGTCGTTCGGCATGCCTTGCGCGAGGGCCTGAAAGTACGCTTCGACCGAACCGATGAAATATGCCGGCCAAACGCACTCGGGCAGAAGCACCAATTCGGCGCTCACGGCGGCCGCTTGCTTCACCGCCAGGGCGATCGCTTCCGCGGCCTCGTGCCATTGATCGAGCCGGTTCCCCGGCGTCTGCGCCGCGGCGATTCTAAGCATGGATTTCGTCATTTATAACCGCCTGATTGTCGGTCGGCTTACCCGACGTCGATTCATAGGCATGGTAACAGAGCGATGAACGCAATGTCAGTCCGCGACGATTCCTCGCGGCTCACGTGTTGCAATCAGAGTCCCGGGGTCGGCGAGCTAATTATCGAAACATGCCGTTTTTAGGATTCGGTTTGAGCGGCTTTACATCGCATGTTTTCGACGGCGTTTTGCGGGACAGCGTTGAAATAGCCAGCCACGAGGCGAAGCAGGTGCATATCGACAGCAACATGATGAACGAACTGATCAACTGGCTGTGATTCTTGGTTATCAGAGCCAGGCCGGCCGAGGCGATGATCGCCGACGTGATAAAAGCAGCCCAAGCTGACCAGAGCACGCCTCGGCGAATCAGCACGTGTATGCCGATGAACGCTAAGCCCAGAACGCAGGCGGCGCTGTAGAAGAATATCGCACTCGGACTGGGCGCGTCGCCGGTGACGATCCGCGTGACGATCCCGGGGGCGCTGCTCCAGAAGATCATGCCCACGCCCATGAAGAGGCAGGCGATGTGCGCGAAGAGTATACTGTCACTGGCTTTCCAGTCAGGTTTTTGCATGCTGGCCATGTTCGTGCCCTCACTGCCGCGTCCGTGGAGAGACGGTGTCGACGCGGGGGGGCGTCTGCCCGTCTGGCAAGTTCCGCGCGGACTCAAATGCGTCGTCTCTCCCCGTAAATTGTGCCAATCGTGCGGAACAAGAGGCAAGCAGACTTTGGTTTTGATCGCACGGCGAGTTAGTCAGATCCCGAAGGAGGTGATAATAGCACTACGGGGAGGAGGAAAGCGTGAGAAGGTGAGAATGGGGATTCACTTGTTTTTCAAAGAGTTCGTCGGGCGGGGTACGGGAAGAATGCAAGGTGAAAAAGGGCAAAATGTAAAAACAAGCGGGGCTCGCTCGGACGGTTGTCCGCGTATTTCGCGTCGGCAGGCCGATCGAGACCGTTCCCGGCGTGCTTCGCTTGCACTAGCGCTGGTTGACCGATACCGGGCGTATACGCAGCGTCGCTAGTTTGAGCGGGAGTCCGTACATCAGGGCCTAAGAAAACGGACCCACTTACTACAGAATGCTCCGCATCCAGGGCCTGGCGTCCGATAGAACCGTTTCTGAATCTGCTCGTATTGATCCCCGCAACACGTATTATCGGTTGAATAAAGAAACCACATTCCGGTCGGTTGTGCCTTGCATACACCTCCCCTTCGAGACGATGCGCTGTACGAATCGTTGTTTTGTCATGTAAGAAAATACCGGCCGATATCGGCCGGCAACCGTATCTAGCGTCCCAGCCATGCATGTTGTTGCAATGCCCGATTGTCAATCCATGGTGCGGGAACGCAGATGAATAACTGGAGGATCGTGAAATGACCGCGGAAAGCATTGATCTATGCGGGAGAGTATGTCCATATCCGGTCGTTGAGGTCATCCGCGAGGCTGACCGGCTCCACCCCGGAGAAGCTCTTCGCTGCCTCGTGGACGATCCGCTTGCTATCAAATCCATCCCGGAAGAATTGGAAGATTACGACGACATATCCATCACGATAACTCCGGTCGCTAACGGCTGGGATATCGTGATCGAACGTCAATAAAACAACATGACATATTAAAAAGGGGTAATAAAAATGAAAACAGCCAACGACTGGCGCGTGCGGTTGAGCAGTCCGGCCTACATGGTGGGTTACTTCGCGATTCTGAACGTGATAATGTATTTCGCCATCCAGAAATTCTGGATCGGCGGGAGCAGTTTCCTGCCCATGATCGGGAAATTCGGCGACGGGAACAAATTCATCTTCGCCGCCCTGGTCAACGTCGGCGTCATGGTAGGCGCATTCATCGCCGCCAAGGACAATCATGAATTCCGGCTGCGCTGGCCGCGCAGGAGCGACGTACCCAAGGCGATCGCCGGCGGCTTCCTGATCGGCATGGGCGTCACGGTGGCCCCGGGAACCTGCACGACCGCCTTCGTCACCGGCATGCCCATGCTTTCGGTTTCCTCGTTCCTGTCCGCCGCCGGAATATTCATCGGGGCTTTCATGGTCTACAGCGTCACGATCGGGAGGCGATAATCATGCCGTATCCCTTGTTGATATTGATCGGATTCATATTCGGAATAGGCTTCGGTTTCTGCGTCCAGCGGGCCGGTCTGTGCTTCGCTCACGGGCTCGGCGAAATCTACCTGGGCAAGGGCAAGCGCATTATCCGCCTGTTCCTGATCATATTCGTGATCACCAGCATCGGTTTTCTCTTGAGCGGTTACTTTTCCTCGTCCATGGGACTCAAGCCGATCGGACAATTGCGCGGCTACGGTTTCTACAACCTGCTCTCGGGCGTGCTCTTCGGCGCCGGTATTGCGTTGACCGGCGGCTGCATTCTCGGCACGCTGCGACAGATCGGCGAGGGCAACACGACGTTCCTGATCGTTCTGGCCAGCTTCATCCCCGGGATGGCTCTGGTGATCTACTGGCTCAATCCGATGCTCGAATCGGGATATCACGTACAGAAGACGCTCTTGCCGGGAGTGACGGGCTTCTCGGCGCCGTACATAACGCTGACTCTCGTCGTAGCGGCGTTGATCGGATTAACGTTTTTACGTCGGCGCAGGAGATCATGCAGCACGTAAACGCGTCCAATTCGAAGGAAATGACCGCGGACGAACACGCGGCACTTATTCTGGAGACTCGCAATTCGGCTCTCCGGGTGCTTTACGACACCGTAGTGGAAGTCGAGGGCGCGTCGGAAGAGGAAGTCTTCCGGGTGCTCTGCCGCAATCTCCTCCGTATATGCAATGCGCGGGGCGCCATATTGTGTAGATGCGACGCCGTCGCGCGAACTCTCACGCCGCGGGCCGTGTCGCTGGCGAATCAGGACGACGACGCCATAGCTGTTCGAGGTGAAAGACGTTCTGTCGCCGCGCCGCCTGACACACGCGCGGAATCATTACGGCGTCCAATCCGGCCTCTGTCGGAAGAACGATCAAGCATTCACGATATACCGCGCGTCGTCGGTATCGGTGCTGCTTGGACGCAAGCGGACGTGTCCTCGACCTACCTGTTGTCCTGCATCCACGAGGGCGAGCCGATCGCTCTCGGCTTTGTCTGGCTCGAGTCCGGGGCCCAGCTCAAGCTCAAGGACATCATCAAGACCTATCTGAACCTGATGGGCATCGTGCTTCAGCGGATCAACGCCGTCCACGCCCTGCGCGAAAGCGAAGCGTTCGTCAAAAGCATTCTCGACTCCATGGGCGTCGGGGTCATGGTGGTCGATCCGGACACGCACAAAATCCTGGATATTAACCTGGCGGGCCTGAAACTCGTCGGATCGCAGCGGGACAAACTGATCGGGCGCCGCTGTTTCGGCTTGATCTGCGGGGCCAGAGAAGGCCAATGTCCCATCACGGATCTAGGGCAATCCACCGACATGTCTCAACGAAGTCTGCGGACAATTGAAGGCGAAGAAATCGTCGTTCTAAAGAGCGTCGTGCCCGTGAAGCGCGGCAGTCGCGAGTATCTGATTGAAACCTTCACCGACATACGTGATCGCCTGCGTGCGGAGGAAGAATTGCAGCTGGCCAAAAAAATCGCCGAAGACGCCAATCGATCGAAGAGCGAATTCCTGGCGAACATGAGCCACGAAATACGCACGCCGATGACGGCCATCCTCGGCTTTACCGACACCCTGTTAGACAAGGACATGTCCGACGAGGATCGCAACGCGAAAGTCCAAATCATCAAGCGGAACAGCGAGCACCTGCTGGAGATCATCAACGACATCCTGGACATCTCCAAATTGGAAGCCGGCAAGCTCGATATTGAACGGATTGCGTGCTCGCCCGCGGCTTTAATCGCCGAGGCGTGCTCGTTTATGCAGATTCGCGCTGACAAGAAGGGATTGACGCTGAAAGTCGATTACCAGGATCCTCTTCCGCAAACGATACACACCGATCCCACTCGGCTGAAACAGATTCTCGTGAACCTGCTCGGCAACGCCGTCAAGTTTACCGAGAAGGGCGAGGTGCGCATGGCCGTGCGTCTGGTGACCGAATCAGACCGTGCTCGCGGCGGCTGGCATTCGCCCCCCATGTTGCGGATCGACGTTATCGATACGGGCATCGGGCTGTCCCCGGAGCAAATCGCCAAGCTTTTCAGACCGTTCGTCCAAGCCGACACGTCTACCACGAGACAATTCGGCGGCACCGGACTCGGTCTGACCATAACCAAGCGCCTGGTAAACTTGCTCGGCGGCGACATCGCGGTAACGAGCCGGCCGGGCGAGGGCAGCACTTTCAGCATCAGCCTCGGCGTCGGCCCGCTCGATAACGTCAAGATGATCGACGCCAACCTCGTCGCCAATCAGCTGTCCGCCAAGATTCCCGCGTTCCGCGAAACCACCCATGAAAATGCGCTTGAGGGAGTGCGCATCTTACTGGCGGAGGACGGGCCGGACAACCAGCGTCTGCTTGGTTATATACTGCACAAAGTCGGGGCCGAAGTATCGATTGTCGATAACGGCAAGCTGGCGGTCGAGGCGGCCTTACTAAACAGTCGCGCCGGCCGTTCGTTCGACTTAATCCTCATGGACATGCAAATGCCCGAAATGGACGGCTATGAAGCCACGAGAATTCTCAGATCTAGAGGCTGTTCCAGCCCGATCCTGGCGCTTACCGCCCACGCGATGTCCCAGGATCGCGACAAATGTCTCATGGCCGGATGTACCGACTATCACACCAAACCTATCAATCGCGAAAAACTCATCGACACCATCACGCGTTGCCTGACCGTGACCGCGGATCAGTAGAAACAATAAACGTCAGCATTCACCGCGTCACATGCAATGTCCGAGACGGAAAGGCTTGACGAACCGCGCGCGCCGGCATGTTGTCCGGACGCGGCACGGTTGCCCTCGGTGTTATTCCTGACGCCGCCGACGTCAGCGGCCGGCGAAGCCCGCCCCACCAGATAAGTCGGGCGGCCCATGCGTCAAGCAGCGACGGGTAGGCGCGATTCCGTCAGTTGCGAAAGGCTGAAGTTGGGCGCAACCGCGCCGGCTCAAAAATAACACATCGTAGAAAGGAGCGGCTACGCACGCCATGGTTGGCGGCGGAGGGCGCCCGCGGCGAAGCCAAGACGCTGCACGGTCTGTATCGCGCGGCCCGGCGCGGAGCGCTGCATTATCAGATTAATGTGCGATTGTATTTTTAAAGAGCGCTCTTTTCATGACGCGAACAACATACGGCCGCGGGCGTCGTTTAGACCGCGTTGCTCGCGTTTGACGGCATTCTCGTCAACAGCGCGGGGCGGCCTGGAAATGCAAATGATCCTGGAGCTGCGCCGCGTT
>Ga0180434_10007902_pt1 | contig 11883 bp, 6 predicted proteins | sample SS_ome_7_FD_132453 | JGI IMG/M metagenome (GOLD analysis project Ga0180434, IMG submission 132453) | Hypersaline lake sediment archaeal communities from the Salton Sea, California, USA - SS_1_D_2 metaG | ecosystem: Environmental > Aquatic > Non-marine Saline and Alkaline > Hypersaline > Sediment... | reverse complement strand
CTGAGTGACTTGGTCGATGGTGATCGCCAATTTCACCCCCTAACGGTCGTGCCGGAGGTTTCGTGTTCTCGAAGGGCCCGTCCTCTTCTCGCCGCACGCCCCCCTCTCCTCCTCACGCTCTGCGGCGCGGGGAGCGGGAGCTTCATCTCGCCATAATCCACGTTCGATACCCAATGACACTCACAGCTCGAGGAGATCCAGCCGTCGACGAATGGACTCCTCGAGTGCTTTGAGCTCGCCGTAGGCGCCGTCGAACTCTCCCTGGTCGATTTTCGATCGCAGCTCCGTCAGGGCCGGATGCTCCGGGGGCCGGGCGCCGGCGGCGGGTGGCCGGCGGGCGCGTGTCTCGTCGGCCGGTCGCGACGCCGGGGCGACCTCCTCCGAGCCGCCGCGCAGCTCGACCAGGCCCGGCACGTCCTCCAATTCGGGCAGGAACCCCTCGCCGCCGGCCATCACCGAGGGCTCGCCGTCGACGTCGGTCCCGTAATCGTCGATGGCCAGCAACGCGGCCCCGCCGGCGACCGACTCGGGCGGCAGGTGGCGGACCGTTGCCCGCGAGAAACGCGCCTGGATGCGGCGCGCCACGTCGGGCAGGTGGGTGGTGCCGCCGACCAGCAGCACGTAGCCCAGCTCCTCCTCGGCCACTTGTGTATCTTCCAATACCGTGTCCACGATGTCCATAGCCGCGTCGAGGTGTTTGCCGACCAGGTCGCGGAAGACGGGCCCCGCCAGGGCCATCTTCACCTCCCCGTCGGCCGTGGGGGTCAGGGCCTTGGGGACGGCGAACTCGGCCGCGTCGCCGTCGCGCACCGTCTGCTTGGCCACCTCGACGGCGTACTGGAACGCGGCCCAGGGGGGCGAGGTCGGATCGTCGGCGAAGGTGATTCTCGCACGTTTGAGGCACTGCATGGCCGACTGGAGGATGGAGAAATCGAGGACGTTGCCTCCCAGAATCGTCTCGTCGGCCGCCTTGGCCAATACGCGGACGCCGCGCGGCGTGACGCGAGCGGCCGCGACGCCCAGCCCCGTGTAGCCCGCCGAAAAGACCAGCACGGTCGCGTGCTCGTCCGGCTTCATCTCGCTGTTGCCGAAGTAGGCACAGACCGTTTCGGCGTCGGTCGTGACGGCCCCGTCGAGCTGGTTCTGCTCGACCGCCGCCTGGAGCGAGGCTCGGGCGTCGGCGCCGGCGCACATCGTGTGGGAGACCAGAAGCCCCTCGACCGGCCGGCCGGCGAACTGCTCGGCCTGCGAGACGGCCTTGCGGACCAGCTCCACGGTGATGTCGCGGGTCAACTGGGGCCTTCCTTCCAGCATGAGCGTGAAATCGTGTCGGAGGCGCTGGAGAATCCCCGGGAAGAACCGCGACGCGTACATCTCGTTCGTGGCCAGCTTCTCACTGATCGGATAACACGGCCGAAACTTCTCCAGCGGGAGGGGAACCGGCACCACGGCCTTCTTTCCCCCCGGATGGACGTAGGCCACCCGGCACGTCGTGCTGCCGAAATCGATCCCGAGGCGGATAGCCGATCGGGGTTCGTCTTGGGACATCGGGTTGTCCTCCTCCAATGAAGTGTCAACGTACGGGAATGGCCCAGTCGCGGAGGTCATCGGCTTGCGGGCCCCGCACCCGTTTCGACAGGGCTTGGTGAATCAGCTCATCGAGCCCCTTGCGGGTGTTCTCCCGTGCTGGATCACCACGCTGGCATTGCTCGCGCAGCTTGTTGGCCGCGCCTTTGATGGTCGCGCCCAGCTCGCGGTCGTCGCTGGCGACCGTCATCTCCGCCAGGAACAGCGTCGACGCGATGCCGCAGCCGTCGAACATCGCCCCCATCATCACCGTGCGCAGCCGTTCGGCCTCTTCGCGGTTGCCGGTGGTGATGGCCGTCTGGGCGTTCTCCAGGTCCTCTTTGAGCTTCAGCCGGACGCCCTCCTCCATGAAGTCGCGATACTCGGTCAGGAAGCTGCGGACCTTGGGGAGAAGCTCCGTCAACGACTGCAACGGATCGTCGGGGGGCGGCGCGCTGGGCTGATCGAGACGCCACCGGCCCAGGTAGTTGCTTCGCGACGTGGGATAAGAAACCGTGATATACAGCGTTCGGTCCCGCGTGTAGGAGAACCCGACCTTCAGCGGGTCGCCCACCTTCACGTCGGACGGAATCTGATCGACCTGCAACATCGAAATCTGGTTGTTCTGCGACGCCTTCGATTCGTCCCCCTCGTAGATGTGCACCGCGAAGCGGTCGACCGAGGGAAGCTGAAACGTCTCTTCCACCGGCTTGGGGATCGGATACGTGCTCCCCTTGCGGAGGATCGGCTGGTAGCAGTCCGAATCGTCGCCCATGCGGTAGCGGATTCCCAGAGACCGCGGCAGGCGGGAGGACACGGTGCCGCCGCCGGCGCGGGCATCGAACGAGTAGGAGCCCGACTGGAGCGTGTCGCCGCATTGCTCGCAGCTCGTCGCGTCGATGGGGTTTTCGTGGCCGCAGACGCACTTGATGCCCTTGATCATGCTGCCGTAGATGGCCGCGCCTCGGGCGATCGCTTCCATGGGGCTGCGCGACAGTTGGACGCGCTGGTTGCCGTCGGCCTCGAAGACGGCCCGCAGCAGCTTCTGGAAGGCGGGGATGGCGCTGGAGCCGCCGACCATCAGCACGTGGGTGAAGTCTTCCGGCCGCAACGACTCCGTCTCGAAGTACTTGCGCAGCAGGTCGCGGACGCGGTTCTCCAGAGGGGCCAGCACGCGGGCGAACTCCTCCTGGGTGATCTCGATCTCCACGTCGAGGATCGAGTTGTCCTTCTTCCGGCAGGCGGCGGGAATGACGACCAGGGCGAAGTCGGCGCCGCCGGAGAGCGTCTTCTTGGCCGTCTCGGCGTTCTCCTTCAGCAGGATTTCCAGGCGGTAGTCGTCCGGCTTGATCACGCCGTCGTTGCAGATGATCCACTCGCGGATCAGCTCGGCCAGCCCCCGATCGATGTCGTCGCCGCCGAGGAAGTTGTCGCCGCCGTAGGAGAGCACGTTGAGGTTGCCCCCGGAGAGCTGCACCAGGGAGAAGTCGAGCGTGCCGCCGCCGAAGTCGAAGACGAGGATGCGGGCGCGGTCGACCGATTGGGGCTCGAACTCGGAGATGGCCGCCGCGGTCGGCTCGTCGAGAATCGCCTTGACGTTCAGCCCGGACAGCACTCCGGCCTGGCGCGTGGCCTTGCGCTGGGGTTCGTGGAAATAGGCGGGCACGGTGATCACGGCGTGGGTGACGGCGCCTCCGAGCCGCGCCTCGCAATCGCGTTTGATGCGGTGCAGCACCTGGGCGGAGACCTCCTCGGGCGTCATCAGGCTCTCACCCACCCGGACCACCAACTCCCCCTCGCGGCCCGGGTCCTCCAGCACCTCGTAGGTCACGTGGGTCTTGGCCACCTGCACCTTCGGATCGCTGGAGGCCAGGCCCATGAACCGCTTGATGGAGCGGACCGTGTTGCGCGGGTCGCGGCGGGCGTTGTTCACCGCCTGTTTGCCCACCAGGTACTTCCCCGGCTCGGCCTTGGCCACCTTCGGCGGCAGGCTGACCACCGACGGGGTGAGGGCCTCGCCTTCCCGATTGGGGACGATCTCCACCGTTCCCTTCTCGACGACGCGGGCGGCCAGGGAGTTGGTCGTCCCCAGGTCGATGCCCACGGAGAATCCCTCGTCCGGCAGATCGCCGCCTGCCGCAAGATCTTCGTTCGGCGTGCTTTGGTCACTCATGCTATTGGGCTCCCTGTGGTGCTTTCTACAGTTGCGCCATGGTTCCGATCGGTTCGCGTTCCGGTGCCCTTCCCGCATTGGACACCCTCACGGCGGACGATCCGCCGTCACATCGCTCCGCCATTCACCATCGCCCCCTCTGGCCGTCCGGCCATCCGGAGCCGATCCGCTGGCTCGCCGTGTTTCGTACGCCTACGGCTCGAAGAAGTCAATCAGGTCCTCCAATGCCTCGGAGAAATGCTCCACCGTGAACTCGACCCGTCGAAGCGACGTCAGTCTGGAGAGCTCCTTTGGAATACGTGACACGTCCAAGTCCTCAAAGACGAACGGCACAATCTCACATTCACGCTTGAAACGCAGGGCATGGGCGACTTGTCTGCTGAACAGCGAGTCCTTGTCGCCGAGCGACTGAAGCGACTGCTCGCGATTGAGAATGAGGGCGAAGTACTTGTACTGCTCCACCGCACGAAAAGTCAACTCTTCTGCGAGGCCGGGCGTCCGGTCGAGCAGATCGAGATAGGCCGAAATGTCCCGCCGCGAGCACTCGATATACAAGATCCATGCCACCTGCTCCCCTCGTTCCGGCTCGTAGGCGATGAACACCCCGGGCGGCGAAACGGGAAACGGGGAGCAGCGGAGACGCTCGGCGTTCATCGGCCGGACCTTCTTCCCCGAAACGAAGTCGACGAGCTCCTTGACGGCTTTTCGGTACTTCCCCGGTTGCCAACGGACGTGCTGTCGGTCCTTTAAGAACCTGAGCCGTTCGGGCATGCTTCGGTGAAACGCGAAGCCACGAAACGCGATCGGAATGATCTTCTTACCGATTTCTTTGGCCAGCAGGATCTCCTTGTGGAAGTAGTCGTCGGGCCCGCGTCGTCGGGAGGCGAGAGACCCGCGCGTCAGCACGACGACGACTCCGTCCGCCGTGGCGATGTTCTCCTCGAGCGTGCCCGCGAACTCTCCCACTCGCGACGATTCGACGTCGAGAAACACGCGGATCAGATGCGTCTCCAGGATGGCCCGGACCAACTGCGCTGCCTCCCACCCGGTATCGCGCCGATAGCTGATGAAGGCGAAGCAACGTCGGAAGAACGCGACGACCCAGACCGTGTGAGACCGGGCTGCGCCCAGGAGCGGCCGCCACTTCGCGACGACGCTGACGATCAATCGAGCGCCGTCGAGTCGTAGCGAGTCGGCCAGACCGCGGCCTCGCCCTTCCGCGGCCTTGGTTGACCGATGCAGCGACTTCCTCCAGAACGCGCCGCTCGGGACGTCGCGCCTCTTCTCGAGCGTCTTGCGTGGCGGTGGTTTCTCGAAAGAGGAATCCAGCACCACGGCGTTGAAGAATAGGGCCCTCTGGTAAGGTGACAGCCCCGACATGGTCGGTTCGCGGTCCGCCACGTAGGACTGGTGCGATTCTTCCTCTTCATCGAGCGGTTCGAAAACCAGATCGGCCAGGGCTTCGATCGCCGACTTCACCGCGCCGGACTTGGAGAACAGCGCCTCCTGATGCGAGAACAGCTTCCGCAGACCGCGTTCGGCGAGGCGCTGCCGCCAGTCGGCCGACTGCCGTACGACGGCGTGCTGCGACTTGATGATCGAGTCCGGCGCGCGGCTTGCCGACCACAACGGCGACGAAGGCAGCTCGGACTCCAGAGAGCTCGCCGCGCGCAAGTCACCTTCGCGTCGCAGGCGCACGTCCTCACGGAACCGTGCCTCGGGGAGCAGTTCCCCGAGGCTTCGCCAGTCACACTCCCGCCTGCCCAGCGCCTCGTCGAGGCCGGTACGCAACAACTTTCCAGTGACCACTTGCGTCGGGTCGCCAGCGAGGGACTGCTCGCGGAGAAGTGCGGCTTGACGTCGGATCGTGCCGCCCAAGACGGGGTCCGCCCCGGCCACGCTGCGCTCCGCCGCAAACAGAAGGCACGCGATCCCGGGGCCGAAGAGCAGAGTCCGGCAGATGACGGCGGCGGCGTCCCGCGCTCGATCGAGCCTGTTGTCGGTCATCGCCGCCTCCAAAGTACCCAATTGCCTCACGAGCTCGTCGCGCGACCTCGTCTCCGCGAACCGGCTGTAGTGGCGCAGGAAGAACCGGGCCCTTCGGAAAACGTCCTGTAACCGATCCAGTTCGCCGGAATCGGCTCCTTGACGACCCATCGCCCACGACTCCCCTTCGAGGTCATCCCGCCGCTCCGTCGTCGGTGCGAGAATCGTTTTCCTCCGACACCGAGTCGCTTTCTTCCGTGCTGGAGCCGTTGTTCACCGGCGGAACGGTTTCCTGTTCTGCGGCGGTTTCGACCGTGTCGGTCCGGCCTTCTTCGGCAACGTCGGTTTCCGCGTGCTCGACGTGTCCGTCGACCGGCCCCGCCGTGGCCACGATCACGCGGGCCGGACGGAGGGTGAAGCGGCCCAGCGACGCGTGCACCATCTCGTAGCCCATCTCCAGCACGCGAAGGATCGTGTCGGGCGCCACGTTCCCGTCCGCCTCGGTGGCCACGACCTCGTGGTAGCGGAGGTCCAGGCGCTGGCCGACCCGGGCGGTGGGGCGAACGCCGTGTTGCAGGAGCATGCCGGTACCCTGCCGGGCGAGCTCGTCGCAACGGCCCGCCGAATCGCCTCCCGGCTCCTCTTGCCAGCGGGCCAGCCCGTCGAGGAAGACGGCCACCTCGCCCAAAAACGACCGGTATCCCTGCCCCAGGTACTGCAACGCGCGGTTGAGGACGTCATTCTGCTCGGCGAGGATCCCGGCGGCCTGCCGGGCGAGCAGATCGCACCGGTCGGCGTCGTCCCCGTCCAGCTCGCCTTTCCACTGCGTCAACCCGTCCATCAGCTCGCCCAGCTCGCCCAGCAGCGACTGGTATTCCTGCCGGAGCATCTGGAGCGTGCGGGCCAGCGCCCGGCCCTGGGCCGCCACCACCTTCTGTTCGGGCGTTGGCTGCCTGACCGCCTCGTTGTCCGGTACCGGTTGGCTCATGGGTTCGTTCCCTCATCGGGTGGATCGGAGATGCCCGACTCCCAGAACGGTCGATCGGGCCGGAGGGTATCGGGCGGATCGAACGGCGCCGCGGCTGAGCCCGCCGGGGCGTCGGCCACGTCGGGCACCCACCGGGCCAGCGACTCCAGGAAGCTCCGCGGCAAGGGGCGCACGGGGGCCCCGTCGCGCGGGACGGCCGGGGCGGCGTCGTCGGGCAGGTCGGTGCAGAAGAAGTCGAGGAACAGCCGGTTCCGGCACAGGCGCAGGCTCTCCCACGCGTCGTTCGTCGGCGGGTCGGAAAGCGCATCGGCCATGTCGAACGACGCGTCGAGCACCTCCGCCGCCGTGCTGTTCGGCGTGATGCCGAACCGGGCCAAGAGGACGTAGGGAAACGGTCCGTCCCAAGGCAAGCCGGGGGGCACGCTCGTCGTTTCCTGCTGCGACGCCATGGTCGTGTCCTTCGCTAGTCGTCCATCTTTTCCGGCTCGATGAGCCGCGGGAAGAAGTCCGGCGACGCGGGCCCGCCCGTGGCTCGGTCGCGAACCTCTCTCAGTTCCTTCAAGTCCTGCTCCACCTGGGCCCGATCGCCCGTCGTCGGCGCCCGAAGGAACTCCTCCGCCGCCCGAATCCCTTCCCCCAGCGCCTGCTTGCCCTCCTGCGAGCCGGCGGGCGACTGGAAGTGGGCCATGCGACAGGCCCGCAGGTAGTTGATCACGATGCCGGCGCTCTCCGGATCGCACTGGTAGGCCTTGCGCAGGTGGCGCAGCGCCGCGTTGCCGTCGCGGAACCGGTTGGCCCCCAGCACCCCGCACTGGCGATGGAGGCTGCCCTGCGCGGCGCGAAAATCGCCCCGCGCGAAGGAGTAACGCTCGCTCAGGTGATCGGCCAGGCCGAGGGTCTCCTCGCACAGCGATCGGAGGCCCTCGGCCTCCTTGGGGCTGTCCCACGTGGTGACCACGTGCTTCTCGACGCTGCGGACCCAGTTCGTACAGAGCTCTTCCAGCCGGGAGAGGGAGTCGAGGCACTTGTCGGCCAACGGGTAATCGAGCCGAACCACGTATCGGTCCAGCGCGAGCGTCGCGTCCAGAGCCGTCACCAACCTCGCCCGATTGAGTCGCTCGGCCGCCAGCAGCCGCTTGCCCTGCTGGTAGTACGACTCGATGGCGACGATGGCCGCGTGCGAGGCGAGGGCGCGGGTGGCTTCGGCACCGGGGCCGAGCGCGGCGTGGAACGGGAAACGGTCGCGGCAATCGTGCGCCGCCAGGGCCGCCGCGACGCCCGGTGGAGCATCGAGGGCGACTTCGAGCTCCTCCCGCTCGGGGAGCAGGTCCTGAACGAGAGGGAGCACGTCGTCCCCCGGCGCGACCCAAGCGCGGCGGAGGTCGCTGAACAGGAAGACGAGCTGGTGGAACAACTCGACCGACATGCCGGTCGCCGTGACGTAGGTGAGATACTCCGTGCCGTCGAGCGAGGCCAGCCGCCGGTACGTCGCCGCCAGGTCGTGACCCGGTTGCCTCAGGCCGCCGGTCATCCGCGCGGCGTGGTAGCCCCCCCGGGGGCCCTTGAAGAACGCCCGGGCGCTGGTGGCGGCCACCCGGGCGCCGTCCAGTTCCGCCTGAAGCTCCTGGCGGAGCGCGCGGGTCAGGTCGCCCAGCTCGCCGCCTTGCTCCTCCAGCCGGTACAGCCGGCGGGTGACCTCGGCTTGCAGCCGGTTGGAGACCGCTTCGACGTGCTCCGTCAAATCGGCCGGCACCACCTGCTGGTAGACGGCGAACCGCCGCCCGATCCACTCCCTGAGCGGCTCCGGCCCGCCGAGCAGAATGCCCAGCAAGGCCATCGCTTGGCGCAGCGTGGGCGCGAGCTGCTCGGAATCGGGCGGAAGCACCGAGGCATGATGCAGGCCGAGCAGGCATCCGGCGCGCAGTGCGTCGGCGTCGTGGAGATGCTGGTGGGCGTATTCGGCGCCCAGGCTCGCGGCCTCCTCGGTCCGGCCCGCCACGGCCAGGAGCGCGGCCCGGTCGAGCGCGACGACTCCTTCAAAAAGGTCCTCCGGCACCGAATGACCGTGGAACACGAGATCGGCGATGCGATGGAAGCGACGCGTGCACTCCTCCACGTTGCCGCACGGGAGCAACTGGGCGTCGAGGCAGAGCCGCTTGCGAGCATCGGTCAGCTCCGCGACCGCCTGGAGCAGCACGCCCCGGAACTCGGCGTCCCCCTCCGCCCCGGCCCGGTATTCCACGTCTTCGCTGATCTGCCGGGCGGGAGAGTCGGGTCGTGCGTCCAGCGTCGCCAGACAGAGGTAGGGGGTGATCGGCTCCGCGAGTTCCGTGGCAAGCACGAACGGGGCCGCCTGATTGACCAGCAAGGGAACGCACTCGGGAGGCAGGGAACGGAAATCAACGGCGGCTCTCCGCTCCTGCGCGGTCTCCACGGCCTTGCGGCAGAAATCCAACAGCGACCGGGCGTCGCCCGCGGGCAGCTCGGGCGCTTCGCCGGCCGGCTCCTCCCCGGGCCGCAGCACCCAGCGACACAACTCGAGCCGGCGCGACGGGTCGAGCAGCGCTTCGGGCGGGCCGCCGCCACGCCGCAGCCTGGCGGCCGCCGCCCTCGCCCGGTCGACCTGCTCGTCCATTTCCCGGCGCAGCCCTTCCACGGTTGGCCCGTCGAGCAGGTCCCGGGCTCCCTCGTCGAGGATCTCCCGCGCGTCGATGACCAACTGCAAGCCGCGGCCGATTCGCTCGGCCATCTCGCTGCGGCTCACTTCCGCGTCGTGTACGGGAATCACACTCCGCACCTGCGCCACCAACTGCCGAAGGCCGAGCGCGAAGCTTCTGCTGGAGGCACTTTGCAGCGTGGGTCGGTGACGGCTGCTTCCGAGCCCGAGCAGCGCCCGACAGCCCTCCAGCAGGTCTCGCAGAGCGCCCTTTTGGAAGCGGGCCAGCCTTTGGAGTGCGTCCAGGACGGCCTCTTTGAGTGCGTTCCAATCCTCGTAGAAACCTTCGAACCAAGGAAGGACGGCGATCGCGGTGGAGCTTCCCGGTGCACCGTAGGAGCCGGGGCCCGAGGTCGTCTTCTCGATGAAGCTGAACTGCTTCCACTTCTCGTGCAGCCCGGCCCAGTCGGGGGCGTCCGTTCCGGCCTGCGTCGCGATGTCCCGTTCCAATTCCTCGAAGTTCTCGCCGAATGCACGAAGCCCATCGATGTTGGAAAGGAAGTGCGCCGCTTTCACCTTGACGACCGGCTTGGGGTTGCGCAGGCAACTCACGGCGGCGGTCCGGGCCGCCTCCAGTTCCCCGGCCTCGACGCTCCGCAGGATGTCCTGAAGCGAGAGTTCCGCGCCTCGGTCCACGAACGGACCGAGCTGCGCCGGACCGTAGAGGACGGGCAAGAACCAACCCAAGTTGCCGCTCTGCTCGAGCTGCTGCACGGTGCGACGAAACACTTCCTCCACGTACACCTCGGAGGCCGGCCCCGACTGGAAAAGGTGGCGGTACAACAGGGCGAAGAAATCGTACAGAAACTCCTGCCGTGCCTCGTACAGCGTGCCGATCACGCGAGCATGAGGATGGCGGAACGCGATTTCGATCGCCAGCCGAGACGAGCCGCACACGTGCAGCGTGAACAGCCGAGGATCGCGGAGCCGCCTCAGCTCCTCGGCCAGAGCGGAAAACTCCTGGTAGTCCTCCTTCCCGTCGGGGCTTTCCAGACAGATGGTCCCGTTGTCCCGAAACCCATGCGCGGTGACGTGCACGTAGCTCCATTCCGGATCCGACTCCAACAGCTCGCGCAGTCGGCGCATCGTGTCGGGGCCCTCCACGGCTCTCCACTCGGGAGCCACCGTACAGCCGGTCCATGCCGCGGCCACCTCGTTTCGCGATCTGGCGACGTCCAGCGCGGGGAACATGCGGCTTTCCGGCGAACAGCCGATGAACAGCATCCTCGGTTCGCGGTCCCCAAGGTCGAAAGGGGGCGGTGCGCTTCCCGGGTAGCCGCGCACGAGGACGTGCCCCATGTTGATCAGACCGCCGTGTGAGCCGGCCGCCGTTTCCCAGGCGATTCCCTCGATCAAGCGCCAATCGCGCACGTCCCTTTGCGGCCGAATGCAAAGCACGGTCGACTCGGGCCCCTGCGCGCAATCATCGACGGAGAACGGAGCCTCGGGTCCCCCTCCGACGGCCTTGCCCAGCGAGACCAGGTCCGCCAGCGTTTGCGGGTCTGCCGTGTGCACTTTCTTCGCCAAGGCCTCCGATCGCTCGGCGAGCTTCTGGCACTCCCCGGGGGTCAGCACGGCCTCCTCGCCGACAAGGACCTTGTTGCCTCGCAACCGACGAAACGACAGCTCGACCGATTCCACGGCTGAATACCTCCGTCCTATCTTGGTCGCTCGCGGGCAAGAGCGAGTCGCTCGCGCGTATTCTCCATCCCCACGTGGGCCGGGGCAATCTCCCGCCCCACCGCCAACACCTTCTCCGCCGTGCGAAGCACGTCTTCCGCTCGCGACGGGTCCGAGCCGCGCAGCAGCTCCGCGTGGGCCACCATCGCCTCGGCCAGCAGGGCACAGACCTCCGCGTCCCGCTCCGGGGCCAGCGTGAACACGACCTTCAACAGCTCCACCGCGGCCCCCGGCTTGCCGTCGCTCGATAGCCGCAACGCCTTCCGGTGCAACTCGGCCAGCGGTCCGCCCCCCTCGTACAACACGCGGTCCCGCTCCAGCGCGCTGCGAGCCATCTCCAAGCGCGTGTTGCCCGGGTACCGGGCGACCGCCGGCTGGAGGATCCGCTCCGCGTGCTCGAACAGCGCGCGCCCCTCCGGCTCCGGCAACGTGCGGCCCAGCTCCAACGCGGCCCGCGCCCCCACGGCCACCACGTCGGGGTGATCCGGGGCGGCCGTGCGGGCCGCTTCCGCCGCCGTTCGGGCCGCCCCCAGGTCGCCCGAGCCCCGCGCCGCGCGATACCGCTCGAACGCCGCCTTCGCCTCGGGGGCCAACGCCGGCTCCACGACCGGCTCCCGCTCGGGACCCGACCGACGCATCTCGACCAGTTCCCCCAAAGGGATTCCGCGGCGCACGGCCCCCACCAGCTCGGGCAGGGCGCGCGCATGGGTGTTGGTCGGAAACAAGCCGGCCGCCTCCTCGGCCACTTCCCGCGCCCGACCGATCACCGCCTCG
>Ga0180434_10007900_pt1 | contig 11885 bp, 10 predicted proteins | sample SS_ome_7_FD_132453 | JGI IMG/M metagenome (GOLD analysis project Ga0180434, IMG submission 132453) | Hypersaline lake sediment archaeal communities from the Salton Sea, California, USA - SS_1_D_2 metaG | ecosystem: Environmental > Aquatic > Non-marine Saline and Alkaline > Hypersaline >... | reverse complement strand
TTGTCCAACTCTGAGCGTAAGGTGCTGCGTTCCACCCTGAATGCCATCGACGATTACGAGTGGAGAAATCTGTCTCCGCAGAAAAGTATGGAAAAAGCAATCGACGAGGCTCTGGCATTCAATGCCGAAGAGACTCTTCGTTGGGCGGTGGTACTGCGGCGTGAAGAGTTCATCAGGGTAACCCCTCAGGTTATCCTCGTTCGCGCTGCGAATCATCCAAACGTGAGAGGTACAGGTCTTGTACGCCACTACGGTAAGCTCATCACCATGCGTGCTGACGAGCCGGCTACACAGATGGCATATCAGATCTCTGCATACGGAAAGCCAATTCCGAACGCGTTGCGACGTGTTTGGGCAGACTTTCTTACCGGCGCAAATGAATATGTTCTAGCCAAATACCGCATGGAAGATCGTGTGGTAAAGACGGTAGACGTTGCAAACATGGCGTTCGGTAAGGGAGCCTACGGACTTGAGTTACCTATCGGTAAACTGGTACGTGGTGAGCTCAAGCTCGGCGGTGACTCTCGCACCTGGGAATCTATCCGGTCAGACGGCGGTTCCTGGGAGGAAGCTGTTGAAGTTATGGGCCACATGGCCCTCTTGAGAAACGTCCGCAACCTGTTGGAAAACAAGGTTGATACGAAGCTGTGGCTGGATAAGCTTGTTGCAGGAGCGAAGACCGGTAAGCAGATGCCTTTCAGGTACCTGTCGGCTCACCTCTTCAACAAGTCGGCCCCTGGCTATGTGTTGGACGCTATCGAAGAGTGCCTGATGATTTCCATTGGTAATCTTCCCCGCTTCAACGGCAGAACCTTGAGCTTGTCGGATAACTCCGGCTCTGCTCACGGCGCGCCAATCTCACAGTTGTCTACCATGAGCGTCGCACAAATCGGTAACCTGATGGGTGTTCTCACCGGGATGGTTTCCGACGAAGGTGTGTCGGGAGTGTTCGGCGACCGCCTCAGCCTTACCAACATTCGCAAGCGTGCAAGCGTTTTCGATCAGGTTGAAGAGCTTAACAGGCTCGGAAGCAGAGTTGGTGGAGGCACTGAGAATGGCATCTGGTTGGCCCTGGACAAGGCGATTAGAGGCAAGGAATGGTGGGATAACATCTTTGTCTACTCTGACATGCAGGCTGGGCACGGTGGCCTTTACGGCACCGACTACTCTGCGTACAGTGACTTCGCCTGGATGGGAGATGGCCGCTACATCGACGTGGCCAAACTGATTAAGACTTATCGTAATCAGGTCAACCCGAAGGTCAACGTATTCCTGGTGCAGATTGCCGGGTACGGTGACACCCTGCTTCCTGAGTACTATGACCGCACCTATATCCTGGGTGGTTGGTCGCCAAACATCCTCAAGTTCGCTAAGAGGATGACTGAGACCCTGGACACCTTTGACGAGGGGGCCAGACTTAGAGGTACTCTGAAGCAATAACCTTGGAAGGAAGCGCTGTTCGAGGGCAGCGCTTCCCACCCTTGAGGAAAATTAGAAAGTGGTGGATGGTCCTGGAGATCCCAGTCTTTGAAACTGGCAGGATAATATCCACAAAGGGCCTAGCGTATCCCCATGGCCTGTATAGGATTAGTAAGGAAGCTCTTCCTGGTTTCACGACAGGTACACTTGCCGAACGTCGCTATGCAGGTGCCTTCATTTGGTATCAAGCGGGGGGATTCTCTGGGCTTTAGTATGTGTATAAACTCTAGTGGTGATAATCGAGTATCGTTCGCGATGCACGCTTCAAAGAACTAGTGGGACAGTATGGGATGAACCAGGTTAACCCATGTGGGTTATCACACAGTAATCTTTACGCTAGGCCTGAACAGTTTATGAGTTAGCCGTGATAGAATAGAGAAAGAAGCACCCGCGACCGCGTGCTAAGGGAGCACGTATGGGGCCAGAGTTGCTTACTCAGGAATGTACAGAAGCATATACCAGGATTGTAATGCGTCTTATCAAGGTCTACACCGCTGCTACCGTGCCAACTAGGTAGTTTCTTTGCGGTTCTTTGCTACCTTAAAGGGCCTATAGTGAGGGTACTCCCTCGCGTCCGCTCTCAACCAAAGAGGAACCGTGGGGCAGATGAGTTTCCTTCCTACCATACTCTAATGGAAACTAGCGTGCTTGATAAGAAAGAAGTGCTGTGGTTCGAATCCCCGCCTGTATATCGACCTGATTAAGTTCATAAACATGTACGCCCAACGTGAGGTGTGAAGGAGCATTACCAAGTACGAGCTGTCATGCGCATCACAAAATGCTACCTGATAAGTGCATTAAGCGCCAGCAGGCTTGGTTTGTCAGGCTCATGGTTCGTGACATCAGTATCGGCCTGCCACTGGTGATACCAGTAGTTCAATCGCAGAAGTTCCGCTGCATGTTAGGGTTCGACTCCCCACCTCACCCAAGTTTTAAAGTTTTCTCTTAACCCAGTGAATAAAGTAATAGATTAGCTCGATGGACCGGGCAAGACCAGTACCGAAACGCGAAGTAGACCATTGCGGTGAAAAGCAAAGTAAGGAAGCGTCACACCCCTATGTGATCAGCGTACGGTCTGTTATTGTATAAACTGGGGAGAAAAATCAGGTTGAATGGGTAGGGGTGGGCATAGTACCGCTGACTTCGCTTGACTGCGAGGTCAGCACAAGGGTCAAGGAGACTTGGCCTGTGGCGTTACAAAACGTCAATTGCGTTACCTCCTTTGTAGAACGGCAGACCGGGGGCGCCTGGTCTGCCATAAGTATTCCAGTGGATCGGATACTTGTACCACGTTTCATTTTTTACCTCCTTTCGATCGCGGGGCCCGGATTGGCCGGTGTCCCCGCACAATAACAACGTGGCGTAGTGAGGATGTACGGTTACTTCAATAGACTACTAATCTATCATGCAGGGTATTGCCCTGCGACCATACCGTCTCCGATGTTCTCGTCACAAAGGAATTATAATGTTTAAAGAAGAAATAGACAAACTACAACCAGGTGATGAGGTCTTTTGGAATGACCCAGACGCTGGAGCATGTTCCCGGCCTTATACAATAGGTACCATAAAGATTAAGGGTACTATCGTAAGTATAACTGATGTGTCTGGTGATACATTGGAATGCTTTGGCCATGAACTATCTTAAATAGTCACACGCGCACCCTACAAAAATAATTGTGCGAAAGCAACCGGAGAGGTCTAAGACGACTGGCCGCATTAGGTACAGCGTAAGCGGAGCACGGCATAAGCGGAGCTTCTAAGTGCAGATCGTGCCAGGGGTGCATAATTTACTTGACAAATGAAATAGGTGTATTATGATAGATGATAGAATCGTAGAGCGAGTAGGCCTGTTCATGGTATTAAAAGCTCTGGAATGGAGTAACTGGATAGGCAGTGCTATCGTAATACTACTGTTAATATTATATACATAACAATTTTTGCATAAAAGCATATGCGAAATGAATGGGTTTACGGTCTTAACAACCTTCAAAAAACAGTCGGCTTAGTCCGGCCAATATGGACTCGGATCTGACCGTATCCGTTAACGAACCCATTCGAAACAGGTAACAGGTGGTGGATGATATGAGAATTGGACTCGATGTACATGGTGTAATTGATAAATACCCTCACGTCTTCGCGCCTCTGACGCAAGTCTTAAAGCGCCAAGGTCACGAGATTATTATCATCACCGGTAGAGAGCTTTGTACAGAGCTGTTTGACAAGCTTGATACTATGGGCGTCGTTTACAATGACGTGTTTTCTATCACCAGTTACCACAAGAAAATTGGCACTCACGTCACCTATAAAGATGACGACGTTACTCAGCCGCTGATAGCCCCACCCAAGTGGGACAGGACAAAAGCTGACTTCTGTAAGGAAGCAGGTGTTGACATTCACTTCGATGACTCCATAGTATATGGAAAATACTTCGGGGATATCAACACTCAATATATCCTGGTAAACGAGGCGGTCGTAGAGTTTCTGAAAGGACTGCTGAGGGGTGTAGTCAACTTCTAGAAGGAGCGTTATGGAGATAGACCCACAGTACCTCTTTGATGAGGATGGCGTTTATGATACGTTTGACGAAATCATAGACGATTTAGGCGACACTCCTGGTGCACAGGAGATGCCGGAGCTCATCGACGAGCCAGACTACCTGGACGCCACTGCTATGGGCATGGCGTTCGCTTTGGCTGACGAAATTGCAGACTCAAGGAAGGGTCGGTACGACCTTGACGAGAGCACTGATGCGGAGAACGCTCAACTTGCTTCTCTCATGACTCGTGTTGCTGACAACAAAGAGACCGGAAGACTCCGGCCTTTTGAGCAGTACATAGATGATATCTGCAAAGGTCGTCGTAAACTTTTTGCCGATTAAGGATTGAGGATATGGCCGACGTTCGAATCGCTGGCAAACCAGGCTCAAGAGCCTGCAAAGCTATCCGGGATAACACCGGGCTGAGGTTGTTCTTTAAAAAGACACCCAGAGCAGACGCGATTGTAAATTATGGTTTGGTAGGTCAAAAACTTGACCGATTTTTAAGACTGCACCCCGGCGCCAAACGTACTCCAATGATAAATAAACACGTCGGCCGATCCAAACTCCTCGCAGTACAGGACGCCAAGGCTGGCGGAATACTCGTTCCCGATAGCAGAACAACGTTGCCCAAGAAGGCACGGCTCAGTGATTGGATTGAGAAGAAAGTAAACTCTTACCAAGGGAAAGGTATTTGCAAAGCCAGAGGCCGCATCCGTAGACCCGGCAAGTACTATCAAAAGATGGTCAAAGATCGGAAGTTTGAACTGCGTGTACATGCTTTTGCTTGGCTACCTCAAGATGATTGGCGGCTGAACAAAAGACACGGCCCTGCAAATCAGATAGCGTGGAACTTCCATCAGGGTGGGCACTTCTCCTCGGTACGTTACCCAAACAGGTACAAGGTATTTGCTGATGCAAAGGAGATAGCTGCAGAGATTCTGAAGATGAGGCACATGGCCTTTGGCGCGGTCGATTTGATTGTAGACCACGACATGAACGTGTACTTCATAGAAGTCAACTCTTCGCCTGGTTTTGAAGAGCTCAACCAGCAGTACTACTTTGATGCATTCAGCGCACTCAAACGTAAAACTGCTAAACAAGTGAGGAAATATTGCAACTCTTAGAAACAGAAAGAAAGGAAGTACCGTTATTAGATTGTGATGAAAGACATAAGAACCAGTTAATTATCGCGGAGAACGTCGTGGAGTTAAAACTCCTGGATGTAATCCCGAGTGCGCAAGTTCCTGCGCTTAAAGGAACCATAGTTGATATCTACGCATAACTATTAAGATATAAACTAATAATAGATGAGTTATGTTGTAGATGTTAAATGCTGTATCAAAGTTGGTGGAGATAGTGCATGAGTCCCGTGAGTAACTTGGGATGTGTGACACTGTTGCGACCGTGGCCGCAGTTGGTTGAAGAACCATCGAAAGTCATCTAAGCACAGTGCCCTCGACAGAAAGCTCGGCTCATGTAATGTCCTTGAAACCGATTAGATAGAGTAAAAAACAAGCCGAGTACACATAGACCGAGGTCTCCCGGAAAGGTTTGTAACTTGTTGTAGTCCACCTGTACGACTTACCATTGGATGGAAACTTATTCTTCCTAATCTCGTGACCTGACAAACCACCTGATTACAGAGTAAGTGGAAGCCAAACCGGTTCGCTGTCTCTTGGACACAGAACGAGTGGGGACGGGGCGGGCACGTAGTACCCTTTAATACCTGCGATATCTGATATGATCACTCAGGGTATTAGAGGTAGTTTCATCGCAATCGCCAGTCTACGCGGCATATATTGAGTGCCGAAGGGGACAGGGGATTGCACAATTCCAGGGCAATAGAGTCCTGAATAAACCACGGAGGTGTAACATGAAGAAAATGCTTATCGTGGTGGACATGTTAAAAGACTTTGTCGAAGATGGTGGTGCCCTCTATTTTGAGGGTGGTGCTGCTATTGTTGAGGCTGTCCGTGAGCGAATCGAAGCTCATCGTGCGTTAGGAGACGACAGCTACATCGTGTATGTATGCGATGCTCACCTGGAAGACGACAAAGAGTTTGAAAAGTGGCCACCACACGCAGTAAAGGGCACCGATGGTGCTCAGGTAGTCGCGGCATTGGCCCCGCAGGCAGGGGAGAATGTCATGGAAAAGACTCGCTATTCAGGTTGGTTTAACACCAACATGAGTATCATCACGAGTCTTGAAATGCCGGAAGAGGTAGAGGTGGTTGGTGTATGTACCGGAATCTGTGTTATGGATACCGTTGCTGGTTTTGCCAACCGTGACATCCCGACAGTTATTCACAAGGATGCTGTCGCTGACTTCGATGTCGACCGGCACGAGATGTGTTTGAAACGTATGAAAGAGGTATACGGGACACAGCTCATCTAAGCCTGGTTGGGGCGCCATATAAGTCCCCAGAAACCCCTGACTCGGGTACGGAACAACGCAGAACGAAGGTGCAGTGAGAGAAACGGATACTTCAATACCATCCGGATGCCGTAGGTTCGAGCCCTGCTCCCCGCCACGACAAACTTATGGTGGGGATAGCTCAGTTGGAAGAGCGCCGGACCAAACAAAGACACCGTTCTTAGTATTCTCACCTTCAAATAGGTCTTCCCCGCCATCAAGTTTATTAACCTGTAATGAAAGGGGAAACAGTCGGTGAAACACAACTTTGAAACTGACACGGTGCTTAAGGGGCCCTTACAGAAAGGGTTTTATCTTAAGGCCAGAAACAACTACGGTATTATGGAAGAAGTTATTACGCAGGTATCTGGACCAGACATACTGCGACATTTGCGTGATGCTAGAAACACGGTGGCATGTTCACCTACTTCCATAGTAAGGGTGGTCGATTGGGACAGAGAATGTCTTAACGGACAGATCGCAACATGGCAAATGGAAGGTCAGCGCCAGCGGCCACCATTATGGCAATCCTGTACCAAGATAGAGGGTTTTGGTTACGCCGTGGAGCCTGGAGAATTCCGTCCACTCTGTGGCGACAACTCCGGAGTAGAATTCTATTGCAACAACATAGCAGACATGGAACCAACTGTGTTCATTGACGCTGATCTGATGGCGACTGTTGGTAAATGTGGAGACGATCTATTACGTACACTAAACAAACAAAGACGGGCGTTTCCATTCCTTGCAGTGGATAATCCCAAAGCATTTATTTTCACGGTGTGCGTCAGAAACGGCGGCGGACTCGACGCCAATGTAGACTGGGTAGTAAACAAACTCGTACCACTCACTGGCGGTGCTATCACCGTGGTCAATAAAGAGAGGATGACCAACGAACCATGTACCAGAAAATCGAGACGTGGGTGGCGGGGTGTAACCGCTCAAAAATACGATTGCGAGGTCGTGTCCAATCCAAACGTGCTTTCTGACGTGAGCATGTATTTCTATCATGATGACGGCGCGCCAATGCTTACCGGGATGTTGATATACAATTGATGGAACGAACATGAAGGGATACCAGACAAATGATTAAAAGCCTGCTGGATACAGATTTTTACAAGTTTACCATGATGCAAGCCGTTCTTCACAACTACCCTGGTGCCATGGTACGTTACGAGTTCAAGTGGCGTAACTGGGACCAAATGCAGTTGCGTATATCCGCAAAGGATTTCGTTGCCCGGCTCAAAAAGCATCTTGATACCCTCTGCGAACTGAGGTTCACTCCTGACCAGCTCAATTACATGGCCGGCATCGAGTTTTTCACGCCGGACTTCATCGAATTCCTGCACATGTTCCAGCTGAACCGTTCCTATATTCGCTGTCGTGTTGATGAGAGTGGTGAGCCAAAGATCACCGTCGAGGGCCCCTGGTTGTCGACCATCCTGTTTGAAGTACCTGTTTTGGCCACGGTAAGTGAGTTGTACACCGAAAATGGCCCAAGCATGGGCGCGGAATGGCAGATGGAAGGCCGTAAGAGGCGCGAGGCTAAGTTTAAAATGCTGGAGGCAGGTCTCCATAGGGACATGGCTTTCGGGTTCGCTGATTTCGGTACCAGGCGCCGTGCAAGCCAAGCATTTCACGAGGAAACTCTGGCTTACACCATCGAAAACTACGGCAAGTACCTCACCGGAACCAGCAACGTACATCTCGCAATGAAATACGGCATCACTCCCATCGGCACCATGGCACACGAATGGCTTCAAGCTCACCAGCAGTTAGGTGCCCGGCTTGTGGACAGTCAGAGTGCTGCCTTACAGACCTGGTCGAATGAGTACCGTGGCGAGCTCGGAATCGCTCTGTCAGACTGTTTGGGATTCGACATGTTTCTCAAAGACTTTGACAGATACTTTGCGCTGCTGTTTGACGGCTGCCGACATGATTCCGGCGACCCCATCTGGTGGGGTAACAAGCTTATCAATCACTACAAGTCTCTACGGATTGACCCGATGACCAAGTCTGCTGTCTTCAGTGATGGCTTGAACTTCGAATTGGCCATCGAGTTGTTTAAACGATTCCATACATCTATCCGTACAGGTTTCGGCATCGGTACATACTACACCAACGACTGCGGGTTCATTGCACCTCAAATCGTAATGAAGATTGTGGAATGTAACGGTAAACCTACGGCCAAAATCTCGGACAGCGCCGGCAAAGGTATGTGCGAAGACGCCAGCTTCGAGGCTTATCTGAGGAAGATTATCGAAGAAAGGTAATGCTATGAACAAAGTACTCATCTACGGTGGAGCATTCGACCCACCACACTATGGCCACTTGGCAGTGGCACACGAAGCGTTGAAAGTTATGGCCCACAAAGGCTACACCAGCCTGTGGTATATGCCATGTGCAAGTGACGCTTTCGGACTCAAAGAGCTTTCCGGCGGAAGCCACCGAGTGGCCATGCTGGAAGAGTTAGATGGTGCCGATCCACGTACCAGTGTTAGCACTTTTGAACTGGACATGAACAATCAGGCAGGTACCTACGCTTTGATGAGAGCACTTATTCGTGCCTATCCCGGCTTCAGTTTCGCTTATGTAATTGGCCAAGACCAGGCCAGATTAATCAAGAGGTGGCGAAACAGCCGGGCCTTGAGAAAACTGGTACCTTTCGTTACGATAAAACGTCACGGTGACCCACCCTTTCAATGGGGCATAGGGTGGGCATCCGAGGGGCACCACACATATGTAAAAGACAGCCCTATCAAAAGAACTATGGCCTCTGTCTGCATCCGAAAAGCCATAACTTCTGGAAACAAGAAGTATCTCAGGGATACGCAGACCAGCCCCGCTATCATGCAGTACATTCGCAGCAATAATCTTTACAGAAAGGGAAAATAATGAACGTTTGCACCGAATACGGTACCTTGGAAAGAGGAATCATAACCTCTGCTCTGGAGTATCTCGAAGAGAATCCCGGAATCAAAACTTTCGTCATAGGCATCTCTGGTGGAGTTGACAGCGCCTTATGCGCCGCATTGGCCAGGGAGGTTGCCGATCTGAACGGCGGCATCAAAGTTATCGGCGCCAGCATCCCCATTACTACCAATGGCGAGGATGAAATTGCCAGGGCCCAGAAAGTCGGGGAAGCTTTTTTGGATGAATTCATCGAAAAGGACATGGGCTCCGAGTTCACTACGATGGTGGCCTCTTTAATGCCCACCGTACATGGCGATATGGCCATGGGCAAAGAAATAGACGTCGCTTCCAGAGTCAGACTGGGCAACATCAAAGCTCGCCTGCGCATGACTTATCTCTATGACCTGGCTCAGGCCAACAACGGTCTGGTATTGTCCACCGATAACTACACCGAATACAACCTGGGATTCTGGACTCTCCACGGAGATGTAGGAGACCTCGGCTTCTTTCAGGAGCTCTGGAAGACTGAGGTGTACGGACTCGCCGATCATATGAAGCAGACCTACAACAGCGCGGGACAGCTCAAACGATGTTATGCGCTTATGGAATGCATCAATGCCGTACCCACCGATGGACTGGGGGTGTCTGACAACGACCTTTCCCAGTTACTGCCAGATTATAAAGGTGAAGATTGGCGCGCGGCCTACGCAACAGTGGATGCGGTACTGATTGACCGGCTTGACGCAACCCACAGCTTTCCGGCAGACCACCCGGTGAATGTGCGGCATACCGCCACGGCATTTAAACGGGCCAATCCGGTATCATTCAAACGTGAATTCTTAACCTGGGTGCATAACGGAGGTTCATGGCAAAAAGGGACTGCACAATAATAGTATACGAAGGGGACGGTAGTGTAACGTCCGAACGCCTAAACTTAACGTTAGCAGAGCACGATGAAATTGCTGAGAAGTTTAGAAGTAAGAATTATGAAGTGACAACCCATAGAAAAAGGAGGAGATTGATCGTTGAGCACAGCAACTTCGAAAGCAATCAGGGCAGTTAGAGTAAGGCTGCCATACATTCGTGAAGCCCTCAACCTGCACATTGACAGCGTGTCACTAATCGCTTTACCTGAAGACCTGGAAACATTACAGGATATCGACTCCGAATTACATGACCTACTGAAAATCGTGAGTCAGGTTGACGAAACTGCTACTTAAGTATATGCAGTAAACCATCACAGGCCGGGGTGAGAACCATCCCGGCCCACAAGGAAACATAACATGCTTGGAATAGAGTTTACCAAATAACCACATCAATATCATACCATACTCATGTCCATAGTCGAGCCCTGACCAGGGGCTCGACCTCTCCTCTCAGACTTACCTGTAGCACTCCTTCCCGATGTACCCAATCCTTTTAAATGAAAAGTTCTTTTAGACCCTTCCTTCGGAAGGGCGGGGGGAATGCCCTTAAAGACCTAAGGTCTGTTATTCTAGATAGGTTATATGATTCCTTAAAGGTAGTTTGTATTTTTTTAAAGGTAAATATGATTTTTTTTAAAATCTTGAGCGCGCGCGCCGCCTTCGGAACCGGCCTCACTTTTTAACCCCTGAACTTTTTTAAAAAATTTAAAGGGCCAGCCCCCTTACGGAACCGGCCCTCAAAATTAACCCTGAAAAATTTTCAGGTTGTTAGTCAGCTATTACCCAACCCCTTGCAGAGTTGTAGTAAACAAGCATGAACGAAGCACTATCGGTATCAATAGTTAAGTCGGAAGCTGCTCCTTCAATATTAGAACCGGCCCTAGCAACAGTGATGTTGTTAGTGTTGGCCTGCCCGCCTGCGTCAAGCAGTGTAACTTCGTTACCAGCAGATGGAGATGATGGTAGAGTAATAGTAAACACTCCACCAGCACTATCTAACATGTAGCGTCCGCCAGTAGCCATAGTAGTACCGTTACTAGTAACAATAGTCCAGTCTTCCAGACCAGAGCCACCAGATGGTGCTTCTGAAGCGGCTGCGTAAGTACCATAAGTAGCACTTGCCCAATCGTCAGTGTATGTGTCGAAGTCAAATGTGATTTCTAGGGCGCCGCCGTTAATAGCTGCGGTGTAGTAATCACTATCGCTACCCTTCTGTAGTACACCATTGAGATATACCTGAAGTGCGTTAGGAACTTCTGTAAAGCCACTACCATAAGTCCATACACGTGCAGACTGACGTACCAGTGGTACCTGATAGAATGTAGGTACACCTTCAGTAACTGCATTATCTACGTAAGTCTTAACCGCCGCTTCCGTAGGAACAGCAGTGTCAGAGTTACCAGACAATGTAGTGTCAGTAGAGAACTCACTAATAGCCGCACCGGCAGTGCCAGAGAAGCTAGTAGCTGTAAGTACAGTCCCGTCGAAAGTAAGACCACTGCCCCAAGTCAGACCTGAAGCGGTAGTATCTACGTAAGGAATGTAATTAGCAGTGTAAGAACTTGGAGTGTCGGTCAATTCTATAAAGGTACTAGAAAGACCATCAAGCAATGCGTCA
>Ga0180434_10007899_pt1 | contig 11885 bp, 9 predicted proteins | sample SS_ome_7_FD_132453 | JGI IMG/M metagenome (GOLD analysis project Ga0180434, IMG submission 132453) | Hypersaline lake sediment archaeal communities from the Salton Sea, California, USA - SS_1_D_2 metaG | ecosystem: Environmental > Aquatic > Non-marine Saline and Alkaline > Hypersaline > Sediment... | reverse complement strand
TGAGAATCAGTGTGTTCCAGCACTTGCGGCCTCCGTGCCAGGTCCAACTCGTCTTTCCAAAACAAGTTAGACCCCACGAAGGCCGCTTTTGTCAAATCACCCGTGAATAATCCGGGTTAGGGCCCAAACGTCTGGGCTATCGCCGGGCTCAATAAGCCCGACTCCGCTGCCGAGTGGTCTCCATTCATCCCCGTCCCACCGAGCGATGCCGTGCACCTCTCTACCACCAGCGATCGTGAAATCACCGCCGACAATCAGTTCTCCCCGGTAGGTAGCCAGAGCATTGACGGCGCCGTTGGTGCCCTCTCCGAGGGGGGCCCAACGTGTCCCGTCCCAACGGGCGATGTAGTTGACCATTGCGCCGTCAGCAGTAGTGAAAAAGCCACCAGCGATTAGTTCACCATCGTACAGTGTTAGACTGCTCACTAGCTCGTTGACGCCAGCCTCGAGAGGCATCCAGCTGATGCCGTCCCAGCGAGCGATATTCCTTGCTGGCGCGCCACCGGCGGTGTCAAACGAACCCGCGGCGATTAAATCACCATCGTAAACAGTGAGGTCGAAAACAACAGGCTCGGCGCGCTCTCTGTCCATTCCGTCGCCCAGCGGCCACCACTCCTGGCCATCCCAACGAGCAACGCAGTTGGCGCCGCCGCCGCCGGCAGTGGTGAAAAAGCCGCCAGCGATCAGATCACGGTTGTACGTGCTGAGCGCGAAAACATTCAGATCGGTACCGGTCCCCAGTGGTGCCCACTGTGTTCCATCCCAGCAGGCAATGTGGTCTGCCCGAGACTGTCCTGCCACTGTAAATGGGCCGGCAACGATCAAGTCGTCATTGTGCACGGTCATGGCAAAAACTGACCAGCCATCTAGTCCATTTCCCAGGGGCGTCCATTGCCCACCGGGCCCTGGGCCTTCTTGATTGTCATCCGAGTCGATCGAAACACCGGCCATTTCGAGCGCCCGGCGCGCGTTCACGCGGCGCGCGGGCGTGCCGTCGTCGAAGGTATGAGTGCCGCCGCTCGGATATTCAAGAACATCAGCTGACTCTCGGAGTATGTCGCTGAGTTCGTAAGCGGTGAGCTCCGGTGCAGCCGACCAGACCAGCGCAGCGACGCCGCTTACAAAAGGCGCCGAGCATGAGGTTCCTGAAAAGCCCGCAAAACCATCCGCCCCGACAGGGGCACGCAGCCCCTGGGGAGCACAGAGAACATCGCGACCCCAGTTATACGGCGTGAGCTCTCCCGACACTTCATTGAAAAACGTGCCGGTAACGGCCAAGACATTCGGCCAGGAGGCGGGAAACACAGGGGTTTCATCGATATTCCAGGCGTTCCCACTGGACTGTCCGGTTCCAGCTACGATCAGGAAGCCACGCGCCGAACAAAGATCAATAGCAGGGCCAACTATTCGTGAGACCAGCTCCCGTCCGATGTCACCGCCCCACACTTGTCTACTCGGAAAAGCTTGGCTGATGTTGACCACGATGCGTACGCTTGAAACACCGCCGTATTTCAGCCATAGATGCGTCAGGCACGCTGCCATGGCGAGCGGATCCGTAAGTTCAAAGGACAGCGGGTGGCCGAGTTCGTATGCTGCGATCATGGCGTCTGGAGCCAAGCCGACTATACCCAGGCCATTGTCCTTGGCTGCGCCCGCTATGCCGGCCACCTGCGTGCCATGGTATGTTGAACCCAGGGGAATCCCGCCGATTGGGCCGTATGGCGACCAGGAATAAGAGACCTTGCCTGCCAAGTCCGGGTGCTGTGTATTGATACCGATATCAACGATGGCAATAATCGTGTTGGAATCGGAGAGGAAGCCCGCATCCCAGACAGGCGCCACCTGCGTCCGGTCGTATGCCCAGAAGTTGCCAGGACGGCAAAAGTCGTCACTTTCGTCACATGACGCAACGGCACCACTTTGTAGCAGAATGTGCTCATCTGCCCACATGACACCAGCCTCGAGGGCAAGTGCCCCGGTGTCCACTGCTGTTCCAGAAGGGTCGGTGGCCCTCAGCTGAAAGACACCGATCTGCGGTATTTGGCCGATCAGAGTCAAGCTATACGCCTGTGTCAGCCTCTCTAAGGTGTTCGCGTCATCCGGCTGAACAAGCCGCACGATGACTTCTCCGGGAATAACATACGTCCCCCCCTCCGGATCTCGGGATGTCGGTTCAGCGCCTGCGGCCGAGAGGACTACGTCATATTCGCCCGCCTCGCCTACGCCACTGAACGGAACTGGGTCACCAGTGTCTTGCGGCGTTGGAGGGGTACATCCTGTCAAAACCATTGCAACCCACACGAAGGGCATCGCGATTCTCAGAGCGAAAGATGCCATGACCAGAACTCCGTCGCGCCTAACCTACGTCTGCTGGTACGACCTCGGCGCGGAGCCCGTACCGTTCAAGTGCACAGGCGAACAGCAGCTCTTGCGAGGGCGGCACGCGTATCCTGACAGATCCATCCCCTGGATTCTCAACATTCAGAATGTGCCCGGCCGGTCCGAGCCCGTCGGGCCACTGGCGGAATGAGCTAAGCTGTCTATCCACGAAACGCGCGGACTGGTTGGGGGGCGGGTACAGATCAAGTTGTCCCAGCGCATACCTCTGGATCGTGGAGCTTTGCTGGCGTCGCTCAACGCAAGGAACAAACTGACTGAGAACGGATCTGGTTCTCGGACCAGGGGTCGGCATCTCTCCGCCCGCTGGGTTAATGATCGCGGAATATTCGTAGACGTAGCAGTTTGTCTCGACGGAAGTCAGGCAGGCACCATGTACCGGGTTTACGAGCTTCCCCCCATAGAGGACGACAACCCACGTACCCTCTCCGCGCGGGCCCGAATAGGAGGTTGCGGTACAGCTAAAAACATGAAGCGCATCGAGATGGTGTGCTTCGATGACGTGCCTGACCGGGCCGGGGCAGAACCACGCACCGGGCAGCAGTACAGCAGACAGGACAAGGACAACGACGAGTGCACCAAACATGCCGAGAAGCCTTCTGCGCCCCATATACTCATCTTGGCTTCGAGGGCATAAAAACCTGCGCGTTCGTGGACGCGGTGCGGCACATCGCCGCACAATCGCGTATGTGCCGGCCGGTGCGTTCGTCAAACACCAGCAGCCATCCCGCCTGTGGTAGTCGGAAGTGTCAGGGGCGTGACCCATCGGATTTGTATGATCCTCTCAGTGGCTCCGCCCGGCGATGCGCAGCCTCGTACTCCACTAGCCACTCAACCCCCATCTCTTGGCACTTCTGAAACCACTCCCGCGCCACCTCCCGCCGGCCCTGAGCCAACTCAAACTCCCCGATATAGAAGCACGCCCGGCACTGCTTTTCGGGGTCATCACCCGCAGCCTTGAGCACGTCCTCAGCCGAACCGTGCCCTGCGTAGAACCCGGCAAGGGCCCACGGCCACTCCTGCAGCGCGCCAGCGTGGGCGATTTCCGCAGCCAACTCGTCGGCTTCCTCTGCCCGGTCAAGCTCCTTGAGCAGGACACAACTGTTCGCCGCAGCGCAGATGCGGTACTCGTTCTCATACTCGTTACCGGAATCGCACGCCTCCACGACCGCCCGCAAGGCGTCGAGCGCCGCCTCCCGGTTCCGCAGGAACCGGTGCGCCCACGCCGCGTGCCAGTGTGCAGCCCAGTAACCGGAATCGAGATCCAGCGCACGGCGACAGTCCGCGAGCGCGTCCTCAAACCGTTTCAGATGAATGAGCGTGAGCGCGCGGCTGTTGTAGTACGCGGCACATTCCGGATCGAGCTCAATCGCGCGGTCGGACGCGGTAAGAGCCTGTTCATAATGACCGCAGCGGTCCCGCGCGACCGCGAGGGTGTCCCACACGTTCGCCATCCCAGTCTCAATTGCCACGGCTTGTTCAGCGTCACGACGCATCGCCTCGAAGTCCCGGAGTTCCCAGTGCGCCCACGCGCGGCTGAGGCGGGCCAGGAAGTGCTGGGGCTCAAGTTCGAGGGCCCGCGTGTAGTACTCGGCCTGTTCGGGCACCCGGCCCTCTTGCGCGCGGCCAGCCAGGAGCCCGCGCAAGTACCACGCGTCCGCATCATCTGGCATGTGGTCCGCTCCCCGCTGCTCGTACGCCGCGGCGAGTTTCCGATCCTCGGTCCGGACGAACTGCGCCATGTGCAAGTTCGCGAGGCCATCATCCGGATCCTTCGCGAGCATCGGGGCCACGATCGCCTTCGCTTCCTCCACCTGCCCCTGCCAGAAAAACGCCCGGGCCTTGAAGAGCTGTACGTCCGGGTCATTGGGATACTGTCGTTCGAGGCGGATGGCAGCCTCCATCGTTTCTGAGAGACGGCCCAGCCACTCCAGCACGTACGCGTCCCGTTTCGCGTCGGCGTACGCCGTTCCACTCTGTGTGACGAACACCGCGACCACGATGCACGCCGCAACCGCCGCCGCGCTGCCCAGCCACGTGCGAACCGGCTGTGACGACACGGCCTCCGCAAGCCGGCGCGGTACGGCGTGGGCAATACGAAGAAGGCGACGCGAGTGCCGCGCGTGTTCTTCGCGAATAATCTCCAGCCGCCGCTGACACCGTTCACACGCGTGAACATGGCCCGCATGCTCATCAAGGGGTTGGCCCCCGCTTTCATGCAGCCAGAGGACTGAGATGGGCGGGCAGTCCTTCCCGGGATCGCGGTCCCGATCCGCTGCATCCCAGACCTTTAGTAGCTCGTCGAGCTTCCGTTCAGCCATTGCTGCGGCTCCTTCGAACACTCCCTGCCGCCACGGGTACGATCCCTGGGCAGGGCTGAGCTTCGTTACAAAACCGATTTTTTCTGCAGGCAGGCTTCGAGCTGTTCCTGGGTTCGCTCCAACCGCTCGTGGGCGGTTGAGGCCGCGATGTCCCAGCCAAGCAGCTCGCACGCTGCTTTTTGAGTGAGGCCGTGAACGTGCACGAACACGAAGAATGCCCGCGATTCCGGGTCAAGCCGGTCGAGGCACTCCTCAAGTGCGATTGCCGTGTCGTTTCCAACAATCGCTCGGGTCGGATCGTCATCAGCCGTGCGTGTGTCACACAACGGTACGGTCCGCTGAGCCCTGAGCTCCTGGTACCAAAGGTTCTGGGCGGTTTTTCGCAGCAGCGGAATGAACCCCGTCCGTGCCCGCGGCTTCCGCTCCAACAGCCGGACCCAAGCCCGCTCGCTCACCTCATCCGCGAGCTCGGGATCGCAGCCCTTGAGCCGACAGAACGCCACGAGTGGCCGGCGCAGGCACCGGTAGAGCTGATCGAGTGCGGCCACGGCGTGGGGGTTGGAACCTGACCGATATAGCTCCCACAGACGCGTGGCTTCAGCCGGGGACAGGGTCTGCCCCGCAGGCTCACTGCTTTCAGGCGTGTCAGTGTGGTCGGACATGACACTCGATCGGACGGCGGCAGGCGCATGGATCGAACCGCGGCAACCTGCCCGGTGGCTTCTGTTTATAAAGGAACGTTTCAAATACTCATTATGGTTTCCGGCAAAGCCCGGGTCGAGTGCCCCTTCTGCCACCAGGTCTGTGTCACCGCATTTCACAAACCGAGCTTTCTTGAGGGCAGAACATCCCGGATTTCAGCAGGCTCACGAATCAAGTACCACCGCGTGCCCGAGCGCTACTTCATTCAGGGCGACTGCCCGAACTGCAAGGCGAGGAACAAGGACCTCCAGGCCTGGTACGACGGCACGCATGAGGAGAAGAAACAGACGCACGAAGAACGGATACAACGACTGAAGGACTCGGGATTGCCAACACGGGTTGAGTTCTGATGGTCTTTAGCTCCATGCCCGCTTATCTGCTGCCGTGGTTCCCTTCGGCCCAGTCAGCACTGTGGGAACCCAACGCGTTGTGCCTGACGTCGCAGCCGGCCGGGTCCTCGCTGCCTCGCTCAGCACCCACCGTCGTGGATAGCCGAAGACACCGCGTAACGCGTCCAGGTTCAAAGGCGGTGTCGGGCAATCGTGCAATACGCAGGATCGCGTTCGATACCGATGCAGGCGCGCCCAACCGCGGTCGCTGCCAGCAACGTGGTGCCAGAACCGGCGAAGGGATCGAGCACGACCCCGCCCGTTGGCGTGGCCGTCAATCGGCACAGGTATTTCATTAGTTCCAGTGGCTTGACCGTGGGGTGGTTGTTCTCCGCGCCCGGCGGCAGTCCCTGCCTGCGTTCTGCCCTGCCGGCCTTGGCGCAGTAAAAGAACCGCGATGCTCCGCCGCTGTCACCATACGATGCCCAGAGCCGACGACCCGCCATCTCGCCATAGCAGCTCTTGAACGGTCGCGACGGCTCCTCGCCTCGGAGATTGCCGCCGGCCCTGCGCTCGCCGCTTTGCTCATCGAGCACCCGTACCGGGCAGCCAGGCTGACACACCCACGCCTGGACGGTCTCCGTCCCGTTCACATCCGCGTGCTGGTTGCCGGGGTACGACACGCCCCGCAGAAAGGTCGTCACCGAAACGCCGCGGTAGCCGGCGTGAAACGTCTTGGATGACGGGCTGCCTCTGATCCGTTTCATACCCAGAAACCTGCACTCCGAGGCGTGCGAGAGCAGCACGTTGGCGGGCCAGCGACCGCGCGCGTGCTGTTGGCTGCGGTATGTATCCCCGCTCGGCGACGCGTTGAAGCTCCGACCCTGCTGGCAGGTGGCGTTGCTCGATCCCCACACACCCGATCCTGCAGGGCCCGCAATACGTCCGCCGGCAATGTTCAATCCCGCGACGCCGTGTTTCAGCGCGTTCTGAGCAAACGTCCCGTCCAGTGGCTTCATCGCCACGATGATCGGCTCCCATGCTGGCTTCAAACCAGTGCCCCAGCCGTGCCAGTGTTGCGCCGCCGTGGTTGCAGGCGCGGTGTGGGCGTATGTGATTTGTGGCTGGTTGAGTGCGTACCCACTGTTCGGCCGGCCCTTCGGCGATGCCATGCGTTTCATGCGTTCAACGCCAACCACCTCCCGCTCCGCTCCCGCTGCCGTGTCGATGGCCTTGCTGATGTTGTGCGATTTCGGGAACCCCGAGCCGTACAGCCAGACGAGACAGTCGCGGATTTCCCAACCGGCATCCTCGATCGCGCACGTCAGTCGGTGAAACGTACGCGTGCCGCCAAAAACCAGAAGAAACGCGCCCGGCTTGGCGACGCGTCCGACGGCACGCCAAGTGGCCGGATCGAACGCAACCCCGCCGCCGTCCCAGGTCGTCCCCATAAAGCCGCGCTCGCCAACGCGCACCCGGCCATATGGACCAGTCCCTGGCCTGCGGGGCGACCCGTTCCGGGACATCTGCGTCAGGTGGTACGGCGGATCAGTGATGATCGTGTCCACGCTGCAGCGCGCCATCGTGCGTAGCACCTTCCGGCAATCGCCGTGGTACAGGGTGATGCCGTCACGTTCATACACGGGACGCGTCACACCGACCACCTCCTGTTCATCACGCCACACCGCTTCCCGCCGTACGGCGCCCGCGACGACGTTTCCGACCGTCCGAACGCCGCAGCACTCCTGTCACCACGCGAACCCAACGGGGCCCATTCGGTGTGCTTGAACGCGTGTTTCGTGTCATTCGCACTCACCTCGAATCGAGAACAGCCGCTCCCGCCCTTTGACCCGCGCAGGCGCGCAGCCGAGCAGCCCGGCCTGCACGAGCCGGTTCGCGTAATTCGAGAACGTGCGCAGCGCGAGCGGCTTCCGTTTGACCTCTGCGCACCGGTGCACGTACGCCTGCCAGAGCCGACCGGACGTGACCGCTGTTTGCTGTGCCACGATCCGGTACAGCAGGCGGTGATCCTCGGTCAGCGCTTCCAGGGCCCGGGCCTGTGTCGCTGCCTTCGCGTGCCGCCACTCCCGAGCGAGAGAATCCGGTGTGATCCGCTGCTCCCCCACTAATTCGGCTGAGTGGGCGGTATTGCGCAGCAGCTGGATCGCGACCCGCGCATCCCCTGCTGCAATGGCCGCGATCCGTTCCAGGTCTCCCTCCGCGACCGCGCGCGACACGAGCGCCCGTGCCGCCAAGTCCCGCAGCAGCGTGACCATCTCCCCCGTGCGATACGGCGGAAACGCAATCACCCGTGGGCTCAGGCGCGACCGCACGCGCTCATCCAGCTCGTGTAGCGCCCGCGCATGATTCGCGATTGCCACGAGCGACACGGTCCCGAGCCGCGCAAAGTTATACAGGGTCGTTCCCCGCTCGGCGGGCCGCATTTGATCGACTTCGTCCAACATGACGACAAAGGGCCTGCCCCCCAGGTGCCGGCGGATGCGCTCAAGCTTGAGACTGGACCGGTGCTCCTCAGCCCGCAAGATCCTGAGCTCCCCCACGAGCGCGTCGAGCACTTCAAAGTACGTGTTGTGCTCCCAGCAGTTGAGCACGGCGCTGTTCGTAATCCCAGCGTCGCGCAAGACGGACAGGCCCCGCAGGGCGGTCGCCGTCTTCCCGGCTCCGGATGGCCCGTGCAGCCAGACGTGTATCGGTGCCCGGGATTCAACCGCGGTGCCGAGCCAGCGGTGCACCTCCGTGGCCTGCGTTTCCCGGCCGATGAGCCTCTCCGGGAGATACGCATCGCTGAGCACGTCCGCATCCAGGATGAGGTGCGCGCGAGCTGTTCGGTGCATGCAATTCCCCCAGATCTAAACAAACTGGCAGCCCCGCGGCACGAACCGCACAGCGGCGGGGCGCCTTACAGGATGTTCCCCCGGCCCTTTATGTACCTTGTCCAAGGGGCGTGCCGTTTGTGCCAGTGCAGGGCACACCAGCGCGCGATAGAATCTCGGCGGATAATGGCGGCTCGGCGGTTGGCCGCCGCGAGTTTGACTGGAGGTAGGTCCGATGCCCAATCACGGTGACAGAGTTCAGATAGAAGGATATGAGACGGGCAAGGGCGTGTACATCAAGGAGGGCACGCTGGCAGCGGTTACCGGCGCCACGGCAACGATTGCCATTGACGGTATCTGGCGACTCACTGGTCGCACCCCGGTGCGAGAGTCCGTCGAAGAGCAGTTGCACTTCCCTGCGGACCGCCTCGACTACTTGGACATCCCCATAGATCAGCGTTTGCTGGACGTTAAAGACATGCTCGAAGCCATGCGCGATGGGTTCAGACCCTGATCTTCTCGGTCCATTCCGCCTGCCCAGATCTCGGGGACCCCTCCATGGTGCCGATGTGCCCGCACAAGACGCGTATCTTCGGGACTCGACAACCCTTAAAAAGCTCCCCACCATATACGAATCATGTCGCGAACAAAGAGGAAAGCACGGCAGAGAACGTCGTCGCCGAGGGCCGGCGTGGCAGCCAGCGCGGCGGGACCCCGCCTCAATGAGATCGAGAATCGCCTGTGGGATGCCGCAGACGAACTGCGGGCAAACTCGAAGCTGAAGGCCTCTGAGTACGGCGTCCCAGTGCTGGGGCTTATTTTCCTGCGTTACGCGGACCACAAATTCAGCCACGCCGAGCAAGAACTCGCTCGCAAGGCAACGGGCCGCCGGAGGATCGGCAAGACGGATTACCACGCCCGCGGCGTGCTCTACTTGCCGCCCGAAGCCCGCTTCTCACAGCTCCTCACCCTGCCCGAGGGAGCCAACATCGGCCGGGCAATCAACGATGCCATGAAGGCGATCGAGGCCGAGAACCCGGACCTCAAGGACGTGCTGCCCAAAACGTACAACCGCCTCGAAAACGCGACCCTTGTCGAGCTGCTGAAGGTCATGGCCTCGATCCCGATGGACATCGAGGGCGACGCGTTCGGCAAGATATACGAGTACTTCCTCGGCAAGTTCGCCATGGCCGAGGGCCAGAAGGGCGGCGAGTTCTTTACGCCCACCTCCATCGTCAAGCTCATCGTTGAGATCATCGAGCCGTTCCACGGCCGGGTGTACGACCCATGCTGCGGTTCCGGCGGCATGTTCGTCCAGTCCGCGCGCTTCGTGGAAAACCACCAGAAGAACCCGAGCGCCGAGATCAGCGTCTACGGCCAGGAGCGCGTGGCGGAGACGGTGCGGCTCTGCAAAATGAACCTCGCAGTGCACGGCCTCGCCGGCGATATCCGCCAGGGCAACACCTACTACGAGCACCTGCACAACGGCGTCGGTCGGTACGACTTCGTGATGGCCAATCCGCCGTTCAACGTGGACCGGGTGGACAAGGACCGGCTCAAGGACGACCCGCGGTTCCCGCACGGCATGCCGCGCGTGGACAACGCCAACTACCTCTGGATCCAGGTGTTCTCCAGCGCCCTGAACGGCCCAGGTCGGGCTGGCTTCGTCATGGCCAACTCCGCTGCCGATGCCCGCGGCTCCGAGCAGGAGATCCGCCGCAAGCTGATCGAGGCCCGCGAGATCGACGTGATGGTCGCAGTCGCCTCGAACTTCTTCTATACGGTCACGCTGCCGTGCACGCTCTGGTTCCTGGACAAGGGAAAGAAGGACAGCGACCGGCGTGACCAGGTCCTGTTCATCGATGCCCGGCACCTCTACCACCAAATCGACCGGGCCCATCGCGACTTCACGCCGCAGCACATTGAGTTCCTGGCCAACATCGTCCGCCTGTACCGCGGCGAGGACCCTGAGAACCGCCACGACACGGCTGCGCTGCTGAAGGAGCAGTTCCCGAAAGGCCGCTACCGGGACGTGCTGGGACTCTGCAAGCTAGCGACGGTCAAGGAGATCGAGGCGCAGGGCTGGAGCCTGAACCCGGGCCGCTACGTGGGTGTGGCCGAGCGCGAGGACGATGGCTTCGATTTCCAGGAGCGGCTGGAGGGGCTGAACGAGGAGCTGGAGGTCCTGAACGCCGAAGCCCGCGAGCTTGAAGAGCGCATCGCCGAGAACGTGACCAAGCTGCTGGAGGGGGAACCCGTATGACACGAGCGAAGGCCAACGGTTGGCGAACCCTGACGCTTGGTGATGTGCTCCGGATCAAGCACGGCTTTGCTTTCAAGGGTGAGTTCTTTTCGGAATCCGGGCCATATGTGCTGCTCACGCCGGGCAACTTCTACGACGAAGGTGGATTCAAGCACAAAGACAAGGAGAAGTACTATACGGGCCCCGTCTCACCACAGTTTGTCCTGGACCGTGGCGACCTCCTTGTGGCCATGACGGAACAGAAGGACGGATTGCTTGGTAGTTCGGCTATCGTCCCAGAGGGCGACCGGTTCCTTCACAATCAGCGTCTTGGACTTGTAACCGACCTCGATGCCGCCACAATCGACAAGCATTTTCTCTATTACCTCTTCAATCACCGTTCGGTCCGCGACCAGATTCGCGCGACGGCAAACGGGGCCAAGGTGAGACACACGTCTCCATCCCGAATCTACGAAGTCAAAGTACGGCTACCGCCGCTCCGCAGTCAGCACAAGATCGCGGCGATTTTGGATGCCTACGACGGCCTGATCGAGAACAACCTCCGGCGGATTCAAATTCTCGAGGAGATGGCCCAGGCCCTCTACCGCGAGTGGTTCGTCAACTTCCGCTTCCCGGGCCACATGAAGACCCGCATGGTGAACTCCCCGCTCGGCAAGATCCCAGAGGGGTGGGAGGTCACGAAGGTTAGTGACGCGTTTGAGATCTCGGGCGGTGGGACTCCCTCGAAGAAGGTTCCCGAATACTGGGACGAGGGAAACGTCAACTGGTATGTACCATCGGACTTGACCAAGGCTGGCACGATGTTCGTGGACAAATCCGGGACACGAATAACAGAGTTGGGTCTCAAGAAGAGCTCTGCCCGGATGTTCCCTGCTTTCTCTGTTATGATGACGAGCCGGGCAACGATTGGCGTAGTGGCGATCAACACGACGCCGGCGTGTACGAACCAGGGTTTCATCACGTGCCTACCGAACGATCGCGTTCCGTTGTACTACCTGTACCATTGGGTGCGTTCAAACACAGACACGTTCTCGAATCT
>Ga0180434_10007898_pt1 | contig 11886 bp, 7 predicted proteins | sample SS_ome_7_FD_132453 | JGI IMG/M metagenome (GOLD analysis project Ga0180434, IMG submission 132453) | Hypersaline lake sediment archaeal communities from the Salton Sea, California, USA - SS_1_D_2 metaG | ecosystem: Environmental > Aquatic > Non-marine Saline and Alkaline > Hypersaline > Sediment... | reverse complement strand
GCCACCAGTTGCTCCGCCAGACAGGACTTGCCGTCCCAGCGCGTGGGAATGCCAAGGATGCAGGGGCTGACCAGAATCAGTTCATCGTCGTCGATACGGATGTCATCCAACGTCACAGATCGTCCTCCTTCCGCCTCTCGAAAGTGGGCGTACCCGTTAGCCTGGCAACTCCGCTCGCTGTTGGAGGCTCGGCTGTGCGCGCGGGTATATGCGGATCAACGCTCGCGGTGTGTCTGGGATCGGCTTACCGAGCGCCCGACCGGGCCCGGGACGATCCCAACAGGACAACAGCCCCTACCCCTCTACGATGGCCGCGAGACGGATGGAGACGGCCTCGGGCAAGCGGGGAGCTCGGTGCTCACCGATGATGGAGCGCGCTTTCTCTCGGGCCCGCTCCTCCAGCCTGGTAGCTCCATCCCCCTGCCAGCTGTCGTGGTCGCGGCGGTCGAACAAGGACGGCTGCCAGTCGTCCCGCACGTGACTCAGGGTGTGGTCGGTCGACAGGAAGTGGCCGTCGCAGCCGACCTCCTCGATTAGATCCATGGCCAACGTCTCCTCGCTGATCTCCATCGGCTCGAGGTGGCTCTTGACCCAGTTGATGATCTCGTCGCACAGCACGACCAGACCGAGGGATCCGGTCATTGCGGAATCCAGATAGCCGACGTCGTGGATCAAGTTGGCGCCGCCCGCCGCACTGGTGTACAGGGTGAGTGCGGCCTCAGCGGCGGCCTGGGCGTCGAAGACCTTGGAGTCGCTACAGCCGCCGGTGCCAAACATGGGCAGCCCGTGGTGATGACCAATATCGAAGCCCTCAGGACCATCGGCAGGGGCATAGAGGCCCACCATCGTGCGCATGTCCGTGGTCCAACCCCGCGGCACAGTCTGGATGAAGGGCGAGCCCTCCCGCTTCAGCTGGGAGAGGACCAGCCCAGCCATGTGTCCGGCGTTGGACAGGGCGAGCGCACCGGCCCGCGTCATGGGAGCCGTCAGCCCGCGAATGTTGCCCGGGCCGTAGATGGTGGGGAGATTCAACTCAGCGGCCGCCAGGAGCCTCCGCACACTTGCCTCATTGTGCCGGAACACCGACACCGTGTTGACGTAGTTGATGATGAAAGGTCGCTCCTGGAGGGGCTCTAGGCCCCCCGCGACGACCTTGGCCAGGTTCACGGCGTGGGCAGTGCTGTCCGCATCTTGCCCCACGAACACGATCGGTTTCGTGCTCTCCTCCAGCATAGCGACCATCTGACGGCGTTCATACTGATCGTCCGGCACATCGCTGGGGAGGAACATCGACATCACGAAATCAAGATTCGGAAGCGCGTCGGCGAGTCGCACGCCGTTGACCACATCCTCAAGTGTCGCCGCCCGCCGCTCCCCGGTAAAGGGGTCATAGATGTGCATGCAGTCCGACCCGACACCGAAGTAGCTGCGGTGGCCCTCCAACGTCATTGCGGGCTTGCCGGTCTGATCGTAGATCTCGATGCGCTTGGGGGCCGTGTCGAGGGCCCACTCGACGAGAGCGGCCGGCACGCGGACAAGGTTGCCGTCAGAGACGTCAGCCCCGCCGCCGCGAAGGAGATCGAGGGCCTCTTGGACGTAGAAGCGCACACCGGTGCGGTCCAAGATGCGCAGGCTGGCGTTGTGGATCTGCGCGATCTGGTCCTGGTTCAATCTAGGGATCATCGTCTCGATAGCTGGCCCCTCTTGTCTGACAGGATGGCCTGGTGGGTGGGACGCGCAGGCCTGTAGGTCTATCCCGCCCTGTCGATGCTGCGACCGACGGTCAAGCCCCTTGTTTGCTTACGGTTTCTCCGAAGAAGCACGGATCAGCGTCCGGGATCCTCACGCCACCCTTGCCAATAACCTGCGCCGTGATCCAAATACTCATCCAGATCGAAGCGAGCAAATGCCGCGTCGGCCTCCTGACGGGCATGTTCCAAAACCTCGTCCTCGTCAACAGAGAGAATCTGGCCAGCCTCCATCAGAACCTTTCCGTCCACCAAGACTGTATCCACGTCGTTGCCCCGGACATACCAAGCAATCGTATTGATAGGATCGACGAAAGGCGTGAGATGAGGTTGATCCAAGTCGATGAGGATCACATCTGCTTTCTTGCCCTTTTCCAGGGAGCCAATCTCGTCCTCCATTCCAAAGACGGCGGCTGCCTCCGCCGTGACCAACCGCAGAGCGCGCCCTGGCGGCAGAACGGATCTATCTTGATGCTCCATTTGCTGCATCACCATGGCCCGATGGATGTCAAGGAAGAGATCAGAATGATGGAAAGGTGCCGCACCATCCGTGGCGACAGCCACACGCACGCCATTCCTGAGTAGTTTGACGATGGGGCAAGGCCCGATATCCGTGTGCCCGATGGGAACGGCCACGGCGGCGACGTCCGTCTCCGCCATGATCTCGATATCTCGGTCTGTCAGTCCATTCATGTGGGCGAAGATGGTGTCCGGCCCAAGAATCGTACGCAGCGCCTCCGCCCCAAGATTCTCCTCCGCCCACTCGAAAACCCCACGGAAACCATGGGTGTGAACGAGTACACCGTACTCGTCCGCTAGGTGCCGGACTTCAAGAGCCTTTTCTCGAACAGCATCCACATCTTGCTCCGCATAAGGTGGCACGGGCCGGTACGCAGGATTTTCACCGCATAGGCGAGGCGTGGTGATCATCACGCGTACACGCCCCTCGCTCGTCCCGTTGAAGCGCTCGATCACGTCGCGGGTAACGTCAATCATCTGATCGTAGATGATGGGTTGCTCAACCGGCTCGCCTTCCCGGTAGACCACGCTGTGCCACGGCGTGGTGAGGTGCCCGGTGCGCTCATCCAGGACCGGATCTAGAGGGCCAAGGCCCACGAAACCTCGTATGCCGACCTCGTTGATAGCTCTGGCGGCCTGTTCCGCCGGAGCGGGAACATCGGCGCGCGGCGTGGCGCCAATATGAACGGCCGATGTCGTCACGCCGAACTTGATGTGCTCGACGCCGCTGAGCCTGCCGTCCGCGTACCACCACGCTGGTGTGCTGGCATGGAAATTGAGCTCCTCCCACGGCCATCCTCTACCTACCCGGTAGATACCCTTCATGAGCCCGTGGCCTGCGTGATGGTAGGTGTCCACCAGGCCCGGCATGACGAGCTTCCGCTTCGCATCGATAGTCCTCTCAGCGGTGTATTGGGACGTCAGGTCCTCAGTAAGGCCGACATCGAGGATGCGGTCACCCTTGACAGCGACTGCCCCATCTGGGAGTACGCGATTGTCGTCATCCACCGTGACGACGTAGCCTCCGACGATCATCAAATCGACGCTGCGCCTCTCCACGTCCGAACCTCCTTGACAGATAGCGATCTATGGATTATAATCTCGATATAGTGAATAGGTGAACATCAACACTTTCAGTATACACTCTTGTGGTCTCTGTGTCAAGGCTTGCTGGTGCCACATCCGAGGCAATCGCATTCAGCCGCAGGCTTCGTACCAGCCCACTGGAGGTGTGAGCAGACAGATATCCCATTGCTTCAGCGTCCTGCTTCAGCGCTTGCGGTGCATTTCTCCTCCTTGGAAGATCCGAGGAGGAAATCTCACCAATCTACACGAACTGCCTACTGGGCTTCCATTTCACACAGGGTCACCCCCACGGCAAACCACTTGGTATCGCACGTTCGGGAGCATCGACTGACCAGCTCTGCAGACTCGGGTCACCTTGGTGGACTCGACAGCTATACGAGATGTACCGCGCTTCGCTGCACGTGCAAATCAGGCCATAACGCTTGGTGGTATTCCTGTCTAAGCGTGACAAAGCCCGGGTCCCGAATCGCCGAATCACTCTTGCGGGCGGACCAGAAGATTGTGCCCGTCAGTTGGTCCATAAGGACGTGACGCGAGGAAGAAAAGAAAAGGAGGGCCCGTCAGAGAAACGTAAGAGACCAGACTGCGTCGATGCCGCATATCCTCAACACAAGCGATAAGAACGTCAAGGAGGCGTGATGAAGAAGTTGCACCCGGCAATCAGTGATTTGAAGGAACAGTACTGTAACGGCACAATGAGCCGCCGTGAGTTTATCCGCTATGCGACGCTGCTCGGGGTCTCCGTGGGCTCCGCATCGACGATTCTGGCCGGTTGCAGCCCTGAGCCTACCGCGGCACCGGTCGAGGCCACCGAAGCGCCGAAGCCGACGGCTACCCCTGAGCCGACTGGACCAAGACGCGGTGGGACCGTGCGTGTGGCCACCTTCGTGCCAGGGCTGGATCATCCGGCACGCGTATCAGAGCAGCAGGCGCTACCTGCGCTCCGTCACGTCTTTGAATACCTGACCTTCACAGACTGGGACGGCCTTACCCGGCCGTTCCTCCTGGAGAGCTGGGAGGCAAGCGACGACCTGCAGACGTGGACGCTCAATCTGCGGCAGGATGTCACGTTCAGCAACGGAGATGCCTTCAACGCTGACGACGTGGTATTCACGATGAAGGAGTGGCTCAATCCGGAGGTAGGCTCCTCGATGCGCGGCCTGATGTCGTACCTCCAGCCAGAGGGGATCGAGAAGGTGGACGACTACACCGTCAGACTGCAACTCGACTCCCCCCAGATCGCCATTCCGGAGCACCTCTTTCATTACCCGGGCATGATACTCAACCATCGCACGTTCCAGGGCAACATCCTGGACGCCCCAATTGGAACGGGGCCGTTCACTCTGGATGAGTACCTGGTAGGCGAGCGGGTTGTCTGCAAGGCTCGGGATGACTACTGGCAAATGGGGGAAGATGGGAAGCCCCTTCCCTACCTCAATGAGATCCTGCTCACCGATCTGGGGGAGGATCAGACGGCCTATGTTTCCGCCTTCAAGAGCGGTCAGATCGACACCTTCCACATGCCCCAGCCGGCAACTTGGGAGGCGATGAAAGATGACCCGAACGCAGTCGTGGAGCCTGTCAGCACCGGGCGCACCGTGGTGCTGAGGATGAGGGCGGATCAAGCGCCTTGGGATGATGAGCGCGTGCGTCTCGCACTGAAGCTGTGCCAGGATCGTCAGCACATTCTTGACGTCGTCTTCTTTGGCCAGGGCGTTCTGGGCGCTGACACCCATGTCGCTCCTGCACACCCCGAATACTGCCCCATCGAGCCGCCGGCGTATGATCCAGAGCGGGCGAAGGAGCTGTTGGCTGAGGCTGGGTTCCCTGATGGTCTAGAATTCGATCTTACTGTCGCCAGTACTGGCTATTATGTCTCGTTCGCAGAGGCGCTCAAGCAGCTGGCTGAGCCAGCAGGCATCACGGTGAACATCGTCACGATGTCCCAGAGCCAGTACAGTCAGGGCTGGACCGAGCACACTGTTGGGATAACCGGCTGGGGTCACCGGCCCCTGGCGGTCATGGTCCTGCCATTGGCGTACGGGTGCACCGATGGAGAGCTAGCCTCGTGGAACGAGTCTCACTGGTGCGACGAGGAGTTCAATGAGCTTCTGACCGAAGCTCAGGGGACCCTAGACTTGGAAAAGCGCCGCGAGATCATGTGTGAGCTGGAGAGAATCCAGCAAGAACGGGGCACATCTGGTATATCCTTCTGGCAGAATCAGTGGGGCATCATCAGAAACAACTTCAAGAACTTCCGGGCGCACCCGACGAACTACCTCATCTTCAGGGAGGTATGGCAAGAATCCGAGGCTTAGCCCCAGGCTGGATGGGAGCTAGAGTCAGTCCGTGGCGGGTTCAGGGAGCCGAATCAGCTCTGAGCTTGCCACGGCATTGACGGGAGCATCTAGAAAGATGCCTAGGCGCGCTCGATGCAGCTCTAGCGCGCCTAGGCCCGATGCGGAGCGGCCCCTCGGCTACCAGATGGGCCGCTCATCTCCCCCCGGTCGACTCTCCATCGGCGGATCAATCCCTGCACGCGCCTATCCCTCAATCTCCTGCGTGGCGCGGATAGCTCATATGAGTCAAGGACTATCATGGCAAAGTTCGTAGTCAGACGTGGTTTGTCGCTCCTCGTCACCATGCTGGTGGTCTCCATTGCCGTCTTCCTGCTCACCGAGGCAGCGCCCGGTGACGTGGCAAAGCACATCTTGGGCCGCGAGGCTCAGCCAGAGCAATTGGAACTGTTTCGCCGGCAGCTGGGACTGGATCGGCCGCTCCATGTGCGCTACATCTCCTGGTTGATCGGGAGTGACTGGCAGGTCAGGCGCATGATCGAGCAGCCACTGAAGCAGGCCGAGGATCCGAGAACTGGATCCAAAGACTGGTGGATTCGGGGCGACGATGGATCGCTGAAACAGTGGCGCATGGAGGACGGTGATCTCTTCGAATATGAGCTTCAAGCGGACGGAACCGTGGAGAAGCAGCCAGCTAGAGATGTCTGGCAGACAAACGCCGAGGGCGAGGAAGTCTTCTGGGGCGTTGACACCTCCAATCGGGCCGTTCTGTGGCAGAAGGACGCCATCCGTGAGTCCGGCCCCTCCATCACCGGCCGTGCGCAGCTGAAATATACTGGCGGCATACAGTATATCCCCTTGCAGAAGGGGTTCTTGAGAGGCGATCCGGGCATATCGGTCGAGACGAACCGCCCTGTAGCGGACACCCTTGGCCGCCGTGTGAGAAACTCGGCCATACTGGCCGGCATTGCCTTCGTGGTGGTCATGCCTCTGGCGTTACTCTTCGGCGTCATCGCTGGCGTCAATGAGGGGAACGTGATCGACAGCATTCTGTCCGTTGGCGGGCTCGTGACCACCGCCAGCCCAAACTTCGCGACGGGGATCTTCCTCATCCTGGTCTTTGCCATCTGGCTGAAATGGCTCCCGGGAGCGACGGTCTTCACCAGCAGTCGGGGAATCGTTGAAGACCCAAAGATGCTCGCCCTCCCTGTCCTGACGTTGACCCTTCTCGAGCTGGGATACGTGCTCCGCATCACTCGAGCGAGCATGATCGAGGTCATGGATACAGCCTACGTCCGCACCGCCCTGCTGAAGGGGACACCGTACTGGAAAGTGATTACCAAGCACGCGTTGCGGAATGCCCTCCTGTCCCCGATCACGGTGATCATGCTTCACGTGAACTGGCTGATGGGAGGTGTGGTCGTGGTGGAGGCAGTCTTTGGCTTTCCAGGGCTCGGGTCCTACCTGCTGCACGCGGCGAACGTCAAGGATGTCGCCGCCATTGAGGCTGGCGCTATGGTGATGGTCGTACTCGCCGTAGGGACGCAGTTTGTGGCGGACATCGTCTACACATTCTTGAACCCACGGATACGGTATGGGTAGCTCATGAACATCCCGACGGACGACGGAAGCGGGTTCAGTCTGGCGCAGAACGACAGGACACCAGCCGCACCTGAGGCGGGCGCCTTTCCAGCAGCCACACAGCGGATATCCAACGATTGCCGGGCGCGCATCGCCAGCGTCAAGGCAACCAAACTAACGCAAGCAAGAAGCCGTTTACAGGCCTTTTGCGCAGCCCTTGTACACTGCGCGTTCATGGAGGAGGTATTGGCTTGTTAGAGCAACTGACTCCCATACTGGCGTCGAAGAAAGCCTTGGTGGGTCTAGGTATTGTGCTTTTCTGGGTCCTGGCCGCATCCATCGGCCCTTTCTTGGTCCCGCATGATCCGCTCCACCAAAACCCGGACGCCATCAACTCTGGGCCCTCCGCCAAGCATTGGTTGGGGACAGATGACGTAGGTCGTGATCTGTTGGCGCGGATCATCTATGGCGCCCGGCGGACGTTGATTCTGGCGCCGCTGTCCGTGTTGATCGCCCTGATGATCGGCGCCACGCTAGGCCTCGTTGGTGGCTACTTCGGCGGCACTGTGGACGAGCTCGTCATGCGACTCTTGGACGCCTTCATGGCCATACCCACGGTCCTGCTCTATCTCATCATCATCTCCTCCCTGGGTGCCTCGGCCTTGAACGTTGTGTTGGCCGTCGCCATCGGCGGCGTGCCCGGCATCGCCCGTCTAGTCCGGGGATTGACGCTGGACATTCGCACCCGCGAATACGTATCTGCGGCCAAGCTCCGCGGTGAAGGCGCGCTGTACATCATGTTCCTCGAGATCCTGCCCAACGCACGAGGGCCGATCATGGTTGACGCCATGCTACGCGTCGGCTACGCTGTATTTGCCATTGGTACGCTCGGCTATCTCGGGCTCGGGCTACCCCCGCCCCTGCCCGACTGGGGAAACATGGTGCAGAGGGCGCATGCCTTCATCTTCAGCAATGCTTGGGGGGTGCTCTGGCCGGCGCTAGCTATCTCCTCATTTGTGGTGGGACTCAATCTATTCGTCGACGGATGGCAACAGATCAACCGACGGTACCGAGGCTAGAATCCAATAGGATGACGTCTTATGAACAGTAAGCTCACAGACCGTCCCAACGAAACACCCGTGCTGGAAATCCAACACCTTGCCATCACCTATGAAACGCTGAAGGGCAACATACCGGCAGTCCAGGATGTCTCCTTCGCCATCGGCCGCGGCGAGACGCTGGGCATCGTCGGAGAATCCGGTTGTGGGAAGAGTTCTGTTGCCTTTGGCATTGTCGACTTCTTACGACGAAACGGCAAGATCACTGGCGGCAGCATTCGGTTTAAGGGACAAGAACTGCGCGGCATGCCGGCTCGAGAGTTGCGGCAGCTGTGCGGAAGCCAAATCTCTATGGTCTATCAAGACCCTATGCAAGCCCTGAACCCCGCCTTGCGGGTCGGGGATCAGTTGATGGAAGTGCTCATCGATCATCAAGAGGCCGCCAAGGAGGAAGCCCGAGAGGAAAGCGTAAGCATGCTCCGCCAGGTCCACATGCCCGATCCTGAGCAAGTCATGGAGCGTTTTCCACACCAGCTGTCAGGCGGCCAGCAGCAGCGCGCGCTGATCGCCATGGCCTTGCTCAACCGCCCGGCCCTGTTGATCGCCGACGAGCCGACGACGGCGCTGGACGTGACAGTCGAAGCCACGGTTCTGGACCTGTTCGATGAGCTAAGCCAGGAGTTTGAGACAGCGACTATGTATATCAGCCATGACATGGGCGTCATCGCTCGCGTCGCTGATCGGGTCGGTGTGCTTTACGCTGGCGAGATCGTGGAGTTGGCACCTGTGAGGGATATCTTCCTCAACCCCGTTCATCCCTACACCCAGGCACTGATTCGCTGTGTACCTCAACTGGGGGAAAGCAAGGAGACATGCTGCCTCCAACCTATCCGGGGCCGGGTGCCCTCACCCAAGGCTCTGCCAGAGGGCTGTTTCTTCGCTCCTCGCTGCGATTATGCCCGAAACGCGTGCCAGCGAGACCATCCACTCCTGCGGACGATCAACCGGGGCTCGCTGGTTCGCTGTCATTACGCCGAGGATATCGTCGGAGGGGTCTGCCAGCGCACGCGGGAGGCAGACCTAAATCTGTCGCCACAGGAGACTCGAGAGGATGCAGAGGTGATCTTCCAGACCCGTGGTGCCAAGACCTACTATGAGCAGGAGGCCCAGTCGTTGCTCGGCATGCTCGGCCTTGGCGAGAAAAACTACGTGAAGGCACTGGATGGCGTCGACCTGGAAGTGAAGAAGGGAAACACACTGGGCATCGTGGGGGAATCGGGCTGCGGCAAGAGCACCTTGGCCAAGACCATCGTGGGTCTTGAGTCCCTCAGGGAGGGTCAGATCAAGTTCCTCGACTATGACCTATCGGAGACCGTCGAAGATCGAGACCTTGAGCTCATTCGCGAAATCCAGATGGTCTTCCAGAACCCAGACTCGACGCTGAACCCATCCTACAAGGTCGGGCGCCAGATCGGCCGCCCTCTGACGCGGTTTGGCTCGGTCAAGCCGAGTGAAGCCGAGCAGGGGGTCAAGCGCCTGCTCCACGCCGTCAGGTTGGATGAGAGCTATGCCAATCGCTATCCAAGGCAGCTGAGTGGCGGGGAGAAACAGCGCGTGGCCGTCGCTCGGGCTCTGGCGACGCGACCCAGCATGCTAGTGTGCGATGAGCCGGTCTCGTCTCTCGACGTCTCCGTGCAGGCGGCGGTGCTCAACCTGCTCCTCGACCTGCAGGAGGAAACCCAGACCACGATGCTCTTCATCGCTCACGATCTCAGCGTCGTACGATACTTCTCGGACAGCGTGGCCGTGATGTACCTGGGGAAGCTGTGCGAGGTGGGACCAGCCGATGCCATCTACGCGCCTCCGTACCATCCGTACACAGAAGGTCTGCTGTCTGCGGTTCCCACCCCCAATCCTTCCCTCGAGCAGAAGCGAATCCGAGTGACCGGGGAGGTCCCTAGCGCCCTCAACCCTCCTCAGGGCTGTCGTTTCCATACCCGATGTCCCCGAAAGATTGGAGCCATTTGCGAGGAACAGGAGCCACCCGCAGTGCATGCGGGAAATACCCACACCATCTACTGTCACATACCGCTGCAGGAGCTGCGTGAGGTTGAACCTGTGCTCACTCAGATTGATGCTGACCGAAAGTTCGCCGCGGACACTCAGGACTGAACCATCATCGTCCGTGGCGTGTCCTCAAGCCCGCGTGAGACGGCACATGTGAGCGGGATGGCCAAGTTGGCCTGCCGCTATCCACCGTCAGGATAGTATCAAATCAGCAACTGGGAGGAAAGAATCGATGGAATCTCGCGTACCTGTTGAATTCGGAGTAGGCAATGCTTTCTGGCCAGCGCCCGTGGCTCTCATCAGCGTGGGGGTCGACAAACCCAATTTCTTCACCCTGGGGGTCATGGGTGCTCCCTGCGACAGGCCGCCGATTCTCACCATCAGTCCCAAGCCCTATCGATACTCATACGAGCTGCTTCACCGACACGGAGAGTTCGTCGTCAACTTCCCTACCGTTGACATGATCCGCCAGGTGGAGTACTCGGGCATGTATTCTGGGCGCGACGTGAACAAGTGGGACAAATGTGGCTTCACGCCGGTGGAGGGTCGCGCCGTCTCGGTCCCCCTTATCGCCGAATGTCCGGTGAACATCGAATGCCGAGTACTCCACGAGATTCGCTTCCGACGGAGTCCGGACAAGCTGGGAAGTCACGTGCTTGTAGTGGCCGAAATGCTCCAGTTGAGCGCGCACGAAGCCTACGTGATTGACGGTAAGCTCTGCTGGGATCTCCTGGACCTGATGTTCCGATCCAGACCCGCGAGCTGGCGCACATTGGGTCCCGTGATGGGCTACGACATTCGGAAATCGCCACCTGCGGACCCTCGCCTGAGGGCTGAGCGCATAGAAGAGAGGGTAGCCGGCCTGAGGAGTGAGGTTCTCGCGTTTGAACGAGAGCCACCGCCCCTCCCTTCCGACGAGCCTGCGCCGCCCCGAGTGGACTGAATCCAGGTGGCTGGATCGACGGCAGATTGGAAACGTTGGATCCATAGTCGAAATTCTGTGGAGCTTGCGAGACGATACTTGCACGGTAGGACGTAGAGCGTAATCGATCGCGTGCAGGATGTCTGAAGTAGGGGCTCTTTCGTACCCAGTCCAGGCCACATGGCTGGCAATTGATACGCTTGGCACTAGGCGTCCCTGGAACGCTGCAAGCGTAGCGTATTAACCATCGATCCGAGGAAGCCTTGAGAAGAAGGGCATTGAGGAAATATGCAGATTATCTGTCCTGATGAAGATAACGACAGCAAACATCCGTGCGTTCCAGAGCTGAGGCATGCCTATCGACGGGATCGAATCAATCGGCGGCAGTCTTGGCGCAACGCGAATCCGCTCGGGCGGTCTTGCACAAGCACCCAGGCATTCCTCATCCGCTGCAGAGCGGAGCCCACGCCTACGCAGATGCCAGCCACCGAGCAGCCCACTGATGCAGCTCCCACCGACGTCCCGTCGACGGAGGTGCCGGCAACCGCCAGGATTGCTCCCGAATTCGAGGGAACGCGTGGCAGAATCCTGCGCTATGGAGGCCGTGT
>Ga0180434_10007896_pt1 | contig 11888 bp, 10 predicted proteins | sample SS_ome_7_FD_132453 | JGI IMG/M metagenome (GOLD analysis project Ga0180434, IMG submission 132453) | Hypersaline lake sediment archaeal communities from the Salton Sea, California, USA - SS_1_D_2 metaG | ecosystem: Environmental > Aquatic > Non-marine Saline and Alkaline > Hypersaline >... | reverse complement strand
GGTCGGCGAAACCGGCCCAGCCATCAAGGACCTCCGGGCTGTCCTCTGCCAGATGCTGCTGCGCAAGCTTTGTCCGAACTGCCGCGAGGCCTACCGGCCCGACCCGCAACTGCTGGCGAAGGTGAATCTCTCGGCAGCCAGGATCGAGAGTTTCTACCGCCCACCGACCAGGCCGTTGACGGACGACAAGGGCAACCCGATCGTCTGCGCCACCTGCCAGGGCACCGGGTACATGGGTCGCACCGCTGCGTTCGAGCTGCTCGAAATGAGCGACGAACTTCGGCAGCTCGTAGCCGGCGGCGCGTCGCTTTCGCAGATCAAGGCTGCGTGTCGCAAGAACAAGATGCTCTACCTCCAGGAGCAGGCGCTGCGAAAGGTCATCCAAGGCATTACGGGCATCCAGGAAGTCATCCGCGTATCACAGCAAGGCAAGAAGTAGCCGCCTCGCCGAGGAGCAATTCGACATGCTTATCATAATCATCGCCGTCATACTCGTCCTGGGCATCGCCGCTTACCAGGCAACCCAAGGGCTCTTCAGCGCGATCCTCATGGCGATTCTCACCACGCTGTGCGCAGCTTTTGCCTTCAACTACTACGAGCCGCTGGCACAAGCGTACCTCTATTCGCGTCAGCCAGCCTACGCGGACGGCATCGCCCTGGTGGCGCTGCTGTTCGGCTCGCTGCTGGTGCTGCGGGTGCTGTTCGACTGGCGATTCAAGGCCAATGTCACCACCAGCGCCTGGACCGACCGCATCGGCGGCGGCCTGGCCGGCCTCTACACCGGAATGATCCTTACCGGCGTGCTGATGTTAGCCATCCAGATGTTCCCGTTCGGCCCGTCGGTGCTTACCTATCGCCCGTACGACGAAACGCTGCATCGCAACCAGCGCCTCTCGCCCTTCTATCCCGACGAATTCACGCTGGGATGGATGGATTTTCTCTCGGGCGGATCGCTAAGCGGCGAGCGAGCCATTGCCGGCGTCCACGACGACCTGATACTCGAGCTGGCCTGCGCACGGAGCCAAATCGAAGAGACCTACGTCGATGGCGACGGGGTCAAACACCAAGTGCGCGTCGGCCGACTCGACGCAGCCCCCGATGCGCTCGTGGTCGAGGGAGTCTTTGTGCCACAAAACGCCGCTTGGGCCGACGACGTAGGCGACGATCCGCAAATGAGCGGCGAAGAGAACCGCCAATCGAAACTCGTCGTCGTCCGAGCAGCTGTGAGCAGCTCTGCCCGGAACGAGGACGACGACTGGTGGCGACTGCCCGCGACACACTTTCGCCTCGTGACCGACGACGGCAAGAGTCACTATCCCCTGGCGTACCTGACCTATTGGCAGACCGCCAAGCCCCCCAAGCAGTTCAGGTCGTACCGCGAATACCGCAACCAATTCGCGGTGATGGGCTTCGGGGCGGTCACGCCGGAGCCGGGCGAACAGGGCGAGCCGCAGCTAGCCCGGCTGGCTGTGTGCCGAAAATGGGTCAATGGACCCGAAAGCCTTCGGATCGACTGGGTCTATCGCATCGCACCCGACGCCAAACCGGCCTACATGGTCTTTCGCCGCACCGCCCGGGCCGAGCTGCCCAAGGCTCGCAGCACTCATCCGCCCGTCCGGGATGCATTGGAAAGATACATCGCCCCCAAGAGACGATAGCCCGCCCCCGCTGCGGCGCGTGCTATTCCTGCTCCCGCTTGGGCAGATACTTTTGCCACAGCATGTATGCCATCTCGGACCTTCTAGGCTTCGGGGGTGCGGGTGTCATTCCTGCTCCCGCTTGGGCAGGTGCTTTTGCCACAGCCTATGCGCCATCTCGGGCCTGCGGAAATGTCCGCCCTTTGTTTCCTGTTTCTGCGCCTTGCGGAAGCCGTGCTCGCGGAGATATCGGAATGCCGCCCACGATTGGTCCCGTAGCGGCTTGAGGTCGTCCTTGCCCCAGAAGATTTCGAGCGGCACCTTGCGGGCCTCGTCGGTCAACTCGATCCGCTCAAAAATGTCCACGTGGCTGTTGCACGCGCGGGCGATCAGGGCATTGAACCGATGCGGGTTCCGCAGGCCTATGTAGTAAAGCGGGTAGCCCCCGGCTGAGAAGCCGGTCAGCAGCACGGACTCGGAATCGATGTTGTAGTTGGCTGATACCTCGTCGATTATCGCCAGCACCGCTTTCTCGTCGGCGGCCAGGTCGTCATACCAGAAACCCCGGACCACCGGCAGGATCCCCTGCACGCTCCGCAGCGACGGCGCGACGACGATGAAGCCCTCGTCCTCGGCCAGGGCCTTCCACTCCTTGATCTGGGCGTTGCTGGAATCCCACCCGTGGGTGCCGTGCAGCGTAACGACCAGCGGCCAGGCCCGGGCCTGGTCGTAGACGCTCGGCACGTACAGCCGATAGTCGCGCCCCGTTTCCGGCTCGACCTCACGCACGGCAGGTACGGGCGTATCCTGAGGCTGAGTCACCGGACAACCCGAAAGCAGCCCGGCCAGCAAGACAAACACGGCAATCCTGGCAAGTCTCACGCAACGATACATAATCGCTCCCATTCTGACGCCCAAGGCGACCGACAGTATACGTCAGTCGGGGCGCTCACGACGAATCGCTTTTTGAAAACCCAGCCGCCAGGATGTATGCTGCCTCGCGGCGTTTGGGGTGTCTGATATTATGGAACGCGGCTTCCTGAAGCGAGATATACCGATGGCTTACGGCAAAACAATCCTGGTAATTGTCCTGACCGTCGCAGCCTGGACGATCGAGGCTGCGGCACTGAGTCCACGGCAGGTCCTCGTCGTGGCCAACGCCGAAAGTCGCGACTCGGCAGCGCTGGCGAAGTTCTACATGGCCAAACGGGGCATTCCGAAGGAAAACCTCGTACTGCTTAAGACGACGACGGATTTCGACATCGACCGGCCCAGCTACGTCGCCGAGATTCGCGACCCGCTGCGTCACGCGATGCTGCAAAGCGGCCTGGCCAAACGCATCCGCTGCATCTGCGTCATGTTCGGCGTCCCGGGCCGAATCACCGGCCAAGCCGCCCCGGGCCAACCCGCACCCCGCAACGACACGCTGGCTGCGGTGGACAGCGAACTGGCCTGCCTGTGGTGGGACGAGTATAAGCTGCCGGGCATGATTCCCAACCCCCTCAACTGGCGCATGACCGCAGCCATGCGAGACAAGCAGACGCCGCTGACCCTGATGGTCTCGCGCATTGACGGGCCTTGCCGCTCGGACGCCAGGCGTATCATCAAGGCGTCGATCGCCACCGAGGCAAAGTCCTTGCGCGGCACCTTCTACATTGACGCCGGCGGCCTGCCGCGTGCCCGGGCTTATGACGAGCATTTGGCCGGCCTCAGTGCCTTCGTCCGCGCGAAGACGAAGCTCAAGGTGGTCTTTGACGACAAGCAGTCCACGTTCGGACTCAACAGTTGCCCGAACGCGGCGCTGTACGTCGGGTGGTACAGCCTGGGCCGTTACGTCGATTCATTCATGTGGGCCCGAGGCGCGGTAGGCTGGCACATCTCCAGTTTCGAGGCCGCCGACCTGCGAAACGCAGCCAGCACGAAGTGGTGCACCAAGATGATCCAGAACGGAGTGGCCGCCACGATCGGCGCCGTGGACGAACCGTACCTGGCAGCCTTCCCACAGCCCGAGGAGTTCTTTGCCAGGTTGCTCTCGGGCAAGCTTACGGTGGCTGAGTGCTACTGGCAGACCGTCCCCGCCGTCAGTTGGCGGATGATCCTCATCGCCGACCCGCTCTATAACCCCTTCGCCGCCAATCCGCAGCTCGATTCGGTCACCGTTCCGGCCGAGTAGCGGCGCCGTCACCACCAAGACGTGATCCGGCAGCTAAGCGTACCGCTCGTAGGCGTTAGCCTTGATTGCCACGGCGTCCACAGACTCGCACCACCGCGAGCCGACGCACAGCGCGTAGGGCACGATGGCTGCCCCGCAGCCGATTGCATGTCCGAGCCAGTCGGCCATGTCGGCGTTGCGGCTGGAGACGATGCCCTGCACGCCCTCGGCAACGCCGCCAGCCAGCCCAGCCGCGACGATCCCCAACATACCCAGCCAGAATCGACGCGACCCGATCAGCCACGCCGTCAGCAGCGCCAGGAAGAACCCCGTCAGGGCGTGAAGCACCTTGTCCCCGCTGCCGGCAAACGAAAACGCCACCCACGTAACCATTCCCTCCCCGGCTGCCAACCCCAGCAGCACCAACAGACAGCCCAGCGCGCCGAGCAGCGCATACCCCGACCGCACCGTGCAGCGCCAACCCAGCATCGCCGGCAGCATTCCCCACGTCAGCACCAGCGCCAGGGACGCCGCCGGCACAAAAAGTCCGCCCGGGGCCAGGAAGCTCAACGTCGCCACGCCCGTCGCCGCCGTCCAGGTAAGCATCCGACCCAAGTGGACGGTGGGGTCCTTCCGGGCTGCGATGAGCATTCGTACCGTGCCCGCCGCCATAATCGCCGCCATCCAGCCCAGCCCCAACCATCCCACCGTGCGGGCAAGGATCGTCGCGCCGCTGCTGCTTGCACCCAGGTCGGCAAATGCCTGCTCGCCTATGCCCACCGCGCCGGCTGGCCCGATCGGCGGCAACGACATCCCGGCGCCGCCCAGCGAGATGCAGACGATCGCAACGCCAACCAAAGCCGTGCCGATGACCAACCTGACGATTCGGCGCCCCGTGAAGATTACTGCAGATGCGATCAGCACCACGCCGACAACCGCCGCGACCAGCATGGCTTCGGCGGGCCCAGCGGCACAACCAATCGCCGCCGCCACCGCCGCGACGAACAATCGAGCCAGACGCTTAGAGCGCCCCCGTGAAGCAGCTTCGCCCGACTCCTCGGCGCAGGGGGGCTCGCCATCCGTATCATCTGCCGGACCTGCTTGGGCATCTGTGCCCCCGCGAGCCCGCCACAGCGGCGTCAGCCAGACGCCCACGCCGGCAAAGCCCAAAAGCGTCACCGACGATTGCACAACGCCCGGGCGTCCCCAGGTAATCGCCGCAGCTGTGCCGCCCATCATCGCCAGGGCGCAGATGCTCAACAGACCATCCAGCCACGCCGCCTCGGACAGCAAGCTCTGCGCGAGCATCACGCCCAAGGAGATCAGCGCTATGTGAAAGATCATCGAGGCGTCCAGCGCCCCGCGAAGGGACAGCTCCCCCGGACCGCCCGCCAGTCCGTCAGCCACCAGGTGACAGGCAAGAATGACAACGGGCCCGATCAGCGCCACGTGGAGAACGTGGCCGGGCACCGTCCGGTCGGCAGCGACGATCCGCCAGAAAAGCCAGAGCATCCATATGACCAGCAAACCCGACGCCATCGCGCCCCACGCGCGGAATCCGGGCCACCACCACATAAGCATCCCGAACACCACCACGCCCGCTAGCATCCACCGTGCGATGGAAGCCACCTGCCTTGCCGTCGTCCCAACGGGTATTGCCATAAATCGCTCGCCTTTCGGGGCCGACCGGAATGGCCCGCAAGACAAGAGTCTATGCCCGCCGCCGTCCGCGGTCAACGCAAGCTGTGTCAATGCCGCACACTTGGCACGCCCGCCTGGACGCGGTAAGATGTGCCCCCATATGAACGAGAAACCCGACATAGCCGTGCTGCTGCCCTGCCACAACGAGGCCGCCACCATCGGCTATGTCGTCGATGACTTCCCCGCCCAGCTTGGGGACGCGCGAATCTACGTCTTCGACAATTGCTGCACCGACGAGACCGCAGCCATCGCCCGCGATCACGGCGCGACGGTTATCGTCGAGCCCCGCAAAGGCAAGGGATACGTTATCGAGTCCATGCTCGACAAGGTCGTCGCCGATTACTACATCATGGCCGACGGCGACGACACCTACCCCGCCGACAAGGCTGGCGAACTGCTCGCGCCCGTGCTTGGGGGCCAAGCCGATATGACCGTCGGCGCGCGACTGGCCGAGTACGACGGCGCCTCCTTCCGCCCGCTGCACGTGGCTGGCAACTCCCTGGTGCGACGGCTGATCAACTGGATCTTCCGCGCCGACCTGACGGACATTCTCTCGGGCTATCGCGCGTTCAACCGCAAGGTCGCCAGGCGCGTGCCGGTGGTATCATCCGGCTTCGAGGTGGAAACCGAACTGACAGCGCAGATGCTCTACTATCGCCTCAAGATCGTCGAGGTGCAGGTGCCCTACCGCGGCCGACCCGAGGGCAGCCAGTCCAAGCTGCGGACCTTCCGCGATGGGCTGCGGGTGCTGTGGAAGCTCTTCAGCCTCGCACGGTCGTTCAAGCCGCTCACGTGCTTCGGAGGGGCGGGCCTGGTACTGCTGACGCTGGGCGTTGCGGCGGGCATAGCACCCGTATACGACTACGCCGTCCACCAGTACGTCTACCACGTGCCGCTGGCTATCCTGGCTACGGGATTTATCATCCTGGCCGCCATCAGTGTGTTCCTGGGCATTCTGCTGCACGCGATCAACTGGCGACTGAAGGAAATGCACAACGTCATGGTGCGAGGCCGGGATTGACAACGTTCGGCTGCTGCCCGCAACCGCCGCACCTGCGTCATGGAGCGCCGCCCACCTGCGAGATCCCTGCAAGACGCCGCCGTGCCTGCTCGGCTGCAGGCGTGGCGGGGTACTTCTGGAGCAATTTTCCGTACGCTGCGTCCGCCTCGGCGAGGCGATCCTGCTTTTCGTAGCAGTATCCCATCCAAAACATCGTCTCGGCTGCGCGCGTCGCGTCGCGGCCGGCCTCGAATCGGCCCAGCACACGCTTGAACTTCACCGTCGCCTGGCGGTACTGCAATTGGCTCACCAGCGCCAAAGCCTGGTGGAATTCGTCCACGTCCTGGGAGGTAACGGGCGAGACCGCCCTGTATGGCTCGACCGGACCAACCGACCCAGCCGGAGCACATCCAGCCGCCGTCAGCAGACCAGCCAACACAATCCACAGCCCAAGCCTAGAGCAGTTCAAGTTTGAGTGTTCAGATTGTTTTCGAGCGAGGACGAGGCTGGCAAGGCGGCCGAAGCAGGCGATGCTCGTCGCATCGTCAATGCAGGCCAACGCAGCCAGCCGACGCCGCAGCCGAAAAAAGGCGAACAGGCAAACTTGAATTGCTCTAGCGCGCACGGGACACCCCCTTGACCACCAGGCGGGCCTCGAACAGCCACGCCCGAAGCTCCGGGGATACGCCCGCGCCAACCAGCACATCATCGATCTGTCCGGAAAGGTTTTCTTCGGCGATCATTGCCTGGAACGCCCGGACGGTGGCAGTATCGGCTACGTCCAGCATCGCCAGCCTGGTCAATGCCGCCTCCAACCTGTCCAGCAATCCCTGCTGAGCGGCATTTTCGCCGATCGATTCTCGCAGCTTCGCACCTTGATCCAACAGGCGTGCCTTTGTCGCCAACTGGCAGGCTCGGATACCCGTCTCGCCCGGGGCTGCCGCAGAGAGGTACGCCTGCGCGAAAGCCGCCTCCGTCAGCAGCTCCTGGGCAACCATCCTGCCCATTGCCGCACGGGCCGCCTGCAACTGTGAGACGGCGTCGTCGCGCATCTGCCGCAGCCTGGATATCTCCAGGGCAAAATCCTTGCGCACCGTCGCCAACTTCGTCGCAACCTCAGCCTCGCGGGCCTGGGCTTCGGCAAGCTGCTCGGTCTTGGTGGTTACGTCCTCATCAGCAGCGGCGAGCTTCTGCTGGGTCTGGGCCAACTGCTCCGCCAGGCCGGACTGGCTCCCGCGCGCCGCAGCCAGCGTTTCGGAATTTGCCTTCACCTGTGAAGCCAACTTGTCCGCTCGGGCCTGAGAGGCCTGCAACTGCTCAGCCCGCACCTCAAGCTCATCCCTTGCGCGTTGGAGATCGGCCCGCAACGCATCAGCCTGTCGGCTGGCCCGTTCGATAGCCTGGTCCATCCCCCGCCGGGCTGCCTCAGCCTGGCGCTGCGCAATCAACGTAGCGTCCTGGTTGGCCTGGCGATCTTGGTGGGCAGAGACGAACACCCACGCCAACGCGCCCAGCAGCGCCACCACTACCACCAACAGCGTCCACGTCAGCGACCCCAGCCGCTTGGCCTGGGTGGGCCGTGGGCGCGGCTGCGATGTGCGTGCAGGCGTGGTCTGACCCCCCTGGCCTGGGTGCAACAGACCGGGCCGTTCGTCCATCAGATCGTTCGGGTCGATTCGCTCTTGGTTCATTCCTGTCTCGCTATGTACACATCCCACGGTCCGGGTAACGATAACCTTACCTGGGGCAATTCACGTCTGCTCCAATGGTGAGCCGGACAGGAGCTTCGCGTCCTGGGGCTTCTTACGAGTTATCGGCCAGCCGGGGCGGAATTCTTGCCGATAACCGCCCTGCTACTCGCCTCGTTGGCCCCGCTTGGCGGCGAGACTTTGGTGCATCGTTACCAAATCGTGCGCCCAAACGGGCAAGCACACCTCGGAAGTAGCTCGAAAATCCGAAAAGAATTTTCTCCCGGCCGGGCCGGGGCTTGGCCCGACGCGCCGCGGCTAGGTTACCACTTCGCGCTGCGCAAAACGCGTCCCCACCAGTAAAGGTAGAGAGGTCGTGCTATGCGCTCATTACAGACAGAGCTCAAAACGGGGGTGGCATGGCTTGCTCGCAAGTCCCGACGTTTCGGGATTGGTCCGAATGCAATTTCAGCTACACGGCTTGCAAGTCCCGAGACATCGGGATGGCACCCGTCAGGCACATCGCCGCCCACAGGCCAGGGGCGCGGCGCCCCGAGAAAGGAAAATGCTGAATGCTGAATGTTAAATGTCAAAGTCAGACGTCTGCGCGTCGAGCCTTGACTGTTTCGTCTGGGCGAAAAATGATGAAAGTTAAATCACATAATGCCCGAACATGTGGCCCAGCCGTCACTTGCGACAAAACGCACTTGGCAGCAAATGGCAGCAATTGGCACAGGCCGGCACCAGCGGCCACAGGCCTGCACACGCGGCCACACGTCGGCACACGCGGGCACAGGTGGGCGACGGCCGGCAGTTTTTCGGCAGAGGGTTGCAGCAGGCCGGCACTAAGACGCCGGCATGCGTCATACCGCACAGCATCGCACCGAAGCACGCTTTGCCCCCAACCGACGGGCAGGTATACTGTGCCGTGCTGTCTGCTCACAACCACCAGGGAATTGCGGATGAAGGTTCTATTCGTCTACACAAGTGTAAACGTGCGAAGCGCCGGCGTGCATGGCGAAGTGGCTATGCAATTGGGCATCTCCAGCATTTCCGCGTTGCTCAAGAGCCGCGGGCATGAGTGTGAGTTGCTGCTTGTCACCCGCCCGGACTTTGCTGACATAGTTGACACCCGAGTCGCCCAGTTCCAGCCTGACGTCGTGGCGTACACGTCGGTGGCGACGCAGTTCCCGCACATCGCAGCCATCGCCGCCCAGGTCAGCAGCAAGCATCCGGAAATTTACCAGATCTGCGGCGGGCCATACGCCACGCTCGCGCCGCAGGCCGCTCTGGAGCAGGCTGGGCTGGACGCCGTGTGCGTGGGCGAAGGCGAGTATCCGATGCTGGAACTCATCGAGGCGCTCTCGCGAGGCCAGCGGCCCGCGCGCATCGCCAACCTCTGCTTCCGCGGGCCCGGCGGCCAGATCGAGACCAACGCGCCCCGCCCGTTCACCCAAGACCTCGACGCCCTGCCGCTGTTCGACCGCGAGCTCTACGCACCCTACGTGGACCTGGGCCGATACGAGCACTGCATCATCACCACGCGAGGCTGTCCGTTCAATTGCAGCTACTGCTGCAACCACGCCTTCAAGAAGCTCGCAGCCGGCCGATACGTGCGGTCGCGCTCGGTGGGCAACGTCATGGCCGAGGTCGAGCAGCTTCGCACCAGCTATCCCGACATGAAATACCTCCACGTCGAGGACGAAGCCGTCGGGCTCAACCGCTCAATGTGGGACGAGCTGCTGGGCGAGTTGAAACGAACGGGCCTGAGCTTCGGCGTCAACTATCGCATCGGCGTGACCGGACCGGAGTTCCTCGACCGCCTGCGCGACGCCAACTTCGTGAGAATCAACGTGGGCATCGAGTCGGGCAACGAGTGGATTCGCGCCAACGTGCTCAACCGCAAGTACACCAACGAGCAGATTCTCGCCACGTTCAGCCGCGCTCGCTCGCTGGGCATGGAGACCAAGGCTTACAACCTGATCGGCCTGCCGCACGAGACGCCCGAACGTTTCGAAGACACGCTGCGCATCAACCAGGCCGCCCGGCCCGACCACCCCCGGCTGTACATTTTCTACCCCTACCCCGGCACCGCGCTGGACACGATGTGCGACGAGCTGGGCCTCAAGCGTGGCAACGAGGGCGAGGCGATCCGCGAGCGCGACGAAAGCATTCTGAACCTGCCGGGCTTCAGCCGGGAACAGATCATGGAATACTGCAACTCCTGGCGACGCCGTACCCGCCCCAGCGGCCCGGCCCGGCTGTGGCACAGACTTCGGCGCAGTCTTGCAGGCCTGAGCGTCGGACGCGACGCCTCCGATGCGACCAGACACTGACCATTTGCCAAATGGCTGCGAGCGTGATATCCTTTCCGACCATGACGGTTACCCGGGGCAAGATCGAATCGAACCTTAAGCGGATTCGCGACGACATCGCGGCTGCGTGCAGCCGCCGTGGGCGCGACCCGCAGGACGTGTCCATCGTCGCGGTGACCAAGACGGTCGAGTTCGACACGATCAAGAACCTGCTGGACGCCGGCATGACCAATCTTGGCGAAAGTCGGGTACAGCAACTCACCGCACGGGCCGAGGAGATGAAAGCCTACCTGCAGCGGCGGCGAAACCCCCTGGCAGCCCCCGTCCGGTGGCACATGATAGGCCACCTCCAGCGAAACAAGGTCAAGCAGGCGATCAATGCAGCCAAGGTGATCCATTCCGTCGATTCGCTGCGCCTGGCTGAGGAAATCAACGCCCGGGCCGAGCAGGCCGGCAAGCACGCGGAGGTCATGCTGGAAGTCAACTGCTCCCAGGAACCGCAGAAGTACGGCGTAGCCGTGGGCGCGACGACGCACCTGGCCCAGCTTGTCAGCACGCTCAAGTGTGTCACGCTCACGGGGCTGATGACCATGGCACAAATCAGCAGCGACCCGGAAAAGGCCCGCCCAGCGTTCGTCCGCCTGCGGGAGCTGTTCGAGGAAATCCGCCACGAGAAGATCTGCAGCGAGGACTTCCGGCACCTGTCGATGGGAATGAGCCAAGACTACGGCGTGGCCGTAGAGGAAGGCGCAACCATACTTCGCATCGGCACGGCTATTTTCAGCTGAATCGCCGGGCCGGCATTCGGCCGCCGTCTCACTGCCCAGATAGCGCCTCGATGATCGCGGCACAGAAGGCAGGCAGGTCGTCCGGCTTTCGCGAGGTTATCACGTTGCCGTCAACGACCACCTCCTCGTCTACCCACTCGGCCCCGGCGTTGATCATGTCGCACTTGATAGCCATGAAGCTCGTGACGCGTTTGCCTTTCAGTGCGTCGGTGCAGCAGAGCATCCACCCGCCGTGGCAGATCGCCGCCAGGACGATGCCCGCCTCGGCGCACTTCCGGATGAAGTTGACCATGGACGCGTCGCGTCGCATGTAATCGGGGCACCAGCCGCCGGGGACGATCACCGCGTCGAAGGTCTCAGCCCTGGATTCCCGAGCAGCGGAATCGGACTCACATGGGTAGCCCAACTTGGACGGGTAGGCCTCGTTGGCCTCCGGGGCGATCCGGAAGACCTCCGCCCCCTCCTCGCGCAAGCGGTAGTAGGGATACCAGACCTCCAACTCCTGATACTCGCGGTCCAGCATCAGCGCGACGCGTTTGCCTTTGAGCTTCATGCCTTCATCCTTTCACCCGATGTCTCGCGCTTTGTTCCAGCAGTCCGGCGGGGT
>Ga0180434_10007894_pt1 | contig 11888 bp, 8 predicted proteins | sample SS_ome_7_FD_132453 | JGI IMG/M metagenome (GOLD analysis project Ga0180434, IMG submission 132453) | Hypersaline lake sediment archaeal communities from the Salton Sea, California, USA - SS_1_D_2 metaG | ecosystem: Environmental > Aquatic > Non-marine Saline and Alkaline > Hypersaline > Sediment... | reverse complement strand
TGGCCACCGCCGTGGTATCAGAACCACCACGACCCAGAGTCGTGATATTGCCATGCTCGTCAACACCCTGAAAACCGGCAACCACAACTACCCTGCCAGTATTCAGGTCTTCACGAACAGCGCTATCGTTGATATCCAGAATCCTGGCCTTGGAGTGCGCGTTGTCGGTCAGAATACGAATTTGCCCGCCGGTATAGGAACGTGCATCGCAACCGAGTGCCTGTAAGGCCATGCTTAACAGGGCAATCGTGACCTGTTCCCCGGTGGAAACCAGCACATCCATCTCACGGGGAGCCGGATTTTCATCAATTTCTGCAGCCAGCGAAATCAGTCGATTGGTTTCACCCGACATGGCAGAAACAACCACAACCACATCATTACCACGCTCACGTTCTTTTTTGACCTTGGCGGCCACATTGCGGATACGTTCTGTCGTACCGACAGAAGTGCCGCCATATTTCTGGACGATTAAAGCCATCTGACACCTGCAAAAACTCAAAGGAGCGCAATTAAACCGCAAACTGCTGACAAACGGAACAGTTTATTAGCATATACTGCTCAAATAATGGGTTTTTCTCAACAAACTTTCGCTTTTGCCTGCCTGGGGACATTTTTGTAGGATGACAGTCATAAGATTCTTGAACATCAGGAAAACAAAAGCTTGAAAACAAACTACACCCTTGAGTCGGAGATATTTGACGAAGGACCGGTTATATTGGTCACTTTCCGCCACTCGGGCACTCTGGAAGTCGTTTTTGCCTCACCCAATATCCGGCAACTGACCGGCTATGAACTCGACGCTATTCTTGCCCACCCACATAGCTACGTGGAACTGTTACATCCCGACGATCTTCAAAACTATCTTCAGGAAACCACGCAGGCACAAAAGCAGCAACTCAACAACTTCCAGCGCAAACCCTACCGCCTGAAACATCGTGACGGGCAATATCGCTGGATACGCGAAGTCACTTCGATCAGAACAGATGACAAAGCAAAGGCCGGCCTCTTCAATGGCTACCTGATTGACATCACCGAGCAGTTTGAAGCTGGCCTGGCAAGAAAAAACGCCGAAAATGAATTGCGAAAACATCGCGATCAACTGCAGGCACTGGTCTACGAAAAAACCCGTGACCTGATTCATGCCAAGGAAGAAGCAGACCGGGCCAACCAGGCAAAATCAGAATTTCTTGCCAACATGACGCATGAACTGAGAACACCCATGCACGCCATCCTCAGTTTCGCTGAACTGGGGGAAGCAAAAACCGCCAGCACTTCAAGCGAGCTCATCGAAAGCTTTTTCCGACAGATACATACCAGCGGCAAACAGTTAATGGATCTGATCAATGACCTGCTGGACCTGTCCAAAATGGAAGCCGGACAAATGCAGTATCAGTTCACTGAACACGACCTGATGACGCTCACAGAGCAGTGTGTCGACCTGCTTCATCCACTCATGGAAAAGCAAGACGTACAGGCTCAAATTATCAACAATGCCAGCAATGCCCATTGCCAGTGTGATGGCAAGCGCATTCTACAGGTACTGACCAACCTGCTATCCAATGCCATAAAGTTTTCGCCGCAAGCCAGTCGTATTGAAATTCAGCTTGAAGAAGCATCCCTGCATGACAGGAATGCCCTTGCCATCAACATCACTGACCAGGGACCAGGCATACCTGAAGACGAACTCGAAAGTGTCTTTGACAAATTTACTCAAAGCAGCAAAACAAAATCCGGTCACGGAGGCACGGGACTCGGACTCTCCATCAGCAGGGAAATTATTGAGGGACATGCAGGCTCGTTACATGCAGCCAACACAGAATCAGGCATGTGCTTTAGCTTCACCCTGCCAGCAACCCGGCAATCATGATGCCTAATTATTGATTAGAGATAGCCTGTTAAGCGGATAGCTTTTCACTAACCCAGGCCTGGACAGAATCCAGTGCACCAGGAACCGCGGCAGGTTCGCTTCCTCCAGCCTGCGCCATATCCGGACGCCCCCCGCCTTTACCGCCAACCTGCTCAGCTACAAATTTCACCAGATCGCCGGCCCGCACCTTGTCGGTGGTATCCTTGGTAACTCCAGCGACCAGGCTGACTTTTTCACCATCAACAGCAGCAAGCACAATGACCGCCGTACCCAGCTTGTTCTTAAGCTGGTCCATGGTTTCACGCAATGCCTTGACATCTGCACCTTCCAGCACTGAGGCCAGTACTTTTACACCGGCCACATCAACAGCCGAGGAAGCCAGGTCGGAACCGGCGGCACTGGCCATTTTTGATTTGAGTTGTTCCAGTTCCTTCTCAAGCTTGCGGTTTTTCTCAAGCAGTTGCGACAGTTTGTCTTCGACATCATCCTTACCGGCTTTTACCAGGCCGGCAACACGATTCAAGGTCTGTTCTTCAGACTGTACCCAGTCCATCGCGGTAGCTCCGGTAACGGCTTCGATGCGACGCACACCTGAAGCAATACCGGTTTCCACTGTTATCTTGAACAGGCCAATGTCGCCAATGGCATTCACATGGGTGCCGCCACAAAGTTCAACCGAGAAATCACCCATGCTCAACACACGCACATCTGCATCGTATTTCTCTCCAAACAGCGCCATGGCTCCAGACTTTTTGGCATCGTCCAGATTCATAATGCGGGTTTCGACAGGATAGTTTTCACGAATCTTTTCATTGACCAGCTTTTCAATCGCCAGCAGCTCTTCAGCGGTCACTGGTTCAAAGTGCGAAAAGTCAAAACGTAAACGTTCGGCATCCACCAGTGAGCCCTTCTGCTGCACATGATCACCCAGGATCCGGCGCAAGGCGGCGTGCAGCAAATGTGTGGCCGAATGATTAAGTGCTGTAGCATTGCGATTTGTGGCATCAACATCTGCTGTGACCTGATCTCCGACACGCAGCTCGCCATTAGCTACTTTGCCGAAATGACCAAAGAGATCCCCACCCTGCTTACGCGTATCATTAACCGCAAACTCACCACCACTGGCGATTTTCAAACTGCCGCTATCACCAACCTGGCCACCGGATTCGGCGTAAAAAGGTGTTTTATCAAGAATAACAACGCCGTCATCACCGGATGACAGCGCATCGGTTTCTTCACCATCCTTAAACAGCGCAATCACCGATGCTGAATCCTCAAGCTTGTCATAGCCGGTGAAATCGGTTTTACCTTCAAGGCTTACCTGAACCGACTGGTCAGATGAGAACTGACTGGCAGCACGCGCTCGCTCACGCTGGGCTTGCATTTCATCCTCAAAACCCTGCATGTCAATCTCAAGCCCTTTTTCACGTGCGATATCAGCCGTCAGGTCAACAGGGAAACCATGTGTGTCATACAAGACAAAGACGATGTGGCCCGCAATGGTTTTTCCTTCCATGGTTTCAATGGATTCATCCAGGATCTTCATGCCCTGCTCAATGGTTTCTGCAAAACGCTGTTCTTCTGTGAGCAAGACCTTCTTTACGTGGTCAACGGCTTTAGACAACTCAGGATAAGCCTCGCCCATCTGGGTATTCAGTTCGTCCACCAGCATGTGGAAGAAAGGTTTTTTCTGTCCCAGCTGATATCCATGGCGAATGGCTCGACGGATAATACGGCGCAGCACATAACCTCTGCCATCATTACCGGGCGTCACACCATCGACAATGAGGAAAGCACAGGAGCGGATATGATCGCTGATCACGCGCAGCGATTTATTTTCCAGGTCGCTTTCGCCGGTCAGTTCAGATGCCTTGCGAATCAGCGCCTGAAACAGGTCAATCTCGTAATTGGAGTGTACGTTCTGCATTACAGCTGCCAGACGTTCCAGCCCCATGCCGGTATCGACAGAGGGTTTTGGCAAATCGGTCATGTTGCCATCGGCATCACGATTAAACTGCATGAAGACCAGGTTCCAGATTTCGATATAACGGTCGCCGTCTTCTTCCGGTGAACCGGGAGGACCACCCCAGACATGCTCACCGTGGTCGTAGAAAATTTCCGTGCATGGCCCACAGGGTCCGGTATCGCCCATGGACCAGAAATTATCCTTCTCACCACAACGGGAAAAACGCTCGGCACTGACTTTCATTTCCTTAAGCCAGATATCCTCTGCTTCCTGGTCTTTTTCATAGACGGTAACCCAGAGCTTTTCTTCGGGCAGACCCATGACATTGGTCAGAAAATCCCAGGCATATTGAATGGCTTCACGCTTGAAGTAATCGCCAAAGCTGAAGTTGCCCAGCATTTCAAAAAATGTGTGATGGCGAGCGGTATAACCGACATTTTCCAGGTCGTTGTGCTTACCACCGGCGCGCACGCAACGCTGCGATGAAGTGGCACGAGTGTAATTTCGCTTTTCGCGACCAACGAAAACATCCTTGAACTGCACCATGCCGGCATTTGTGAACAACAGGGTCGGATCATTACCCGGCACCAGTGGACTGGAATCAACCGGCGTGTGTCCGTGTTGCTCAAAATAATTCAGAAAAGCTTGTCGTATTTCGGCTGTGGTTTTCATGGTTACGGTCAAAATATCTGTTGATCGCGGGAGTTTAGTATTTTAGTAGCGGGCTGTCACTTGATTCCGAGGGATTTCCCCCATTCAATCAGGCCATTACCCTCAATCATTCGCTATTGGCTTGCTGCAGAAGATAACTCCGCTGCATAAACAGACGGTACAGCAATGGAATCACGATCAGCGTCAGTACCGTCGAAAAGGCCAGTCCCCAGACAATGGCAGTGGCAACAGGCCCCCAGATCAGCGATTTTCCGCCAAGTCCAGCTGCCAGGGAAAACAGTCCGGCAATGGTTGTCAGCGAGGTAATCAGAATCGGAATGACGCGTCGTCTGGCAGCATAAATAGTGGCATGCAACACACTCATGCCAGCCTTGAGGCGGGCATTGCCTGCAGATATCAGCACAATAGCCGCATTCACTGCAATACCTGCGAGCGCCACGACACCATACAACGTATACAGGCTCATCGGATTTTGTGAAACCAGCAGGCCAAAAGTCACACCGGTAAATGCCATAAACAGCGTTGAAAGAATCATCATCGGCTGCCAGTAACTGCGAAACTGGGTTCCCAGGATCGCATACATGACTCCCACACCAAACACAAACAACATCAGGATAGAATCCAGGCTTTCCTGGATATCATCCAGCTCACCGGAAAAATCCAGGTCAATGTCAGGATATTGCGGTTGATAGGCTTGCCATCTTTCCATGATCTGATTATTGGCCGTTACCGTATCAATAACAGCATCTTCGATATCAGCCTCCACGGTAATCGCGCGCCTGAAATTATAATGCCGGATATTGCCAAGGCCTGCTTCGCGCTTTACATCAACCAGCATATGCAGCGGCATCTGCTTGCCCGATGCCAGTGTCATTCTGAAATCAAGCAGTTCATCGATATCCTGCTTTTCCTTTATAGCCGCCTGAACCCGTACTTCCACTTTTTCACCGGCATCGCGCATATCCGCTACCACGGCACCATCCACCAGCAATTGCACGGTCTGTATAACCTGCGATGGATTGGCGCCTGCCCTGGCAATAGCCTTCTCATCAAGCCGCAGAATCAGCTCAGAACGCCCCCTGCTCGCATCATCCGAAATATCCTTGATGCCATCCATCTCCTTGAGAATCTCTTTTAATGCATTGGCAGCAGCACTTATCTCGGCGTAATCGTCACCACGCACCTTGACGCTGACAGGTTTTGCCGTGGGCGGACCACCACTTAATCGCAGGAAAGAAGTTTTTACCGGCCCCGGGGTCGCTTCTACTTCCCTGCGCATACTTTCAATCATTTCTTCAACCGTGCGGCCGTCCGCTGTTTCAGGATGCAGACCGACGATCACCTGACCCATCTGATCACCCATGCGAGCCTCGGTTTCGGTAAACATATGTCCCGCATAACTGACAGCCGCACGCAATTCTTCATCTTTCATCGCAGCGCGCACTTTCTTCTCGACCTGCTTGACTTTTTCCAGGGTCATTTCAAGAGGTGTTGATGGTGGCATCTCAATGTTGACGTAGAACAGGCGAATGGTATCCGCAGCAAAGAAATCCACTTTGACCAGGCCCGCTAAAATCGAACCAATGGCGCCAAAAAACAGGCTCACCACCAGCACCAGCGTCAGCCACTTTCTTCTCAGGAACATCACCAGCAGACGTATGTATTTCACCTGGATCCAGTGCGTCATTTTTACCCGCAACTGCTGCATCTTTCCGGGTTTCCTGAAATTGACTTTCAGGGCCATCACATGGGCTGGCAGCATCCAGAAAGCTTCCAGCAGTGAAATTGCCAGTGCGGTCACTACCACCATGGGCACCACGCGCATGAAATCACCCAGAATACCTGGCAGCAGAATCAGAGGTCCAAAAGCTGCCATGGTTGTAAAAACCGCGGCAGTGACTGGTGCTGCAACTTCCCTGAGGGCCTCCATGGTTGCCGTGACTTCATCAACACCATGGCGCAAACGATAGTAAATACCTTCAACCACTACCACGGCATCATCGACCAGCATTCCCAGTACGATGACAACCCCCAGCAGCACCATGACGTTAAGCGTTTCACCAGTTAACGACAACACCCAGAATGTACCGGCGAGAATAAATGGAATAGCAATGGCGGTGAGAAATGCAATACGACTACCGAGGAACAACCAGGCAACCACCAGAACCAGGGCCAGACCGATGAAGGCATTATTCTGCATCAGGTTGATGGCGTTATTGGTCATGACCGTCTGGTCATCGACCAGTATCAGTTCAACGCCGGTGCGATCGGAGAACTCGTTGCGCCCTTCCATGTAAACCTTGATACGGTCTACCAGCTCGATGGTATTGGCATTGGCCTGCTTCATTACTGCCAGCAATACAGCGGGCTTATCCATGGTACTGGCAATACGCTCTGGCTCGTTGCGTCCCCTGCTAACCGTGGCAATATCAGCCAGGCGTGTTTCCTTTACCGCACCAATAACGGTTCGCTGCGCCAGTGCATGCGGATCAGCATCAGAACCAACCACTCTCACCAGCCAGTTATCGTTTTCCAGGCGACTGTCACCGGCCGCGAGATCCTGAAAAAACATGCTGACCGTATCACTGACATGCCCGGGATTAAGCCCGAGTTGTTCCAGCTTTTCGGTATCGAAGCTGACCTGCAACTCCGGATCCGCCAGGCCAATTGGATCAACACGGTCCACACCTTTAAGCTGCTCCAGACCTTTCTCGACATTTCTGGCCTGAATACGTAACTGCTCATCCATCGCCTGACCAACTACCGCAATGGTTGCTGACGGATAGGCATTGGCACTGGTTATTTCCAGAATAAAAGGATCCCTCGCAGCTTCCGGTAATTCATCTTCCTTGTTCTGTATTTCACGCCTCAGATCATTAACGCGTTTATCAAAAATCCTGGTACTGATGTCTTCAAAGCGTATGAGGATAGTGGATATCGATTCCCTGCTGTTTGAAGACATGAACTTGACGTCCTGTAACTTGCGCAAGGCATCTTCCAGCGGGTCGGTGACTTTCTTCTCAACATCAGAAGCTGAAGCCCCGGGTAATACCGTGGTAATAATGATCCAGTTGAAATTAATCGTTGGATCCTGCTGCCGCGGCAAACCATTATAAGACAGAAAACCAATGACCAGCACCAGCACAAATGTCAGGTTGGCTAATACATGGTTTTTGAGAAAATGGACAAACATGGACTCTGGCCTTCGATTCTGAATTTCAATCAATACCCAGTGGCCACGCGAACACTGTCACCATGATTGAGGCGATGACGACCTTCCAATACGATCATGGCACTGGCCGGCAAGTCGACTATCGCAGGCCTGCCTTCAATGGCATCCTGCAGCGCGCTAAACACTGCCTTATTGTCGATGACATGAAAAACACCCAGCAGGTTTTCGCGGCGCGAAATATACTCTGCCGGTAATAATGAGCGTGTTGAAGTCCATTTCAGGCGCCCCTCACTACCCGGCCAGGGCTGTGTTTCCTGTTTGAATATCAGCCTGACCTTTGCCGTTGCTGATTGATAATCGAATACAGGCACTACCGTTTCCAGCTCAACAGGAAAACTCATGTTTTCATGTTTAAAAAAGACCTCATCTGCCTGCTGTAATGAATCTATTTCAGCATGGTGTAAATCGGCTTCTATTTCTATCGCTCCCAGGTCCACAAGCGAAACCAGGGGCTGCCCGGTAGTCACATAATCTCCAGTGCTCACCATTCTACTGGTGATAACGCCATCAATTGGAGCCCTGATTTCACAGTCATCAACATTGATAACCGACAAGGCCAGGTTCTGTTGTTGCAAAGTCTTGTCAGCCAGCGCAACTTTCAGTTCGGTGCTGCGCTGGTCCAACGCTTCATCACTGATACTATTTTTCTTTTTAAGGTTATTGGCGCGCACAAGTTGACTGCGTGCAAATGCCACCTGCGCGGCGCTGCGTTCGAGCCTGGCCCTGTCAATCTGTTGCTGTATCAGGTAGTTCTTGCAATCCAGTCTTATCAGTGGATCACCTTTAGTGACGACATCGCCGACATTTACGCTTGTTTCGATAACTGGAGCAGCAATTTCTGCACTGATATCGGGCGTATTAAGCGAAAAGACCTGGGCCGGTGCATTATGCTGTTGTGGTAACCAGAGTTCATTCAGTGCCTTGACTGTGACCGGTACGGCTTCAGCGGCGTTTAACCCCGCGGAAAGCAAGAATAGAAACAAGCCTGCAAGCGCTTTCATGTTTTTGCCTGGTTGTCATATGATTTGGAATGATCAAACTATAGCAAGGACTAAGAAGGAACTTAATCATCAAACAGGGTTTTTCGTATCAATGAAGCAGGGAAGCCCCGATACTCGAGAAAACGCGCACGACGGGCACGCTCTTCATAATTGAGTGAGACGCCTGATCCGTATTTTTTTTGTAACGTTTGCTGCATCAGCTCTTGCCAGTTGATATCAGCATTGTCCATGCTGATCGCTATCAGGGAATCACTGACGCCTTTTTCATACATTTCCTGCTCAATTCGAACTGGCCCGAAGCCCTTGCGGCTTCGCATCTGCAGATACTGTTCGGCAAAGCGTTCGTCACTTAACAGATTGCGCTGTTGCAGATCTTCAAGTACAACCTCTATCGCCTTTACATCAAAATCCTTTTTACGCAGTTTGGTTTTAAGCTGCCGGACTGTATGTTCATTTTGAGCAAGCAGCCGCATGGCTGCCTGCTCGATATCCAGCAACTGGTCGGCTTCAGTCGCTATCAATTTATTTCTCTGTGGCTTCTAACTCTTCAACAGCTTCGCTTTGTGATTCAGAATCGGCTTCCGGGAAGGCAACCGCTCTGATCCTGGCTTCAATTTCAGCCGCAATATCTTTGTTGTCCTTGAGGAAATTGCGCACGTTGTCTTTGCCCTGTCCGATGCGATCACCATTATAGGAATACCAGGAGCCGGATTTTTCAACGATGCCCTGGGCAACACCCAGTGTGATAATTTCACCTTCGCGCGACACGCCTTCACCGTAAAGTATTTCAAACTCGGCCTGTTTAAAGGGCGGTGCCACCTTGTTTTTGACGATCTTGACGCGGGTCTCGTTACCAATGATCTCGTCACCTTTCTTGATGGCACCGATACGACGGATATCCATCCTCACTGAAGAATAGAACTTCAGTGCATTACCACCTGTTGTGGTTTCAGGCGAACCGAACATCACGCCGATTTTCATGCGGATCTGGTTAATAAAGACCACGATACAGTTGGAACGCTTGATATTGGCCGTCAGCTTGCGCAGCGCCTGTGACATCAAACGCGCCTGCAAGCCGACATGAGAGTCGCCCATATCACCTTCAATTTCAGCGCGCGGTGTCAAGGCTGCCACCGAGTCGACCACCACTATATCAACAGCACCGGAACGCACCAGCATATCAGTGATTTCCAGCGCCTGTTCACCGGTATCCGGCTGTGATACCAGCAGCTCATCCATATCAACACCGAGCTTTTCGGCATAAACAGGATCAAGTGCATGTTCGGCATCAACGAAGGCTGCCGTGCCGCCCTGTTTTTGCACCTCAGAAACAGCGTGTAATGTCATGGTGGTTTTACCGGATGATTCCGGACCGTAAATTTCAATCACGCGTCCCTTGGGAATACCGCCAATACCCAGTGCTATATCCACTGTCAGGGAACCCGTAGATACCGCTTCCACATTGCGGATTGCCGAAGCATCTCCCATACGCATGACTGAGCCTTTACCAAATTGCTTTTCGATTTGACCAAGCGCTGCAGCCAGTGCCTTTTTACGATTGTCGTCCATTTGTGCCTCCGGGTTTTATTAATTAAAGTACGACTCTTGTTCTCTTTACGTTCTCTATTATGGCACAGTATAAGACTCAAAACATGAGTCTGCCAAAAACTTTTTTAAAAATTATTCTGATGGCTAGGCAAAAATGTGATTTTTGCTTGCCAAAAAGAGGGAGAGTAACACTATTCCCCCTTTTAAATCCCCAAAAGCCAAGGAAACTAATCACCATCAGAGTCTATTATTTTCAATAACTTATCCAGTGCAAACAAAACCGACTTTTGCCTGACCTGGTGACGCTCACCACTGAAAACCTCCCTGCTCAGTTCAATTTCCCGGCCTTTCACGGCAAAAGCAAAACAGACGGTGCCCACCGGCTTTTCTACAGTTCCCCCTCCCGGCCCTGCAATTCCGGTAATGGACACAGCCAGGTCAACTCCAGCTTTCTTAAGAACACCTTTAACCATGGCTTGCGCCACCTCTTCACTGACTGCGCCACAGGCTTCAATCAATTGCTGCGGCACATCGAGCATCGCAGATTTTGCCTGGTTGCTATAGGTCACATAGGCACATTCAAACCAGCCACTGGAACCGGCCACATCTGTACAGCTTTTCGCCAGCAATCCACCCGTACACGACTCGGCACAGGCCAGCGTCCAGCCTTTTTGCAGCATGCGTTCGGCAAACTGCCTGGCACGCACACCAATAAGATCTTCAAGGTTATCCATTAATATTTTATCCGGTAAACTTACGTCATTATTCATTAATTCTGAACGGATACAAAGTTATGTCTGACGATATACTGGTAGAACACAAGCCCAGCCCCATGAAACTTGAAGTGATGGGAGTATACGACTGGCCAGTCTGGAAAAAGGAAGCCTCAACCTTTGACTGGGAATACAGTCAGCAGGAAACCTGTTACATCGTGCGCGGCGAATTTACCGTGACACCTGAAAATGGTGAACCCAGAAGTTTTAAACGCGGCGACCTGATTACCTTCCCTGCCGGCATGAAGTGTGTCTGGGAAATTACCAAGGACGTGGAAAAGCATTACGATTATCAGTAACCAGCCTCCCTGCAAATGAATAATCCAAACACAGTTTCCATCGCCATCACAGGTTCGGGAGGCAGTGGAGCCGTCACCACCGGCATGATCCTGCTTAAAGCCATGGCGCAAGCCGGTTTCTACGGCATCATGTCACGCTCTTCCGGTCCACAGATCAGGGGGGGCGAATCAGCGGTGATGATGCGATTCGCTGATCATGAAGTGCACTCCCATGATGATGGTTTTCATATTCTGCTGTGCCTGGACTGGCTGAAAATAGAGCGCTTTGCTGATGAAATACCCCTGCATGACAAAAGCCTGTTGCTGGGTGACAGGGATGCCGGTGAGATACCTGATATCCTGACTGCAAGCGGCGCTCAAGGCCAGCTGCTACCTTTAAAAAAGCTTGCCGGAGAAATAGAAGGCGGACGCAGCAACATGATTGGCCTGGGAGTTCTGGCCGAATGGCTCGGGCTTTCCGCTGACATCATGAACAAAGCCCTGCAGGAAGTTCTCGGGCACAAAAAAGACAGGTTGATCATCGAATCTTC
>Ga0180434_10007893_pt1 | contig 11890 bp, 8 predicted proteins | sample SS_ome_7_FD_132453 | JGI IMG/M metagenome (GOLD analysis project Ga0180434, IMG submission 132453) | Hypersaline lake sediment archaeal communities from the Salton Sea, California, USA - SS_1_D_2 metaG | ecosystem: Environmental > Aquatic > Non-marine Saline and Alkaline > Hypersaline > Sediment... | reverse complement strand
TGGCGAGTCGTTGTTTCATGTTTTCCAGCATATAGTAGCATACCATGCATACCGGTGAAGATGCGGGTACTGTCCGAGCAGGAATGCATCTATAGATTGAAGCGACCTGACGATGGCGTTGTGTTTGCGCGTGAGTGGGAGAACGATGGGAGACAACAGGAAATAGGGTTTCACTTGAGGGATTCCGAATCGTTCTCCAAGCTCCTCGAGTCCCTGGTGAGACAGGTAATGCGGATTGGATTTCCGGGCTGGATCGATTCTGCGGAAAATACGCACAATAGGATTATCACGAAGCGGTTCGATGAATGCAATAATCCCACCATCCCTAGCGCATTTGAAGCATTCCTCGAGTACATGAAGCCAGGAAAGATGCATGCAGATAGTCTGTCCCCAGAACGCGGCAACGCTGCTGTTCCGAAATGGAAGTCGCTGAGCATCGGCGACTACACCGGAACCACGGGTAAGCAGCCATGGAAGTATATCGAGGTAAACATCGGCGGGGTCTGATTCCCTTGGGAGTGTTGATCCTCTACCGGGGCCGATCTCTACGCAGGGACCTGCGGGACGGTGTTCGAGGATGTTGAACAGATCGGTACGACAGATGTGCGTGAACCAATGATACTGGTGATGACGGCGGTATCCGGTATCGCTTCGCCAGTAACGGGAGAAGAAGTCTATATCAGGCCGTCGTGTCTTCATTTATGTGAATATCGTGCTATGACCGGATCCGGAGATGTCGTGCCGGTTGACGCCGATACCGCAGGGATGGTGGAGAATCAGTCGAATCATCTGCCAACCCGTTTTTACAATTCGAGAGAAAGAATAACGGCTGCTACGCTCTACCGGTTTTATTGATTTTACGGGAATTTCATCAGCGTGTCGAGTACAGAGCAGACTTAAACCTGCGATGAATGCCCCATGATGACTGTACTGAAGAATCCGCGCGGCAAGGTCGGACCGGTACACGCGGAACATGGAACCATGATCAGATATTCGATTCGGACGAATACACTGCGAGAAAAGCCATAGGGCACCGGATATAGCCCATCGAAAAAGCGACCGGTGCCGTTCAATACGGCGGCCGATGAGCAAGTCGTGAATATGGCTGTGAGGAAGCATCAGTAAAAATGCTTCAGGACCGGGATCCATGTCTGCATCCATAGTTCCGATTAACTCCGAATCACTGGTTTCCAAAGCCACACGAAATCCTGTTAGGAGGGCATGGTGTTGACCGACTCGTTTCTCTATCCGGGTATAGGATACCCATGATTCCGTGGAAACGCCGCGCAGAACCGAGGATGAGTCATCCGTGGAACCGTCATCCACGAAAAGAAGCAATACTTTCCCCAAAAGACTGCTTCTGACGGCATCTACACGCCGAACAATTTCAGGTATAGTCGTTGCTTCGTTGAATACAGGTACAAGTATCGTAAATGTGCCGGTTGTCATGATTCCCGGCGTCCTTTTCCAAGGGTAAAAAAAACGGCCTCCGGAATCAATCCGGAGGCTGATTGTATGAGTATAAAATCCGTATTCTAGAATCCTATATTCAATGAAAATCTATGAGATTCCTCAAGGAATTCGAACGGTACATACGCATAGTCCAACCGGGCTGCAAGAGTTCCGAGGGAGGTCTGGAGACCGCCACCGAATGAGAAATCCTCATTATCATAGTTTACCTTATAGCCTGCCCGGAGACTCAAAATATTATTAAACAGGTATTCAACACCGATATTATACCGTTCGGCATTGTCACTTGGATGGCTACCCACGAATGCGGTGGTAATGCGGTGGGGACCCATATCAAGAGCTTCCATGGAAAAACCCATGCTGAAATTGATCGGAAGCGGGAATTTTTCAGTTATGAACTCCATGTCCGGACCAAAGTTGGTAACCGCCATGGCTATCTTCATTGATTTGAATCCCGTGTCATAGTAGGTGCCCACATCCGCGCTCCAACCACTGGCACTGATATCATGTGCATAGAGTTGTATGTATTTGACGGTAACACCGAAAGCGAATTTATCCGTCAGGAATCGGGAATAACTGAGTCCCATCATATAATCCGACGCCGTGAACGTCTGGCCCGTGCCGTTGGGATAGAACGGTGTCGTAACTTCCATATCATCCATGTGAAGTATTGCGGTGGAGAGACTGATCACTCCACCAAGATCGGGAGAGGGCATCCCGAATGCGGCATATTCCAGTTGGATATTCGCCGGCCATTCTAGATGCGAAAGGAATACCTGCCGCTCCTGAAGCAAGCTCAATCCACCAGGATTGTAAAACGCGGCGGATACATCGTCGGCGATAGGTAGGAATGCCTCGCCCATGGCTACCGCCCGTGGGGAAACACCTATCTGAAGGAAGTTCGCTCCCGCGGTTCCAACCTTTTCCTGTGCGGTGAGAATACCCGGAAGCAGGATCACCGCGAGTGCTGCGATCAGAAGTAGTCTTTTCATGGCTGTTAACCTCCAGGTATCTATTTTATGACAACGAATTTCCCGACCTCAATCTCACCGTCTTTGGGCCCGGATGTATACTCCACACTGAAGAGATATATATCACTTACTATGGATTGGTTATTCCGGTTTATCAGATCCCAGCTTTCACGAGGGCTCGTGTCATCCATATGCTCAACCGTGTCCACCAGGTCACCGTCCAGAGTGTAGATTCTGATGGTGGCGGTACCCGGGGCGAGATTAATGAAATCAAGTCGTCTTGTATGCTCCGACCATCGTTTACTCGGGTCGTACGCTTCCCAGAGCTGGCCTTCATAATCAGCATCTATGCGATACGGATTCGGTACCACTTTTATCGGCACGTCAGCGCCGAACTCATTTGCTGCCGGAAAAATAGCGCCCAGTTCCAGATAGTGTTTCAGAATAGAGCTTTCGAGTTTGCCTAGACCTGCACGTTCATTCCCCGTATCAAATGCAACTACGGAATAATAATACGGATAGTTCGGAGTTAAACCAGAGTCGATGAAACTGTAAAAAAAGCTCGTATCTGCAGGTAATCCTCCGTATGGTGGAGGTGGCCATTCTACGGGATAATCGGCGAGAGTATCGGAAACTACCCACTCGTACAGGAGCGTCGATGTTTCCAGTGTCCCATATCTGCTTCGATAGATCCTGTATCCGGCGAAGTCCGCGGTTCGTGTGAATGGATCAATACTGAACTCTGATTTTCTGGACCAGTTCAATGTTACGTTGTTGGTTCCGGGTATGATCTGCAGATCAGGAGCAGCGGGAGGAGGCGGACCGGCGAAGTCGGCTACGCCGTCTCCTTCCACCCAAACAGTGTCGCCTGCTTCCAGTCTGAACTCCCCACGGTATCCATCGCCGTCTGTATCTATTCCGGGAATATCATAAACCCGTGCTGCCCACACGGCATTCGCCGCGAAGTCACCAAAATTGAATACGCCGGGCGAACGTACAAAGTTGGCACCGCAGACATATGCAAGCGTGACAGGTAACGTGTCGCCGGCTTGGATATCAAACGGTCCGAATGAAAGGAGAAACCGCGTATCTTCATACGGCGTTCCCGCTGGTATCTGATCCTCCACTTCGATTTGATTGGGATCGAAGTGCCCGTTGGAGAGAAGTCGGTATTTGAGTATATCCCCATCGGGTGTTCCCCCTACATCGGTGGGATCTGATGTCACTCGGGGGCCCCAATCCCGCGAGGCATTGGTATCGGAGAGCCACCAGTTGTAACTCACCGTGAGATCCTCCGAAGGAGTGCGAACGATACGCACGCCGCTTACTCCCGAAGCACCGTCTGATCCGAAGTAATCCGCTATCCATGCCATGTTGATGGTGATGGAGTCGCCAAATACATCCACGGTCTTTTCCGTGAAACCGGTAACGTCGTCTTGAGCGCCGTCGTGGAGATCCGTGTTGGGGCCTACGCAGTCACCATCAATGTACACCCCGAGGTATACATCCTCGATAGGTTGATTATCCTCTCGAATGTTTTTCACCGAAAAGTCAAACAGAACGAAGTCTTCCGCGTACGAATAGCTCCACTGGTAACTTCTCTGGGTGATTTCGATTCCCATGGGGATGTGCTGAGACGGCACGTCATTGTATGTATCGATTGTAAACGTATCTGTATAGACCGCGATATAGTCCTGTTCAGAAATGGCCCGAGCGGCTATGGCCGAATCACCACTTGAAATGGAAAGGGAGTCTATATAGCAGGGCAAGGCCTTTTCGGTGCATGGAAACATTTCGTTTTCATGCGCCCAGCCGTCGGCGCCCACGGAAACCAGGGTATCGTTTCCGACCACGCCGCCGATCCACATGGCGCCCTGAAAGAGATAATCGACTCCCGAACCAGCCGGGAATTCACATTTAGGGAACCACTCTTCGGTTCCACGGGTGTCGATCTGCTCGTCATTGCCGAAAAAACCGAAGTTCGAGATCGTGAGCCAGACATTACCGACATTGTGGGTTTTTTGCTGCCTGGCGGGTGTTTCATCCGCAGCCGGTGATTGTTGCGCAGAGCCCCCATCCCCGTACCTCTCCATGGTTGCTACTGACGGAATCACCATGGAGCATAACAGTACTATGACGAGAGTATAATAAAGACGTGGGAGTCTCATGTCATGTCCTCCTAGAATCTGGCTCTGACACCGACGCGGACGTTTCGGCCGGAGAGATAGTTATACGGATCACGAAAGCTCAGACGACCGTCACCGAACGGTGTGCCCCACTGACCGTAGACCTCGCGAATATTTTTTCGATTGAATACGTTACGAATATCGAATATGAGTTCCAAATCCGTTCCCGCAAATCGGAAGCCTTTGTTGAATTTGAAATCCAATTCACTGGTGTATGGTTTTCGAACATTGTTCTCCACGTTTTCACCCTCGATTCTGTTACCATTTTCATCGAGAAGCGTATAGGGGAGACCGCTGCCGTATTTCCACAGGAAGTTCATTCCCCAGTTGGAAGGAAGATTCAATCCGAGTACATCAATCTCATCGCCGGGGAAGAATCGGAAATCGAGGTTGAGGGTAATGGAGTGCCGCTCATCCCAGTCAAGGTAGTTTTCCTTCAAAGGAAGGTTTTCACCGGCGTAGCCGGAATCATATACACTCCGATCAGAAGAACTCTTGCCTGTGGCGACCTGGTAGCCGTATGCGGCTGTACCGCTGATGTGGTTCGAATACCGTTTTTCGAAGTTGACTTCAAATCCACGGATACGACCGTAATCAACATTCCCGTAGACATAGAAGCGGTCATAGCGATCTCCAAGAACCCACTGATTCACCAGATCGAATACATCCTTGAAGTAACCTGTTACATCTACTTTGAAGTTATCGTTGAACGCATGATCCACGCCGAATTCATATGCCACGGTTCGTTCAGGCTTCAGATTAGGATTCCCGAACAGGTTGTATGCAGATGGACCCTGCGTGTCGCGTGCATATACCTTGTCAAACTCAGGCCATTCAACGAAATGCCCGTAGTTGAAATAGAGTACATCCTGCTCGGTTATCGGATGACTGATACCGAGGCGCGGGCTGAAGTAAAAAGTCCACGCTTCAACGGGGATCAGTTCACCTGACTGATCATATACTTCTCCGTCATCGGCATCGCCACCCAGGTAGCGAAAGTCCATCCTGAGACCCGCGTTCACGATGAGACCTTCAAATTCCATCTTATCCTGGGCATATACCGCGCCGTCGATTGGGCTACGTCCATAAAAATCTCTGAATACGCCCCGATCGGGATAATCACTCGAATCGGCTTCCTCATCTTCGAACGGGTATTCCCGGTGAGGATATTGAATTTCTTTATGCTCGAAGTTATTGGAACTGATCTGGAATCCCGCTTTCCCCTGGTGATGCTTTCCGATCTGACTGGTGAGGTCAAATTTCAGAGTATAAATGTCTTCCGTACGTTCGTGCCACTGGGACCAGACGTCATATGTGCCTACCCGGCCTTCATTGTACAGACCGTTCCAGTTGGCATCCTCAAACGGCTCTCCATAGAGATCCACAACACCGTTTCCGTTGTAATCCACCCACTCGCTTTCCGGATCATTGGGATCACCACTCCCGTCGGGTTCGCCGCTGGCATTCCAATCATCGTATTGTGACCGCCATTCCGGGGCATCGTATCGGCCGTTACCTTCTGTACCGTTGGGATTCCGGGGATAATTGTCACCGCTTGGATCGGGATTCGATACCGGGTCGTAGCCCGGTTCCTGTTCATCTGGAATTCCGTCTATACCTACGTCATAGAAATCTTCGGCGGCAAATCCCGGGTCCGCGAATCCGTCGAAAGGATCCCAGAAATTATTCCCGTTCCAATCAGTAAACACTTCTCCTGGATCATAGACGCCGTTTCCTTCGACGAACTGAAAAAACGAAAGGGCGTAATTACGAGTCGCAAAATAGAGATTATCCACTCTGAAGTCGCCTTCACCGGGCTGCCAGAAGCCGTCTGCGTTTACATCATTCCATGGATCGTATTCTCCGTTAAACTCGTAATCGATATACATAATTTCGCCGTCATCGAGTTCGTCATTGGCATTCCGATCAACAAAGTCCCACCCGTCCTGGTAATCCTCTCCTTCGTCCCAGATGCCGTTTCCGTTTGCGTCATTATAGGCTTCGGGGAAATCGAACTGACCATTGGGTTCATCATACATTCCATTTCCGTTGAGATCTTCGTAGGGTTCTCCGGGATCGTATAAATGATTCCCTTCGCCACCTTCTCGGTCACCGCTCAACGGTATACCATCGGCACCGATGTCCTGGTACGGTTCACCGTCCTGGTACGGTTCCCAGTAGTCAGGTACCGATCCGGCGTAGCTTCCGCCGAATCCGCTCCAGGGAAGGATGATCTGGTTTTCGAAGTCCGAGAGATAGTCATCGAAACTCCGGTAATCGCTCCAACTGATGAAATCTCCCACCGGCCAGATTCGTGGGAACCAATCAGGCGTGTTTCCACCGGGTTTCAACTCATACCCGGTTCTGAAGAGGGCGGCATTCACAGTATAGAACGTGCTGTTATTGAGAGTATGCGTCCAGTTCAGATTGAAATGATCCGAAAGACGTTTGGTTCTGTAGTTAGTTTCAGGTGTAAATCGTTTTTGCCAACTGGAACCTTCATTCTGATCATATGAAGCCCGATAGGTGGCGGTGAACTTCATTTTGGGATTGAACCGGTAGGAAAGTTTCGTATTGATCGAGTAGCTGTTATACTGGCGATTCGGTACATTGAGCCCCAACACGTCGCGATCTTCGCGTGATCTTCCGTTTGGACGATACCCATCAGTTATATTGGCATCGAATGATGCGAAGTAACTCAGGTTATCACCGGGAAGTTTGATCCCGAGAGCGGGAAGAACATATGTGGTAATGGGCTCAGGACCTCCGAGGGACAACTGAAGTCTCTGAGTATTGAAAGAGAATTTGGACGGAATGATATCCGTGCCCCCCGCACTCAAATTATCGGTCATGTAGCTGAACGTTCCCGATGTTTTCGTTAAGTTGCCTTCTTTGGTAACGAGATTGATGATACCCGATTGGGCATTCCCGTACTCCGCGTTGAAACCGCCCGTGAGAACAGACATTTCATCGATTGCATTCGAGGCAACATTCAAACCGGAGTTTCCACCAACGAGCGGATCGTTAATGACCATACCGTCAACCATGTAGATCACCTCACCTCCGCGACCACCGCGGACATGGAGTTCTCCGCCTTCCATCTTCATTGATGTCTGGGCTTCAAGGGCTTCGGAGTAGTCATCAACCGGCATGCTATCCAGAGTTTCAGCACTGATTTGTCGTCGCGAATCCGTAACGTCAATTTCTACAATTGGTTTCACGGCTTTGATTTCAATTGCTTCCATCCCTATGATTTCAGTAGCGAGTCTCAGTCGGCCCAGGTCTGTCGTAAGATCACTGGCAACCTGTACATCGGTTACCTTGAGGTTCGCATATCCGATCATGCTGACCGTCACCACGTGTCTTCCAGGAGGTACCTGGATAATACTGAAATGCCCATCTATGTCACAGATAGCTCCAAAATAGGTTCCTACGACTATGACTTGGGCGCCGGGGAGGGCATTACCGTCTTCATCCGTAACACGCCCGGTAATTTTGCCGGTGGTGCCTGCATGGGCGACAGTGATTAGTCCGGCGAGAAGGAAACAGATTATAAGGCGGGGAGCCTGGTGGTCGCGCATCGTGAAAACCTCCCTTGATCCGCTCGAGCAGGCTTTCCCGGGATCGGCACCGTTGGACCCTCGGGAGTTGGCCGAAAAAGAGATTCCGAATAAGGAATCTCAGGATCAAAAAATCAAAGAATAAGGCACCTTACCATGCACCCGCCACTATGTCAATACCAATTACAGGGGATCTTGTTCCCATTGACATGCGGATGAATTCCGTGACTAATTCTGTGGTCACAGTAATGTTGTTAAATAAATTAAGTATACATTTGTATAAATAACGACCATAAATAATTATGAAATTTGAAATATCGCTGAATAAAGTAAAAAATAAAGCAATTTTATTTGTATCTATTGTTAAATTCAATAAATTATATATTTATAGTTTATGGTGATGAAATTGATACTGATTCGTATTTCTGAGAATTGATAAAATCAGCTCTGAGTGCTTTGATTGTCGAGAGTATCTAAGTTAATCCTTATTTAAAAGATTCTAGTCAACGTGGATCTTTCAGACTTCATAGGGGTTCTGAAGAGGTTATTGACGTATCAAGCTGGATTCGGGGTTGACAAATGACCTCTGATGATTGTATTGTGCGAAATGCAGTTTATAAAACCCATTCTGTCTTGAATCGAGGCGTTCTGCCTCTCTGCGACCCATTTCCTAAGGGGAACTCACAATGCCCAACCGTATCGCCATGGCTATCGGCCTTGTCACATTGACCGCTTTTCTAATCATCTTTTCAGGATGTGAACCGGATGTCACGGGAGAAGCATTGGAAAATATACCTCCTTCGGTCAGGCTCCCGAACTCCATGTCTGACTCCATGTATCTTCCCGCGGCCGCTCTTATAAAATGGATCGGGGATGATCCTGACGGAGTTGTGGTGGGGTATTCATACCGAGTGGATGGTGGACCATGGATCCATGAAGGGGATAATGATTCGGATTTCAATCCTGCAACGGATGACAGGGAGAATCCGGCAATAGGAGTGTTCGCAAATGGTGTTGCCGATCTTAACTGGGACGGAGGATTCGGGCTTCTCGGCGTTGACGATGACGGTGATAATGAGCTGTCGGCTTATGAGGATTCGTCTCGATATTACGGGTATACGATCTATGCGGATGAGGAACTTCCAAACGGCATAGATGATGATGGCGATGGCCGGATTGACGAGGATTGCTGGGGATGGGATTCAAATCTCGACGGTGACTGCGGATACGATCCGGAACCCGGAGTGGATGAAGACCCGATCGATGGTATAGACAATGACGGCGATGGTCTAGTAGACGAAGATCCCATTAATAAACCACGGTGGGTTCGCGCTCTTGGCGAAGCGGGACAGTGGACATTCTGGGCTGAAGCGACACAGGATTCGGTACGCTTTCCCGCCCGAGGCGGATCCGAGGGAGAGTCGCATCTCTTTGAGGTGAAATGCATAGATAATCAGAATCTGGAATCCGAACCACTTCCCATAACGGTTCTTACGACCACCCTGCTTCCTACTCCGGAAATCGTCGATGGTCCGGCTAATGAAGAGGAAGTTTTTGTCTGGACCGAATTGACAGATACATGGAATGGCGTCCAATATGTGCTTGGAGGAGATGATATCCACCGCGATATCTACTACAACATAATAGAAGATGGACGTGTCGTTCGCTGGGCGTGGTGGATCGATGATCCCGATTTTGTACCACAACGCGAGGATTATACACCCGAAGACACCATCGCGATTTACAACGGGATCTCACGGAACGGTCGGACCTATGAATTAGACACGGGATTACATACGCTCTATGTGAAATGCATGGACAATGCCCAGGCTATCTCGCAAGAAACCGTATCACGGCAGTTCTATGCATATAATCCGACATTCGACCGACAACTACTTCTTATTGACGCTACATATCAGCCCTTCCCTGGCGGATGGGACGAAGAGCAGATTTACGAGAATACTATTCTCGACGGAATCAATGTGGAACGGTACACCGTTGATGCAGGGCAGGCAAATACCACGAAACTACTCCCATCCGACATCGGTGGTTTTCGATCGATTTATTACTATAAAGGCGGAAATGAGACGGACAGTTTATTCGCACGTAACGAGGATCTTTTTGCCGAGTATCTCAGTCTGGGCGGCGATATTGTCATAGAGGGGCTGCGTATGCTCCCGACAGCTATGTCGTATCGAATTCCCGCCGAATTCGAGGAAGGAGATTTCCCCTATGACTGGCTGGGACTCGCCACGGCGAATGAACCGGGCGGATACGTGTTCGAAGGCGCCGAAGGAGCGGATGGAACCTATCCCGATGTGCGGTTGAAGGCGGGCGCATTTCCGTATCCAGGCCTTCCCTTCGTGACGTATGTCTCCGCCATTCCCGGGGCCGATGAGATCATGACCATGGTAAGTTCGGAAGACGAGTACAGCGGTCTTCCCATGGCGGTCCGGTACAGGAACGAATCTTCCGGATCCACTATGCTGTTCTTTGGATTTCCAATCATGTATCTGGAAGAAGAAGACCTTCCGGCACTGGGTCAGGCGATTCGCGCCGATCTGATGCAATAGCAGCTACTATTACATTCATTTCAAGCGCCGGCAGTGTAACGACTCACCGGCGCTTTGTCATTGAAGGAGCCGGTGTTCTATGGTCGCGATTGATCACATAGCACTTCGCTTTTCCTCCCGGGAACATGCAGATGTCGTTCTGACTTCATGCCTGGGATTGAAAAAGCTCAAGGAATTCTCCATTGATGCAAACGTCAGCATGGCGTTCTTCGACATTGATAGTTCCATGCAGATAGGCGTATACGGAGACGAACTCAGGTTATTTGAAGCCTTTATCATCAAAGAAGGGGATCCGATTCCCCCTCCTGCACACTGCTGTCTGAAGGTCAGCAACCTCGAAGGGGTTCTTGAGCGGGCCCGTGAAAACGGAATCGAGATTCGTACTGCATGGGTACGAGATCATGATGTTTATTTTATCAAGGACCATGACGGAAACCTGTACGAGTTAAAACCTCTTTAATCCGGAATTATCGGTAGTATCCGGCTACAGCGTTCGATTCGGCATCACCGGCGGAGTTGGACTCAATCGTTCAGCTTTGACGTATCTCGGAGGATACGCCTGCAGCCGAACACAATCGTCCGCCGTGCCGGTAACACCGACTCGCTCACTTCGCAACGGATCCGACCGCTAACTCCGGATTCGATTAAGAGAGTAGAGATATAGTGTATCCGGCTACAGCGTTCGATTCGGCATCACCGTCGGAGTTGGACTCAATCGTTCGGCTTTGACGTATCGCGGAGGATACATTTTTGATGACTTCGCCTGCTCTGAGCAAAACGAAGTTCCTGAGCAGAGCTGAAGGGATCGCATGCCTTATTGTGAAGTGCATTTCGAAGGCTTCGTCACAAAACCCGGTGAGAAATGCGGGTTAGAGAATGAAGGTCGTGGAAGTGACTGAAACGAGAGGATTGATACTGTACAGCACTTTTCTGCTTCGTAAATACGTCAGATCAGGTACTATTCTAACATTAGAATAGTGCCTTGTGTGTGTTTCAACTGTGGAGGCCATGCTCTCGTCTACGCCCGGTCGTCGCTACGTGGCTATGACGGACAGGCCTTCGCTTCTCTTCCATTCGGTTTCACTCATGGCCACTATGACTGGCTTCCAGCCTCGTCTTCCAACTTCGCC
>Ga0180434_10007892_pt1 | contig 11890 bp, 9 predicted proteins | sample SS_ome_7_FD_132453 | JGI IMG/M metagenome (GOLD analysis project Ga0180434, IMG submission 132453) | Hypersaline lake sediment archaeal communities from the Salton Sea, California, USA - SS_1_D_2 metaG | ecosystem: Environmental > Aquatic > Non-marine Saline and Alkaline > Hypersaline > Sediment... | reverse complement strand
TTAATTGAGGATATGGAAAGGGCTATTTACGAGCTAAGAAAATGGCCCGTTAAAAATATACAAATATTTCATCACAATGATTCTGATGGGCTCAGCTCAGGCGCTATCCTTTTAACGGCATTTAAAAACGGTGGTTTCGTGGTGCAAAGGTACTGCCTTGAAAAACCTTATCCGGAGGTATTAAAGAAGATCTTTAAGCAAGATGGAGGCATTATTGTATTTACAGATTTTGCCGGAAAGATAGCCCCGATTATCTCCCGGCTAAATACAGGCAGAAACCTCGTTTTTATTTTAGATCACCATGTAGCGGAGCCATCCGATGATTCGAGGGTTCACAACCTGGACCCAGAACTTTATGGCCTCAAGGGCGACCGTGATATCACTGCACCAGTAACCTGTTATTTATTCTCAAAGGCTTATGGATCCGTCCAATAATAGAATGGCCGGCATAGCAGCCATAGGGGCGGTTGGAGACAAATTATTTGTTGACGGTAAGCTCGTGAGCATTAATCGAGATACTATAATAGAGGGGGTAAACCAAGGATTTTTAGAGATAAAAGAGGATACGGCCAATGAACGCTATATTCTAAAATCACCAAAGGGAGATATAAGGTTAGATGAATTAGGTGACTATCTCGACATTTTAGGTGTGGCAGGGTATTATACGAATGGGCCGGCGCTTGGGGTAAAAGTTTGCCTGCACGGCATAACACCAGCATCAGACCAAATGGTTAATTTACTTAAAGAAAGTACAAAAAGGGCATTCGGGAGAGAATTTGGGCGTTTTAAAAAGGAAGGATTCAATATATCCCCTCATATTCAGTGGTTTAACCTAAAAAACAGATTCTCTAACACAGGCGTAAAGATGGTTGGCCTTTTATGCGAGGAAATTATAAATGCTGGTTTAATAGACCAAAAGAAATATGTGGCTGGATTTCAAATTATTCCAAACAAAATTCCAGGTATGGGTTTTATTGAGGTAAACCAGACAAAAATATCCATGCGTGTTTCTAATTATATGGCGGTACAAATAAGGGCAGGAAATGAAATGGGCCTCGATGTTCTTCTGCCTGAGGCAACTATTAGGCTCGGCGGCTTTACCGATGCATGTCATAGCCTTACCGCGGCCACAACAGTCTCCATAGGATATGAGGAGAGGCTTATTGGCGAGATGGAACGGATACTTTCATCGTACAATAACAAGACATAGCCGTTAATTCAAACACGTTTAAAATATTGCCAAGACTGAAGTGCAGATAGCCTTCAATTTAAAATTTTATAAATCATCAGAATGCTTAGAAACCTTCATTGGAGATTAGAGTGGGTGTAGGAAGCGGCTTTGGAAAAACGATTTTCATAGGCGACCAGTTTGTCCTGTATGAAGTACCGGCCATCGTTTCATCTCTGCCTTTTGAAACAGTAGCAAGGGTAGAAAGAATTAAAGGTGAGGGATGGATCCTTGAGGACAACCGAAAGGAAGTCCCGGGATATAAGGAACAAAAGAAAGATCAACAGTTAGGATCAATCAATAAAATCTTTGATGTACTTAAAATAGACACAAACGTGCATCCTATCAAAATCACATTTGAAGGTAACCTTCTTGCAGGAGGTGGGGTGGGTGCAAGCGCGGCTAGCTGTGTAGCCCTTGCAAGGGCGCTAAATCAAGAATTCGCCTTAGGCCTTTCAATTGAACAAATAAACAATGTCGGCTGGCAGGGAGAATTTGCCTACCATGGCATTCCAAGCGGCGTAGACAATACAGCATCTACCTATGGTGGAATTATACTTTATCACATAAAAAACAACAAGAAGGGTTTCGGGAAGATACACCTGAAGGGGCCAATTGATCTGGTGCTGGGGAACAGCGGGATAACAGCAAATACGGCAACCCTTGATGGGCTTATTAAAACTGTTGAAGAGAATGATCCCCAGATTTTTATAGAAAGGCTGAAGACTATCACTAAGCAGGTCTTTACAATGAAAAACTGCCTTGAATCTTTTGATTTAGAGGGTGCGGGGCGCATTATGTCTGATAACCACAAGATACTTATTGATATGGGCCTTTCCCATGAAAAACTGATTTATCTGTGTGACATGGCTATTGATAAAGGCGCCTTAGGGGCAAAACTTACAGGCGGCGGAATGGGAGGCTATATGGTTGCCCTAACCCCGGGGAAGAGCCTGCAGGAGAAGGTTGCCTTAGCTATTGAGCAGGAGGGATTTGCCGTCATAAGGGCAACAGTAGGGGTATAGTCAGATAAGCGCTAAGTTGCTTTGTAAACATACACGAGTTACATTTAGGAACTGCAGGAATGAACGTCAAATCCCTCTGCCAGCGTGAAATATCGATCGTTCAACCTTGATGGTTTCGTAAAAAGTCATGTTACTCGCTCATGATGCCCATTAATTTTTCTTTTCAGCCGTTTTGATACTCTTAACAAAAATCTTTATTAATTCCTCTGTTTCCTCTACAAGATTATTTATTAGGTCAGGTTTATTAATTAATGGTACCCTCTGAATAAGCTTTGACCATCTTTTGGTATCCCTAAGCTCTTTTAATACGATAGTAAGTTTATGAACCAAGTCCTTTTTGGACTCCGCTGCCTGGGATTTACCACGGTTTGGGTAAGGTGAAATTCCTGGTCTTAACAATTGGCCTGCAACATGATTGCAGGTTCTGCTATGTGACAACTGTTCAACAATCTTTATGATTCACGCCGAAAACTCCGGCAGCCTTTCCTCAAAATCATATCTTTGCTTCGTCATCTTTTTTTTCAATCGTCACGCAATGTTTACCATTGGTTTTTCATTCATAATTCGATGTTGGATGTTGTATGTTCGATGTTCATTTTTTTAACTACTCAGCCACAGATCTACGCTGATTAACGCTGATACTTCGTCTTCTATTATCATATACAAATCTTTTGAATTCTGGTTTTTTGCCACAATTCAATAATAGACCGACCCCAATATTTGTTGCCTGCCCGCCAGCGGCTTCGCCTTCAGGCGAGGCGGGCGGGCCTTCAAGTAGTTGATTAATTGAGCCTCATGTCCCGGGTCAAGGGTACAAACTGCTTTTAATTCAATGATGACTTTCTCATCTACAATCAAGTCTATCTTAAACCCAGATTATGCAGTAGGTGGCTACTGCATAATCTGGGTTTATACTTATCTGTGTTCATCTGTGTAAATCTGTGGCTGAATAGTGCCCATTTTTTTAAGTAAATTTTTCCCACCCCATCTGGAGCAAAAATAACCGGGCACTTACCGCGCCTAAGGATTTATCCTCGTGAAGTAGGTGCACAAAATACGGGGTTCATCTATGCTCTGTGTTGTAATATTGTGTTAACTATTTCTACAAAGCCGTCTCCACCCTCCTTGCTTGCCATAAATGTAGGTATATGCTTCATTTGGCTAACAAATTTGAGAATGTTTTTTACACCGGCTGTATATGGAAAATACCTGAACATAGGCTCGTCATTTGGTGAATCACCACAAAAAACAAAACAGTTTTTGCTGGCATCAAGATCTATACCCCACAACTCTTGCGCAAATATCTTAGTCATTTTTAACTTATTGTAATTACCAAACCACCCATTTATATGAATAGACGAAATCTTGAATTGTGCATTATTTTTTTTAAATATATCACATATGAGGTCAATGGATTTTTGGTCTACCGGATTAACATCCTCACAATAGTCTATGGCAAGATCCGTTTCTCTATAACGCTGGTCGCTTGCAACAGCAACGCCTGAAACACTGGAGAGGATTTCATCGCGTATACGGGAAAGGCGCTTCCTATTTTCACAACGAATTTTTTCTGGGTCTATAAAGCGTTTCTTCAACGTATGCCCCTTGCTGTCAAACCAGAAATAAAGAGCGCCATTTTCCCCTACAATACCGTCCACCGGCCACATCCGTGCAATGTGATCACACCAACCAGCAGGTCGCCCTGTTATCGGCACGACCTTTAAACCAGAATTTTTCAATCTCCATAATGACTGATATGCACCGGGTAAGATCTTACCGAAGCTGGTAAATGTGCCGTCAATATCAAAAAAAACACCTAACAGATTCTTTGCTATTTCCGGCTTGAGTTTCTGTATAGGAAGCATCATGTCTTTGTATACGAATCCTTTCATTAAAAAATCGTAAGAAACACTATGTTAAATCAGGCATTAAATACAACTGGCCAACAAGATATAGTAAAGAGCTCTACCTCTATCGTAAAGTGCCTGAGTTATTCTTCAGCCATGTATTTGCGGCACATTACCATTTCATAAGTAACAGTAAAGTTTTTTATATATTCTTAATTTTCCCTATAAGAAAACACGAAATCACTGTCAATAAACCAAGGATAAAGATGCCCGCATGAAAGCTCCACTTGTCTGCAGCTGCGCCCAGCAGAAAAGGTGTCAACCCTAAGCCAAAGATTACTCCAATTGCTATTGTGGCCCCAGTGAATGAACTTCTTTCATCTATTTCCGTTATTTTTGAGATCGCCACTAAGGTCACAGGGAAAAATCCAGTGGAAAAAGTTGCCTGAACAATAAGCGTCACTATTAAAATGCTGCCAGGGGGTGCTATAGATAGCGAGACCGTTGAGACACCAGTCACAACAAGTATCAAAAAAAGGATTTTTTTTACGCCATAAAGATCTACCAGAAATCCGGACAATATGGCCATAAGAAACCCCCCTATACGGGATACCCCAAAAATAGTATTGGCTGTTTCCAAAACCATTCCACCTTCTTTTACGAGAAACAACGGTATCATATTATAGAGACCAAGCCCATTTGAGGCTGCAAAAACCCAAAGAATCGCTATATTCCAGAAATCTTTACGCCTAAGCACAAGCAAAAATCCTGTTGTTGATTCCCTTTTAGGCCTAATATCCGGAGAAAACGTCCAAAAGGCAATCCCCATAACAAATATTGCGAATGCCAATAGGAAAAAGAGATTTCTCCAATAAAAAAAATGCAACATAAGGCCGGTGATTATTGGTATGGAGAAAATGCTGAAGGAGGCGGCAGTTTCATGAAAGGCTATGGCCCTTCCCCATTGATCATACCTAAAAATTGAGGTCAACAGAGGAATAGCGCTTGGAAGATATACCCCCGCTCCAAGCCCTATGAAAATTGCAATAAATATCAAATAAAAATAAGAATGAGTAAATTTTAGGGAAAAAATCGCTATCATCAAGACAAAAAAGCCAGATAATATAGATCTCTTATAACCAATACGAGGAGAAAGGATGCCCGATACAAGAAGGGATACGGTATACCCTAAAGATAAAAACAGGAATACGTTTCCTGCTAGCGTGTGACTTATAGCGAGCTCATCTTCAATAACAGGCATAATAGGGGCAATAATTGTTCTGCAAGAAAAACTAACATACCACATGCCCCAAAAAATCAATAAGGTAAATACTTTCATGGCCTAAGTTTAGACGGCCTCTCAATTTATTTCAACCTTTTATTAAACCCAGATTATGCAGTAGGCATCGTGACGAGAGTTGAAAAACCTCAGCGAAACGCGAACTTGCAACGATTTTGCGCCAAAGGCATAGTAATAAATATGTTGAGAAGCAGAATCGTGAAAGGAGCATTGCAGCAAGGTTTTTCAGGCCGGAGTAGGTGGCTGCTGCATGATCTGGGTTAAAATCACTCCTGGGTATTCATTTACCTAAAGTAAAAACAACTCGCATCTGGCTACAAAGGATTAACGGGGAAAGAAGAACAATAGGTATGAAGAAAAATCCATGTCAACTTGTCTGTGACAAATAAAACCCTCAGCCCATCATTTACTTAAAGTCTTAGTAAAGTCTGAAAATAGTATTAATGCCATTGTAACACAGCACTAAATTCTCAATAAGTGTCATCAGCCCTTACACACCCGCGTCCGGGGACTGAAGTTTCTTTTTTCTATCGTAAATGAGGACCGTTTATGCCATAATGTTGTTATTACACACGACAAACAAGGCTAAATTGTTTATTATCCTAATACGTTTTTTCTACAGCATTAAAGCAAGGTATACAAAATGTTTTACCAAGAAACGTTCTCGTGCGAGATTCCATAACCATCTCACCGCAGGATTGACAGATCAAGCTTTCCAGTATCCTCGCCTTTTTCGGCACCGGGCCATTTGCCGGCTTGGCCTCGAAAAGCTCCTCCAATTTTGCGTCCATTATATGACTAACCCTCGATTCCATCAGCTTTTTGTACCTTTTTTGCTCTTCCGGGGTAAGCCCATTTCTAATCATCTCCTTTTGAAGGGCATCAAGTTCATCGTTATCCTTGGGAAAGATGTTTGGGCGTGTCATGATGCGCATTCCTTTACCATCATGACGACGGTAGAAGGTAAAGGCGTTTTTCCCATAATCCAGATGTATCAGGTTTCCCTTTCCGAAGGTACACCCCGTCAAAAATTGAATTGCATCTACCGCACACATATCCGTCTCAACAACAGCAACAATCTCTTCATCCGACGCCCGTTTGAAATAGCGCATGGCTAGCTCTGATGCCCTTATTCCAAAGGCGAGCCCAGGGCAGGAATGACCATGAAAATTAATCGTCTGTTGAATTAAATCTGTACTTACTGCTACATTTCTCATTCAAGATTCTCCTTCTCTATCGTAATCTTACCAAATCTTTCATCTAACATTTTTCGAAATAAGGGGATAATGGCAAGCCACAAGCCTTTCCTCAATCCCAATGAGTGAAGGATTGTTATGCTTGCATACATCTTTTACACGGTTGCAGCGCTCTGTAAACGGGCAACCACTGTTGCTCGCAAGAGTTAACTGTGATTTTGGGAAATCAGGCGTTATGCCACTGACACTGTCTATCAGAAGCCTCGTGTAAGGATGGGCCGGGCGTTCAATGATTAAGGAGGCAGGCCCCATCTCTACAAGCCGGCCACTCAGCATTACCCCGATTCGGTCGCTTATTTTCCTTGCCAGGCCAATATCGTGGGTCACAAAAAGCATTGAAAGCCCCAACTCGGTCTGGAGCTCCAAGAATAATTTGATCACCTTTGCCTGTACACTGGGGTCGAGAGAACTCGTGGGCTCGTCTGCGATTAGTAATGATGGCTTCAAAACAAGCGCTCTCGCTATACTCACCCTTTGAAGAGCACCCATATTTAACTCATGTGGATAGCGGCCCAAGAATGCGTTGTCAGTTGAAAGATGAACATAGCCTAAGGCCTCCTTAACCTTCGTATTTAACTCATCATTATTATTAAAAAGGCCATGGATCCTTAGGGGCTCAGCCACGGCCTCAAAAACAGTAAAGCGATGACTGATTGCCTCTGCCGGATTCTGAAAAACTACGCCTGTTTTACGAGAGAAAGATTCATAATCGCCCCTTATCCAGTCATCCATATCCTTTCCTTCAAAAATTCTCTTTCCATTTTCAGGTTTTATCACACCAACTGCCATCATCGCTAGCGTGCTCTTGCCAGAGCCTGTTTCCCCTACCAGCGAAAAAACCTCCCCTGCCTTAATCGTAAGATTAATGGAGTTTAAGGCGACTACATCGCCATATTTTTTCTCTACCCCTTGAAGGGAAAGGATATCGACAATACCGTGTCTTACACAACGGACCTCGTGGCCACCTATAACCTCCAGGGCTACTGGCTCGAGTCTACAGGCATCTACAGCCTGGGTACACCTATTCTGAAAAATGCAACCTGTAGATGGGGCATGACCACTTTCATGTTCATAGCCAGGCGATTGTATGTGTGTATGCCTGTAGACTGCTCCTTTCTTGTGCCCATGCTGATGCATAGTACGGTAAAACGCATCTCCCCGTATTCCTCCAAGGTCTCTTGCCGTATTCATGGCAGGATAAGACCTCACCATCGCCATTGTGTAAGGGTGCATTGGTGAATGAAATAGGTCCTTAGAGGGAAGTGTTTCCATGATCTGGCCTAAATAGAGCATAGCAACAACATCGGAGTTACGCTCGGCAAATTCCAAATCATGGGTTATCAGCAAAACAGCCTTATTCTTGTATTTAGTCTCCCGGATAGTATTTGCAACCATACTTTTTGTTAGGGCATCAAGGCCACAGGTAGGTTCATCCAAAATAAGCACATCAGGATCCATAATGAGGGCCATAGCAAGCAGAACCCGCTGGATCTGCCCGCCACTAAGTTGTTGTGGGAAACGATTGTATTCATTATGACCAAGCCCAAATTCACCCAATATCTTTGCTGCAGAGGAAATTGCGTCTTCATGGCCAATACTTTTCCGATGAATGAGTGGTTCGGCTACCTGATCAATTATACGGTGTACCGGGTTGAGGTTAGCAGCCCCGTTTTGAAACACAATGGAAATTTCTGCCCACCGCACGTCGTTTAACGATTTTTCATCATCATAGTCAACTGGTCTTCCATTAAGTCTGATTTCACCTTCAATCGATGCATTTTTCGGCAAAAGCCCCAGGCATGAAAGCGCCAACGTAGTCTTACCTGAACCAGATTCTCCTATTATAGACAGGCACTTACCTGAATGCAACTCGAGGTTTACCTCCTCCAGGGCCTGAATAGCATGGGAGTTTTCCTTGTAGAGTACACTTAATTTTTCAATATAAAGGCTCATACAGTGCTTTCCTTTAAGGTATCTTTGAGTCTAGGGTCAAGTACCTTCTCAAGGCTAATGGCCAAAAATGTAACAGTCATTATCAATAGAGACAAACAGGCTATAGGCGGAAGCAACCAGTTCCACCAAATATCCAAATAGTAATATTTTATGGCGTAGCTTATCATCATGCCAAGAGATTTTCGGCTTGGATCAAAAAGACCGAGAAATGCGAGCGAAGCCTCCATAAAAACGGCCATTCTGCATTTAGCCGCAAATCCTACCAGGTAAAGAGGAAAGATCTCGGGCATCAAATGACGATGAATGATATACCAGCTGCTACCTCCCATCTGCTGTGCAGCCCTAATGTGGGGCGCCTCTCTTGTGCTGAGTATCTGGGCACGGATAGTCTTACTTATTGTAGGCCACATAAAGCCTGCCAGTATAAGTGCAAGAAAAAGTGGCGCGGGTCGAAAAAGGGCGGCTATTAATATAAGTACCATGATAACAGGGACTGCCAAAAAAACGTCGGAAACACGCATAAGTATGATATCAATAAGCCCTCCAGACCAGCCTGCAACCAGTCCTATTAATACCCCGAGTCCAAGGGCCACTAAACCGCTTATCATGCCGAATACAACTGTGTTACGAATAGCATAGAGGAGCTCAGAGAAAATATCCTGCCCCCCATCGTTTACTCCGAGTATATGATCTGCCGTAGGTGGCGATATGGGCTCAAAAGACATATCCCATGGGTCAAATGGTGACAGCACAGGGCCAAACAGGGTTAGTGCAACAAAAAAAACGGCCAAAAAAAACCCTGCCGTAAACCAGCGATCCCTGAATAGCCCCTTTTTAAATCTAATGTTCATATGCAACCCTCGGGTCTATGATACGGTAGATTATTTCCAAGCAAAGAATAATAGCAAGAACCATCAGAGAGGAAACCAGCACCACTGATTGTATCAAAGGCAGATCCCGGGCCTTAATTGCATTAAACAGGAGAGTCCCTAAGCCTGGATAAGAAAAAATTCTCTCTACGACAAGCGCCCCGGTAATAATAAAAGCCAGGCGAAGTCCGAACCTGGTAACCAAGGGCAAAAGGGCATTTCTTGCAGCATGCGCATAACGAATCCTTCTACCGGGTAAACCCTTAGCCTTTGCCGTCACAATATAGGGCTTTTTTATCACCATGACCATGCTGTTCCGTGCTAACAAGAAATTACCAGGAAAATATGCAAGGATAAGGGTAAGGAGCGGCAAGGCTAGATGATGCCCTATATCTATGAGCTTAGCACAGAATGATAATTCAGCATAGGCTGTAGTCGCCCCTGAAGCTGGAAACCACTCAAGGTGCAAGGCAAATAAAACAAGGAGGACAACCCCAGTGCTTATCTCAGGTATCCCTTCAAGGACCGTCATAGTGCTTACCATACCTTTTTCCAGCCGGCTGCCCCTCCTCCATGCAACCTCTACACCAGATACAAAACCAATAAACATTGATACTATGTGGGCCGTACCTAATAAAAGCAGTGTCCAGGGTAGTGCGCTAAAAAAAAGCGCGGAAACAGGCATGAGAAAGGCATAAGAATAGCCCCAATCTAAATGGGCAAGCCTTAGCGCATATTTGAAAAAACCAGGGTCCTCCATGTAGTAGTCCCTTAGCTCTGTCTCTTGCTCAGAGGTCAGGGTTACCTGAGAGCTGGAATACATGGATATGACAAAATCTCCCGGCAACAACCGGGGTAAGGAATAACTCAGGTAGATCATAATTAGAGCAGCCACTCCAAAGGCAACAGCCATACCCAGCCATCTCGGCGTATAATGATTAATAGGATCAATCATTCCCTTTAACGCCTCAATTTATCAAGGACATCTTGTTTTGGGCGATTGGTATCCCTATACTAATTCCACCTTTTGTATAATACCACTCAATGCCTTTTTGAGGGTTATATGCCGCCATGGATAGAGGATAGTATAGAGATATGGCTGGTAGCTCGTCTGCATATATTTCCTGGATTTTATAGACAATAGCCATGCGTTTTTTCGAATCCATCTCAGTGATTTGATCCTTGAGCAGCCTAAGCAGTTCCCTATTTGCGCCAAACCGAGCTGAATTGACTGAAGTAGATGCCTCAGGATCTATCATTAAGTTCAGTACCCTCGCATCACCCATCAATGCTCCATGGCCGGATATGGCCAAATCAAATTCCCATGTCTTAACACGCCCATCTGCCGTTGCCTGTTCCAGATTGACTAAATCTACACGAATGCCGGCACTCTCTAATTGTCGTTTTATTACCTCGCCGTCTCGATCCTCTATGCTCTCACCTGCTACAGTAATATTTGATGCCACTATTTCGATCTTTAAAGGTTTTCCACCTATTTCATAAAAACCATCAATACCCTTGATATAGCCTAAGGACTCTAATATCTGACGTGCCTCAAGAGGATCAGGTTGATAGGTGGGGGTATCTTGGTTATAAAATTCATGATCAGGCGGAAGCAAACCAAAGGATGCTGGAGATCCAAATCCACGATGAGCCTTATCAATTACTTCCTGTTGGTTGATAGCGTGAGCCAAGGCTTTTCGGAAATGCTTATTGTTAAAAGGTGGTTTCTTATGGTTTATCATAAGTTTTTTATTCCAGCCCCAGCCGCTTTGGATTATGACCATACCCTTTTTTTTTAAGGTCTTGGCCATATCAGGCTTAATGTTAGCAAAATCCACCGTCCGATTGGAAAGGGCAATAATTGGATCTCTCGCCTTTGTATAGATAAGGCGGTCCGCCTTTGGCCTACCCTCGTAATAGCCTGTAAATGCTTCATAAAGATAGGTCCCCTTAGTCTTATTGAAATCAATAAATCTATAAGGTCCGCATCCTATAAAGGCTTTAGGATCACTGTATTTTCTTGGGTCATTTACACCTTGCCAGATATGTCTTGGCAGAATGGGCATGCTGCCTGCAACGTATGCCAAAAAAGGCGCAAAAGGTCTTGCCAGCGTTATTTCAACACGATTCAGGCCACGGGTTTCAGCCCTTTCAATATCCTCCATGGGAACCCAGTGATAGGGATGTTTTTTGTAATAATTTACTGTAAAAACGACATCCTCAGGGCTAAACGGTGTTCCGTCATGCCATGTAATTCCCTCCTGCAGCTCAAAAATAAACTTCAAGGATTCTGGATCATAGCTCCATGACTTTGCAAGCGCAGGAATATAGCCCTTATCATCTTTCCAGATAAGTGTGTCAAAAACCCAGCTCATGCGGATAAAACCTGGCCCCCGAGGATAATGCCTA
>Ga0180434_10007889_pt1 | contig 11896 bp, 10 predicted proteins | sample SS_ome_7_FD_132453 | JGI IMG/M metagenome (GOLD analysis project Ga0180434, IMG submission 132453) | Hypersaline lake sediment archaeal communities from the Salton Sea, California, USA - SS_1_D_2 metaG | ecosystem: Environmental > Aquatic > Non-marine Saline and Alkaline > Hypersaline >... | reverse complement strand
ATCTTTTTTTATTTTCGTTAAGAATTCGCCCATTCGGGCGATTCTAAATTCTCATAAATGAAAATATACCGGAAAGATTTTTTACTCCCCCATCCCCTGCGCGAACGCCTTAATCTCCTTAGCGTCATCGATCACACGTGTCAACTGCCCATCCTGCATCAGCAGCACCCGATCCACGTACTCACACATGCGCAGGTCATGCGTCACCATGATCCCGGCCCGGTTCTGTTCGTGGATCAAACCCGCGAAGGTCTTCACGACCTGATAGGCACGCTCCGTGTCCAGGCTGGCTGTTGGTTCATCCGCCAGCACCAGGCTTGGGTTGTGGATCAGTGCCCGCGCGATCGCCACGCGTTGCTGCTGCCCACCGGACATCTGTCCCGGCAGGTTATACAGCCGCTCACCCAGCCCCAGCCGCGCCAGCAGCTCCTGCGCGCGCATCTTTCCGGCCTTATCCAGGCGCTGATTCAGGCGCAGCATCAACTCCACATTCTCCAGCGCATTCAGGTACGGCACCAGGTTATTAGCCTGGAACGTGAATCCGATCTTCTCCCGCCGCAGCGTGACGCGGTCTTTGTCGCTCATCCGCGCCAGGTCCTGCCCATCCAGCACCACCCTGCCCGACGTCGGCTGCAATAAGGCCGCCAAAATCGATAACATGGTCGTCTTGCCAGAACCGCTTGGCCCCACCAGGGCTACAAATTCACCGGCCTTGACTTCCAGCGAAACACCGTCCACCGCGCGGATGGTACCGAAATCGCTTTCGTAGATCTTTTCGACTGTTTCCGTCTGCAATGCGTAGGTTTCTTGTTTTTTTGTCATGACGATAACCCCAGTGCTTTCAGCGGTTCGATCTTGACCGCGTAACGGATGGATACCAGCCCGCCAATCGGCCCGATCAAGAGAAGCGCGACAATCGCGATCAGCGAGGTTGTGCCGTTGAACACGATCGGTACTGTGGGCGGAAATGTCAACGAGAATAAAAATGCCAATAGACCGCCAATCACGACCCCGATTAAAGTGATCACCACGATCTGAATCACCGACGCGTACGCGACTACTTTATTAGAAGCGCCAATAGCCTTTAACACACCGATCTGCGGCACCTTCTGCAGAACCTGAATCTGGAAAAACCCACCGATAACCAACACACCAATAAAGAGCGTAAACGCGCCCTGGGTGTTGAGCGTGCTCTGCTGCGCGCTGTACCCCGGTAATGCCTGGACAGCTTGCTGCACAGTAGCGATATCCGTGTTTTTGACCTGCGTAACCAGCCGCTGGGTGACCACATCCGCGTCCGCGCCAGCCGCCAGTTTGACCAGGATCACATTTCCAACCGCGTTTGCGCCAATCACTTCCGCCTCCGACTTTGGGCGCACCTTGTCCCAGGTGAAAAATGGGGAAAACATCGACGGCTGCAGCGCGTACTGCTGCCCATCCGTGATGCCGACAATGCGCAGGTTATAGAATTCATCGCGTGTACCCTGCGTGACCCGGATCTGCGCCACATCGCCCACCTGTAATCCGCTCCGGATTGCAGTATTGCGGTCGATGATGACCTCATCCGCCAGGTCAGTGCTCAGCTGGGCCCCTTCCACCACCCGCGGCTCCCCGGTATGCCCCGGCTCCACACCCAACAGGGCCGTTTTCAACACCGGTTCATCACCTGGCAGCACCAGGTTTACGCTCGACGTGCCGACCATGCCGGCGTCCGCCACGCCTTCCACACGGCGGATCGAGGACAGGCGTCCGCGTTCCATGCGGCTGGCACCGATCAGAAAATCTGACTTTGCCTGGAACGCCACCAATTCCGCGTCCAGCTTGGACAGATATTCACGATTCCCATTTCCCAGCCCTTCACCCAATGCCGCAATGAATAAGACCAGCAGCGTGATCAGCGCGATCACCAGCGCCACCATCAGGAAACGCCCGCGGTTGCGCCAGATCTCCTTCACCGCCAGGTAAGCCGATAAAAAGACCGTTTCTTTTAATGAAAATACTTTTTCCATAATTAATTATTCCGAAAAATTGACAGCCGCGGTCATCCCCCAGCGTAAAAGGGGATCCGTTTCCGTTAATAAGATCGTGACCGTGTATGTGATGTCTCCGCGCTTCTCTTCGAAGCGTTCATTGACCTGCACCACTTCACCTTTCAGATTGACATCCGGCAGCGCGTCCAGGGCTACGTCCACTTCCTGTCCTTCAGAAATTTCTACCACTTCAAATTCGGTCAGGTTATCCGTCTCAATGATCCATTCGCTGAAATCCGCAACCGCCAGCACCACTTCATTCGGCGCAACTTGCTGTCCAACCGTAAGGTTCAGGTCACTGACCACGCCATTCATCGCGGCCCGCAGGTTGAGCGCATCCACTGCCTCTTCAGCGCTGGCAACGTTTGCGTTGGCTGACGCACCACGCGCTTCAAGTGTGTTCATCTGATCCGGGTCCAACCCATCATTGGCTTCTATGCGTTCAAACAACGCCTGCAGTCGGTCCATCTCGCCCGTAGCCTCGTCCAGGCGTGCCCGCGATTCAGTTGAGCCGCTGGCGTTGAAGTTATTCAGCGTCGTTGTGCGCCGCTTGCGTGCCAGAATGGCTTCGATCTGTGCTTCAGCCAGGTTCTCGGTAGCCGCGGCAACATAATCATCCAACGCCTGCTGGGCAGCCAGGGCTTCCCTTTCAGCGCCTGCCAGGATCGCGTTCAATTCAGCGGAATCCTGGATGCGCGCCAGTATTTGGCCCTTGCGCACTTCGTCGCCGGATTCAACATTAACTTCGGCGATCTGCCCGCTGACCGCGAAGGAATGGTCCAACGCCTTGACCGGCAGCAAGCGCCCTTCCGCGATGATCGCGGGCTGGGCAACGGTTGTTGTGGCCTGTGCATCCGATCCATTCGGGCTGCAGGCAGCAATGATTGTGATAACCAGTGCTGATAATACGATGATCGATAATTTCTTTTTCATTCTATCCTCATTATTTCTTTTTTATTCCACACCCGGGCCGATCGGCCCTTCGAAATCTTCATCCCATTTGGTCGATAAGACCCCTTTCAGCAGCAGGTCTAGTGAGGGATGGTCAGCAATATTGTCATAGTAAAACGGCAGGCGAATGCGCCCGTCCTGGCTGATGATGAACGTGCCCGACATCTGCATCGCGTCCTGTCCCTGCGGCGGTTCCTCCAGCTTATACCCTTTGCGCGCCGCTTCACGCACCGCACGGATCACTTTCGGATTCAACACCGTTTGGAAGATGCTTCCGCGCTCCAGACCGTAGGCATGATAGGCTAACCGCTCCGGATCAGATAACGCCAGCAGATCCGGCGCGTATTCTTTCATAAACAGGTCTGTCGCTTCCGGGCTGCCCTGCGTTACCACGGCAATACCCATACCGGCTTCCTCTATGTGGTCTTTGCCATCCACCAGCTCATCCAGCATCTCCTTGCATTGCGTGCAGCCAAAATGGCGCGTGAACGCCAGGATCAGCGAGCGCTTCTTCCATAAACTGGAAAGCTGCACCGTCTTGCCAGCGGTGTTGAGCAGTTCCAGGTCCGGTGCCTGCTGATTAAAATGAAGTCGGTTGCGGTTTTTCATATCCCTCCATACCTCGGAATAATTTTTGATTGTTATTTTACAAAGCTTTTGATGAAAAATATATCAGAATATTCTTAATTAATTAATATTACTGTATATATTTCATATGTGCACAGCGAAAAGGCTGAAGAAAGCGAGATCTGTCCTACCTGATACTCCACACTTTGCATGAACGCCCGTGCAGCAGCCATCCTGCTCAGCACCTCAGCGCGTGTGCAGACCAACATCGTCAGATCCCCTACCCTTCCTCACTAATTCAGTAAATGCGCACACTACTATTTTTATCATCACCCGCATCGTTGCAATCTTTCAGAACGATTTTGAATATTTCGAAGAATATATAATTATAAGAAAAGAGGTACCCCTTGGATGATAAAGAAACCTGTCTCATCTGCGATAAACACGCAGGCATCGCCCACCATCCGCCCGGCGGATATATAAGTATGGGCGAACATTTCGCCCTGTGCCACGCGCCGGTCAACACCGGACCGCTGGGGACGCTCTTCATCGAATCCCGCCGCCATTTCATCGATTATGCCAGCATGAACCCCGCGGAATTAGCCGCCTACGGTCCCCTGCTGCAGCGCGTCTACCGCGCCCTGCGCGCGCTCACCGAAGCGGAACGCATCTACCAGGTGGCAATGATCGACGGAGTGCCGCACTTTCACTGCTGGCTGGTCCCGCGCAGGAAAACGGATACCATCAAAGGCATCAAATTCCTAGGGATGGATCATAAATGCAAAAAGGAAGACGCTGAAGGAATCGCTGAACAACTTCGTGAAATGCTGACTGATCGCTAAACCCCGAAAGCACCTTCTCTTACCCAATTCCCATATCTTTCTAACAAACTGTTTATTTTTTCCTATATTTACGTAAAGTAATATCTCAACCAACATAGAGGTAATCATGCAAATACTATTGGGAAAAAATTGGCACCAACTGCCGCCAAAACAGGTCGTGCGGCTATTAAACTCCGACGATGAGTTTGGTTTGGATAAGTTTGAAGTGAATCGCCGGCTTGAACGCTTCGGGCGTAATGTGATCACCAGCGAAAAGAAGCAAAGCGGGTTCGTGCGCTTCTTAAAACAGTTCAATAACCCTCTGATGCTCTTGCTGGTCGCGTCCAGCGTAGTTACCGCGGTGGTTAAAGATGTGCTTGACGCAGCCATCATTTTCGGTGTGGTCCTTATCAATGCTATTGTCAGTTTCATTCAGGAATCACAGGCAGAAGCTGCCATTGAAGCCTTAATCGGCTCATTGGCCGCGGAATCACTTGTCCTGCGATATGGGCGCCAGGAAAAGATATCGGCAGAAGAATTAATTCCCGGCGATATCGTCCTGCTCAACGCGGGAGACAAAGTACCCGCTGATATGCGCATCATCGCTTCAAAGAACCTCCAGATCAGCGAGGCAGCCCTGACCGGCGAATCACTCCCGTCAGAAAAAGCCCATGACGTAATTCTTCCGGATGATACCGTCATCGGAGACCGAAAGAATATGGCCTACGCCTCCACCCTGGTTACCAGCGGTACGGGAAAAGGCGTGGTAGTCGCTACCAAAGAATATACAGAGATCGGTCGCATTTCCCAGCTTATCTCATCCGCTGAACAACTGCAAACGCCGCTCACACGCAAGATCGCCCAGTTCAGCCATTGGGTGCTGATCGCCATCCTCGCTCTCTCAGCCGGCGTTGTCAGCATCAACCTGTTGCAGGGCCGGAATCTGGTTGACACGGTCACCTCTGCCATCGCTCTGGCAGTGGCCATGATCCCGGAAGGCCTGCCCACTGCGCTCACTGTCACCCTGGCGATCGGCGTGCAGCGTATGGCCCGCAAGAACGCCATCATCCGCCGCCTGCCGGCAGTCGAGGCGCTGGGCAGCACAACCGTCATCTGCACAGATAAGACCGGCACCCTTACACAGAATGAAATGACCGTGCAGGAGATCCTCAGTGGCGGGCATATATTCACCGTCAGCGGTGTTGGCTATGACCCGCGCGGAGAAATCCGCGAAGATGGAAAACCTATATCAGCAGACCAATCGCTTTCCCTTGCCGAAACCCTGCTGGCTGGCGTGCTCAACAATGACGCCTCACTGGAAACCAAGGAATCCACGACTACCTTTTCCGGAGATCCAACTGAAGTTGCTATGCTTTCAGCCGGCGGAAAATTTGGCATTACCCGTACCACAGCGCAGAAAGAAAACCCACGCCTGGATATCATCCCCTTTGACTCTGCCAGTAAATTCATGGCAACCCTGCATAATGGAAAAGAAGACAAAAAGATCATCTATATCAAAGGTGCGCTCGAAGCGCTTGAAGATAAGATCGCATTCATGATGGCCGCGGATGGCAGTGTGCAGACCATCAGCGACCCAGCTCAGATCACGGAAAAAGCGGACAATATGGCAGCCAGAGGTCTGCGAGTGCTCGCGTTTGCCATGAAGGAAATGCCAACCGCAACGGAACAGATTACCGCAGCAGATATTGAAGAGGGATTGGTCTTTCTCGGGTTGCAGGGTATGCTCGACCCGCCCCGCATGGAAGTCGCTTCAGCGATCGCCGCATCCCATTCAGCCGGTATCGCCGTCAAGATGATTACCGGTGACCACCCCCTGACCGCGGCTGCCATCGCCAAAGAGATCGGCATCATTCGCTCTGGCAGTGACCACGCTTCGCGCACCATCACCGGCCGCGAGCTGGCTCAACTTACGGACGAACAATTGATCGAGAAAATTACGGATATCGATGTCTTCTCGCGCGTCTCCCCGGACCAGAAGTTAAGGCTGGTTGAAGCGCTCCAAACCCAGGGTAATGTCGTCTCGATGACCGGTGACGGCGTTAACGATGGGCCCGCACTCAAACGCGCGGATATCGGCATCGCCATGGGCATTACCGGTACGGATGTCGCCAAAGAGGCTTCTGATATGGTTTTGACTGATGATAACTTCACAACCATCGAAAACGCGGTGGAAGAGGGCCGCGGCATCTTTGACAACATCATCAAGATCATCAGCTGGACCCTGCCCACCAACATCGGTGAAGGCTTGATCATCCTGGTCTCTATGCTGCTGGGTGAAGTCCTGCCCATCATCCCTATCCAGATCCTGTGGATCAATATGGTGACGGTAGGCGTGCTTGGCATCGTCCTCGCGCTGGAAAGCAAGGACCCCGGCATCATGGAGCGCGCACCGCGCGATCCCTCTGACCCGATCATCACCGGCTGGCTTGCGCCACGCATTGTCTTTGTCGGCCTGATGATCCTGATCAGCGGTTTCCTGCTGTTCGAATGGGAACTCGGCCTGGGCGCCAGCCTGGAGGTGGCCCGCTCAGTCGCAGTCAATGCTGTTGTATTCACAGAGATATTCTTCCTGCTCAACAGCCGATCGCTAATCTATTCTCCATTCCAGATCGGCTTCTTCAAGAACCGCTGGCTGATCGCTGGCATAATCGCGATGGTCGGATTGCAGGCATTATTCACCTATGCCCCGTTCATGAACACTATCTTCAGCAGCGCACCCTTCGGCTTCAACGCCTGGTGGCGATTGCTGGGATTTGGATTGCTCACATTCATCATCGTCGAGATTGAGAAACTGGTGCGCCGGCGGAGGAATTAATTTAGCCGGATAACACCTGCACGCTATGCAATTTGGATATATTGAACGAAAAAACCGGCTAAATATCCTGCAGGAATTGCAGCACTGCTTTGCTGCCGCTTTCCGGCATCAGCATCCACCCGAAGGGATGCACCCAGTCCTTGACCCGCACGATTCGCCCGTTCTGGATCAGCGCGAATAAACGCGCCATGATATCCAGTTCGACCTCATCCTGGCCAGGGAACGTATCTGGCATCAGCAGCACCGGGCACCTGACGCGCGCGTAATAATCCCCAAAGTTGTAATAGAGGGCGTGCCGCATATATGGCAAGGCGATGCGTTCCCAGCTTTTAACATAGTGCCCATCGTCCGTTTCGATCGCGTCATGGCGCACCACCGATGCGAACACGTCATTCCACCAGCCCATTTCCCCGAAACAGCACGCGCTTTCTTCTACCATGGCGTCAACGGAAGGATAGGTCTTTTCATCGCGCGCCTCGAGTTCCCTGAGGGTCTTGCGCGCGTGGGCAGCAAATGCCTCCGCATTCCCCTCATAGATGCCATAGGGTCCGCCCTCATTGAGCAGCGCTCCCTCACACACCAGCGAGAGCGCCTGCTTCGGATAGTTGGCTGCCAGGCTGAGACCCACCTCTGACCCCAGTGAGCTGCCCACCAGGTGCGCTGCCGAAATTCCGAGCGTGTCCATCACACCAACCACATCCTGCGCCATGCGGTCAATATGGTAGCCGCCCGGTGGTTTGTCCGAACGCCCATGCCCGCGCAGATCTGCCAGCACCACCCGGTAATCATCCGTGAAAAACGGCACCACATCGCGCCACATGTGCATGTTCCCACCTCCAAAATGCAGGAAGATGACTGCCTCTCCGTCACGCGGGTAATCCCGCACCTGCATCCGTATTTCGCCTGCCTGGACTAATTTCTCATCCATATCAACCTCTTTCCGCTTGTATGGTTTTACATCCAGCCAACCCAATCGTGTGTTTTTTCCGTATCTGTATTCTATAATTAAACTGTCGATTTGTAATCAAAGATAGGTGGAGAAATGACAGAAGAAAAAAAGGTACAGGATAAAAAGAAACAAGCGGGCGACGCACGCGCGGAGTCCGTCAGCATACGGCAGGGCGGGGCCATCAACGTGGATGCGGATCAGGTGGAAGTGCGCCAGGGCGGGATCGTCAATGCCAGCGCGAAATCACTGGCGCTGACCAGTGGCGGCATCCTGCTGGGACAGTCTGAAGAGGCACATATCCTCGCCTCTCGCGGCGGCGTGGTGATCGCCAAACATGACGCTGCGCTGGACCAGTGCGGTTCGCTGGTGCAGATCACGCGCGGGGATGTGCGCATGGAGCAGAGCGGTACGGTTGTGCAGGTTGCCAACCATGTCAAAATGGGCGAGAACAACGGCACGGTGTTCCTGTTCGCAAAGCAAATCGAAGGCGATGTGCATTCCGCTTTCGGGCAGAAAGAATCGCTGGCTTTTGCTGTGGCAGCCGGGATCACTACCGGCCTAGTATTACTGGGCGGATTATTGCTCGGCCGAAGGAAGAAGGATTAGCCGCGTCCCGGTTTAGAATAGAACGCCCTGGCTGAGCCAGTAGATAATGATATACACGCCCGCGCCGGCCATGAAGAGCGAACTCAGACGGTGCACAAAGGGCGTAACCCCGCGCAGCCAGCGTGCCAGCGCGCGCTTGAACAGCACCGCGCCCAGGACGACCACCAGCACCACCGTACCCATCCCCAGGGCATACGCGTTAAACTGGCGCATCGCGGCGGAGAAATCTCCAGTGCTGAGGGCATTGCCCGCCACCACCAGAAAGATGGGCAGCGTGCAGCTCAGCGACGCCACCGCGTAGGAAAGGCCAAACAGCAGATCGCTCCACAGTGTCAGCTTCTCGCCCGCGCCCTGCTTCACTTCCAGATTCAGGCTGAGCGTCTTCCTTTTAATAAACAACCAAATGCCAACGGCAAACATGATCATGCCCACCAGCAGGCCGGCATAGGGGAACAAGTTCAACAATGCCTGACTGCCGGCAGAGATTGCCGAGCCTACCAATAAAAAGATGGCCGCAAAGCTGAAGGTAATGGCGATCGTGTGCAGCAGGCTTTCGATGATCTGCGTCCCAACCGGTTTCTGTTTGGTTTCACCCAGGCGCTGGAAGGCATACGTCGTCAGCATGACCACCCCGCACGGGTTGACGCTGGCTACCATGCCCGCGGAAAACGCAAACCCGATCGGCAGCACCTGCGTGAAGTTCGCCAGCCAGGCCTCAATACCGCCCTGCCTGTCCGCCAGCAGCAGCAGAACGCCTGCCACCACCAACGCCGGCAGGATCAGGGTCAGCAGCACTGTACGCAGTCCGCCGCCGCCCTCATTTTCTGGGTTGTAATTATCCTTCGTTTTCAGGAGCTTACCCATGCCTCTCCTTTTCCTAGCGGATCTCATCCATAAATTCAGCCAATTGTTCTTGATTGACAACGCCCACCCACGAACGCATCAGCTCACCCTGCGCGTTGAAGAACAGGAAGGCCGGTGTTCCCAGCACGCGGTAGGTCACCAGCGCGGTCGGCTCACCCATCGCGCCGGCCGGCATACTGATGTCCAGGTCCGCCAACATCGCCTGCCCGTCCGCCTCGCTGCCCAGATTGGTGTAGGGCCCAATGTCGATCGCCACCATCCCGACCGCGCCATCCGCCTGGTCATACGCGTCCTGCAAGAGCGGCAGGTCGGTGCGGCAGATGGGGCACAGGCCGGCAAAGAACATCGCCACCACCGGACGCCCATCCGCGAACATCTCGCTGAATGGGATCGTCTCGCCGGAAAATTCATCCGCGCCCTGGTACAGCGTCATGGTGAAATCCTGCGCCAGGTCATCCGGACCCACATAATCAGCGGCCGGCACTGGTTCTGATTGGGTAGATTCTGATAGCGCCTCCGGGCCCTGCCCAACGATGCGCGTCTGCGGACGGAACGCCGCCCAGGAGAACCAGAAGTGATTGATGCTGACCACCGGTTCCAGGGACTGCCCTGCCAGCTCACCATCCAACGCTTCTCCCAGGTTGTTCCACAGGCTGCCGGTTTCAATGTCACGGAAGCCATCGCCACCCGCTTCAAAGGTGAGCGTGCGCCCATCCAATTCACGGGAATACGCGGTGGCGCTGCCAACGTCCTTGCCCTCCGCAATGGCTGATCGGTCGAGCGCGGAAGCCGTGCCGGGCTGCCAGAATACCACCACCGGCGCATCCCCCACCTGTTCATTCACGACCCGCTCCGTTTCCAGCAGGTCATAGGGGAACGCCACTGTCTCATCCGCCCGATCGATCGTCAGCACGCGCGCCATCGGCGCCAACGCGTCCGGTGTTGGCGGCCCGTCATACAGGAAGGGATCGTTGAAATCGGTATCGTAACCCACATACGGGTTGACGCCATAATCACGCGGGAAACCGGTTTCTTTTGAGAGCACATCGCCCCCCGGGTAATCCTGCTTGAACTGCTCCCAGGCGATCAGGAAAGCCGGGATCGCCGTCAGCTCCTGCCCCGCGTATTCCCCGGCGATACCCTCGCCCGTAGCCTGCTGCCACCAGGTCTCTGTCTGGCGGTCATACATGATCAGGTTGCTGAAGCGCAGCCGTCCGGTCGTGCCGAAATCAAGCACCTTCCCGTCAAAATTACGGTCAAAAGCGATAGCCGTGTTGCACAACGGACAGTAGGTCACGGAAAGGTCCTGCCCATTGAGGGAATCATTGACGATCTCATGCCACATCAGGATCTGGGCAGGGTATGCGCGCGCGACGCCATCGATCGCCACCACGACAACCGGTTCCGCGTCCGCCAGCCATTCATCTGCCTCCGCGATGGAGACATAGGCCGGCGCGTCGATAGGCGGGATACCGTCCTTGGGCGGTCCGCCGGACAGCACTTCTGTGTAGGGAATGGTATGCTGGCTGAAATCGGTCGTGAACTCATCCACCGCGCCGGGCGGGGGTGTGTCCTCATTGCTGGCGCAGCCGGGGATTCCGCCATGACTGGCACGGTTTCAGGCGCATCACCATCCGTGTCTGTTGTGTTTGCGGCCGGCGCGCAGGCAGCGGTCAGGATAGCCAGGGCCAGGAATACGGTCCAAAGTTTTCGCGTCATGAGATTACCTCGCTTTTCTGTCGCACGACCCAAGGATCGCACGTAGTAATTATTACAGTTTGTATTTATTTGTATTATCTTATCCGCCCACGCGCTTATTTGTTTATAGAAATATATTAATATCCTGCCCAATATTTTGTCATCGCGAGGACCAAAGTGACGAAGCGATCTCCCCCTCCACCATCAAATCATCCCTGCCCACTATCCCCCATCAAAAAACGGGCCGCGTCTCCGCAGCCCGTCATATATTCCCTACACGGGATAGACACTCAACCCGATCGTCCCCGGCCCGGTATGCACCCCCACCGCCGCCCCGATCTCATATATATCCACCTGCTCACAATCCATGCTCTCGCGCACCTGCGCCACAACGCGTTCGGCCTCTTCTGCCGCCGCGGCATGCATCACCACCGCGCGCGCTTTACCGCCGCCAACGTGCTCCGCCGCCAGCTCGATGATGCGCGCCACCGCCTTCTTCTTCGTGCGCACCTTTTCCAGCCCGTCGATCTTGCCATTCTCGTCCAGATGCAGGATGGGCTTGATGTTCAGCGCT
>Ga0180434_10007888_pt1 | contig 11898 bp, 7 predicted proteins | sample SS_ome_7_FD_132453 | JGI IMG/M metagenome (GOLD analysis project Ga0180434, IMG submission 132453) | Hypersaline lake sediment archaeal communities from the Salton Sea, California, USA - SS_1_D_2 metaG | ecosystem: Environmental > Aquatic > Non-marine Saline and Alkaline > Hypersaline > Sediment... | reverse complement strand
AGAGTCGGTTCCCTCCGTTTTGAACTGGGATCTCTGGCAGGGACAGACTCCTGAAGTACCCTATATCAAGGAACGCTGTCACTACACTTTCCGCTGGTGGTATGAGTACTCGGGAGGCCAGATGACCGACTGGGGAGCTCATCATATCGATATCGCACAGTGGGGAGCAGGTATGCAGGATTCCGGTCCTGTCGATATTGAAGGGACGGCGACCTTTCCGACTGTTGAGAACGGTTACAATGTGGCCCTCGATTATCACCTGAAAGCCCGCTATGCAAACGGAGTGATTCTCGAAGTGAACGATACCGGCAGGACCGGCGTCATGTTTGAAGGGGATCAGGGACGGATGTTTGTCAACCGGGGAACCATTGCCGGCAAACCTGTTGAAGATCTGGCTAAGAATCCGTTGCCCCGCGAAAAGTTCAACATCTATGCTCACGATAATCTCTCCCGTCCGCCCCGCATGGGGAAACTGGATGCGATCGTGAATCACATGGGCAATTTCTTTGACTGTATTGAATCGCGGGAGACGCCGATCTCCAGTGTTCAGAATCAGCATCGTTCGGTTTCCGTCTGCCATATCGGGAATATTTCACAGCGCCTGGGGCGGAAACTGACCTGGGACCCGGATCAGGAACAGTTTGTGGGGGATGAGGAAGCCAACCGCTGGCTGAAACGTGAGCAGCGGGCCGGCTACGAAATCACCGATTCCTGAGACCGCCCTGAGATTCGTCGAACGTAATCAACAGTATCCCGTTATTTAAGAACAGGAGCATCCATGACTGTTTTGACCGGAATCATTACGGAAGAACATAAACGACAGTTTCAGGAAGAAGGTTATTTCATCCTGGAGAAAGTCATCTCTGACGAACACCTGCAGATCATTCGTGATGCCTGTGCGCATCTGATTGACCTGATGCACCAGGAAATGGATCGTCTGGGGACAGATCACATTCATATCAGCCATCGCGGAAAACGTTATCACATCGCCAAAAAGTACGACCAGGCTCCTCGCCTGGAAGAATATGTTTTCGGCGACCTGATGGCAGAGATCTGTAAAGCCACAATCGGTGAAACCGCCTATCTGTTTTACGATCAGTATGTGGTGAAAGCAGCCGAGAAGGGGATCAAGTTCTCCTGGCATCAGGACTCGGGTTATCTTGGTTTTCAGCATCGTCCTTATGTCACCTGCTGGGCTGCCGTCGATGATATGACATTAGACAACGGAACCGTGGACGTGCTGCCGTATTCGACGGTAGGAGTTCGTTCTCTGGTCGAGCATATTCGGGACCCCGAGACCGGCGATAAGACTGGCTATTTCGGAAAAGAGCCGGGAGTGACCGCGGTCGTTCCCGCAGGGAGTCTGGCGGTGTTCAGTTCGCTGACCTTTCATCGCAGTGGGGCGAATACTACTGACAAAATGCGTCGCGCGTATGTGACCCAGTATTCTCCCGAACCGATTATCGATCCCGAGACGGGAGATCCCAAGCATCTGGTTGTTCCCTTCCTCAAAGACGGGATTAATGTCACCGCTTAAACTGCAGATCCATCCAACACCTTAAGAAAGACAGACCGATGAACGATCAGCTCTCACGTCGAGATTTCAATAAACAGCTGCTGGGGACTGCCTGTTCTGCAGGGTTCCTGAGCCAAACTCTGGCAGCAGGAACAGATACACCACAGAAACCGTTTCAGCTGAACTATATTGTTGCTTCCTGCATGTACGGAACGCTTCCACTGGAAACGATTCTGCAGCAGACCCCCAAGACCGGGGCCGATTATCTGGAAATCTGGGCCAAACGCCACGGAAATCAGCGCGAACAGATTGACGAACTGGGGGTAGAAAAAACGAAACAACTGTTTGACAAGTATGACGTCAAACTCGGCAGCTTTACCTGTTTCAAATACGGTCTGTTTAACATGCAGGGCGAAATGGATCTGGTGAAACAACTGGGCGGTGATATGGTGATCTGTAACAGCGGTGGCCCCAAAGGTCTGAAGGGGGCCGAGTTGAAATCGGCCATTAAAAAGTTTGCCGAAAAGCTGAAACCTCATGTGGAAATTGCCGCTGAGAAAGGGATCATTATTGGCCTGGAAAATCATGGCGGTAGTCTGATCAACGATCCGGATACCCAGCGACGGTTAATGGAACTGCTTCCTGCAAAGAATTTCGGGATGGCGCTGGCACCCTACCACCTGGAACAGGACCCGCAGATGATGGCCCGCCTGATTTCGGATCTGGATGATCGTCTGGTACATTTTCAGGCCTGGCAGCATGGGATGGGTTGTATGAAAAAACTTCCCAAGGAACAGGAACTGTTACAACTGCCTGGCCGTGGCGATTTAGATTTTGTCCCGATTCTGGCGGCCCTCAAAAAAATCAACTACCAGGGGCGGACTGAGATCTTCATGCATCCGGTTCCCCGGGGAATTCCGATTCTCCCTACCGCGGATGAGGTGACCGCTGAGATCAACCGTTCGCGTGCGTATCTGGAAAATTGTCTGAAACAGGCATGAAGTAAAACTCAATTCTGAAATGACAGAGGTTTTCTCCGATGAGTGTGCGATCCTGGATTGGAGTTTTAATTCCATGTTCCATTTTCTGTCTGCTGTGTGTAACTAATCAGCGACTACAGGCGAAAGAAGATTCCCGGCAGCCGAATATTATTCTGATTATGGCCGATGATCAGGGGTACTGGGATACCGAGCTCGCGGGGAATCCGAAGATTGAAACGCCAACTCTGAAACAGATGGCGGCTGAAGGAGTCACGTTCACACACTTTCACGCCAACATGGTTTGTGCCCCCACGCGCGCCGGTCTGATGACGGGGCGACATTATCTGAGAACGGGCCTGTATAACACCCGGTTTGGCGGCGACACACTGGGGAGCGACGAAACTACGATTGCCCAGGTTCTGAAGTCAGCCGGTTACCGGACGGCGCTGTTCGGAAAATGGCATCTGGGGCGTTACTCACAATACCAACCGCACCGGCGGGGCTTCGATCATTTCTTTGGACATTATCACGGACACATTGAGCGGTATTCGAATCCGGATCAGGTCGTTGTCAACGGACAGCCGGTTGAAACGCGCGGCTATGTGACCGATCTGTTTACGGATGCAGCTATCGATTTTATTAAACGAAATCAGCAGCAGCCTTTTTTCTGTTATCTCGCCTATAACGCACCACATTCTCCGTTTCTGTTAGACACCACTCACTATGGTCAGCCGGAAGGAGATAAGCTGATCGAGAAATATCTGGGCAAAGGGCTGCCGCTGCGCGAGGCACGTATCTACGCCATGGTGGAACGGATTGATCAGAATCTGGATCGGCTGTTTAAATCGCTGAAAGAGTTGGGGCTGGATGAAGAGACACTGGTGATTTACACCAGCGATAACGGAGGTGTGAGCCGGGCCTATAAAGCCGGGCTTAAGGGGGGCAAAGCGAGTGCTTATGAAGGGGGGACCCGGGTGCCGTTTGTGGTCCGCTGGCCGGGACAGATCCCGGCAGGAAAACAGGCGGATGCGATGGTAGCACAGATTGACCTGTTTCCGACGTTCTGCGAACTGGCAGGAGTCGAAATTCCCGAGCAATTGAAACTCGACGGCAAATCGATTCTTCCGTTGATGAAAGCCGGAGGAGGGGAGTCGCCGCACGAGTATCTGTACCACACCTGGGATCGGTATACCCCTAACCCCTGGCATCGCTGGTCGATTCATGGTCGGCGGTTTAAGCTGGTGGGCCACGACCCACAAGGAAAAAAACAAAAACAGGAGCCGGCAGGACGCTTGTACGACCTGTCAGCCGATCCTGGAGAAACGAAAGACGTTTCCGGAAAATATCCCGAGGTTGCCTCGCGATTGCGGAATGAATTTCTCCGCTGGTTTGACGATGTGACGGAGGGGCAGGAATACCAGCCGGCAGCCATCCCCGTCGGTGATCCTCAGGAGCGGGAAGTTGAGCTACAGCCGAGTTGGGCGATTCTGGAAGGAGAGGGCCTGGAATACTCGTTTGATGGTTATGACTGGGATACGATTGACGGTTGGAAATCAGACAAAGGATCAGCGCGCTGGACGTTGAATGTGCTGCAACCCGGCGAGTACGAAGTGGTAGTCAGTTACGGATATCGTTCTGAGCCATCAGCCAGCGGAGAACTGCAACTGATGACAGGGGATGATGCTCTTGAGATACAGCTTCCCATGACGACCAGCGGGAATGTGTTTATGAAAAGAACTGCAGGAACGCTCAAACTCAAGCCGGGAGAGCAGACGATTACCATCCAATCTAAAAAGCCAGATGGCATTCAGGGATTACGATTGAACTCCATCTGGCTCAAAAAACTGTCGAATTAGGTTCTCGATCAGAGTGATTTCCGGATTCTCTGAAAACCTTCCTGAATCTCTTTGCCGACATTCAGCAGTGCATCTGTCAGGCCTTTACCCGATTCTGACATGGCATCTTTGACTGGTTTATACTCATCTTTGAGTTTATCTAAACGATCCGTAACGTTTTTCCATTCATCCTGGGCTTCTTTTTTGCCAAGATGAATTTTCAGAGACAATTCATCACGCTGCTGTTCCAGGGCACTGATCAGTTCATCCAGGCGATTGCGATTCGTCATAGTCTCTCCCTTTATCAGTAGATTTTATCGATTGTATTTTGAATGGCTCTGTGGTGACCTTGTTGCGAAGTCCACCTGCCACTTAAGACTATTATACCCGTTTCTACGATAAGTCGACAGTAGTGACATTAGAGAATCTGCAGCAGGGAGACCGGAATGTGTTCAACGTGTCGAATTCCACAGCCGGAAATGGAATGCTTCCAAGTGGTGACAGGCTTTTAAAAACGAGATGTTGTGCTAATCGATTAAAACCAGGACATCGTGGAGCTCGTTCTGGTCATCTTCCGCACGAGGCAGTTCTGTCGAAGCCTGATCACCGATTTCGCGAATGACTTCACAGATGGTTTCAGACGGATTTCCAGACTGGAGGCCTGAAGTCAGTTTCTGACAGAGCTGGTCAATGCTGGACTGTCCCAGTTTATCGATGACTGCCTGGTCGGCGAGAGCAACGGCAATGTGCTCGAACAGCGAGATATAAATCAGAACGCCGGTTCCCCCCTCGGTGTGATGCACACGTTTGTCGAAAAAGATTTCCCGGGCACGGGCAGCGACTTCATCCTGCATCTGTTGTTTAGGGGTAAAGAGGCGTCTGAGCCAGCCGATTCGGCTACCGGCGATCGCCCCCAGGATGAAAGCAATCACCATCGCCAATGCAGCCAGGATCAGTTCGACGAAGACCGGGATGCCGCCCCATTCTCCCGCCGGCCCCTGGACTTTGGGGAAAAAATACCAGAAGCAGAGTGCCGTAATGATCGCCAGCCAGAGGCCCACGACGTCTTCAGGGCGATCATAACGGCCTGAAGACGTTGCCACGACTGGAACAATTTCACAGGACGTTTTGCTCTCTGCATCTACGACGGCCTGTTCGACCTGCTTTTGCTGCTCTTCAGTTAAGAAGTCAAATGCGCTTTGCATGAGTTGAATCTTTTCTAATTCGGGACTGTCCGTTGACGCTTTTTACCAGGAACCGGTCGCACCGCCACCGCCGGAGAAACCGCCTCCGAAAGAGCCGCCGCTGAAGCCGCCACCACCCCCGCCGCGGTTATTGAGCATCTGGTACAGTATCGTTCCGATGACCGCGAACACAACTCCCCAGAACAACCAGGCCCAACCGGAGGAACCCCGGCGGATCAGGGAGACCACAGTGAAGATTCCCAGTCCAATGACGACAGCAATAATCACATAAGTCCAGGGAGACTGGGGTTTGGCTGGCAGTTCCAGTTTACGCGCCATCTTGTCGAGTGCCTCGACACCTGCGAGAATCCCTTGTGAAAACTGTCCCTGCTTGAAGTGAGGGATAATATATTCGTCCATGATCTGGCGGCATTGCTCGTCTTCCCGGCGTCCCCAGCCTGCTCCCAGTTCAATTCGTGCCTTGCGATCATCTTTGGAGACCAGCAGTAAGATCCCTGTATTCCAGTCCTGGTCATTGAGTTTGGCGTGACCGATTTGCCACTGGTTAAAGAGGATGGTGGCGAATGTTTCAATTCGCATGTCTGCGCCACCATGCTTGGCCATCGAGTCAATGGTGACAACGATAATAGGCGTTGCTTTATCGGTGAGCAGTTTATCGCAGATTTCTTTAATCTGCTTGGTCGTGGGTTCATCGAGCATCCCCGCCAGATCGCGAACGAATTCACGATCTCCAGGGGGATCGAGTGTCAATTCCAGAGCGTGTGCTGAGTTCAGCCTGCTGAGGCTGAGCAATGCCAGCATCAGGCAGACAACAAGGCGTCGGCAATTCAATGGGTAATTCACGTGGTCTCGCTTGATTGAGAGAACTGACTTCAGGTTGACGTCACGTTGTCAGTCTATGAATCTGAGCGAATAATTTCAATTCCACTTAATGCCGCGGGCATTTGTTCTGCCGCTTTGTTCTGGGGGATGATTTCCAGCAGGAGATTGTCGGTAACGGGAATTCCTGCGAACTTGCGCACCTGAATTGCCTGTTTGGAATGTGGACTAAAATCCTTCTGTACGACTTTGCCCTGCAGTTTGATCGTAAACAGAGGGGCTGTCTCCTGGTCATTCAGTGAAACCGGTTCCAGTTCCGAGAAGGAGAGTTGAACCGAGTAAGTTGCCGGTGCATCCTCTTTACCCAGAAGGGGAATCGTGCATGCTTTCAATCCGCGCGCCCAGGAAGTATAGACCCAGGGAGGCTCGGCCTCTTTGACGGGATGGGTGATTTCATTCAGACTGGTATACCCGCCGCCTGCGCTGAATTGGGGCTCGATATTAAATTTGAAGTCGAGCCCTGTTTCGCGGCTGGGGGCCGGGCGCGGGTATGCCATCCAGACGGTACCCCGTGCGTCTCGCCTGTCGCCGGGGGCTCCCATGTTGAGGGCCATATGATCGACGGGGGTCTTGGGACCGACGGAACTGAAAATGGTCCAGTGTTTTCGTTCTTCACGCGGTTCAAGCACAATCGTGGAAGAGATGGAGAACAGGCAGACACAGCCGGCACTGGATTCGGGAATCATGACCAGACCATTGGCGGGAATGGCGTTGATCCAGCAGCCCGTACGGTGACCGGCGAAGTGGCGTGTGCCGGCATCTTTTTCAAGATCATAGAACCCGGTATAGCCTGAGCGGAACATCAGCAGGTTTTCGGATGCAGCCAGCATACCGCAATGATGGCCTTCCCGCATGATACTCCAGGGGACTTCTTTCCCGGTCAGAGGGTGCTTTCGCATATGTTGGATGCCGGTGTAAAGGTCATACGACCAGGGCTCGGCAATCACTTTGTCTCCGACAATGATGGGGCGGTGACGGTAATTGGCATCTTTTTTCCAGAGGAGTGCGCCATCGTTGGCGTTGAGGGCGACCAGGCGGCGACGGGAAAAGTCGCCGGCGATAAACTGCTTCCAATAGTGACCGTTGGCATTGGCGCCGCAGAGGAGCAGCACATTATTCTGGTAAAGCAGTGTCAGTTTTCCGCCGCCGATACCGATTTCACTACAGTCGGTAACATCGACAGGGGTCGACCAGAGTTCTTTACCGGTTTTGATATCCAGGGCGACTGCCAGACGCAGGTCCTGTTTTTTCAGTCGGTCTTCAGCAATTTCCCGTTCTTTGCCCGTGAGGTTTTTCAGATGCGACTTATCCTGACGCAGAATCTCTGCCCGTTGTTCGCTGGTGATGGAACTGTCAATAAAGTAAGCCGCTTCCGGGCCGATGGCGATTGTGTGATGGGCAATGCTTTTGCCCTGATAGCTCCAGGCTGGTTTTCCCGTTTTGACATCGATGGCAAAAACGGCATCGGTCGAGTCTTGTGTTTTGCGGCCACGACGCATTTGGCGGGCGGCAAGTTCTTTCCGCGTGGTGGCGGTGCCGAACAGCAGGCCATCCTGATAGGCCAGATAGCCCCATTCGTGTTTCCCGTCGTTGAATTCTTCAGGTAAGGGGATTTTAGCGACGGTCTTGCCGGTAGCAGCGTCCAACTTGTAGCAGAATTCTTTCATCATGAAATACAGACTGTCATCGCTGGCGACCAGATTGCCCGGGTTCTGATTCTGGAAGACACCCGTGCGGATTGCCTGCGGGTTTTCGCGTTCCCAGAGAAACAGGCCGTTGTAAGCGTCAAAGGCCATGATGGTGCTTTCACCCTGAATAAAGAGTCGCCCGTTAATGGCCAGCGGGCCGACAGCGCCTTCATGGCGATTGACCATTTTCTTCTCACCGGGATCACCAAACCAGAGAACGCCCAGTCCGCCTCGGACCAGCTGATCTTTACTGCTGGCGGTGTTACCGGGATCAGCGTATTGATGCGACCAGCTGCCGGCACCCGGCAGAGCGCCTCGAACGAGCAGGGCATAACTTCCGAGGTTTTTGATTTCAGCAGTTTCTCCCAGTCGGGTGTCTTTGAGCCAGGCCGTTAATTTTGAGGAGGCTTTCTTGTCTGACTGCGGTTCTGCAGGAGTCCCCAGGCAAATGGTTCCCCCCAATGGTTTCACGTGGGTGGCGACATCCCGGGGAATGCCGGGGATCTTTCCGGTTTTGAGCAGCGTGTCCGATACAATCAGGTTGGCGAAGTAATGGGAATAGGGCAGGGGAGACAGCTCGGTCTGGTGAAATGTGACCCGGTGTCCATAATAGCCGGTCTGACTCAGTTTCTGACGTGCAGCGGCGACTTTGGCGGCATCGGGCTCGATGCAGTAAATTTTCAGATTTGTGGCGCGTGCCAGCTCATAAGCCAGTTGACCTTCTTCGCCTCCCAATACCAGACAGAAACCGTTCTGGATATTGGAATGTTTCAAAATGTCTTTGGCTGCCTGCTGATACTTTGAGCTGGAATCGTTGTTCTGGTAAGGATCGGTTTGCGTTACCTGATCAACTTCTTTGACCTGGGACTGTGGTGATTCCCCAGATTCAAAGCAGGTGATTTCGCCAGTGGATGTGCTGACAACAAGTTGTCCTGCTGAGACCGCCAGACCACGGGCTTTTCCGGTGACTTTCAATGTCTGCAGAACTTTGCCGGATTTTGCATCGAGGATCAGTACCTGGTCATTACCGCCGGCAACCACTTTGTCGCCTGCCACGATCAGGGAGTCCCGGGCTGAAACGGGTTGCTTCCAGATGATGCCTGCTTCAGCGTATTTTTTGGTTTCTTCCTGAAGGGCTTTGATCTCTGCCCGAGCGGCTTTTGCCTTGTCTCCTTTCAGGCTGCGCAGTTTGCGGTAAAGACCATTGATCGTCATCTCATTTTCATGTGCCTTGCGGGAGCCCTTGGCATGTTCGATGCGATTGACTTTCAAAACGGCATCATTGGTGGCGATATAGGCAAATTCATCCTGCACGACCATCTGTTGTCCGTTGATCCAGGCAAAGCCGACGTCGCCCTTGTCCTGGGAGAGGGCCAGAATATGGTGCGCGCCCATTGAATAAATCTGTCCGTCTGCAAGCAGCGCCTGGGTTCCCCCGACCACGCCGCCGGCAGTGCTGCGCCAGCTAAAGGATCGTTTATGTTCCTGCTCACCTGTTTTTTTATTGAACGCGGCCGGCAAGGAACGCCCCGAAGGGAAGAACAGGTATTCGTCGTTGGCCAGCAGATAACCCTGGGGCGAGAGTTCATTCCGCCCCGCACTGGTCTGGCTGAGGTTGTCGACTTTCCAGATCACTTTTCCTGAATCCGCGTCAACTGCATACAGATAAATATTCTCGTGCGGAAAGATGCCTGCACCAAAATAGGCGATGCCCTCGTCGACGAGCACGTTCGTTCTGACAGGCCAGCGGGAAACCATTTCGCCCCGCGCGATGATCATTTCTTCATTCAAGCCCGCACGAAGCTTCCAGAGTTCTTTACCCGTCACAGCGTCCAGACAGTAAACGAAGCCGTCGTCAGAACCAAAGTAGACTTTCGAATGATCGACAGTGGGAGAGAGCCGAATGGGACCTCCGGTAAAGAAACGCCAGAGCATTTTGCCGCTCTTGAGGTCTACACAGCGTAACTGGTGGTCAACGGAAGAACCAAAATAAACACGACCATCGGCAATCGCGACCTGAAAGGCGTCGTCAAAATCAACACGCGATTCCAGGTCATGTCCTTCAATGACCCGTTCACCCGGATCGGTCTGTCCTGTTTGGGGAGCACTGGGAGCCGTGTATTTCCAGGCGGGAGATAACGGAACCTGAAAACTTTCAGTGGTGGCTCCGGCACGTTCCCGGTCGGCGAGATAAGTGGGCCAGTCTTTGGCAAACGTCGGGGAACTGTACAGAATCGATAGCAGGGTCAGACAGAAGGCAATACGCGTGAGTCGCTGTTTCATGGAAAATCCTTCGTATTTTGGCATCGAACATTCCCGGTAATCCCATTATTGAATACAGGGAGAACTCGAACTGATATATTGATGACCGTTGATGTTTAAAGTATACCGGCTGGAAGCGTGGAATCGCAAGTAGTTGCAGAATTCGGATGCTTTGAATTGCAATGTTTCTGCCCGGGCTCTATTTTGGGGATCAATGTTAGTTTTGTGAGTGGGTTTAGTGAATCTTTGATTTCCGCGGGAAGCCTGTTGAAATCACGTTCAAAATCTGTTCACTTTATTTCAGAATGCAGAACGAAATTTTCGCGTCGAATTGAATTCAACGAGGGATATCAGGATGAAAAGCAGAATTTTACTTTGTCTGGCAGGAATCTGTCTGTTAACGGGATGTCCGAGTGCCAAGACGCCACCGGCAGAGTCCTCAAAGGAGAATTCACAACCAGCGGCAAAAGAAAAGCAGGCTGCCGCTCCCTCAGAAGCAAAGGCAGAGCCGGATTCTCCGGACGCGGTCAAAGCGTTCAAAGAACTGGATGCCAAGATGGTGACCTCGGACGATGGTCGCGTGTTGATTTTGGACCTGAAAGGGACCAACGCGAATGACAAAGACCTCAAGCACCTGGCAGGTCTGCCTTCCCTGGAACGTTTAATTATCTGGGGGCCCAATTTTACTGACGCGGCAACCGAGGAGATCGGTAAAAAGAAAGGGCTCTGGTTTTTAAGCCTGGAGAGTACGGCGATTGGCGATGAGGGGGTTAAAAATCTTGCTGATCTGAAAGATCTACAGGTACTTTCGCTCCGTGCGACGAACATCACGAATGATGCGCTCAAAACGGTTGCTCAGTTTCCGAAACTAAAAGATCTCGATTTGCGGTTCAACAAAGAAATTAACGATGACGGCATGCCCCTGATCAAAGATATGGAGAATCTGAAAGTTCTCAAGCTGCAGGCGACTCAGGTTACTGATGACGGTATGAAGCATGTCGCTGCGCTTCCCAATCTGCAGCGATTGAATACCTGGGGGCGAAATATATCCGATAAAACGCTGGCATTGCTCAAGGACAAGAATCTGGTTTCCCTGGAGCTGGACGACACTGAGATTTCAGACGAGGGGCTGAAACATCTCAAAGGAATGACAAACATGGAAGCCCTGCATCTACGGCGTGATTTTGTGACCGATGCCGGGATCGAAAATATCAAAGACATGAAAAACATGCAGACACTGCATCTGCGGGATACGGTTGTGACCGATGAGGGGATGAAGAATCTTTCCGGGCTTACCGAATTGACTTATCTCGATCTGGATGAGTCGATGATTGGTGATGCAGGTCTTAAGGAACTGAAAGATCTTAAGAAGTTGACCCGACTTGGATTGTGGGGAACAGAAACGACCGACGAAGGTCTCAAGATTATTTCCGACTTTACAGATCTGAATCGCCTGAACCTGGAAGGGACGAAGATTACGAATGCCGGGTTGAAACACCTGTTGCCGTTGAAAAAACTGGAATATCTGAACTT
>Ga0180434_10007887_pt1 | contig 11898 bp, 14 predicted proteins | sample SS_ome_7_FD_132453 | JGI IMG/M metagenome (GOLD analysis project Ga0180434, IMG submission 132453) | Hypersaline lake sediment archaeal communities from the Salton Sea, California, USA - SS_1_D_2 metaG | ecosystem: Environmental > Aquatic > Non-marine Saline and Alkaline > Hypersaline >... | reverse complement strand
TGGTCATAAGCGGTGACGGTAACGGTGAAGGCAACATTCACCGTCTGGCTATAGGAGGTCGAGGTCACCGTGTAGTGGTCAATTGCTGCCGGGGTTATGATGAACGTAGCAGAATTGGTTGGCCCATCAATGACAGCAGGCGTAGAATTCTTAGTGGTGACGGTAATGTAATAAGAAGAGCCTGCGGTCTGGGGGTTCACTATACCTCCAACCACGATCGTTATTGCTGTGCCGGCGGAGATAGTTGCAGGGGCAGTCACTGTGTAGGTGACTGTTTGTCCCGATGCGCTAACGGCGCCTGGCCCAATGCCAGTGTTCGACACCAGTGTAGCCCCGGATACATTGAATCCCGCTGGGAAATCAATGTCCACGTATTTGATGGCGCCTTCGGTTGCGGTAGTGAAGCCAATGGTGTGGGTTGTCGTCGCACCTGCGGTGTAGTCTAACTGAGTATGTGTGACACTTGGTAACGGGGCAGCAGACACCGCATTGCTGGGTGGCGAAAGAGTTGCCACAGCAAGGCTAGCGCTGGCGATAAGGGGAATTATCGCCAGCAGTATGATGAGAACTTTAGCCCTGTTCTTGATGCCATTCCCCCTGAAATGGCGAGAGAAACCCTTGCTCCGCATATTGGGGCAGTATATCAAAGTCCGCATTTATAAGTCAAGCCCTGGAAAAGGGTTTGACCTGGGGAGCAGTAAATTGTTATAATGATAAATAGCTAGTGAAATTTTCCACGAATTCTATTGAGGAAGGAAAGATGGCGGATAAAAAAACTGTCGACCCAGCAGTAATCGAGATTCTAGCGAAGGCTGAGGCGGATGGAATTTCCACCGCCTTTGATCGTGCTGAAGCCACCAGGCCCTGCCCTATCGGGCATGAGGGAAATTGCTGCAAGCACTGCTTTATGGGACCATGCCGACTTACGGGCAAGACCACGGTGGGAATATGTGGGGCAACCATCGAGACCGTCTCGGCAAGAAACCTGGCCCGGAGCATCGCTGCCGGGGCTGCCGCTCATTCTGACCATGGTCGCGATATGGCTCACACCCTGCTCGCCGCTGCTCAGGGAGAGGCACCGGACTACCAGATAAAGGATGAGAAGAAGCTTAGAGTGGTCGCCAGATATCTGGATGTGGCAACGGAGGGGCGCTCCAAAGAGGAGATCGCCATTGATGTCGGCACCAAAGCCCTGGGCGAGTTTGGTCGCCAGCAGGGGGAGCTCTACTTTCCTAAGCGTGCCCCGTTAAAGCGTCAGCAGATATGGAATGATCTGGGCATAACACCAAGAGGGGTCGACCGCGAGATCGTAGAGACATTGCACCGCACCCATGTTGGTAACGACCAGGACGCAGAGCACATCCTCGACCACGGGCTCAGAACCGCCCTCGCCGATGGCTGGGGTGGCTCCATGCTGTCAACCGATATCAGCGACATCCTCTTCGGCACCCCGGTGCCGGTAGCTGCGAGTAGCAACTTCGGCATCCTGAAGGAGGACGAGGTGAATGTGGTGGTGCACGGTCATGAGCCCACCCTTTCCGAGCTGATAGTGGTTGCCGCCAGCGACCCCGAGCTCATCGAGTACGCCAAATCAAAGGGGGCAAAGGGAATAAACTTGTCGGGCATCTGCTGCACCGCCAACGAGATCCTGATGCGCCAGGGGATACCGGTGGTGGGCAACTTCCTCTCCCAGGAGCTGGCTATTGCTACAGGGGCCGTAGACGCCATGATTGTGGACATACAGTGTATTATGCAGGGGATTCAAGCTGCCGCTGAGCCTTATCATACCAAGATCATTACCACCTCACCAAAGGCTCATATCACAGGTGCGATGCGTATTGAATTTGACGAGCATCACGCCTTAGATATCGCAAAACAGATCATAAGAACTGCTATCGATAACTTCCCCAATCGGAAAAAGGAAAAGGTGCATATCCCTGATTTTGTCGATCATCTGGTGGCTGGTTTCTCCCACGAGTATATCGCCTACATGCAAGGAGGGATATATCGGGAGTCCTTCCGTCCCTTGAATGATGCAGTGATTCAGGGCAGAATCCGCGGCGGCGCTGGCGTTGTCGGATGCAATAACCCCAGGGTGACCCATGATGATCCGCACCTTTATGTCGTCAAGGAGTTGATAAAGAATGACGTACTGGTAGTGACTACCGGTTGCAATGCCATTGCCTGTGCCAAGCAGGGGCTGTTGACGCCTGAGGTGATGGAATATGCTGGTCCTGGACTGAGGGAGATCTGCCAGACAATAGGTATCCCACCGGTGATTCATGTAGGATCATGTGTGGACAATACCCGCATCCTGACCATCCTTGCCCAGATGGCAACCGAGGGCGGGCTTGGCGAGGACATTAGCGACCTGCCGGCAGCGGGGTTTGCCCCGGAGTGGATGTCGGAAAAGGCGCTTTCCATCGGAGCTTACTTTGTTGCTTCTGGTGTTACCACCTGGATGGGCGTTGGCTCTCCTGTAGCTGGCAGTGAGGTAGTCACCAAGATGATCACCGACGGTTGGATGGAGAAGGTAGGCGCAGCTTACTACTTCGAGCCCGATCCAGAAAAAGCTGTGACAGAAGCGCTGGCCCATATCGATGCTAAACGAAAGGCGCTCAAGCTTGAGGAATATGACCCATCCCGATATGCCAAGAGCGCAACATACCTGCCTGGAGATTACCTGTCTGCTGAGGAGTTCGAGAAGGGCAGCTATTCAAGGTCTGCCGTCTCCTGACGCCTTCTAAATAGAGAGCCAGATTGCTTTGGTCGCTTCCTCTTTGTAAGGGGAGCGACCAAAATTTAATCAGCCAGAGGAAACCATCGTCGTATCTTATCGATTTGCCTTGGGGGAAGGCGCCTCGATTAGCGCCATCGCCGCGGTCGAGGATAGAACTGTAGCCAAAAGCGCTCGCCTTCACGCAGCTTCAGGTAGTTTGGCCCAGGGCTCTGCGAAGACGCTCGTCTTCGACGGGCTGGTTAGAAGGCGCTCGATTTGAGCTGCTATCTCCAGTCGTTCAGGGTGGTTTTCCCAGGCTCTCCAGTCGTGCAGGCTGTGCCAAGTGCTGATGACAAGGTGCATGCCCGGCTTATCGACCGAAATCAGCGACTCACCCGATATATAGCCCGGCCGAAGAATCGCTTTGGCTCTCAGTTGCTTCATCAGGTCCAGCAATTCATCCTGCCTGTCTGGTTCCACCGTGCGTTCAATGAGAATCCTTACCGTCATTTTTCCTCCTCCTCGCCTGGCATCGCCTCATCTTTGGGCATCGAAGCCATCATCGCCATATTGAGCTCTGTGGGGTTCTGGGGTGGAATCGGACGCTGCTCCCTCGGCTCCATTATCAAGGCCGAGGTGGGGCAAACCGAGATGCACAGCCCACATCCGATGCAGCGGTCGGCATCCCTGGTCACGACATCATTTTGCATGCTGATGGCTTCCATCGGGCACTGGTCGATGCAATCGCCACATCCCATGCACTCATCTTCGTCAACCACCATGATGAAACCAGAGTTGGCGCCACTGCTGGGCAGAGCGGCGCTCTTAATGCTTTGGAGGATGCCGCAGTGGCAGATGCAGCAATTGCAGATGAAGTCTATATGCTCACTACTGTTGGTGGAGCAATGAACCAGCCCTGCCTTTTCCGCACGATCGAGGATCTCAAGAGCCTCCTCCTTGGAAATAAAACGACTAAAGCCCCGCTCACCAAAGTACCGGGCCATGGGACCGAAAAACATGCACGTCTCCTTGGGCTTATCGCAGGGCTGCCCAAGCAACTCTCCAAAATGCCGACAGGCGCAAATGCCAACGGTTATGCAGTCAGAATTGGCGATATAATCCGATGCCTTGTCATAGGGGTAAACCTCAACACCCGTCGGTATTTCCTGTTCCACTGTAATCACCCGGGCGAAGGGATAGGCAGGTAAGGCAAGAGCGATTCCCTCCTTCAACCCCGCCATTGCGATATAATAGTCTCGGAAGAGGTGGGCAAGCTTCTTGGTGTGCTCATTCACCTCCCCTTTCATGAATTGCGTTTCGAAGGTCCCGGGGATAAACCCCATCAGGGTGTAATGCCTAACCCCGCCTATTTCATGAGTGCAGACTAACCCTTTGTCAGCCATGGTCTCCAAAAGCTTCTTCACATTCTGCGGGTCGCCTGCGATCTCACTGGCCAAAGCTTCTGCCGCAATGGGGCTCAAGGGCATCCTGGCCCCGATTTCCGCTTCCTCTGGGGTAAAAAGCTCCTCAATCACGGCATAAAATTCAGGGCACTTTATAGCGGGAAGACCTCCTCCCCTCAGGCTCAACGTCTCGGTCAATTTCTCATAGACTGGCGCGGTCATAGCTTCCTCTTTCTTTCCCATTTAACTATGCAACCTCGATATCCCTGACCCGAAGCTCTGTTCCACCCACAGTTTGGATATCCCGGCTTTGGCATTGAGGACAGACGTATTGGTGGTCTTTCACGATAAAGGTCTCACCGCAGTTTTTGCATCTCCCTTGTATCGGGGTTATCTCCAGGTTGAGAAAGGCATTGCTGGCGATGGTATTCTCCGCCACCACGCTGAAACAGTAGGTCAGTTGCAAGGGTACAAGCCCTCTCAGCTCCCCAGCTACCACGTTGATCCTGGTAATCTTTTGGGAGCCCCCCTTTTGGGCTGCGGCAACGGCAACATCGAGTATGCCTTTGGCAATGGCCATCTCATGCACTTCGCTGTTTCCCCATCTTTCTTTGATAGCGTTCCACAAGCCATGAGACCCAAGGTTCGATTCCCTGCCCAGCAGTACAGCTCATCTCAATGATCTCTATATCGGGATTCACCTTCGTCGCATTCCTTCTTGCTTCCTCTAGGTTGAAATTAGTGTATTGCAGCAGGTCAATCTTGTTGATAAGCAGAAGGGCTGATTCTCGAAACATTAGCGGGTATTTGAGAGGCTTCTCGTGTCCCTCTGGAATGCTCAGCATCACTACCTTGTAGTCTTCACCCACTTTGAATTCTGCGGGACAGACCAGATTCCCCACGTTCTCGATGACCAGGATGTCAATCTGGTTCAAGTCCAGGTGAGGCAGTGCTGAGGCAATCATATTTGCGTCCAGATGACAGGGGCTTCCGGTGGTCAGTTGAATCACGGGAAGCTGGAATCCCTCCAGCCGTTCCGAATCGATAGTGGTTTCAATATCTCCGGTGATCACCCCCAAGCGGAGTTTGCCCCTGAGCGCCTCGGCGGTCCGCTCCAGTAAGGTCGTCTTGCCAGATCCGGGTGAGCTCATGAGGTTAATTACCAGGATGCTATGTTGGTCGAAGGTCCCCTGGTTTACAGCAGCGATGCGGTTATCTGCCTCCAGAATATCGGTCATGACATTAATTTTCATCTTTACTTCTCCCATCTGAGTTTAGCACTCCACGCAAATCACCGCAAGCCGTAAATCGCAGCCTCTCTTTGCGGCTGAGGGTGCCTCCTTAGTTGAATCCTAATCCCTGCTCCTTAAGGCTAGTGTATCTCTGCTGCCCAATGATCAGGTGATCCAGCACTTCGATGTCAAGGAGCTTTCCTGCGGCTACCATTTGCTCTGTTACTTGGACATCCTCTGAACTGGGTGTGGGGTCGCCTGAGGGATGATTGTGCACCACGATTATCGCCGGGCAGTTCTCCCGCACCGCCTCTCGGAACAACTCGCTAACACGAATCAGCGAGGTGCTGACGCTTCCCCTATAGACCTCGGGCACTGCCATTACCTGGTTCTTACTATTGAGCAGCACTACTCTGAGCTGTTCTTGGTCGAGTAAGCCCATCTCAGCCATAAGAAGGTTGGCTACATCTTGAGGCGAGCGAACTACCGCCCGTTCCTCAGGCTGGGTGGAGACCAGCCTTCTCCCCACCTCCAGTGCTGCCTTGAGCTGTGCTGCCTTGGCTTGACCTATGCCTCGCTCGGCGCAAAGCTCACCGAAGCTTGCCCGGGCAAGCCCCGCCAGTCCGCCGAACTTTGCTAGTACCCTGGCCGCTAAGCCGAGCACATTCTCCCAGGCGGTTCCGGTGCGAAGGATGATGGCCAATAGCTCGCTGTTTGAGAGTGCGGCTGGGCCGCTCTCCCTGAGCCGCTCCCGAGGACGCTCATCAGCGGGTAGTTCCTTAATTCGGGGGTGGTATTCCACCATCTCAGCACCCCAAACTTATTTCACTTCAACACCGGCACCCGCTGCCTCTAGCTTCTCCTTTAGGGTCGCAACCTCTTCTTTAGTGATGCCTTCCTTCACCGTCGCCGGGGCGCTTTCCACCAGGTCCTTGGATTCTTTGAGCCCAAGGCCAGTCACCTCACGCACTGTCTTGATCACATTGATCTTGTTAGCGCCGATATCGGTCAATACTACGGTGAATTCCGTCTTTTCCTCGGCGGCGGGAGCGGCTTCGGCAGCGCCGGCAGTAGGGGTAGCAGCCACCGCCATCGGAGCCGCGGCGCTGACTCCAAACTCTGCCTCCAGAGCCTTGACCAATTCGCTGAGCTCAAGCACCGTCATGTTCTTGATGGCGCTGATGAGTTCCTCCTTTGTCATCGTCTTCTCTTCCTTGGCCGCAGTGCTTTTAGCGGCGGTTTTTCTTGCGGTTTCTTTTTTCTCTTCTGGCTTCTCTTTTGGCGCCTCTTCCTTCACGTCTTCTGGTGCCTGCACCTTCTCCTCTTCAGGCGCTTGTTCCATCGTCTCTGCTGGCGCCTCTTCCTTCATGTCTTCTGGTGCCTGCACCTTTTCCTCTTCAGGCGCTTGTTCCGTCGTCTCTGCTGGCGCCTCTTCCTTCATGTCTTCTGGTGCCTGTTTCTTCTCCTCTTCAGGCGCTTGTTCCTTAGCCATTTCCTCCTCCTTCAAGTTGTCCGATACGAGAATTTAGTATGCCAACCAGGCCTACCAAGGTGGAATTAAGCACATTTACCACAGCCGAAATGGGACCTTGTATTGCGCCTAATACCTTGGCCATCAGAACCTCCTTGGGGGGCAAGGTTGCCAATTCCGTCACCTCAGAGGCAGTGAGCACCCTTTGCTCTAGTAGCCCACCCTTGATCGTGAGCACTCCCCCTGAGGAGCGGATGTAATCGATCAAGGCCTTGGCGGGATCGGTGAAATCACCGTAGCCGAAGGCAATAGCTGTGGGGCCTTCGATGATCTGGTTAAGACCCTCCTTATCCGCCATCTTTGCCGCAAAACGAGCCAGGGTGTTCTTAATCACACGGTATTCGATGCCCTCCTGGCGCAACCGGCGCCGCAATTCAGTCATCTCCGCCACTGATAGCCCGCGATAGTCGGTGGTGATGGCGATATTGCAGCGAGAGAGCTTATCTGCGATCTGGCTGACAGCCTCCTCTTTCTTTTCCTTTCGCATATCTGCTTCACCCCCAAAAAGAAAGCCCTGTGCCATAGACGCAAGGGCTCTAAATAGGTAAACCTCTTTTTGCCTCGGCGGGATATTAAGCCCTAAAGCACCCGCTGTCTATGGCTTTTTACCATTATATCATCAAATCACACTTGATGTAAATACGGCAGAGCGGCCACTGAGTTGGCAGTAACTCACAATTACGACCAACGTGAGGAGCCAAGGCCGAGCTCGCTGCTGAGTTAGCATACTACTTTGGGGCTTCACAAATCGCTTGCTCGCATGTGTATTATTCGGCAGGTCCACCCTTTTCCTGTTTAATCGCCCAGTTGACCTGTTGGAAGACGGCTCTGAATACTCGGCCAGCCGCCTCCCCTACACGCTCGGGGTTCTGTATCTTAAGTCTCGTTGGAAGGATGTGCAGCGTAATCTCTTTGGCGATGGTGGCAGCATCGTCCGGCATGGGATTTCCTCCTTTCTGACTCAATGCGCTTGGAGTTTAACACTTTGAGGGCAAAGAGACAAGATGCACATCAAGCTTCATCCAGTGGAACTTGATATGCTCAATTATGATTGGTGTGGGAGAAAATTCACGGGGCGCGCAGTTCGAGGGTTGGTTTCAGGTCTAGCTTGACCCCGGGTCCCATAGAGGTGGTTAGCGATGCGCTCTTGACGTATTGGCCCTTGGCACCGCTGGGCTTGGCCCTGACTATGGTCTCCACCAGGGTTGCCAGATTATCCAGGAGCTTATTGTCCTCGAAGCTCAGCTTGCCCAGGGGGAGGTGAATAATTGCTGTCCTATCCATCCTGAATTCCACCCTCCCTTTGCGGGCATCAGCAATAGCGCGGGGCAGGTCTTGGGGAGGGACAATGGTCCCCGACTTGGGGTTGGGCATTAGCCCGCGGCGACCGAGGGTCTTGCCCAGCTTCGAGACCTTGCCCATGACGTCAGGGGTGGCGATAGCAACATCGAAATCGAGCCAACCCTCCTCGATCTTCTTCACCAGGTCATCGGCGCCTACAAAGTCAGCCCCTGCCTCCTCAGCGGCTCTTACTGCCTCGCCTTGAGTGAAAACGAGGACATTCGCCCTCTTCCCCAGACCATGAGGCAGAGTGGCGACACCCCTCACCTGCTGGTCAGCATGACGGGGGTCAAGATTCATGTGAAGGTGGAGTTCCACCGTTTCATCGAAATTAGCGTAGGATGCCTTCCTTGCCAGCTCGATGGCCTCCTGGGGCTCATAGAGCTTATCCCTGTCCACCAGCTTGGCTGCTTCCGAATACTTCTTACCATGCTTGGCCATGTCTTACCCTTCCTCCTCTACCTCGATCCCCATGCTGCGCGCCGTGCCCTCGATTATCCTCATTGCACCCTCGATGTCGGCGGCGTTGAGGTCCTTCATCTTGATCTCAGCGATTTGGCGAATCTTCTCTCTGGGAATCCCGCCCACCTTGTTTATGTTGGGCATGTCGCTCCCCCTCTCCACACCCAGTGCCCGGCGTAGCAGGTCGGCGACGGGCGGGGTCTTGAGCACAAAGGTGAAAGAACGATCCTCATAGATAGTGATCTCGGCGGGGACGATGGAGCCTGCCTGGGAAGCGGTGCGCTCGTTGTACTCCTTGCAAAAGGCCATTATGTTGGCCCCGTACTGGCCCAATACTGGCCCCACTGGAGGTGCTGGGCTTGCCTGGCCTGCGGGAAGCTGTAATTTTATCACCGTCTTGATTTTCTTTGCCATTCTCTAGAGCCTCTCTACCTGAAGGAAATCCAGTTCCACCGGCGTCTCACGGCCGAAGAAGGAGACCAATACCCTTACCTTCCCCTTCTCAGGGTGGATCTCATCGACAGTGCCGATGAAATCGATAAAGGGACCATCGACCACCCGCACGCTCTCCCCCCTGCTGAAGCCAACCTTGATCCGGGGCGTCTCCGCCCTCATCTGGTTGAAAATGGCATTTACCTCTGCCTCATCCAGGGGGATGGGCTTTGTTCCTGCGCCCACAAAACCGGTAACCCCGGGGGTATTTCTAACCACGTTCCAGCTATCGTCGTCGAGCACCATCTCAACTATGATGTAGCCAGGAAACACCTTCTTGGCCACAGTTCGCCGCTGCCCATCCCTGATCTCGATCTCATTCTCAGTGGGTATTACCACCTGGAAGATCTTATCCTCGGCGTCCATGGACTTTACCCGGTGCTCTAGGTTGGTCTTGACCCGCTGCTCATATCCCGAGTAGGTATGGATCACGTACCACTGTTTCTCCTCTTTTTCCATGCTCTTCTCCGTTGAAGCGAGCAAAAGGAAAACCCCTCACGGGGTTTCTAGCCCATTTTACCCCCCCCTGCCAATATAACGCCCCTATCCTCCCAAAAACGTATCGACCAGCTCGGTAAAACCCATATCAATAGCGCCAAGAAATACCCCGACGGCAACAGATATTATGATCACCATTATGGTGAGCCGCCTCGTTTCATCCCTCGAGGGCCAGATTACCTTCCTCAGTTCACCTATAACCTCGCGGAAATACCCCAGCCGAGGAATGAATCGACCTCTTGCTGTTGCCTGTCTTCTCATGGAGCCTACTTAACCTCTCTGTAGAGCCGGTGAGTGCGACAGCGAGGGCAGTACTTATGTAGCTCCAGTCGATCCGGGTCATTCCTCCTGTTCTTGGTTGTAGTATAGGTTCTATCCCGGCACTCGGTGCAAGCGAGATGGATGATGACCCTGACACTTCCCTTCTTAGCCAATTGACTTCACCTAGTCCAGGGTCTTGGTGAAAACACCAGCCCCTACAGTCCTGCCCCCCTCACGAATAGCAAACCTCAGCCCTTCCTCCAGAGCCACGGGTTCGAAGAGCTTCACCTTCATCGTGATGTTATCGCCGGGCATTACCATCTCCACCCCGGAAGGCAACTCGATGGTCCCGGTGACATCGGCGACCCTGATATAGAACTGAGGCCTGTAGCCACTGAAGAAGGGGGTATGCCTACCACCCTCTTCCTTGGTCAATACATATACATTAGCCTCAGCCTCCTTGTGGGGGTGAATAGAGCCCTTAGCCGCCAATACCATGCCTCGCCCTATCTCATCCCGCTCAATCCCTCTCAGTAGGCAGCCGACAGCATCTCCGGGCTCCCCATCAGCTAAGGTTTTGTGGAACATCTCAAGGCTGGTTACCACAGCCCGCCGTGGCTCCCGCAATCCCACGATGTCTACCTCTTCCCCGGGCTTGATAATGCCCCGCTCCACCCTGCCAGTGGCCACTGTGCCTCGTCCCTTTATGCTGAAGACGTCCTCAATCGGCATGAGGAACGGCTTGTCCCTGGGCCGATCCGGTGTAGGTATATAATTATCCACGGCATCGAGTAGCTGCCAGATCGCGCCGCACCACTGGCACTCCCTCTGGCCACAGCCACACTCCAGCACCTTGAGGGCGCTCACCCGTATGATGGGTATCTCGGCACCGGGGAAGCCATACTTGGGGAAAAGCTCCTCCCTCAGCTCCAGTTCGCTCACCTCGAGTAGCTCTACATCATCGACAAGGTCGACCTTGTTCAGGCAGGCGATGATATAAGGCACCTCTACCTGGCGCGCCAAGAGCAAATGCTCCCTGGTCTGAGGCATCACCCCATCATCGGCAGCCACCACCAGGATTGCCCCATCCATCTGCGCTGCCCCGGTGATCATGTTCTTAATATAGTCAGCATGGCCGGGACAATCAACGTGGGCATAGTGGCGTTTCTCTGTCTCATACTCGATATGGGCGATGGCGATGGTAAGTCCCCTAGCCTTCTCTTCAGGTGCGTTGTCTATAGATTCGAAGGCGCGGTACTCGGTGGAACTCACCTTGGAAAGCACCGAGGTTATCGCCGAGGTGAGCGTGGTCTTGCCATGGTCCACGTGCCCAATGGTGCCCACATTGCAGTGGGGCTTCTTTCTTTCAAAGACCTTCTTTGCCATGTTCCCTCCTCTATGGAGCCCACAACCAGATTTGAACTGGTGACCCCGTTCTTACCAAGAACGTGCTCTACCACTGAGCTATGTGGGCACATCCCGCTCCTAGCTATTTTAGGCAGATGCAAATGAAAAGTCAAGTTCTAGATCGCGTTCTTCAAGAAAATTTTTTGCCAGCCACCAGTATCACATCTCTGGTTCAGGGTTACCTGCTTAATTGCCGTTGCGGCTTACAAAAAGAGACTTCCCATCTCGCTGGCGTAGCCTTGACTAAGATCGCCGCCGTATTATCAGCCCGACAACGAGGCTGAAGAGGCCAAGGAAGCATAGCCCCATCCCAATCCAGGAATCGGTGCCCAAGCCTGGGGTTGTTGTTGGGGTGGAGGTTAACTGTGGGGTCGGGGTCGGTGCTGCAGCGCAAGCTCCCAGGATGGCAAAGGCGGTGAAGTGACCAGCCGAGAAGGTAACCGTGTTAGCCGCAGGGTGCACCACGCCGGTCACAAACACCCATTCCCCGGCGGCCTCATCGTAGTAGGCGATGACCAGATTTGCCTCGTTTACCCCCTGGGGTAGAGCGTC
>Ga0180434_10007886_pt1 | contig 11901 bp, 4 predicted proteins | sample SS_ome_7_FD_132453 | JGI IMG/M metagenome (GOLD analysis project Ga0180434, IMG submission 132453) | Hypersaline lake sediment archaeal communities from the Salton Sea, California, USA - SS_1_D_2 metaG | ecosystem: Environmental > Aquatic > Non-marine Saline and Alkaline > Hypersaline > Sediment... | reverse complement strand
GGCGGTAATGTTGTCGGCGGTGTTATCGCCGCCGACGTGTACGCCTTCACCAATGTCGCCGATTATACCGTCGACCTGGTCGACGGGGCAGGGGCTTCGACGCTTATCGTCGGCGAGGCGCGCACCAGCGACGCCACGGTCAAACTTTCGGGAACCAATAACAGTTACACCGGTACGACGACGATCAATCGCGGCGTGCTGGAAGTGAGCGCCGATGCCGCAAACCTCGGCGCCGGGAGGCTCGTGTTTAATTCGAGCAATGACTCCCAGACCGCGATCCTGCAGACCAGCGGAACCATAACCCGCACTATCGGAAACGGCGCGGGGCAGGACATTTACTGGCAGGGGCGCGGTGGTTTCGCCGCATCGGATGCTCCGCTGCACGTCACGCTGCTCCGCGGAGACGGAGATACAACCAAACCGCTTGACTGGAGTGATACAAACAACGGGTTTAGAAATCAGATCCTCCAGATGGGTTCGCCGACCGCGACAGCGCCGGTCACACTGGCTAACGATATCGAACTCGACAGCAATCGCGTCGTCTACACGTTCGACAACCCCAACAGCAGCGCCGACGTTTCGATCCTGTCCGGCGATATCGTTCGCGACGGCGTCAATGATCGAAATTTCTGCAAGAAGGGCTCCGGTACGCTGTGGTTGACCGGGTCCAATGAGTTCAACGACGCGGCGAGCGCAAAACTATTGGATATCCAGGGCGGAAAGGCAAGCGTGGTGCGGGCCGTCGACGGCGCGGGACTGCCCGCAAACGCCGTCCTCTACTTCAACCAGGGCGTATTTGAGTCCAGCGGAAACTTCACCCGTTCGCTCGGTAACGCCAGCGGCAAGGTCTACTTTCAAAACCATGGCGGTTTCTCCGCCTACGGTGCGCCGTTGAACGTTTACCTCAACGACAGCGGCTTGACCGGCGCCGTAACGGTACACTGGAACGGTGCTACGGGCTTCAACGGTAAGGAGTTGTGGCTCGGTTCGGCAACGGCGAACGATGTCGTTACGCTTCACCACACCATTGACGGCGACGGTGGTGATCGGAACGTGTATCTCATGGACAATCCTGACTCAGCTTCCGACAAAGCTGTTATCTCCGGCGACATTGTCAATATCGACAGGATAAGGTTCTACGGATCTCCCGCGGGCGCCGCCGGCGAATTGCTGATCGGCGGATCGGTGACCTCCGGAAAGAACAACGAGAACTTCGAGGTCCTCGACGGGGCCGACGTGACAGTAACCGGAACCCTGAACACCAGAAACGGCGCCACGACCAACGGCGGAATACACCTGTACGGCGATTCGGAACTGACGTTGCTTGGGAACGCGACTGTCGGAAACAACGACCTGCGAGTGAACGACAACGCCCAGTTGCATATCAGCGCCACGTCGGTGATTTCCTCCTCCGACGCAATGTACTTTGACGCTAACAATAAATCGACGGGCGCGCCGATGATCTCGACGCCTTTCGGTTCAACGCTTACGGCTGTGAATTTGATCGAGTTCAACGACGGGGCCGTCGCCGAAATCAACGGCGTGCTGACGCTGAGCGGCGGAGGCAGCGATATCAACATGTACGGCAACAATACGCAGTTGACAATCGGGTCAAAGGCTGTTGTCACCCTCGGCGACAAGATCAACATCGACGGGAACGATCCCGCCAAGTCGATACGAATAACCACCTTGGCGGGAAGCAAGATCACCGGGGTCAACAATTTCGACGTGAAAGACGGCGCCATCGCCGACATCAACGGCGAAATCACAATGACCGCACCCGGCAGCGATGTTTATCTTACAAACAACGCCACGCTGACAGTCGGTTCGACCGGCGTTATCAATGTCAACGACCGCATAACCTTACAGACCGGAAGCGTCGGGCGGATAAACGGTACGCTGAACGGCGGAACCGGAGGCTTGAAACTGGAAAGCTCCCCCGTCGGCGGAGAACTGATCGTCTCGGCAACCGGGGCGGTCACCACTGCCGGACAGATTTCCAGTTCCGGTAAGTCGAGCATGACTATCGACGCCGGAGGCGTGATAACGGCTACTCACGTCAGCACCGGCCACACGGTGACTAACGATGCGACCGCCCAGATCAACGGTACGTTGAATATAACCGGCGCCACGGCGGATTTATTCCTAAAGGAAAGAAGCCGGATGATGATCGGCGCCGGTGGTCGGATAGCTGTCAAAGACGACTTTTACGTGCAGCAGACCGCAACGCTTGGCGGCGGCGGGACGATCGATCTCGCCGGCGGAGCCGCCAGCGTGATGGAAGTTAATTTGGGCACGACCCTGACCCCGGGCGACAGCGTCGGTGCGCTGAACATTATCGGCGGAGGTGAACTGTTCCTGCGAACGGGCGCCAACTACGAGTGGGAAATCGGGCAGGGCGAAACCGACACCATAGACATCGTCGGCGGAAAGCTTAACCTTCAGAACTTCAAGCTCAAGATCTTAGACGCCGACGGATTCGTCGCAAACGCTGCTGATGAGTTACCGGTATTCACCTATGAATCCGGCGCGACCACGGTGGCGACGATATCGAATATGGACGCCGTCGTGTTCGACACGAGCGCCCTGGACGGGGGTCTGTGGGACTGGTCGGCCGGACTGGCCCTTGGCGACGATGGCGCAGGTACGATCTACCTGACCGGACTGGTCGGCGGTGTGGACCTGAGCAGTTACTGGGACGGAACCGCCGGCGACTACAACAGCGTTCACTGGCTGCCTGCGGCCGGTGCCCCGGCAGGACTGCCCGTTCCGGATAAAAACATGGTTGTTAATTCCGGGATCGTCACCGTTTCGACGGACATTACCGGCGTTCCGGCAAAATCGCTGTCGATCGCGCGCGACCTGCCCGGCGGGACCGTAGATGTAATCGCCGGCGGAAAACTGATGACGACCGGGGATGTGAATGTCGGATCGGGTGGGAGCCTGACGGTCGCCGGCGAGTTGAACGCGCCGATACTGAACAGCGCCGGAGAGACGAACCTGGCCGACGCTTCCGGTGCGATCGGAACGGTCAATGTAACCGGCGGGAAGACAACGCTCGCCTCCGCGGCGGTCTGGCAGGTTAACGCCACCGGCGGCGAACTGGATATCGCCGGCGGAGCGGTGACGAACCTGAACGTCGACGGAGCAGCAGTCAACACCACCGCGCCCGCGGCGGTAAGCGATCTGTCGGTGACCGGCGGGGCGCTGAACCTGGCGGGCGGCGGACTGACGGTCGCCACCGCGAACGTCACGGGCGGAGCCCTTGACGCATCGGGCAGCGCCCTGATCGTCAGCGGAGGAGGAAGCGCCAGGCTAAACGACCTGGTCTTCAGCAATCCGACCCACAGCATCGCGTTGAGCGGCGCGGACCTTGCCGATTCGGGATCGGGCCACACGGTGGCGCTCGACGGCGGAACGACGACTCTCAGCGGTCTCCAGGGCGTCGCGGTCATGTACGACAGTTTCGACGACGGCGATATCGCCACCGGTGGAGCAAACGCGATTAACGGCGGTTTCGACACCTATAACTACGTCGCAGGCGACGCCGGCATCACTGAAGCCGGCGGTATGGCTGCTCTGGGCTGGACTACCGGTATCCAGTACAGAAAAGTGGGAATCAACAGCAAGATCGCCGCCGACGTATGCGGTCAATCGAATATCGAGGCGACGTTCGTGATCGACAGCGTCACGTTCCCAACCACTGAACTCGACAGCATGAAGATTGGCCTGGCCGATCTTATCTTGACGTTGAAGACCACCAATGCCGCGAACCTTAGCTACAGCATCGGTCTTGAAGAGGTCGATGACCGCCACGGTTACACCGAGTTCCTGGTTGGCGTGACCAATATTGACGCCAATAAGGAGGAATTCGAGGATGGATTCAGCGTAAAGATGGAAGCCGACAAGAGCGGTTGGAAACTTGCATTCCCCGGTACGACTCTCGCCGATGAGACCGGGGTCTGGCCGGAGGGATTCACGTTCGACAGCGTCTTTGACGACACGACAATCCGCGGGCTGACCGGCGACGCCGTGCGAAGCGGATCCGACGGCGCCACTGCCTGGGTCCAGGCGATGCGCAGATCGGGCGATCCTTATTTGCTCAACATCAGCAGCGTGGAAGTCAACACTTACGGTCCGGCCTCCATCACGCCGGTCACCAGCATATTGGTTGAGTCTGACTCGACGCTGGCGCTGAGCGATCATCCGTCGACATCTGTCGCGCTGGCGGGTGTCGAAACAACCGCCGCGACGACTCTGACTATCGACAGTTCGGTGACGGATATCCAACTGACCAACCTGACGCTCGGCGACTCTTCGATGGTCAGGTCGACGTTGACCGAGGAGACTACCGGAACTACCGACGTGAATATAACGGTCAGCGGAACTCTCAACGCCGGCGGAGGAGACGCGGCGCTGGGCGATTCAAACAGCGACTGGTACTTCACGAACCTGGCGCTGAGCGATACAGCCACGCTCGAATGGGCGTTTTCATCTAACGCCGAAACCGACGTCGACGGCGGCGGGACGATGGTGGCGATCGGCGACAGCGTCAACGTGATGGGAGCGCTGGCGATGGGAGACGGACTGACGATACAGCTCGTCGACGGCGGCGGCAGCAGCATCGACGGCGTGGACGTGGCGCTGTTCGGTGTGATGGACGGCGCGACGATAGATTCCGTCGCACCCGACGGCGCCGGTCAGTGGACGCCCGCGGATCTCGATAAAATTACCATACTGTCGCCCGCCGGCGCACCCGAGCCGTGGACGTGGGACTCCCTGGAGTTCGTCAACGACGAGTACGTGGTCCTGACGAACCTGGTCACCGGCGCCGTTGTCGGTCCGCATCCGGGCGACGCGACGGGACCGCTCGGCGTTCCCGACGGCGTGGTCGACGAACTCGACCTGGCGCTGTTCAACGCCCAGTTGGGCGTCAGGGCTGCCGACCAGGCCTGCGACTTCGACGGCGACGGAGACGTCGATCTCGACGATTTCGCCACCCTGAGAACCGAGTGGGGCTGGGGTGTTCCCACGGCCCCTGAGTTCCCCGCATCCGCGACGCCCGAACCGGCGACGATGAGCCTCCTGGCGATCGGCGGACTGATAATTCTCAGAAGGCGCAGACGACAAAGCTGCTAGCAGCTAGCAGCTAGTAGCTAGAAGCCAATAACATTCTGGTAATCTGCTGATTTAGTTTAACAAGGTCTCTCCAGAAGGTTTGACGGTGCGGGGCTCGTTGCCCCGAACGGATTCACTAAAGTGATTGTCAGCCGTGGCCGCCAGACCTGGCATACCCGGCCGGCGGGTTCGAAAAACCGCCGGTAAGACCACGCAGATTATCATTTACGGGCGGACCTGCCTGCACAGGTCCGCCCGGTTTTTTTTTATTTATCGTGTCCGAGCGATCTTGTCGGGTCGGTTTGCGACACAGAGATACGGGGCCGTTTGCGACACAGAGACACAGAGCCTCAGAGAACGGCGAACGGAAAAATCTCTTTTTGGTTACGGCAACACCAACGGCCAGAGACAGAGGACGGCAAGAGACAGATGTTATACGTGAGTCCCGTCTTTTCCCGTTCTCTGTCACTGGCAGCCTTCAAGCTTATCGCCGTTATCCAAGTTTTCGCCGTTTGTCGTTCTCTGAGGCTCAGAGGCTCTGCGTCTCTGTGTCGATCCTCGAAACCGTCCGATACCCGACAATGTCAGATACGATTGCCCTGCGGGCCAGGCTGTTAGCAATTGACAAACGGCGCGGGCATCTGTCTACTATGCCTTCGATTATGAGCGCGGATCACTCCACAACATCGGACGTTCAGGGCGCCGGCGAGGCCGGTTGCGTGTGTCCGCGCTGCGAGCTTTCGGTTGCCCCCGACGCGGAATACTGCAGGCATTGCGGTGCGAAGATCGGCAAGCACAAGGATGTACCGTGGTGGCACGTGCATCGTCGCATGTACGATTGGGTGCTGCATTTCGCCCACCACAAACACTCGACGACCGCGCTGTTCTGCCTGAGTTTCGCCGAGAGCAGTTTTTTTCCCGTACCGCCTGACGTGCTGCTGGGACCGCTGTGCCTGGGCAACCGGGGGAAATCGATGTGGTTCGCGATGGTAACGACGGTCTCCAGCATACTGGGCGCCTACCTGGGATATTTGATCGGATACGCCTTTATCAACGTGGCGTTGATGATTCCGGGCGTCACCGAGGAGGGCGTCAAATGGTTGGCGGGCGAGTTTGACGTTCGAGGGCAGTGGTACGTTTTCATAGCCGCCCTGACTCCGATCCCGTTCAAGCTGCTGACGATTACAGCCGGTTTCGCGAGTATGAACCTGCTGGTCTTTACGCTGGCGTGCCTGACAGGTCGATCGATTCGTTTCTTCGGCGTGGCGGGCGTGTTTTGGTTGATCGGGCCGAAGGCCCTTCCGTTTATCGACAAGTACTTCAATTATTTGGCTTTGGCGTTTGTGGTGCTGCTTGTCGGGGGATTCGTGGTGTTGAAATACGTGATCTGACACCGCCCGAGGCGTACAATAATACCGTCGGATTCAAGAGTCCGAAAACCAACAGTTACCGGGAGAGTTAAGAAATGGCCATATCCGCAGAAGATCGCAGCAAGCTGGTGAGCCTGGCCCGCGACGCGGTGGGCGCACAGGTAACCGGGCAAGGGCGCCCCGAGCGGCCGGCGCTTGAAGGTGTCCTCGCCGAAATGCGAGGGTGCTTCGTGACGCTCACCAACGCCGATCGCCTGCGCGGGTGCATCGGCACGTTTCAACCGGACCGCCCCCTGGGCGAGATGATAATCGAGATGGGGATGTCGGCCGCGGGTCACGACCCGAGGTTTCTGGGAGATCCGATCACGCCGAACGAACTCGACGAACTGAAGATTGAAGTTTCGGTCCTCTCACCGCTGACCGAGACGGACGACCCGCTGAGCCTGGAGATAGGAACGCACGGGATATATATTGTCGGTGGTGGTGGGCGATCGGGTTGTTTTCTTCCGGAAGTGGCCACCGATCAGGGATGGGACGCCGTCGAGTTTTTGGATCACTGCTGCGTGGGCAAGGCGGGCATGTCGGCAGGGGCCTGGAAGGAAAGCGACACGACGGTCTACCTGTTCACGTCGGAGAAGTTTGACCGCTAGTAGTGTCCGAGAGATTCTCAATACGACTCAGAGACGCAGAGATTCAGAGTCTCTGAGAACGGTAGAAGGCTTAGACTTTGCCAAACCATCTTCCAAGCCGTTTTCCTGTTTCTCTCGCCACTGTCTTTGCCGTAAACAAAAAAGGTTTTGCCGTTCTCTGAGCCTCTGAGTCTCTGTGTGAAAACCCAAGGCTCCGACAATACGGTTCGGACGACTCGCTAGTCCACTGCGATGAATTTCACGGTATCGGCGTCGGTGTCGAGGATGGCGACCGTCGGGTGTTTCGGGTAGCGTGGATGGGCCAGTGCGCCCGGGCAGATTACGCGCACCGGACCGCACGTATTGTCGGCGGCGCGATGCGTGTGCCCGTGACATATGTAGGGGAACTGCGCGCCGGATACGAACTCCCGGAGCAGTTGTTCGTTGTGGCCGTGCAGGGCGATCAGGTGACGACCGCCGCCGAGGGGCACTTCAAGAAAGTCGGGCGCGAAGTTGACGCCGAACCCGCGGGCCTCCTGGGCGAGCTTCTCGGGGCGTCGGTCCATATTGCCCGCCACGAGATACGCGTCCGCTGTCCTGTCAGCGAGTATTTTGACCTGGTCGGAAGCGACGATATCCCCGCAGTGGACGAGCGTTTCGGCGCCCTTCGCGACAAGCATCGCGACGGCGTTTTCCAACCGCCAGGCATTAGCATGTGAGTCGCTCAGGAGTCCGATCAGCATTTTTAATTGTCGATCCGGCGTTCGGGGTGCGCGGGGGTTACTTCATGGTCTTGGGTGTTTCGACGGGCATGGACTGCTCCGCGGGCGATGAGTATATGGCGTTTCCCGAAGGCGGGCGGTAACGGGCGATCAACCATACCTTCTCGGACCGCGGTGGGATTTCCCACTGTAATCTCAGGGCGTAACCCCAAAGCGCCCCGTATTGCCCCACGACCCGCTGTGCGAGTTCCTCCGCATTGAACGTCCATGAGAAAAACGGTTTGGTCGCTTCGCTTGGCTTGTCGGGCCTGTCGCCTTCGTAAATCATGACGTCCACTTCACCGCTGACGAGAACGGACTTCAGACCGGCGCCGGAATCTCTGAAGAGCATGACCTGGGCTATAAGACCGTCAAAACCGGGCTTCGCGTCCCAGTTGACGATGGCGCTTTCCGGGACGAACAGGCCGATGCGGTCGGCGCGTGCAACCGGGGCGGGCATCCCTTTTTTGGCCGATGGCGTGCATCCCGGTGATACAGCCGCCGATACTACGGCGATAACGGTCAGGACGTTTTTCAGGGTCGTTGCGCGCTTTCCTGTTGGATCAATCACTGGATAATTCCTTGTCAAAGTTGATTATTTTTTTCTTCGTGTCGGCGGGTTTTGTCGTCGGCGAGCCTCCCCGGAGGCTCGGGAGCAGTTCGAGCGGCAGGAGTTCGGAAGAGGTCCTGTTGGTCAGGGCGGATTTTTTTACTGGAAGCGGCAGCATGTCTCTATAGGGTTTTTGTTCGCTGAGCCATTCGAGCAGTCCCTGTCGTCGTTTTTCGCTCAGGAGGTCGAGGTGTTTGACCTGTTTCCTGGTCTCGGTGTCGGCCTCCACGACGCTTGTCTGTATGTAAGGCGTGAGGACTATCAGCAGTTCGGTTCGTCCCTTGATGACGGAGGTTGTCTTGAACAGTTCGCCGATTATCGGCAGGTCGCCGATGAAGGGTACTTTTCGCTCTGTATTGTTATCCTGTGTGGTGATCAGCCCGCCGATGACGATCGTGTGCCCGTTGCGCACGGTGACGGTAGTGGTCGCCGATCTGTTGTTCAGCACGATAGCGTTGACGCCTTCGCTGATCTCGACGCTGTCTGAGTCTGAGATCGAGCTGATCTCCGCGTTGACTTCGAGCTTTATGTCGCCTTCGGGATTGATGCGCGGCGTGGTCTGCAGGATGATGCCCACGTCCTCGTACTGGATCGTGTTGAAGACCGAGCCTTCGTCGGTGACGCGGCTGTTGGTAATGAAGGGCACGCGCTGCCCGACGTTTATTTCGCCCGTCTGGTTGTCGGCTGTGAGTATCTGGGGGCGAGACAGCACTTCGAGTCGCCCTTCAGTCTGCAACGCCTGGAGGAACAGGTCGACGTCTCCGCCGGTCAGGGAGAATCTGAACCCGCCGTTGGTGTTGAACGCTCCGGCGACGCCGAAGTTCGTGCCCACGGTTCGCACCGTACCGTTCGAACCGTTCCTGGCGGAGTGGTCCCACTCGAATCCCAGGTCGGATCGACCGGTGAGGGTAACTTCGGCCAGCAGCACCTTTATGAGCACCTGCGGGAGAGGTTGGTCTAGTTCATCGATCATGTCGGAGACGGTTTTGAAGTACCTCGGGCTGGCCGACAGGAGCAGTGAGTTCGTTGTTGCTTCGGCGACTATCGCCACTTCCTGTTCGAGCAGTTTTTGCGCCGCCCCCAGTCCGTCTGCGCCGAGCGCCTGCGAGATGGTCTGTCGTTCCTGGTCGAGGAACGAACGCAGCGCGGTTTGGATGTCGGCGGCCTGGGCGTTTCTCAGTCGGTATATTTTTGTCTGGCGTTCCTGTGCGGGGGAGGCGTCGAGTTCTTTGATGACGGTACCGGCCAGTTCGACATATTGCTTTGTTCCGCCGACGAGCAGGCTGTTGGTTCGCGTGTCTACGGTCACCGTCAGGGCGTTCTGTTCCGCCGAACCGAGAGTGGCGGATACCTCTCCGTTCTTGCCGGCCGGGCGGGTGGTCGACTTAAGGGTGTATTTGATCGACTTGGAATCGGTTGAACCGGTCTGCTGGAGGCGGAAGAGCTGGGTGAGCACTTCGGCCATTCTGGCCGCGTCGGCGTTTTTCAGCGGGAAGACCTTGATTTCCGCCGCTCTCGGCGCGGTGTTGTCCAGCGCCCTGATGAGATTCGCCAGCAGCGGCATGTTTTCGACGGGCGCCGAGACGACCAGGGTGTTGTTTCGGGAATCGGGCGTTATCAGCAGTCCTTCCTGCAGGGCCTTTGCGACCACGAGTTTACCGTCCTTGTCCTGGGTGACGAATTTGAGCATCGCCTGTCGCACGTTGGGGTCGTCGATCGCGGACTTTGGTTTTGTCGTCAGGGTGTCCAGGAGTATGGCAGCCAGTTCAGTCGCGTCGGCGTTTTTGAGTTCGAAGACGCGGATTTCGGTGATCCTCGCCCCCGAACCTGTGTCGAGCTTTTCGATCATGTCGGAGATTGACTTGAAGCTTTCGCGGCTTCCGGTGACCAGGAGGGTATTGGTTCGAGTGTCAGGTATTATGCTCGTTGGGAGCGATCGCCCGGATGCTCCGGAGGCCTGTTCGGCGGCGAGTTTGGCTTTGTACAGGTTGTTCAGCGTTTCGGCGAGGTTGGTGGCGCTGGCCTTTTTCAGCGGGAACGCACGGATGTCTCCGGTCAGGGCGTCGGCGGAATCGACTTTTCTTATGATCTCCTCGATCACCGCGAAGTTTTCTTTGCTGGCTGAGACGATCAGCACGTTGGTTCTGGTGTCTACGGCGATGGCGACTTTTTCCCTTCTAGCCAGAGCGGAGTTCGTGCCGGCGGCGATAGCTCCGGGCTTGTAGAGGCCCTGTGACACCAGACTGCTCAGCAGGGTTGACACGCGCTGGGCGTCGGCGTTTTTCAGTGGGAACAATCTGACGATCCCTGTTTCCATCGGCGGTTCGATATCGACTTTCTTCAGCAGACCGTCGATGAGCGTGAGGTTTTCCTTGTTGGCTGAGACGACCAGTGCGTTCGTGAGCGAATCGACGGAGACGTCGACGCGGTCCTGCGGTGCGGGCGTGGTTCCCTGGGGGGTCATTGAGACTAACCTCGCGGCGAATATATCTCTGATCATGGGTCCGACGACGCCCGCGTCGTTGTGCTTCATCGGTATAACGACCAGCCTGACGGCCGGGTCGGTGAGTTTGACGTCCAGCTTCTCCAGCAGGCTCTTTAGCACTTTCGTGTCGTCGTTGTTTGCCGCCACCAGCAGGCTGTTGGTCCTCAGGTCTGGAAGTATAACGGGTTTCTGTCGCCGGATGTCGGGGGTTCTTGCGGCCTGGTAACGTTCGTTGAACAGGCCTTTGAGCGTTGTCGCGAGCGTTCCGGCGTTGGCTTCGGTCAGGGCGAACAGTTGTATTTGCCCGCTGAGCGCGGCGGATTTGCTGTCGAGTTGTTCGGCGAGTTCCTTTACGATTTTGTATCCCTCGGCCGAGCCGCCTACGATGAGGCTGTTGCTTCTGTTGTCGGCGACCACGATAACGCGGAGAGCTTCGGCGTCCTTGACTCCCAGTGACTGCTGTCTTACGACTCTCGCGTCCATCATCGTCTGCAGGACGCTGGACAGCGTGTCTGCCTCCGCGTTTTTGAGCGTCACGAGTCGGATGTCCCTGAGGTCTATGGGCGTCTTTTTGTCGAGGTTTCCCAGCAGGTTTGTGAGCATCGCGAAGGTTTTGTCGCTGGCCGATACGATAAGGCTGTTGGTTCTGGTGTCGACGGTGACGGTGGGCCTGTCTTCGGTGCGGATGAGTCTCGCGTTGCTTCCGGTGTAGAGTTCCTGTACGACCGTTTTCAATCTGGTCGCGTCGGCGTTTGTCAGCGGGAAGATTCGCACGGTGTTCAAGGTTCCCGCGCCGGGAATGTCCATTTGTTTAATCACGTCTGAGATTATCGCCATGAGGTCCTTGCGCGCCGCGACGACCAGGATGTTAGTGTCGGCGTCTGCCTGTATGGTGAACGCGGACCTGGTCTTGGGGCGATCTGACGTG
>Ga0180434_10007885_pt1 | contig 11903 bp, 8 predicted proteins | sample SS_ome_7_FD_132453 | JGI IMG/M metagenome (GOLD analysis project Ga0180434, IMG submission 132453) | Hypersaline lake sediment archaeal communities from the Salton Sea, California, USA - SS_1_D_2 metaG | ecosystem: Environmental > Aquatic > Non-marine Saline and Alkaline > Hypersaline > Sediment... | reverse complement strand
TGCACGATCTCGCGGATGGCGTACGTCAGGCTCCCCGCCCCGGGGTGCACGATGTTGCGGCGAATGGCTCGTCCTGGCACGATGCTCGACCGTCCCTTTCTCGTAAGGCGCCGAATGGTTCCCCGCGGCGAACGCCTGAGTATACACACCGCCGGCCGAGTGTCCAGTCTCCGTCGGCGGATACCACGGCTGTACGGTAGACCGCGCCCGTGCCGCGGCCGGCCTTGTCCTTGTTCGATAGGCCGGCCGTGGAAAGCGCGGCCAGCGGCCCCGGAATGGCTGGACACACGGCTCGGCCTCCCGCACAATGGTCGGCGTGGGCCGCGGGCTGGCCCCGCTTCGCGAAAGGACCGACGATGCCCCCCACCCGCCTCTCGCGCCGCCGATTCCTGAAAAGGGCGGCCTGCGCCGTGACGGGCGCCGCATGGGCCGCGGCCGCCGGTGCACATGCAGGCGCGGCTGCGCCCGCGGCGGCAGGGGCGGACGCGCCCGGCGACGCCGGGGCCGCGCCGCCCAACCTGGTCCTCATCCTCGTCGACGACCTCGGGTGGAAGGACCTGGGCTGCTACGGCAACACGTTCATCGACACGCCGAACATCGACCGCCTGGCCGCACGCGGCATGCGGTTTACCGACGCGTACGCGGCCGCGCCCGTCTGTTCGCCCACCCGCGCGAGCCTTATGACGGGGCAGGCCCCCGCCCGCGTCGGCATCTGGGAGGTCATCAACCTGAACAAGTGGGGCCAGCGGCCGTTCGGCAAGATGCTTCAGCCGCCGCTGCGCGACGCCCTGCCGGCCGAGACCGTCACGCTGCCCGAGGCGCTCAAGGCCGTCGGCTACGTTTCGGCCTGCATCGGCAAGTGGCACCTGGGGCCCTCGCCGCTGGAGCACGGCTTTGCCGCGGTGCCGATGAAAGGCCGTGCGACGGGCATCCCTGCCGACCTGGCCCGCGACGTCGAGATGTTCGCGCGGCACGCCACCGCCAAGCAGGCCGGGCCATGGACGGCCGCGGCGGTCCGCTTCATCGCCCGGCACGCCGGGCCGCCAGCCGACGCGGCGCAAGCGCCGGCGGCGGCTCGTGCGCGCGCAGCGTCGGTCGCGGCCTCCGCGTCCGCGCCGGACGCACCGCGGCGGCAGCCGTTCTTCCTGTACCTGTGCCACAAGGCCGTCCACGCGCCGCTCGAGGCCCCGGCCGACCTCGTCGAGAAGTACCGCGCGAAGGCCGACCGCGACGGCGTCGCCGACATCCATCCCGCCTACGCCGCCATGGTCGAGATGGTCGACCGGTCGGTCGGCCTGGTGCTGCGGACGCTGGACGCCCTGCGCCTGGCCGAGCGGACGCTGGTCGTGCTTTTCTCCGACAACGGCGGCCTGGTGCGCGACATGCATTTCGACTGCCCGCTCGTGACGACCAACGCGCCGCTGCGGTCGCATAAGGGCGACGTGTACGAGGGTGGCATCCGCGTGCCGCTCGTGGTCCGCTGGCCCGGGGCCGTCCGGCCGGGCACGGTGTGCGGCACGCCCGTCATCAGCCACGACCTCTGTCCGACGCTGGTCGAGGCGGCGGGCGCGGGATTGCCGGCAGGCGCGGCGATGGACGGCGTCTCCCTCGTGCCGCTGCTGCGGGAGACGGGCGACTTTCCGCGCGAGGCGCTCTACTGGCACTTCCCGACGTGCTCGTACGACCGGCACCCGATGGGGGCGGTCCGCCGCGGCGACTTCAAACTCATCGAGCACTACGAGACCGGCCGGGTCGAACTCTACAACCTGCGCGACGATATCGGCGAGCAGCGCGACCTGGCGTCCGCGATGCCCGAACAGGCGGCCGCCCTCCGCCGCGACCTCGCCCGCTGGCGCGACGCCGTCGGCGCACGCATGCCCGCGCCGAACCCGAAGTACGACCCCGAGCGCGCCCACCTGCTGCCGGCCGACGTCGGTGCCGCGCCGCCCGAATTGCATTGACGGCGCCACCCTGCCGGGGTATCGGTAACAGGGGGACACGTCCACGCGAAAGGGGAGACCCATGTGTCCGCCCATGCTCCGTCCGGAAGCGTTGCTGCTTGTCCTCGTGCTGATGGCAGCCGTCGCCGCGGCCGGCTGCGCGCCGTCGGAGTCGCCCGACCCCGCGCCGCCGGAACCGACCGCGCCGGCGCCCGCCGCGCCCGAGGCCGCACCCGCTGCGCCGGTGGCTGCGCCCGCCGAGAGCGGCGCTGCGCCCGCCGAATCCGTTTCCTCGGGGACGGCGGCTGCGGAAGCCGCCGCGCCTGCCGCCGCGCCCCCCGAACCGAAGACCACCCGCCTCCAGCCCGCCGATCTCGTCTACCGCGGCGCGTTCCGCCTGCCGGGGGCGTCCGGCGGCTCCGACTGGACGTGGTGCGGCGACGCCATGGCCTACCGGCCCGACGGCGACCCCGACGGCGCCGGCGACGGGTATCCCGGGTCGCTGTTCGGGTTCGGCCACGACCATCAGCACTTCGTCTCGGAGATCGGCATCCCCGCGCCGGTCGTGTCGAAGGCGAAGGCGCTCGCCGAGTTGCCGACGGCGAAGACCCTTCAGCCGTTCGCCGACGTCCGGGCCGGCCATTTCACGGACTATGAGATCCCGCGGGCGTCCCTGGCGTACCTCCCGCCGCAGGGCGACCAGACGTCGCCGAAACTGTACTTCGCGTTCGGCCAGCACATGCACGAGACGTTCAAGGGCCCGACGGTGTGCTGGTGCGAGCCGACGCTGGCCCAGCCGAAGACCGCCGGTCCGTGGCGCGTGGGCGCGTTCACCGAGTATGTCACGTCCGACTACATGTTCCCGCTGCCGAAGGCGTGGGCCGACGCGCACGTGGGCGGCCTGCGGCTGGCGTGCGGGCGGTTCCGCGACGGCGGGCAGGGCAGCATGGGCCCCGTGGTCATCGCCTTCGCGCCGTGGCGGCAGGGGAACCCGCCGCCGCAGGGCGCCCAACTCAAGGCCGTCACGCTGCTCATGTATTCATCGGTATACGAGGAGCCGGACCAGCGGCACACGGTCCGCGACTATCATCATTCCGACGACTGGGCCGGCGCCGCGTGGCTCGAGGGTGGCCCGAAGGCGGCCGTCGTCTTCGTCGGCACCAAGGGCCGCGGTAAATGCTGGTACGGTTTCGCGAACGGCGTGGTCTGGCCCGAGGAAGGCCCCTGGCCGCCCGTCCCGCCGTACCCCAACGACCAGCGCGGCTGGTGGTCCACGGAGTTCGTCCGCCAGATGCTCTTCTACGACCCGGCCGACCTGGCCAAGGTGGCGGCCGGCACGATGAAACCCTACGAGCCCCAGCCGTACGCCACCATGGACCTCGACCCGGTCCTCTTCAGCATCAAGGGCAAGCAGCAGACGCAGAAGGTGATGGCGTGCGCGGCCGACATGGACCGCGGCCGCCTGTACGTTTTCGAGCGCAACGCCGACGAGGACGACCGGGCCCTCGTGCACGTGTGGGAGGTGAAGAAGTAGCGTGTGGTCCCGCGCGTGTGGCCCGGCCGGCTTGACCGGCCGGGGAAGCATGGCCCCTTCCGCGCGGCGGGCAAGACCGCCCGCCGCGCAGCCCACCGCACGGGTGTAACAGACGACGGGCGGCCCCGCGCGGGACCGCCCGTCGGGTCATGCAGCCGCAGTTGAACCTACCGAACCGTCTAGCGGCGGCGCCGCAGCAGCAGACCGCCCAGGCCCAGCCCCAGGAGGGCCAGCGTCGCCGGTTCCGGCGTGGGCGTGACGGTCATGCTCGGTCCGACGGGCACGATCTTGATCGTGTCGGACCCCACCGCCGTCTCACCGTTGGGCAGAAGCCCTTCCAGGATGAGCGTGTCGTCCGTGACCAGCAGTTCCGGTACCTTGAACTGCATGGCCAGGTCCATGTACATGTCGCCGTTGACGTCCTCGAAGACCACGCTCTTGCCGCTCTGGCCGCGCTCGCGCGGGGCGGCGCCCGCCAGGGTCCACATGGCGTCGGCCAGGGTCATGACGTCGAACGTCTCGCTGCCGAGGACGGCCACCGGCAGGACGCCGTTCGAGCCCAGGTTCAGGGCGTTGGGGTCGCTGCCGGGCTTGATGTCGATGGTCAGTTCAATCGGGTTGACCGTGAGGGTGCCGTCGGTCAGTTCGCCCTGGGCCAGGATGTTGCCCTCGGGCGTCATGTCGACCGAGAACGGGCTGACGGCGGCGTCGAACTGGCCCCACAGGCTGAACGTCGACCCGTACGTCAGCGTGCCGCCGCCCGAAATCTCGAACAGCACGGGCAGGCCGGTGGCCGGATCGTTGTTGTTCAGGTTCGTCAGCGTCAGGCCGGTGACCGTGTCGGTGATGCCGCACAGGCCCATCAGATCCAGCGTGCCGTCTTCGTACTGCGTTTCCCACTGCCAGGCCGGGTCGGTGGCCGGGACGGCGGACTGGATCTTGAACGCCGTCAGGCTCCAGTCGGCCCCGGCGGCCGCGATCATGCTTTGCGGATCGCCGGGCAGGGGGGCGCCGTAAGTCAGTTCCGACCAGGTGGCCGGGGTGGCCGGGCACGTTTCGGCCTGAAGCCCCGGTGCAGCCACCAGGCATCCAACCAGTACTCCGAGAATCGTACACGGTCGCGTCATCTCCTACTCCCTCATGGCCCCCCAGGCCCTTGAAATGCACTGGAACCATACAAAACGGGGCCATGCCGCTGGCGCGGTCATAGCCCCGGGTGCGGTACTTCAGTTTGGCGAAGTATACCCCAGAAGAGCCGGAAAGTCAAACAGGTTGCGCACGGCCGACCGCTTTTCCGGCCCGGGAGGGGGAAGAACGCTGGTGCGGGTGGGTGTTTCGCCGCCGTCACCGGCTCCGCGGGTCGAAGGCGTCGCGGAGGCCGTCGCCCACGAAGTTCAGCCCCAGCAGCGTCGCCCCAAGGCACAGGCACGGGAACACCAGCAGCCACCAGTACGTCTCGACGGGGTTCAGGGCCCCGACGGCGTCGGACGCCAGCGTGCCCCAGGAGGCCAGCGGCGGCGGCACGCCCAACCCCAGGAACGAGAGAAACGATTCCTGGAGGATGGCCAGCGGCACCGTCAGCGTGGCGCAGACCAGGATCGGCCCGGTCAGGTTCGGCAGCATCTCCTTCGTGATTGTCCGGATGCTGCCCGACCCGACGGCCCGGGCCGCCTGCACGAACTCCGCTTCCCGAAGCGCCAGCGCCTGGCCCCGCACCACGCGCGCCATGGTCAGCCACGACACCGACCCGATGGCCATGAACAGCACCACCACCCGCAGCCAGATGAACTGCTCCTCAATCAGCACCAGCAGCAGGATCACGACGAGCATATACGGCAATCCGTAGAGAATGTCGACAATCCGCATCATGACCGTGTCGGTGCCGCGGCCGATGTACCCGGCCGTCACGCCCCACAGGGTGCCGATCAGCACGCTGACCACGGCCGCCGACAGGCCCACGCCCAGCGACACGCACCCGCCGACCAGCGTCCGGGCCAGCATGTAGCGGCCGAGAATATCGGTGCCGAACGGGTGGGCCGGCGACGGCGGGTGCGGATGCTCGCCCGGCAACTGCTGGCGGTAGGGCGGCTCGCCGCCGGCACCGACGTTCCAGACCAGGCCCGCCAGGGTCCCCAGGATCATGACGGCCAGGATCGTCAGGCCGACCATCGCCAGGCCGTTGCGGCGGAACCGCCGCATCGCCAGGTACAGCGGCGACCGCGCAGGCAGGCCGGGCGACGGCACCTGGCATGCGCCGCCGGCGCCGAGTTCGTTTTTGCGTTCAGCCATGTCGAAACCCTGTGATGCCGGCCTGCAGCGGCCGGCGCGACGCCACATTTAACCGCCGGGCTTGCCCGGCGCGTGTCCTTGGCGCGGCGCACCCAGCCGCCTTCCGACTTCGGCTATTCGTACCGGATCCGCGGGTCCAGCCACGCGTACCCCACGTCTACCGCCAGGTTGAACACCACCAGCAGCACGGCGTAGAGCAGCACGGTGGCCAGGATGAGCGGGTGGTCGCGGTGCAAGGCCGAGTCCACGAAGTACTGTCCCACGCCGGGGATCGCGAAAATCTTCTCGACGACGAACGACCCTGTGAAGATGCCCGCCGCCGCCGGGCCCAGGTACCCCAGCACGGGCAGCCAGGCGTTCCGCAGGGCGTGGTCCAGCAGGACCCGCCGCTCGGCCAGGCCCTTCGCCCGGGCCGTCCGGACGTAATCGGCCGACAGCACCTCCAGCATGCCCGTCCGCACCAGCCGGGCGATGTAGGCGGCCGGCAGGGCCCCCAGCGCCAGCGCCGGCAGGATGATCTGCTCCGGGTCGCCCCAGCCGCCCACCGGCAGCCAGCGCAGCGTGAACGTGAACAGGCCCATCAGGACCGTGGCGATGACGAACGACGGCTGGCTGATGCCGACCATCGCCCCCGCCATGGCCGCGTAATCGACCGGCGTCCGCGGCCGGGCGGCGCTCGCCACGCCGGCGGCCGTCCCGACCACCACCGCCAGGCCCAGCGCCGCCAGGCCCAGGCTCAGGCTGACCGGGAACGCCGGCGCCAGAATGTCGCGGATGACGTTGCGGTTCTCGTACCGGATGCTCGGCATGCCGCGCAGGCTGCCCAGGTCCCACGCGAACCGGACGTACTGGTACGCCGGCCGGTCGACGTAGTACTTCTCCTGGCGGGCCTGGAGCACCTCTTCCGGGATGCCCTTTTCCTGGATGAACGGGCTCCCGGGCGCCGCCCGCATCAGGAGAAATGCGATTGTGTAAATAATAATAAGCGTGGGGATGAAGTACAGCAGCCGGCGGAGAATGTAATGCACCATGCCCGGCGCCTTGCTTGGTCGCGTGGCTCGAAGGATAATGGCCGCCGGTCCGAAACGCAAGAAAAGGTTGGCCCCGCGCGTGCGGCGAGGCCCGTTTTTTGCGGTTCCCTTTTCCGCCCGACGGGCTAAAGATGGTAAGCCGCACCGGACCCCATATGAGGGACGACCGTATGCGACACGTACTTCGGTTGGCGACGACCGTCGGCCTCCTGGCCTGTCTCGCGCTGGCGCTGCCGGCTGCTGCGGCCCGGGCCGAGGAGTGGCCCGCCTGGCGCGGTCCCCGCGGCGACGGCACCAGCACCGAGGCCGGCGTGCCCCTGCGCTGGGGCGCCACCGAGAATGTCGCCTGGAAAACGCCCATCCCCGGCAAGGGCCACTCGTCGCCCGTCGTGTGGGGCGACCGCGTCTTCGTCACCACGTGCATCGAGGCGCAGGGGGCCCGGCTGCTCCTGTGCCTCGACGCCCGCACCGGCAAGGTCCGGTGGAAGCGGGCCGTCCTGTCGGCCCGGCTGGAGAAGAAGCACAAACTGAACTCGTACGCGTCGAGCACGCCCGCGACCGACGGCCGGCACGTCTGGGTCACCTTCCTCGATTTCCCGCACATCCGCGTCGCGTGCACCACCGCCGACGGCGAGGAGGTCTGGCGCACCTCGCCCGGCGAGTTCCACTCCATGCACGGCTACTGTTCCAGCCTGATACCGTATAAAGATACGATCATCCTGAACGCCGACCAGGACGCCGTCCTGCCGCTGCGCGCCTACATCGTGGCGCTCGAGAAGGCCACCGGCAAGGAACGCTGGCGCATCGACCGGCCGAACCGCGTCCGCTCGTACACGCCGCCCGCCGTCTTCGAGGCCGCCGGCAGGATGCAACTCGTCGTCTCGGGCTCGAAGTGCGTCGCCTCGTACGACCCCGACACCGGCCGCCCCCTCTGGCTCATCGACGGGCCCACCGAACAGTACTGCGCCAGCCTCGTCTGGACCGACGGCCTGTTCCTGATGACCGGCGGCTTCCCGGAACTGCACCTGATGGGCATCCGGCCCGACGGCTCGGGCAACGTCACCGACACGCACGTGGCCTGGCACATCGAGAGCCGGAAACTCGCCGCCTACGTGCCGTCGCCCATCGCCCACGGCAAGTACTTCTTCGTGGTCAGCGACGCCGGCCTGGCCACGTGCCTCGAGGCCGCCACCGGCCGGATCATCTGGTCCGAGCGGTTGGGCAAACATCACAGCGCCAGCCCCGTCTCGGCCGAGGGACGCCTCTACTTCCCGGACGACGCCGGCACGATGCACGTGATCCGCGCGGGGCCGGAGTTCGAGGTCCTCGCCCGCAACGACCTGGGCGAGGAGTGCCGGGCCTCGCCGGCGATTTCCGGCGGCCGGATATTCCTCCGCGGCCTCCACCACCTGTTCGCCATCGAGGGTCGCGCCCAGGCACAATGACCAATCGCCTGACAGGCCGCCGCATCGATGCGCGCCGCGCGGCCACAATTCAGCCGCCCCGCTCGCGGGGCGCATGTAGCTTAGGAGTGTACGCATGTTGATCCGAAGTGACCACCACCGCCGCGCCGCGACGACGGCCGCCGCCGCCCTGGCCGCGCTCGTGGCCCTCACGGCCGCCCGCGCCGCCGATCAGCCCCAGTGGGGCCAAGCCTGGTCCCGGAACATGGTCTCGGCCGAAACGGGCCTGCCGGCCGATCCCGCCCCGCCCGACATCGACCGCGACACCGGTCGGCCCGTCGCCGGCACCGGCCGGCACGTCGCCTGGGTCGCCGCCCTCGGCAACCGCACCTACGCCACGCCCGTGGTGGCGGGGGGACGGGTCCTCATCGGCACGAACAACGGCCGGCCGCGCGACCCGCGCCACACCGGCGACCGCGGCATCCTCATGGGCTTCGACGAACGGACCGGCCGGTTCCTCTGGCAACTCGTCGTTCCGAAGTGCAACCCGAAAAACCCGTACCTCGACTGGCCGAGGGTCGGCATCTGCTCGCCGCCTACCGTGGTCGGCGACCGCGTTTACGTGGTCAGCAACCGCGGCGAGGCGCTGTGCCTCGACCTCGCGGGCATGGCGGACGGCAACGGCGGACCGTTCACGGGCGAGGCCGCCTTCGCCGTCCCCGCCGGCAAGCCGCCCGTCCCGCCTTCAGATACGAGCGCCGATATACTCTGGCGCTTCGATATGATGGAAGAGGTCGGCTCGGCCCAGCACGACCAGGCCCACTGCGCGCCCCTCGTCGTGGGCGGCTGCGTGTACGTGGGCACCAGCAACGGCGTCGACCGGACGCACCGCGGCATGCGGACGCCCGACGCGCCCAGCCTCCTCTGTCTCGACGCCGGCACCGGCCGCCTCCTCGCCGCCGACGCCGAACGCATGGGGCCGCAGATCATCCACAGCCAGTGGTCCTCGCCGTCGCTGGGGCGCGTGGCCGGCCGCGACCTCATCTTCTACGGCGGGGGCGACGGCGTCTGCTACGCCTTCGCCGCCGTCGACCGCGCGAGCCCGCCCGCCGACGGCAAACTCGAAACCGTCTGGCGCTTCCACTGCGACCCCGCCGGACGCAGGGACGAGCCCCTCCAGTGGCAGGACAACCGCAAGGAAGGGCCCTCGACCATCACCGGCATCCCCGTCTTCGACGCCGGCCGCGTCTACGTCACCGCCGGCGGCGACTACTGGCACGGCAAGCCCGAGTGCTGGATCAGATGCATCGACGCATCGGGAACCGGCGACGTGACCGACGCCCGCGAGGTCTGGTCCCGGCCCCTGCGGCGGCACTGCATGTCGACGCCCGCCGTCGCCGACGGAGTGGTTTACATCACCGACTGTGGCCGGACGGTCCACTGCCTCGACGCCGTCAACGGCGAGCCCGTCTGGACGCACGAAACGTCCGGCGAGGTCTGGTCCTCCCCCCTCGTGGCCGACGGCAAGGTCTACGTGACGACCGAGGGCAAACGCCTGTGGGTCTTCGCCGCGGGGCGCGAAAAGAAGGTCCTGGGCGAGGCCCGTTTCGACTCGCGCCTCTACGCCTCGCCCGTGGCGGCGAACGGACGGCTCTATATCGCCAGCGAGAACTATCTCTACGCGTTCAAGCAGGACGCCGCGCCGTAGGTGGCCTCCCACACCGCCTCGACCGCGATGCCGTCCATCGTGCCGTCCGCCGACCGGACCACGCGCACGTGCTCGCCGCGCGGCGCCCAGACGCGCGGCTCCGTGGGCCCATAGAGCGCGACGACCGGCGTGGCCCGGCCCGCCTCGCCGCGCACCGCCGCCGCCACCTGCGTCACGCCCGAATCGTTCCCCACGTACGCCGCAGCCGCCGCCAGGACCGCCGCCACGTCCGCCAGCGCCAGGTCCGCCAGGACCGTCTCGCCCGCCGCCCGCGGCAGCGTGCCGCGCTCGGCCTCCGCCGGACCCGCCAGCCAGACCACCGACGCCGTCGTCTCCTCCCGCAGCCGCCGCGCGATCGCCTCGAACCGCTCCATCGGCCAGTTCTTCCGGACCGACCCGCTCCCCGGATGGATGGCCGCGACCGCGCCTGCCACGCCGTGCGACGCCAGGGCCCGCCGCCCCGCCGCGACCGCCGCCGCATTCAGCGGAATCACCGGCACGTCCGCCTCGTCGCCGCGCGGGTCGGGCAGCCCCAAGCCCGCGCGGACCTGCCCCGCCACGTACGTCGCCGCCGGCTTCCGCCAACCCTCCGGCGGCAGCGGATCGACCGCCACCACGCGCCGCGGCCCGGGCAGCCGCTCGCCGAGCGTGCCCTTCGTCAGGAAATCCAGGACCAGGTCCGCCTCCGCCAGGGGCGCAGGGCAGGGCGGCGGCGTCTCGCCCGCCGTCACGCGCCACAGGCCGCTCGTCTCGATGTCCACGCACGCGTCGGCCGCACCCGCCAGGCGCGCCAGCGCCCCGCGCTCGGGCCGGCCGACGAACGTGACCGCGGCGTCCGGGTGCGCCGCCCGCACCGCCGCCAGCGCCGGCAGCGCCTGGACCAGGTCGCCCACCGCCCCCGTGTGGATGACCGCGATGTGCCTCACGGCAGCGCCTCCGCGATCCACCCGCCGCCCACGACCCGGTCGTCGCGGTAGATGGCCGCCGCCTGGCCGGGCGTGACGGCCGGCTGCGGTTCGTCGAACCGCACCTCGGCCCGGCCGCCGCTGGCATCGGCGCATGGCGGTCGGTCGATAGCCTCCATCCGCGTCACCCACGCCCCGGCCGCTTGGTGCCGGTAGCGGATCTGGACCTCGGCCCGGACCGGCTCGGCCGGCGGCCGCTCGTGCCAGACCACGCCCTCGGCCAGCAGGCCGCGCGACCGCCCCGCCTCGACCGGTCCGACGACGATGGTCGCCTCCTGGGGCCGGATGGCCACGACGTACCGCGGCTCGCCCACCGCCACCCCCAGGCCGCGGCGCTGCCCGATCGTGAAATCCACCACGCCCGCGTGCCGGCCGAGTTCGCGGCCGTCGGTGTCCAGAATCGGCCCCGGCCGCACCAGGTCCGGACGCCGACGCCGCACCAGGTCGCCGATGGACCCGCCCACGAAACAGATGTCCTGGCTCTCCGGCCGGTCCTGCGACGGCAGGCCCAGACGCCGGGCCGTGGCGCGGACCTCCGCCTTCGTCATCTCCCCGAGCGGCAGGCGGACCCGCTCGAGCCGCCCGGGCCCCAGCGGCCAGAGGACGTACGACTGGTCCTTCGCGCGGTCCAGCCCGCGCTTCAGCCGCCACCGCCCGGCCTGCCACTCGACGCGGGCGTAGTGACCCGTGGCGACGAACCGGGCCCCCGCCGCGTCGGCGCAGGCCAGCAGCCGGCCGAACTTCAGGTCGCGGTTGCACACGATGCACGGGTTGGGCGTCCGGCCGCGGCCGTACTCGGCACACACGTGGTCGATCAGCCGCTCGAAGTCGGCCGAGAAATCGAGCACGGCGAACGGGATGCCCAGATGCCGGGCCGTGGCCCGCGCCGCGGCCGAGGCGTCGCCCGAACAGCATCGCACGGGGGCGCGCGTCCGGGTCCCGCCGGACGCATCGGCCGGCCCGTCGTCGTCCGCCATGCCGGCGCACATGAAGACCCCCATCGGCCGGTAGCCCTGCTCCTTCAGCAGGGCGG
>Ga0180434_10007883_pt1 | contig 11904 bp, 8 predicted proteins | sample SS_ome_7_FD_132453 | JGI IMG/M metagenome (GOLD analysis project Ga0180434, IMG submission 132453) | Hypersaline lake sediment archaeal communities from the Salton Sea, California, USA - SS_1_D_2 metaG | ecosystem: Environmental > Aquatic > Non-marine Saline and Alkaline > Hypersaline > Sediment... | reverse complement strand
ATTGGACAAGAGCGGCAGCGCCATCACTTCGCGCAGCGTGCCGCTGAAGTCGCGCGGCGAGTCGGTGAAGGCATGGCCCTTGGCCTCGTTGACGACGGCCTCGACGAGCCGCTCCTTGCCTTCGACGATGGGAAAGTCCCGTCGCGTGGGATTCCCAATGGCCTGTTCGGCGGTCAAGGCCCCTACGGAGACCGCCACGCCGGCGTCCAGCAGACCCTTTTCTTCAACGATCCGCGCGAACTTGACCTTGGTTGCCTCCAGGGCGCGCGTCGAACTGGCCGTGCTCATATTCAAACTCCACCAAACGACAGCATGAATTTCAGCGAGACATACGCAAACACGACGCCAAACAGGATCTTCAATCCCGCGGAGGGAAACCTGTGATTCAAGGTCGCCCCCATGTACGCTCCCACGAATGTCCCGACGCAGGCCGGGCCGACGATCGTCATGTCGACATAGCCCTGAGAGTACTTGAACACCGAACTGATCAGCGCGTTCGCGGCGAAGCAAGTCAAGGAACAGCCGATGGCGGTCTTGATCGGCGCCTTCAAAATCAGCGTAAATGCCGGAACCATGATACCGCCGGTTCCGATCCCAAGCAGACCGGGCAGCACGCCGCCGGTCGTCCCGATGGCCAATTTGTACCCGAGCGAACCGACTACCTGATTCGTGTCGGTCGGCGGGGCTGGACGACGGCCCCGAAACTCGAGGAATCCCTCGATGATCATACGTCCCGAGATCAGAGTAAACACCAGGGCTGTTCCGAGATCCAGCCATCGGCCGCGCTCGGCCATCCACAGGAAAACAAGCGAGAAGATGGTCGTGGCGACTACGCCGGCGAGGACGACAGGGAAAATCGACCTGATGTCGACATGCCCGAGCTTATAGTGCCTGAAGCTTCCAGAGAGGGTCGTACAGAACACGGCCACGACGCAAGTGCTCGCCGCGTGTGCGGGGGACAGGCCGACAAAGAAGCGAAGAAAGGGGATCAGGACGATTCCGCCGCCGATACCGAGCAGGCCGCCCAGCGTGCCGGCCAGCAGCCCGATGACAAGAACTCCCAGAAGGTCAGCCATTCCGTCGCACCTGGATTTTCCGGAATCAGGTTTCGGCCGCGCTGCGGGACCGTCAAGATCCCGCGAACGGCCGAGAACCGCAATGCGTCCTCGACGTGCCGCGCGAGCCCTGGCCCTGAGCCGCGGCGAGCGACAGAGTCGCTCCAATTCGGTCCTCAACGACGCCGCGTGCATCATCTTCACGAAGTACTGCCGCCTGATATCCTCCGAGGCAGGATACCCAGATTCGACATCCGTGCAAATGCGGCTACGGCGTCGCGCCGCCCGCGGCCTCGGCGCATCCCGCGTAATCGACTCGCCGGTTACGCCGCGCGATCCGCCTGCGTTCAATCCGGGCACGCGGATCGTTGACGCCCTCTCGCCGCAATCGCCCGCGCCGTCGGAGTAGACAAAGCGGAAGTCGCCGCGATCGCAGCCGGCGCGCCTCAGCGCCCATGCTCGCGCGGGGCATACCGGCTGGATGTTGAATGAGCGACTCCGCCTCGACGAAGTCGCGCTGAACACGCTTGCGGAAACGCTGGATTAAACCCGCCAAGCCTTGCTTGAACCCCTCCATATTGCTATTTTCCAATACTAGAAAGGCTTGCCGCGGCGCTTCCATTACCGGCGGCGGGTTTGGCAACCAGGTTACCCGTACAGATCGGACGTCATATGTCTGGACATTCTCACTGGGCTCGCATCAAGCGTTCAAAAGCCGTCGTCGATGCGCGCCGCGGACGAGCCTGGAGCAAACTTGCTCGCGCGATCATCGTGGCGGCCCGCAGCGGCGGCGGAGATCCTGACCAGAATCTCACGCTGAGATACGCCATCGACGACGCCAAAGCCGAGAACATGCCCAAGGACACGATCGAACGCGCCGTGAAAAAAGGCACGGGCGATCTCGACGGCGCCGAATACGTTGAACTCGTTTTCGAGGGTTACGCCGCCGGCGGCGTCGCCGTCCTCTGCTCGGTCCTCACCGACAACCGCAACCGCACGGCCCCCGAAATACGCAAACTCTTCGAGAAGCACGGCGGCAGCCTCGGCGCGGCCAACTCGGTCGCCTGGATGTTCTCCAAACAGGGAGTCTTCCTCGTCGCCGCCTCGCAGGCCGACGAAGATCGCCTCACCGAAATCGGGCTCGAAAGCGGCGTCGAGGACATCGAGGCCGAAGGCGACATGTTCGTGCTCAAGTGCGACCCGAGCGATTTCAGCAACGTCCGCCAAGCCCTCGCCGACGCCGGCGTCACTGCCGAAAGCGCCGAGGTTTCCATGGAGCCCTCGTCGACCGTCAAAGTCGAAGGCCAGACCGCGGAAAAATTGGTCAAGCTGCTCGAGGAACTGGAAGATCACGACGACGTCCAGAAAGTCTACGGCAACTACGAACTCTCCGACGCCGACGTCGAACGCCTGACTTAACAAACCATCGAAAACAAGCCGGCGACATCCTGCTCGCCGAACTCGACGCCGGCGCGTGTACGGCCGACGCCGAGGGGGCGATGGATACTTATTACGGCTCGTTTTTCGTGGCGGGGGAGTGAAAAGAATGCAGAATTCAGAATGAATAATTAAGAAAGAAAGACGGGGACGGTGTTGAAATTGACAATCCAGTGCCGGCCCTGTTCATTTACATGCCGACGCTCGAAGCGTTTTCGTGGTCCGCGGTGCGGCGTGAAAAACTGTCGCCGTCGGCGCCGGCCGGATATAATCTTGCATATTGGCGCTCGTATCGCTACAAAAGAGTTAGGAAAACCGTCTTTCAGCCCGGCGTCGATCCGGGCGAGACGGACTGCGCGTGCGAGATCGTTCGCTCGTAAACAGGCCATATTCGTGGGACGTGTGGCCAAACTCGATTCTATTAAGCGAACGTCAGCTGAGAAGGAAGCAGCGATCAACACACGAGGCAGGGTCTTTTACATCTGTCGCCGACAGCGGATATGAGGCTGGGCGATTCATGTCGCCGAGCCGAGTTAATCTGCGTCTGCGCCACCGGAGGTTTGACAGCCATGAAGCAATTCCTGTGTACCACGCGTCTTACGTTAATGATTCTACTTTGCGGCGTCGCTTCGATCGCCGCCCAGGCCGGTACGCTCGATCCGTACCTGGAGGAGGTGCTCAACAAAGCTGGAGAACATGAAACCTTCTCCGTTCTCGTGTACATGGCGGATCGCGTCGATATCGACGAACTAAGCGCCGACATGCGCGCGGCTAAGGTCGATCGTAACACGCGCCACGAGACCGTCGTGACAACGCTGAAAAGCCGCGCCGAGCAAGCTCAAAACGTTATTTTGAGCCGATTAACTAATTTACGTGATGACAATACTATCGAGAGTTTTACGCCCTTATGGATCGCCAACTGTGTTCGCGTGGACGCTGACGCCGTCGCCATCAAGGAATTAGCTTTGCGCGACGACGTCGAGCGCATCTATCCGAACTATCCCGTCGAGTCTATCGCCCCCGAACTTGATCCGCTTAGACAGTCTGAGGAGAGTGAGAAAGCCGATCCGGTCGAATACGGCGGATTCCGCACCGCCGAACTGGGCGTTCAGGCCGTGCGGGCGCCGGAAGTCTGGAGCATGGGATTCACAGGAGATGGAATCCTCGTTTCAACTCTCGACACAGGCGTCGACGGTAATCACCCGGCGCTAGCCTCGCGCTGGCGCGGCGTGGCGGACGCGCGCTACGCCGGACACCCCGAATGGGCCTTCTTCGATCCGGTCACCAACTGGACCTTCCCGCAGGACAGCGGATCCCACGGCACACACACGATGGGAACGGTTTGCGGCGGAGCTCCGGGTAACGAAACCGGCGTGGCGCCCGGCGCACAGTGGATTCACGCCGCCGTCATCGACCGCGTCAGTCTGTCGCAAACGTGCGCCGACGCCATTCTGGCGTTCGAGTGGCTGATCGACCCGGACGGCGATCCCGGCACCAGTTGGGACGTCCCGCACGTCTGCTCGAATTCCTGGGGCATCGGCTCATGGCATAATGTGCCGCCTTACAACACGCCCTGCGACGATTCGTTTTGGAGCTACCTCGACGCCTGCGAGGCGGCCGGCATTGTCATCGTGTTTTCGGCCGGCAATGAGGGCTCCAGCCCCAATACGCTGAGGCGCCCTCCAGACCGGGCCACGGACGACTACCGAACGTTCTCGGTCGGCGGGATCGACGCCAACAATCCCCCGAACTGGACCATGTACACCAGCTCGTCGCGCGGCCCGAGTTATTGTACGCCCACCGGCGAAGCGGCCATTAAACCCGACATCGCCGCCCCCGCCGTCAGTGTCATATCTTGTTACCCCGGAGGAAGTTACGGCCCGATGACAGGCACCTCTATGGCGTCCCCGCACGTCAACGGCGTCATAGCGCTGATTCTCGAAGCTTGCCCGGATCTGCCGGTCCAGGACGTAAAACAAATCATCTACGATACCGCGCTCGATCTGGGCGCTGTCGGTAAGGATAATGATTACGGATACGGCTTAATCGACGCATACGACGCCGTTAATCTGGCGCTGGCGATGTGCTCCGGCGCTCCGCGCGCTCGCGATGGAAATCATCAAACTCCCGTTAATACGCCGACCATGATCGCATTGGAAGCGGACGATTACGACGAATTACCCGACCCCCCAGGCATGCTCACTTATATCGTCACCTCGCTGCCCGAGCCGGGAAATACGTTGACCGATCCGGGCAATTCACACGTGATCGCCTCCGGCGATCTGCCATATACGCTGGTCGGTAACGGGAATCTGGTCGAATACTCGCCGACGGGTGATTATTTCGGAACCGATACATTCCAATTCAAGGCTAACGACGGCGGAGAACCGCCCGACGCCGGCGATTCCAACATCGCTACCGTTTCGGTCCTCGTACTGTACAACCCCCCGCTGATCACGACCGAATCGCTGCCGCCTGGACTGCTGAACGGTTTCTACGGCCCGGTGCAGTTGGAAGCCGACCAGGGGCAACCCGAGTTGGAATGGATCGTCCTGACGGCGGGCGAGTATTTCGAGACCGATCTGGGATCGAGCCTGTTCTCGCAGGTCGGTACAGCCCAGGGATGGCACGACGACGACGACGCGTGGTCGTACAACCTCCCCTTCTCGTTCCCCTTCTTCGGGGATGAATACTCCACCGCGTACGTTTGCAGCAACGGATTCATCAACTTCGGCTCGTCAGATCAAGCCTATTCCAACAGCGACGCCGGCCTTATATCGGCGACACGGATCGCTCCGTTGTGGGACGACCTTCGTACGGACAGCGGCGGCGATATCTACATCTACGAGTCGGTTCCCGGCGAAGTCACCATTCGTTGGGACGCCGTCACTTACTCCGGAACTTACGACTGTAATTTCTCGATTACGTTGTACGAGGACGGATTGATTCGCTTCCACTACGGCGGCGGCAACACGGGCCTGACGCCGACGATCGGCATATCCGCCGGCGACGGATCGAATTACCTGCTGACCAGCTACAACAACTCCACCTCGCTGACGAACGCGAATTCGCTTGAGCTGATGCGTCCCGCACAGCTTCCCGAGGGAATGACGATCAGTACTGACGGCGTGCTCTCGGGCGTGCCCACGGAAGAGGGAATGTTCAATCCCACTTTCCGAGTGACCGATTCGCTCGGCCGCAGCGATCAACGCGAGCTCGAACTGGAGATAAACCTCGGTCCGATCCCGCCGATCGCAGAGGCTCAGGCCGTTGTTACGCCGGTGAATACGTCCATCGCGATTGATCTCGTGGCGAGCGATGACGGACTGCCGAATCCGCCCGGCGCGATGACCTATATCATCGCCTCGTTACCCGCCGACGGTTATCTCTCTGATCCCGGCGCCGGCGACATCAACAGCGCGCCTTATACGCTCGCCGATAACGGCGCACAGGTCGTCTATCATCCGGACGTCTGGTACATCGGCGACGATTCGTTCACCTTCAAGGCCGACGACGGCGGTACGCCGCCCAACGGCGGCGAATCGAACGAGGCCTTGATCGACGTGGTGATCACGCCGCCCGGGCCGGAGTTGGTCTACTTTTACGATCTCGACGACAACCCCGGCTGGGCGCCCGAAGGCCAATGGGCTCACGGTCAACCCGCGAGCGGCGGCAGCCATTATGGCGACCCCGACTCCGGTTACACCGGCGCCAACGTCTACGGCTACAACCTCGCCGGCGATTACGCGTCAAACATGCCGGTCTATAACCTGACCACGACCGCGATCGACTGCCTGAACCTGGTGAATGTCGAGCTGCGCTTCTGGAAGTGGTTGGGCGTCGAGCGCTGGGATTACGCCGGCGTGCAGGTCTCAAACAACGGCGCCGATTGGATCACGCTTTGGGATAATGACGCTACGACCGTCTCGGACAACGCCTGGAGCCAGATGACGTTCGACATTTCCGGCACGGCTGACCGCGAGTCGGTCGTCTACATCCGCTGGATCATGGGACCGAGCGACTCATCGATCACCTATCCAGGCTGGAACGTCGATGACATCGAGATTCACGCGATAGTCGCGCCGCTCTGCCCCGGCGATCTCGACTCCGACGGCGACGTCGACCTGGCCGACTTGGCGCAATTGCTCGCCCACTACGGCGATCAGGGCGCGGCCTACGCCGAAGGAGATATCGACGGCGACGGCGACGTGGATTTGAGCGACCTGGCGGCCCTGTTGAGCGTCTACGGGACGGCTTGTTAGTGCTCGGATCGTAACGATCCGGATTGTCTGCAACACTGAAAAATCGAGGTCGAGGCCGTCAGGCCTCGGCCTCGATTGCGCATCGCGTTCATGGAGCATTTTCAGATACGGTCCGACGTGCCGCTGCTCACGAGCAGTGTAGTGTAGCCGCGATGTTCAACGGGGGCGGCCCGCTCTTCGCGCACTGGCCGGTAGGGCCGCCCGGCCATTCGTCTCGACGCCGTGGACGACGACCGCTCCATATTAATGCGGCGACAGTCCATATTGACGCCTATTAACGGGGGCCAAAGGCGAAACGCCCGCCGTTGCATAACCTGCAACGGCGGGCGTTTTGAATGTTCGCTCGATCCGACGTTTGTGTCGAATCTACGGTTTCGGCTTCACGCCGGCCTTCGACTTTCCAGAATCGGCGCTGGGCGCCGCATCCGACGTGGCGCCGGCCGGCTTTACCTTAGTCTTTGGCGTCGGCGACTGAGCCGTGGGCTTGGCGAGTCCGGGCCTGGGACGCAGGATGGGTTTGTTTCCCCCCGAGACCCCCGACTTTCTCGGCTTAGCCGTGGTAGCCGAAGTGTGTCGAGGCACTATTTGTATCCGCAGATCCGGCACGACGGGATCGTCGGTTGTGACCTTGACGAACGTGTTCCCGCGCGGCACCTTGTAATCTTTAGGCACAATCACTTCGATGTACTGCTGCCCGCCTTCCTCGAGATATTTCGCCGAAATCTTCGGGTTTGAGGGCGTTGCATCGAGCACTTTGCCTGGCTTGTTGCCGGACCAATTCAGCCGGACGCGCGTGTGCAGATCGCTGGCCAAATCCTTGGGAACGGAAATTCTATTGGGCGCGGCGCTTAAACGGGGGGAGATGCGCGCATAATAGCGCAACCTGTCATTGGGCGACTCCGCCACGCCGGTTTTCAACTGGACATAACCCTGGACCGTCTTGTTAGGCCAGGGCGGAACCACCTCAACGTCGAGTTCGTATTCTTCTCCGGCCTTGATCTCACGCAGCGTCGTCTTGACGTTCTCGTCCTTGATCGGCAGCAGTTCCGGCGTGATCGGACCGCCGTCGGCTTTCGTAATCTTGAAAGTCTTCTTTTGCGCTTCCGCGGTTCGCTCGATCGTGCCAAAGTTGACCATGTTCGGACTGACCTCAATGGCGGTCTTGATCATGGTTTCGCAAATCAGAGTAGGCTTCAGATTCTCGGGATCGTTCGTGGTTACACGGATAGTTTTTGCCGATTTCCCCTTCCGCTTGCGCGAAGTATTGATTGTGAATTTGACGTCTTCGGTTTTTCCCGGGGCTATCGTGCGGTCGGACCGACCGTCCAGTTTAACCCCTCACCCGCCCCTGAGGCGGATTTGCAGGTCGGCTTCGCCTTCATTACCAATCGTGAAGGTGAAGACGGCGTCCGTGCCGCGCCATATTGGATCGAGCACGCACTTGGGCGCCTGGCAGACGTATTTGGGGTGAGGCCCGGTCTGCGACGGTGTGGGTGCGGCGTTTACGCCGGGTTTCGACCCGCAACCTTTGTCCTTTTTAGCACTGCCGGCTTGCTTAACCGCGCCTTTCTGCCCGGGTACGGGCCTGATTGTGATCGGCGAACCTTTTTCGCCGGGCTTCGGAGTGACTTTGGAGCCAGACGGCGCCTTTCGAACCTTTATAGGAGCGCCAGCGGCGCCGGCGGGCCTGGGTTTGGGCTTGGGCTTCGCCGTCGGCGGCGAGGCCGGCTCGTCGCCTGGTTTCGGGTCGCCCACTGCCGGCGGATCAGCGCCCACAGTCGGCGACACGCTCGCATCGCCGGCGGTAATCCCTTGGTGTGAAAGGCTTTGTGGTCCGGTTGCCCGGGCGTCGGCCGCGACGCCGATGAAAACGGCGAGGCATGTCACCGCCCAGACAACACGCACTATCGTACGCCTATAGGCGCCCTCTGATAATCTTTCTTTCCGCATTGGGCCTCTCTCGCATCAGAAACATTGGAAACTTGTCGACCGTATCATTATTCGCACCAACGCTTGCCCTGCTCGACTCAGGCATTAAAAAGTGCGATGCCGAGGTATCGGCACAAACCATGTAGTATAGCAAATACCTCCCGTCATTTGAAGAACTTTGAGAGAGCTAAGCTGACGCGGGCGCTCGGAGATAGCGATCGCCCCACCCAGCTAAGTCGGCTTTGCCGACTTCGGGGTTGTCAGCGGGCGGGCAAAACGTACCAGTTAAGGGCAGGTGAAAACCGGCCACTTGAGGAGACGAGGATTCGCCGTCACACCTTCTGTAACCAGAGGCAGGTTGCAGGAGGCTCGGCATGGCGAATCAGCTCAAGATGGCCAAGGTTCACTCGATACAGACGTTACATGCCCGCGGTTGGTCGCAGCGGCGGATTGCGCGGGAGCTCGGCGTGCATCGCGAGACCGTCGCCCGCTATGTGCAGATGGCCGAGCGCGGGCCGTGTGCCGGACCGGAGGCGCCGGGGGCAGCAGATCAAAACCGGCCAAACCCGCCCGCCGGGTCAGCCGGGCCGCCGAGTCTGTGTGAGCCGTTCCGGGAGGCCGTTCTCGCGGCGCTGGAGCGGGGGCTGTCCAGTCAACGCATCTGGCAGGATCTGAAGACCGAGCACGGCTTTAACGGCGGCTACGACAGCGTCAAGCGTTTCTGTCGGCGACTCACGCAGGCAACGCCGGCGCCGTTCCGACGCATGGAGTGCGAGCCCGGCGCCGAGGCCCAGGTAGATTTCGGCACAGGCGCCCCGGTGACCGCTTCGGACGACGTAGCCGCGACTTCTGACGGCGAGCCCGCAACGCCTGGCGTCAAGAGCAAACGCCGGCGGACCCACCTGTTCCGGATCGTGCTCAGCCATTCACGCAAGGCTTACAGCGAAGCGGTTTTCCGGCAGACGACCGAAGAGTTCATCCGCTGTCTGGAGAACGCCTTCCACCACTTCGGCGGCGTGCCCAAGTCCGTGAGGCTCGCGACGTGCTGTTGCTCGGGCCGCCGGGGACGGGTAAGAGTCATCTGGTCCAAGCCCTCGGCTACCAGGCGATCAAGAGCGGCTTTGTCGTGCTGTACCGCTCGATCTTCGACGTGGTCCGCGACTTCCTGCACGACGAGGCCCTGGCCGGACAGGAGAAGGTGCTGCTGAAATATCTCAAGCCCGATCTGCTGGCGATCGACGACATGGGCATGAAGCAACTGCCCAAACGCTCGGGCGAGTATCTGTTCGAGATCATCATGCGACGCTACCAGCTCCGCTCGACGATCATGACGTCGAATCGCCCGCTGGAGGACTGGGGCAAGCTGATCGGCGACGTCCTCGCCGAAACCCTGATAGTCGTACACCAGCACGTTGTAACCAAAATGCCGCAGGAACAGCACATTGGTCAGCACGGCGCTGCGGTTGGTCACCGCTCCATGATGGATCAGCACCGTGCCGGCCGGATCTTCGGTCGGCAGGAACCAGCCGAAAATCGTCTGGTTCTGCCGCGTTTTTTGGACCACGTTTTGGTGGGGGACGCCGAGCAAGCCGAGCGGCGTAAGCCAATCCAGCGCCAGCGGCTCGAACTGACCGTCGACGATGTACGGCGGCAGATCGCCCTCGGCGATGCCCGCCACGACGTCCGATCCCGTATCGAACAGGCAGCCCGTGCAAAACGAGCTCATCGGCACGATCAACAACAACGTAATCACACGTACCATTCGACTCATACACGTCCTTTCGACTGCGCCCGCCATCTCTATCGGCCGCCCTTCCGCCGCATCTCAGCGTTGCGGCCATTATACGCTCTGTTCAGCGCCTCGGATCGTAAACCGTGTTTCTCGTGTGCCACTGCTATCGAGCAGTGCTCTTCGAGCAGCGACCACCGCCAAGGTGCGCAACGTCGCGTGTCTCCGCATGAACGTCTGATATAAACCGCGGCAATGTCGCGGAATCGGGAAGGTGCGCAAGGCGCCCATGGTTGCGCCCCCCGCTTTTGCGCACCTTTGACCAAAAGCGGGCGCCAGCGTGCGTACGCGTGAAACGGCGGCAAAGCCCCGCCGTCAGAGCGTCTTATCACGTTTTCACGTTCCAACATGCCCACGTTCCCACATGCCCGCGTTCTCGCGTCCCCACGTTCGCACATTCCCGCGCCTCCTCGACTCCCCCGCCGCCCCTGTCCCGGCGGGACATTCGACCGTAGCCCGGCACGCTGTGCCGGGATAACCGCCGCCAATCAGAGCCGCGCCCGTCAGGAAGCGGCCCGCACAATCCAAACGCGCAGCGTCAGCAAGCGCCGCCCCGTCCATACGGGCGATCGACGTCTATAGATTTTCTATCACAGCACGGTTGGATATCAAGCAGGCCGTGAAGGATGCGCGCCGAATGCCGCCCGGCGCCGCGTATTAGCGGATATTGGCGTGGGAGCTTAGCGGAGGGCATGTATTCTCGTATTGCACTCCGTCGCGAAGTACGACAGTGTATCACCCCGCCAATCGGACAGCAAAAACGGCTGTTATCTGATGAGATACGTCACCGGCATAACTTATTTGCTTTTACCAACGCCTTTCATCCACCAACTGTATTCCGCAGCGTTTTCCCCAGGTACAAATCGACCGCGAGTCTCGACATTCGACAACATTATCTTGATCTTTGCCTTTGGTATTTGCGCGGATGCTTGCCACTCACGCATTATTTCAGGAGTTGTGATTGTCGGCACATCATGTTCTGCCGCAATTCGCCGCGCCTTTCGATCATCGGTGGCGAGCACCCAACCTCTATGCTTGGCGATACTCAATGCCATCGCCTCCCCGTCATCTAGGTCCGTGGCGAGCCCGATGAATAGGTCGGATTCTTCTAGACCTTCAATATTCACCGGTGTGATCGATCCCGAATCAACGTACTCTTGGCATTCAACACGCTCTCTGTCATCGTCGCTGCTCTCCGCCTCATAACGAATGTAAAGGCACTCCTGAAGTACAGCCAGCGGAACATACCACTTGCGTCGTGACGCAGCTAAGAAATGCGTCATGCCGCCTGAAGCGTAGAGGTTAATGAGGCAGCACGCATCGATTATGGCATCATGCATAGGAGGCTATCTTGTATGCTCACGTCTTTAAGAGGGAATCCTCGAATGGCATTCTCTTTTGGAATACTTGGCCCTCATTGTTAATAAACGAT
>Ga0180434_10007881_pt1 | contig 11907 bp, 18 predicted proteins | sample SS_ome_7_FD_132453 | JGI IMG/M metagenome (GOLD analysis project Ga0180434, IMG submission 132453) | Hypersaline lake sediment archaeal communities from the Salton Sea, California, USA - SS_1_D_2 metaG | ecosystem: Environmental > Aquatic > Non-marine Saline and Alkaline > Hypersaline >... | reverse complement strand
CGTTCCTCGGTAGCTCAATTGGCAGAGCGCTCGGCTGTTAACCGAATGGTTGGAGGTTCGAGTCCTCCCCGAGGAGCCAGTCTCCAGTTTCCTTGCCCTTTGCGACTGACGCGAAGGGCTCTCTGTAGGTAGGGACTACGTTTTCGGCAGACACAACGCAGTTCGAAGCCAGCCACCGGATGTGCCTAGCCTGATCCTCGGGCGATTCGAGAGAATACAGTTTAGGACCGCGCTCTAGGAGTTCTAAGGTTCGCCTCGTGTTGTCCACGTCCGGCTCACGCGTAGAGGATAGACGTTCGATCTCGCCTTGGACAGTCGCCAAGCTCTCCCTCAGTCGCTCGTCGAGGCCGCTCCAGAATGACTCCTCGATTCGACCCTCCATCTTGTCTAGATATACGCTCTGCCTCTGGTTGATGAGGCGTTGCTCTTCGCTCTTCAGTTTTAGGACTGTAGCTCTCCGCATGCGCTTCCGCTCTTTCCCTTCATCTTCGAGCTGCCTGAGGAGCTCGTCGATGATTTCACGGGAGATCCAGGCACCCTCGACAACGGACTGCAGCTCCTCTGCCAGCGCCTCTTGGCGGCGCCAGGGCTGCTCGCACTTGCCGCGGCTCTGCGTGCAGTGGTAGTAGATGTACTTCCCCTTCTTGATTTCTGCGGTGAGCTGGCAGCCGCAGTGCCCACACGTCAGAAGCCCTCGGAAGGGGAACGTTCGGGTCTGCCCCCTGGGCGTCGCCTTGCCCTGTAGGCGTTCTTGGACTCGGTCAAACAACGCCTTGGTCACAAGCGGCTCGTGGTTGCCGGGGTACAGGTTCCCGCACCACAGCATCGTGCCGTAGTAGAAGGGATTCGTGATCAGATGGTGGAGGGCTCCCTTCCCAAGCGCTCCGCCATACCTCGTTCTCAGGCCCAGCTCGCGCGCTCGCTTCACGAGCTCCGATAGCGAGATGAGCTCGTACGCGTAGGTCTCAAACACGCGAGTCACGATCGGCCGCATGATGGGATCGGGCTCGATTGTCTTCGAGACGGTGTTGTTGACGTAGCCCGTCGGGGCTGGGCCTGGCCAGCCGCCGCCCCTGACCTTGTGGAAGGCTGAGTCCTTGACTCGCTCACTTGTCTTGTCACTCTCCAGTGTCGCTACCGCCATGTACATGGTGGTCAGGAAACGCCCCGTCGATCCCTCAGGAATCTGCTCCGTGGCCGAGAGAATGCGTGCGTCGTCCAGTGCGCGAAACGCACCGTAGTCTGTCTCGTTGCGCCATAAACGGTCCAGCTTGTATACGACGACGGTCCTGACATCGGGGTGTTCTCTGAGGAAGTCCAGCATGTCGTCGAACGCACCGCGCGCGCTGGGAGTACGGGCCGAGTGTGCCTCTTCGAAGAAACGCACGACCTTCAGCTGATGGCCCGAAGCGAAGTCTCGGATGCACTGCCGTTGCGTCTCCGGAGAAGCTTCTCCTTGACGGCGATCCGAGATCCGGATGTAGGCGACGACTTGGTCCATCAGCGATCCCCCTTGTGTGACTCTACATCGTCAGAGAAGGCTGCTTCAATCGCTCGGCGCGCACGCTGCTCACGCCTGCCTTGAGCGGCTAGTTCTGGCTCGTACTTCATGTCCATCTCTTCAAGAAAGCCGATATAAGCCCGCAAGTTCTCGACCGCGCGCTGATTGCTACCCCCATTGGCAGCCGAACGCATTCTCCGAGAACCATCAGGCCTTGTCACTTCTAGATGCCTCCCTATCTGTGAACACTCACCTCTGAGGGATCCCACTCGATCCATCCCGCGTCGCGGTACTGGCTGCCTCGCCGAACAGAGCAGCCGCGGGATACCCCAACTCATGACTCAGAAGTCTCTGGTACTTCGGCCACGGCCAGCGCCTACCAGCCTCAAGCTCGAAGATCGTGGTTGGGTGTAGTCCAGTGCGGCGTGCCAGCTCGGCAACCGTAAGCCCCTTTTCCTCCCTTGCCCGCTTGAGTTGCATTTGGATCACCGTTATAACTTAGCGCGGTCGGATATAGGGGGTATTAGCGACCGATGAATGACACACTGTGCAGCAGGATCCTTGAGCACGTCAGGCAAGAGGTGGTAGCCAGATTCGGTGAGCGTGTCTGGTCAGTCGCGCAGTCTACGCTTCGCCGCAATCTCAAGGCCTTCCTTGACGAGACAGAGCGAGCTGGCGCTGGCTACAGCTATGAAGACGAGGGCGACCTGCGCGCAATCGCAATCGACCTCCTCAGGGCGCGACTGTGCGACCTGGAAGACATCGCGGGGAGAGTGAAGGAGAGGAGAAGGATCTCACATTCCCCAAGGGACCGCGGATCACTGCAGAATCTCCAGGCATACGCAACAGCTCTGCCCATTGCTACGAAGGCCAGGATGGCGCTATTGGGCCGTCGCGAGCCGCTCCCTATGGATGAGGCTGTGAAGTGGCTGCGGAGGAACGCAGGCGGGGCGACGGATGAATGGTGGACTGAGCTCACATTGACCGTAAGGATCCCGCACAGTTGGGAGAGAGAGCACGCAGCGTTGAAACACAGACACGATCTAGATGGGGCGATGGATGTGCTAGAAGACAGCCGGCATGATGTCCTTGGCGTTGAGTTCTCTGCTTGGGGTGCCGGACCGCATAAGGTTTGGCTACTGGGAGGTGTTCCCCGCTTCGAGCTCAGCAAACAGATCGGGGAGCTTCGAAGGAAGGATGCCGAGGTCGAGGTTATACGCTTGGACGGCGAACCATTGCAGGACCTGGCTGAGTATGCAGAGCGTCTTACCAAGCAGTGCGGCGGCGAGGAGGTCGAGGGTTTCGAGCGAGCGGTTTGGCTGATCCTCACAGGCAAATGGTACTCCATTGGGGCAGTCAGTCTCTACGATGACTTCCGAGATTGGCGCTTGATCCATGATCCTAGGGAAGCCGTGAACCTACCGGCGCCTCATGCCATTATTCGAGTCCTCGAAATGGAGACCACTCCTCTAGAGGTACAGAAGCTCTATGCCGAAGTCAGGGCTCGGATGAACATCACAAAGCGCGGACAGCCGATCTCAAGACGCGCCGAGGTGCTCGCTCTGCTCGCCTTGGACGTGGTCATATATGAGGGAAAAGCAATGAGAGATGCTGGATTCATATCCAGCGTCCTATCACGCTGGAAGAAGGGCGCTCAGGAATACGGGTTCTCGGGGGACGAGTACAGAACGAAGGAAGCGGTTAGGAGCGCCTTGCGGAGAGTGAAGAGGCAACTGGTGAATCAGGATAGGGCAACACGCCCAGATGGCCCAGAGGGTGTCCGCTCGGGTCTGTTCTGGTAGTGGAGGAAGGTGGCTGCGCCATCATCAGGCAAGTTGGTGACGCAGCCACGCTCTCTGCTGCACCTTGTCTTCGGAGCTGGCAAGCTCCGAGCGCAGCGCGCTACTTGCTCCCTACGTCGCCCCCGCTACAGACTGTGCGGTCCGATCTTGCAGGTGCTCCCTGAGGGCTGTCTCAATCACTGCCCTCATTGAGATCCCACGCCGTGCAGCCTCGATCTTGGCTCCCCGGTGTAGCTTGGCTTCGATTCGGCAGTGGCAGTTGCCGCCGCCGAGCCCCCGGCCTTCGCCATGTTGCTTGGTCTGTTGGTGGAATGACATCGTGGTACCTCCTCTGGATACACACTACAGGAAGGAAGTCATGCAAGTCAACACAAGTCCGCATCCTGTATACATAGGGATGGGTTTCCGGGAATGTCCTGCATCGAGAGGAGACACCGGAGACAGCCATTCGCTGGAACGAGGAGTCTCTTGAGCTCCTGTCGCCTGTCGGTATTGCTTCGGCTTCACACAGGGCGGTATGATGCGTTCAGCATGAGCGCCCAGGACTTATCCCGAATCACGATCTACTTCGATCAGCGGGCACGCCAACACAAGCTCATGGAACGTCTCGAAGCCGAAGCCAGGCGGGAGAGGCGATCCGTCTCCTTCATCATCGTCGAGGCAATCGCGCGCTACTTCGACGTTGACCTATCCGAGAGTCCTAGGGAGGAGTCGTGAAAGAAGTGGACATCCACTCTGATGGAGAGCCGCTCGACGAAGCGAGCGCGAATCTGCTGGCGCTGATCGAGTTCTGCCACGTGTTGGAGGCGCGCGATGCGAACCGGCGACAGCGAGCACTTGGTGCGAAGCTGCTAGACGAACAGGACGAGTCGCCCTCAGCGCGAAGCGAGTAGCTCCGCGTCGCCTCATGGCGCTCGGTCATGCGGGAGCGCTGCCTGTCACACCGACGCGGGATCAGACAGGAGAAGCAGATGTGATTCGGATCGACGAAAAACGAAAGCTAAATTCGAGGAGGACTTCACTAGCGCTAGGTTGTCTCCGGAAGTCCGCTCCCCAGAGCTTCGTTCTCCGGACTCACCTACAGAAGGCTTTGACAGGTTTGGAGCGGACGGTGACGTACCCTCCCCCGATAGCGCTAACTCAGAGCTAGCCGGCGGATTGACTTCGCTGACTGATGTACTGCTTTCTTAGCGCGTCCAATGGTTGCTCGCTCCCGTCCTGATCGGTGAAGTGCCAGAAGGTCCATCCGGGTGGCGCGCTTACGTTGTGCTTCTTCGTGACAGCGCCTCCTGCCGCCGAGGGTGTTCTGTACGTGGCGCCTTCGAACTCGATCATCCCGTCAGACTGGACGGTGGCCGTGTAGCGTTCTCCCTTGTAGTTGACAAGTAGGCTTGTGCCACCACGGAGGAGCTTGGCTGCAACAAGGTCCCTCACAGTAACACGTGGACTTGCGGAACGCCTGGATGACTTGCGGGTGCTCTCGGGGAGTGACACCTCAACGTCCTGCAGAACGCGCGCGGAACTCTCATTGAGCATCTTCCGGAGTGCGCCCACTATGTCGTCAGCCACTACAGTGACCCCCGTGTCGCGTTTCAGGACTCGGCGGACGTTTCGCAACGTCTCTGCAGAGAGTATGGCCCTGAGCAGGCTCCGCGGCTGGAGAACCTCCGTGCGTTCCCAGAGCTTGTCCAGGCCTCCGCGCTTGACGTTTCGGAACCCTATTAGCTCGAACTTATCGTCCAGAAACTCTAGGTCGTCTCGGAGGAGGTTCCAGCGCTCTACCAGTTTCGTCGCCGGTGGTCGGCCGAACTCCACGTGATAGAGGTGCCAATCGCGGCCGTTCGTAAGCAAGACCCATTCGCAGCCGCAGTCGATGGCATATCCTGTCACCTGCTTCAAGTGCTTCGGAAGGAGATCGACACTTGCGCGCTTGACCTCAACAAGGATGACAGGCTCTGCATTCGGCTTCTCCTCGACCTGAATTGCGAAATCAACATACTCCGTCTCTCCAGTCCCAGAGATCGAGCGCTCACGTGAGAGGTGTTTTAGAGCGTCATATCCCATGACGGTCTCGAAGATTCTCTCCAGGCGCCGCCGCGTCTCAGCCTCATTGCCGTCCGCCTGATAGACGGCTTCAACCAGCTTGCGAGCTTCGCGAAGCGCTTTCCGCCGCTCCTTGCCAAGTTGCTCTCTCGGCATTCCTCCTCCCTTCTCACGGAGTATACGTCGAGATTGCAGCAGAAGAGAAGAAGGGGTTCAGGTCACTGGGCTAAGACGACCCTGCGCACCAAGAGACGGTCCAGGCCCAACTCCTTGATCACGGCGTGGCACAGAAGGCACAATTACAGCAGAGGTGAGAGGGAATGCCACAGCAGAAGCAGATGCTCGACAAGCTCTCGATCTACATCCCCCAGAAGAAGATGGAGGAGAAACCGGTCGAGCGGTTGGTGAAACTCGGAGAGAAGCGCGATCGCTCCGTGAACTACCTGGTCGTCGAGGCGATTCTGGAGTACCTGGAGAGGGAAGAGGCGTAGTCGTTGGCGAGCTCTCCCGGTCTGTCATGTGGCAGAGAGGCCGTCTAGCCCGGGTCACTCCCTTCTGTACTGCACGATGTAGCGATACTTCTTGACGCGCGATGCGAAGTCGGAGATCCAAGTGTCAAACGGCGACGTCCCGCCAGGGCGAATGGTGTCAAGCGTGCTGAAGGTGAAATCGCAACTCACAACGTCGCCGTCCTCGTCATAGCAGGTCACGATGATCTGCACGAACTCAACGGTGTAGCCTGATCCGTTCGACACCTCCCCCACTACCTTGAATGCATCGTAGTCAGAGTCGTAGTAGCCCCTGATGCTTGGCACGGTGACAAGCCGCTCTGGAAGGCGTGTGGATTCGCGCCACTCCCACTGGATCCTGCAACGCTGCGGGACTGCTGGTAAGTCCCATAGGGCGCACTTGAATGGGCTCCGCTCGCCAGGCGCAATGACATCGAGGTAGGCAAACGTGAAATCGGTGTCCACGACCTGATCTGCCGCGTCATAGAGCGTGGCTACGATCATCACGAACTCGGCGCTGCTGTCTCCGACATTCTGGACTTCACCAACAACGTAGTACGTATCGTAGTCGCCCTTGTACCACATCCACGAAACGACTTCGATGTCAGCGGTTGCAGAGGCACACGGTGCAAGCGCCCAGCCCCACAAGATGCAAGAGCCGATGAGAGTTACTACCTTCTTCATAGTGGGGCATGGTGGGGTGGAATCGATAAAGAAGTCAAGTAGGCTGCTCTGTTCCGAGTGAGGTGGGGCGTGTTGCCCTCCATCCTCCTGAGGCATAGGATGAGATCATCGGGGAGGGAAATGGAATGAAGAGAGTAGTCTGTTTGGTTGTTCTCACGTGCATGCTGACAGCATTGACGGCCTGCTTCGTTCCCAACGCCAGTCCTGTGGCGGTATTCTCATGGGCGATTAGTGGCCTTAGGGTTGACTTCGATGCAGGACCATCACATGACGCAGATGGAACGATCGAATTGTGCCGGTGGAACTTCGGAGATGGCAGCACGGGGACTGGAGAGACGGCCTCACACACCTACGCAACGGATGTCGCTCGCTCCTACTCGGTGAGGCTCATTGTGACAGATGACGATGGAGCGACCGATACTGTCACCAACACAATCAGCGTTGAGCCACCCGGTGGGTCGGGGCCTGATCCAGAGCCTGACCCTGATTCGGATATCGTTGTGACCATAACGGCTTCCGAAATGGAGATAGACATCCTCAGCTACGAGATCGAGGAAGGCTCGCTATGGCACATGCTCACAATCCTCGCTAAGAATGTCTCGGGGCAGACGTTCGACTGGGTCTCGATGTCAGCGCGCATGAAGGACTCGGGCGGGACCGTGGTCGAAAGCGGGTACGACCTGCAGTCTGATGTTACGCCTGGCATGACATTCGAGCTGGACATGTTTATCTTCGAACAGGACCGGGTTCGCTCCATCGAGATCTACGAGATCGAGACGTTCGTGTGGTAGGGATTAGTGCATGTGGCTGTCGCGAGGGCGCAGCGACGTGCACAAGCTCGACGGAGACAACGACGGAAGCGCGTGTGAGTCGTTGCCCTGAGGGAGTGCAGGTGAGAAGACGAAGCAGCGCCTGGCTGATTGGTCGGATTGTCACTGCTCTCTGTGGAGCGAGGCCATGGAAGTAGGAGACAGATGCCGCTATTCAGGGGAGGCCATCCGTGCGATCCTGCCTGGTAGAGACACGGAGCACCAGCCACTTACTTATGTCACGAGTTCGGCTGTATGCCAGGTGACGGAGTCGTGGGGTCTGAGCCGCTTCGCAGCGATTCCTCTCCGGCAGATCACGAGCATTGCCTACGAGCGCCGCAGCTCTCCGCTGGCTGCAATGCTCGCAGTTGCCGCAGCCGCATGCGGCATCCTCCTGGCGCTTGTGGCGATGCGAACCAGGTCGCCAGTGTTCTTCTTCGCTCTCGCTGGTGGCGCAGGCGGACTGGCCGTTGCTCTGCTCATGGTCTATCTCGGGAGTCGTAGCGAAGCCCTGCGGATTAGCTCACCGACTGAGTCGATACGGCTTGAACTAGTGGCGGGTGCCGTGCCTCTGCGGCTGATTCGCCTCCTTATGCAAGAGCCGAAATCCTCGCAGATCGAGGAAGAAACACGGAGAGAAGCGCTCGATCAAGACCGGGACACCGTCGGCCAAGACAGGCACGATGCCGGGAGCGACCAGGGATCGTTGTCGTGAAGAGGGTTTCGAGATGAAGGGCGTGCGTTCAAAGATCGGGACAGCCGCGGCGATATCGATTCTGCTTGCAGTGGCCATCGCAGGAATAGAGTGGGGCATCGGGTTCCATCGCGAGGCTGTTACTAGAGAGCGGCTGGCTCAGGCCGCCAGCGCTGAGTGTCGATGGAACTCATCCCGCATTGATACGGCCGGCACACATCTGGCTATTCTGATCGAGCACGTGGCGGATGCTGGCACCGGCAGTTCCGAACTGAGGTGGACCCTGCTCGCAGGTGAGGCAAGGTACATCTTTGGATGTATTGCTAGCGCTTACGATGACGCGTTGACCGTGTGTGTGCAAGAACCAGGTCTCTTCGGTCTAGAAGAGTACACCCTTCTTCTTGATCTCTACCAGCATCTGAAGTGCGCAATGCATGATGCCGAATGGATGTTCGCCTACTTCGATGCGTATCCTGCAGTCGAGATAGCGGAGCCGCAACGCGCCGAAATGCTATTTGCGGACTTGCAGTTCTTCTACAAGGTTCTACGCGAGTCCTTCTCAGTGTTCACCCAAAGGTACCACGACTTGGGCTGGGACAGGTATGGTCAGCTGCCGCACACGGCGGACAAAGCGAGCTGGGGAGAAGACGTCCTGAACCTCGAGATACGGGACTAGATTGCTGCACCGGGCACCTTTGACTAACAAGAACTCGGGCGCGAGTTCGCTTGAAGTGGTTTTTCTTGCTTCCTACCCAGCCGCTCCGACCAGCGCCGCTGCGTGCCGAAAGGATCGGGATTCAGCCTCCCTCTCCGTATCGAAGACATGCGTATATATCGAGGTCGTGGTGAGGTCGGAGTGCCCGAGATTCGCCTGCAGGTGCCGGAGATTGTGCGTCTCGCGACAGAACGCCGTTGCGTAGGTGTGCCTCAGCATGTGCGGATGGACGTGCTTTGCGATCCCGGCCCGGAGTCCATACCGTTCGACCATCGCGCGCACGTAGCGCGGCTGTAGGGGCTTGCCCTCCAACGTGGTGAAGACGTGTTCCACATCGCTCCCGATCTCGTCTGCCTGTCGCTGTCGCCAGGATCGAACGAGGTCGATCGCATCCGGCCCAAGCCAGACGGTCCGATCCTTGACCGTTTGCCCTGTCGCACCATCAGCCGGCCTGTGTTGAGGTCGATGTCCTTCCATCGTAGGTGGATCGCCTCGGACAGCCTCAAGCCGGTATCGAGCATCAGTTGGAGCATCACCCGATTGCGGTGCCCGGTGAGATATCGGGGGTTCGGCTGCGCTAGGGATAAACGGGGATCAAGTGGGCCTGTCTTGACGCGTCCTGGCTTACTCGATGCAGTACCCCGAACGGCTTGATAGCAAGGCCTGATGGCCGCTACAGAGAGACCCCCTCGTCGATTGACCTTCACCTCGACAGATTTAACCCTTGTTGGAGATCTCGCGCACCACAATGAAGATGGCGACGAAGAGCGCCCCCGCATCAGCCCCAAACGACAGGGTAACAAGAGCGGCACAGACGAGAAAAGCTAGAACACGCAGTAGCTTTCGCATGGCGAGGCTCCTTTCGGATTGCCAACCTCGCCCCACGGACTTGCACAGCGGCCCGAAATGTGGTAGGCCTATGCTTGAGTTTCGGGAGAGGGTCAGCTTCTTTAGTCTTGGAAGGACGAGGTTGGCTCTCTCTCTCTTCCCGTAGCACTTTTACGCTGAAAAGTCAACTCCCCCGTGTCCGTGCTTTCTTGCGGACATTGGTGCTATTCGGAATGTGTCTGCGTTCTTGGCTTCAGGCCGCGCTCATAATGGGACATAGATAGGAGAGCCTCGACAGCAAGTTAACCGATAGCTTGTTGGATGTCTTTCCTTCAATATCATGCAAAGGACCAATGCAACGAAGGTTCCATTAATTGGCGTCCTCGCCGCATAGCTAGAGGAGAGGTAAGAGACCTAGGGCATAATTCGCCAATCAGTCATGAAATATGCGCATTATTCCCCTATCCGTCGAGAGAACGACTCGACTGCAATCCGCCCGCTCTCTGTGATCTTGACGCCACTGAAGTGCCTGTACGTTCCCACCACCCAAGTTACTAGGTCTCTATTAAATGCTAAGCGTTTGCAGGATCGGCTTATGGTGGCCATCACTCGCGAGTACTCACGTTCTCCGATCTCCTTGCGAGAGAAGAGCTGGCGACCTGCATTCGCAAGTGTTCCGTCAGGGAGTCGATGTACAGAATGACGCGGCTTCCATCCGTAGTACTCCATACAGATGTCCGCGTAGCAGACGTACTCCATAGTTGCCGCCTTCTCAAGGATGAACCGCTGCAACTCTGACAACCCGCGCCCCATGACGCCCTCCTACCCCATCAGCCGTTGGTACTCGTCTTGCATCTCTTCATTCCTCGCCTTATGCCGTGACCGTCGCTGTGCGAAAGGATTTCAGAGCGCCCTCAAGCTCTTCGTCTACGATGTGGGTATAGATCTGCGTCGTGGCCAGGTTCGCGTGTCCAAGCGCCTTCTGTACGATCCGGATGTTCGGATTCTGTCGAAGGAGATCTGAGGCGAAGGTGTGCCGTAGCGTGTGCGGTGAGATCGTCTTGGCGATCCCGGCCCGGCGTGCGTACCGCTTGACCATCTTCCGAACGTAGCTCGGATCCAGCGTCTCGCCGTCCCTGGTCGAGAACACAACTTCCGGGTCGCCAGAGCACTCACGCGCTTGACGTTCCCTCCACGCGGTGAGAGCCTCGATGTTCGACTCTCCCGTCCATAGCGTGCGGTCCTTCGCCCCCTTGCCTTGCCGGACCATCACCTTGCCGCTGGTAAGGTCGAGGTCCTTCCACCGAAGGTGGATCGCTTCCGACAGTCTCAAGCCCGTGTCAAGCATCAGCCGGAGCATGATCCGATTGCGCTGTCCAGTCAGATAGCGGGGATTCGGTTGCGCTAGGAGTGCCTCTTGTTCCGTTGGGGTCAGAACTTCCGGTATCTTGCGGCCCATGCTTTCCCCTTTTCAGTGTCCCGATTCTGTACCTTATCAGGACCGATACACGCACTATAGCACGCTCTGCACGCCCTGTCAAGAGAAACGGGACTGATTCACAGAGGCCCGGAGAGCTCTGCCGGAGCCCGGGCACGGCCGGGCTCTGAGACGCATGCCTGTCGATTCGCTCCGTGGGGTCTCTCTCCTTCTCCTCCTCTGTGTCTCTCTGTCCCGTCGAAGCGTCTGAGGCGACTAGCGGCCGTCTGAGGGCATCGGGCGGCGTGATTCAAGCAACGTCAGGCAGTTCGGCGTCGGTGTTCATCGATCAGGTCGCGCACCCTCGCAGGAGCTCGAATCCCTGAGACAACGATCTCCATGTCGGACTGACCTGACGAAGAGATCCCGACGCTTCCGACCCCGAAGAGCCGCTGAGTCATCCGTTGGCTGACGCGCACGTTGCGAACGTCGACGTGCCGGATGTCGTTCGTGTTCTTGGACAAGATCCCCCTCCGTAGCCGCGTCCTCTCATCGGTTACGGTCAAGGTCGTGTTGGCCGTCGTCAGCTTCCACGCAACGAGAATCGGAATCCCGATCACCGCGAGGCACAGGATCGCGCACAGGATGAACAGCACGGGATGATTCCGAAACATGGCGGGGTGTTCCTTGTACAGCGTCTCTTCTCTCATGAAGACCTCCCTTCACCGGGAGTATAAGCATGGCGATTCCTAAGGTAGCGAAGGGTTGTGCCGCGCGGCAACTTCGCCCACTTGACGACAGCCCCTATCGCCGGAGCCTTCCACCACGTCTCGGCGAAGCATCTACCCCGCTATCTGGACGAGTTCATGTGGAGGTTCAACAACCGAAAGAACGAGACGCTATTT
>Ga0180434_10007879_pt1 | contig 11908 bp, 9 predicted proteins | sample SS_ome_7_FD_132453 | JGI IMG/M metagenome (GOLD analysis project Ga0180434, IMG submission 132453) | Hypersaline lake sediment archaeal communities from the Salton Sea, California, USA - SS_1_D_2 metaG | ecosystem: Environmental > Aquatic > Non-marine Saline and Alkaline > Hypersaline > Sediment... | reverse complement strand
TAAAGATTTTTATAGAGTATATTTTTAAACATTTACATACATATCAGTCTGTATGAAAATTGTCCGGAGATACATAATGCAATTCAAGAAACGAACCATAGCATATATCCCTATCGCTCTCACTCTAGTCAGTTGTTCCGGAGATAACCAGGAATCAAAATCCATTGAACAGATACACGCGGAAAACGGTGTTCCTGTTCGAACTGAAATCATTCAGAAAAAACCGATACGTATTAGCCTTTCATATAACGCCGTTCTCACGGGAATCCGTGAATCAGACGCCAGCGCCATGGTGGCGGATCGTGTGGAGACAATACACAAATCCGTTGGTGATTTTGTAGAAAAGGATGAAATTGTAATCTCTTTTCCATCGGATAATCCCACGGCCCAGTACAAACAGGCACAAGTTGCGTATGACCACGCTCGTACGACCCTGCAGAGGATGGAGAATCTATACAACGGCGGCGGGATATCTTTGCAGGAACTGGAGAATGTCAGAACCGAGACACAGGTGGCTGAAGCAAACTGGGAAGCGGTCAGACAGTCTATTAAGATCAAGGCACCGATCAGCGGTATAATCACGCAGATGAATGTCTTTGAATCGAATAATGTCCAACCCGGGGATATTCTCTTCAAGGTTTCAGATACACAGCGGTTGAAAGCGCACCTCTGGGTGAGTGAATCGGCAATACAGTCAGTGAAAATCGGGGATGAAGCACTCGCTACATGGAACCACCTTGAACTTCCAGGCGAAATAGTCCAAATCGATCAGGCTCTTAACACGGAGAACCAGGCATTCGGCCTGCTGGTCGAGTTTGATAATCCCGAACTAAAAGTCATGAGCGGCGTTAATGCCGAAATCCATCTGATATCTCAATCCGAGGAAGCAAGTATCTGGATTGAGCGGAAAAATCTTGTCCGTCTGGAAAATGGGAAAGCTGTCTACATTGCAGACAATGGAACGGCGCGGTTAACGCCTGTTCAAACCGGTGGTCAGATAAATCTGGATATCGAGATCACTCATGGAATTGAACCAGGTGATACGCTCATTTCTTCATCCCAACCGATGCTCGTGGACGGTATTAAAATAAATATCGTCAAATAATAGAATCTGAAAGGATCTACCTCCTATGTTTCTTTCTGATATATCCATAAAACGACCGGTTATGATCAGTATGATTATAATTGTATTCGTTCTTTTTGGCGGACTGGCGTATTTCGGTATGAACCTCGAAACCACGCCCTCAATTGATCTTCCTTTTATCACTATACAGACGGTATACCCGGGTGCTTCTCCCGAAGATCTCGAAATCCTTGTTTCCAAGAAAATCGAGGATGAAGTCGCCTCGATAAGCAAAATCGACTATATCCAATCCTATTCCATGGAGAACGTATCGTTTGTCATGATAGCCTTTGATCTGGATAAAGATGTTTATCTGGCTTTGCAGGAAGTGAAAGACAAAGTTGACGGCATAGCCAACGATTTCCCGTCGGATGCCGATCCGCCCATTGTCACGCGCTTTGATCCGACTGCTTCATCTATTGTGGATATTATACTTTCAGGACCGCTGAGTACTACTGAGCTCTATCAACTCGCCGATAAAACTCTTTCTCCCCGATTCAGCCAGATTGATGGCGTTGCCAATGTATCAATGACCGGTGGGCAGGAGCGTGAAATTCGTATCGAACTGGACGGTCGCGTTGTAAAGCAGCAAAATCTTTCCTTGTCGCAACTATCTCAAATTCTGGCTCTGCAGAACATGGATATGCCCGGTGGGAATTTCCAGAACAGAGATCAGGATTATACCGTGCGACTCGAAGGTGAATTCCAAGATATCGCATCCATTCGCCAACTGGAGATTCCGACTGAGCACGGTCAGAAGCGTCTCGGGGATCTATCCAACATCGAAGATTCGGGTGAAGATGTTCGTGAACGCACCACCTATTTCAATATTCTCGAAAATTATAGAGACGACAATGTCATCCTTATGAGTTTGATGAAAACATCCGATGGTAATGCCGTGAATATTTTCCGGGGAGTTGAGGAAGTACTTCCTCAAATTGAAGAGACATTACCCGAGGGGTGCCGACTCGATATTGCATCTGAAAATGCTTCTTTTACACGATCGACGGTGGCTGATACCCTGACTAATATCGGGTTGGGAATTATTCTGACATCTCTGATTTTACTGTTCTTCCTGCACGATTATAAATCAACGATTATTGTCGCTGTATCCATGCCGGTATCCCTTATCTCCGCCTTCCTGTTCATGAGACAATCCGGATTCACCTTGAACGTTATGAGCCTGATGGGTATGAGTACTGCTGTCGGGATTCTTGTTACGAATTCGGTTGTTGTTCTGGAAAATATATTCCGGCATAAACATATGGGCCACTCGAATAAAGAAAGTGCCGCTATCGGAACTTCCGAGATCACCATGGCGGTAATCGCGTCGGCGGGAACGAATCTCGTTGTATTCCTGCCTCTGGCTACTATGTCGTCAATAGTTGGACGATTCTTCGTTCAATTCAGTATGACGGTGGTGTACGCAACGATTTTCTCTATAATAGTATCTTTTACAATCACACCCATGATGGCCTCTCTCATCCTACCGGAACATGATAGGAAGAAACATCCCATCGGCGAAAAACTGGAAAAAATGTTTACGGGATGGGAAACATTTTATCAGGGAATTCTCAGATCTCTTTTAACCAATAAGATACGCGGTGGTATAATAATTGTTGGATCCGTCATACTACTCTTCATCAGCTTCATTGTAGCTGGAACACTCGGCTTTGAATTCGTTCCAACCATGGATGAAGGACTTATCGGCATATCGGCAGAACTGCCGAGCGGACATTCACTGGATGAGACTTTGGAAATCATGCGGGAGATTGAAGACAGAGTAAAAACCTATGATGAAGTCTCCCATATATGGGCACAACTGGGCCGACAAGGCGAAACCGATATCGGAACAAACCTTGCCAGCATGAAAGTCAGACTGGTCGATAAAAATGACAGGAAACGATCTACCAGCGAAATCATTCAGGCGATGATCTATGACTTTTCGAATATCCCCAATGTACGCATCGGGATTTCATCCATTACCTCAATGGGGAGTGGAAGATCAGACATTGAATTCACCTTTGAAGGTCTTGATCTTGACACATTGCAGGTCTATTCAGAACAATTGGAAGAAGCCTTGAAAGACATCCCCGGGCTTATCAATCTCAATACCAGCGCAGGGGCGGGTAAACCACAAGTCACCATTCAACCCAACCGTTCGAAAATGGCTGATTCAGGGATTACAGCATACGACTTGGCCATGGCTATCCGAAGCGGAGTAGATGGCCTGGTGCCGACTCAGTACCAAGAAGAAGGAGAAGAATATGACATTCGGGTCATGTTGTCGGACTCGGATGTAGACAGCCCGGAAGATATCGGTGCCATTCCGGTGATCGGCCCGCAAGGTACATATCGTCTTGAACAGCTGGTCGATGTACACATTACCGAGGGATACAGTACGATTCTTCATCAAAATCGCGCAAAAGCCATCGAGTTTACCTGCGACGTGGGAGAAGGATACGTAATGGGTGACATCATGAACGACATCGATGGCATTGTTCATGATATGTATTTGCCGACGGGGTATGCAACAAATTACGGTGGAATGTCCGAAGAGATGCAATCATCCACGAGAGCCATTGCACGGGCATTCATTATCGCGATGATCCTGACCTACATGTTATTGGCCGCAATCCTCGAAAGTCTGACTCAGCCATTCCTTATTCTTGGAACTATTCCCCTTGCTCTCATCGGTGTATTCTTCGGTTTGGCGATTACGGGGCTTTCCATGAACATAGTTTCAATGTTGGCCATCGTGATGCTGGTAGGTATCGTCGTAAACAATGCGATTCTTCTTCTGGATTATACAAACCAACTGGTCCGACAAAAGAATTACTCCGTACATGACGCATTGATTGAAGCCTGCCCGACCAAATTGAAACCCATCATCATGTCTACCCTCGCCATTATACTGGGAATGCTCCCCATGGCGCTTGGTATCGGATCATCGGGCGCCGAAATGCGGCAACCAATGGGTATCGTATCCATTGGTGGATTGATCGCATCCACCCTGCTTTCACTGATCGTTATCCCCGTCTTATACAATGTCGTCACCCGGCGACAGTCGGCTGGTAAAAACGCACATTGACATAATGGAGTCTTATAAAATGGTAAACGTAATCGTTACAGTGCTATGTCTTTCATTCATTACCGGAACGATCCGGGCGGAGACATACGATTTAGATCAGTATCTCGATGCCGTGCGGAATCACAGCAAACAGTTAAAACTGGCACAAAAAGAAAAAGAACTGGCGGATATTCAAATGAAAGAAGCCATAGCAACGGCATTGCCGGTCATTGGCTTCGAAGGCGGTTATACCAGAAATCTAACTGATTTATACATGTACCTTGATCTGTCCGCTCTTCAGCCGGACGCAACGGGTATTACAAAAGCGCCGATTAATCGTGACAATGAATTCAGTGCCACGGTCGGACTGGAACAAACGCTGTTCAGTCCCACGGTCGGCAGTGCCATCAAAGCCGCCAGGCAATACAGACATCTCACGGATTATGTATACAATGCAAGTGAACTGAACATAGAAAATGCGGGCAAAAAACTCTTCTACCAATGTTTGCTTCTTCGAAAAGTCTGGGATGTAACCAAGTCAACGGAACATAATGCACTGGAAAACTTCGAGAATACGCAACTGGCCTTCGAGCACGGACAGGTATCCGAACTCGAATTACTTCAAGCGGAAACCCGATGGAGAAGCGCCGTGCCTGAAACGCAGCAGGCCGAACGCAACTGGTATCTGGCAATGAATACATTCCGCAATATGGCGGGTTTGGATCCGGATTTGGAAATCGAATTGATCGGCTCTTTCGACTCTGTACCGCCGCTTCCCGGTGGTGTGCAATTGGAATCGGTGTTACAGAGCCGTCCGGATTACAAGGCTTTGATTTGGGAAGAAAAGTTGCGAAAGACCGCAGTCGGTGCGGCAAAAGGTTCCTTTTTGCCAACATTGAAAGGTACCCTCGCCTATGCTTATTCCGCCCAATCCAATGAATTTAAACTCGATGAAGAGAACGAGTTGTGGATGGCGGGATTATCCGTATCGTTGCCCATCTTCACCGGTGGATATCGAGTGGCTCAAGTTCAGAAAAATCAGATAGAACTTAACAAAACGCGAATCAAGATCGATCAATCACGAGAAAACATCGAAAAAGCACTGGTTGATATAGATCTGAAATTGCGAGAAGCACACAACCGAATTGGATCAGCTGAAGCTACAATGCGAGTCGCGGAGAAAGCCTTCACCATTTCTGAAACCACAACGCAAAACGGTCTGACCACGCAACTCGAGTTAAAGGATGCGCGATTGGTGTTTGATCAGGCGACTTTGAACTATCATGCGGCGATCTATGATTATCTAGCAGCGTACTTCGATTGGGAATTCACAACCGGGTGTATGGGACCATAAGTGTGACGTTCTCTGGACAAGCAATGGCCCGACTTCGTATGGTGAAACCGGATAAGAACAGATGACTACCCGCCACACCATCACGCTCGAACGATATCTCAAATACCGACTCGGATCGGAGTATAAAGTCAATCCTATTGGTGCTATGCTCAGAAGATCGTTTGGAGCGAGATCGTATACGGCCTTTTGGCAGTACTGGAACCCCGTATACGGATACTATCTGTATCGATTTTGCTATCGGCACTTGAGGTCGATCCTTCCCAGGAACTCCAGTGTTATTTTCACATTTGCTGTTTGTGGATTCGTTCTGCACGACATGCCATTTGGCTGGCTTATTCTCGCCATTGTCACCGGAAGATTTCCATTCCCTTTTGTGGCGGTTTGGTTCACGATGATTGGCATCACCGTAACGGTTTCAGAAGCGGCACATATGGATTTAAGAGGTGCGTCCTTTCCTACCCGATTGATTGTCAACGCGATACATATTGTCATATCTTTTATTATCACCATGTCGTTTATGCGTATCATCTACAAATAATGTATCCAGTAATCGAAGCAAACCCGCATGTCTCTCCACGCTTCTCCTGCATTCGTCGAATTGGCATTAATTATCGGCATTATACTTCGTCAGATATCTCGGCGTATCTCGAAAAAACTATCAGCCTCTCAACCCCTTCGGCCTATCTCAGAGACTTCGTTTCGCTCAAGGACTTCGTCTGTCAGCTTCGGAATATATAGATCCTCCTCTGTCCTCCTTCTCAAAAGGAGCAAGTAACAAAAATAAGGATGTAACCGCACGCCTTGATATCACACGCTTCTCGACGGTGTGCAACAAAACCTGGTGATTATTGCGGACTAATTACATCCGTAGCTTGACACATAAAAGTAAGACTGTTTATTAAATGATAATCATTATTAATAAATAGATTATCGCCAAAGGAGGAAAATGAAACTCAATCATCATACCCAAAACGTCGAGCAACGTATGGAGCAGATGATCTCGAAACTGAAAAAATACGAATTCCGAATTACGCCACAACGGCTGGCTGTCTTACGCGTTTTGGCGGCAAGCAATGGTCATCCCTCGGTGGAAGGTATATATGATGCAGTCAGAAAGGAGTTTCCCACAACCAGTATCGCAACGATATACAAAACGGTCAATTTGCTGAAGCAAATCGATGAAGTGCTTGAAATAGCCTTCCCCGACGGGAGTAATCGTTACGACGGAAACAATCCCTTTCCTCATCCTCACATCATCTGTGTCCATTGCAAACGAATTGTACATCCCGATATGGAGTCACTGGAAGCGATCATGGACAAAGCAGCTGAAAAAACCGGGTTTGAGATACTGAGTCACCGCCTGGATTTTTTCGGCATTTGCAATGATTGCAAGACGAAAAAGTTGGGAATAATTTCACAACGAAGGGACACGCCTAGTTCCACCGTTAATCGGACCTGAAAAAGGAGGAACCGTATGAATGGAAAAAATAAGTCACCGGTAATGGGATCAACCGCCCGCGGTGGCACATCAAATCGTGACTGGTGGCCAAACCAGTTGAAACTCAATATTCTTCATCAGCACTCTTCCTTGTCCAATCCCCTGGACAAAGAGTTCAACTACGCCGAAGAATTCAAGAAACTCGATCTTCAGGCCGTCAAGAATGACCTCTATGCTCTCATGAATGACTCGCAGGACTGGTGGCCTGCGGATTGGGGGCACTATGGCGGGCTTTTCATCCGGATGGCATGGCACAGCGCAGGAACGTACCGCATGGGTGACGGCCGCGGTGGAGGTGGTTCCGGGAACCAACGTTTTGCCCCTCTTAACAGTTGGCCTGATAACGTGAACCTCGATAAAGCACGTCGGCTTCTGTGGCCGATCAAGAAAAAGTATGGGAATAAGATATCCTGGGCTGATCTGCTGATACTCGCCGGTAACTGCGCCCTCGAGTCAATGGGATTCAAAACCTTTGGTTTCGCAGGCGGGCGTGAGGATATCTGGGAACCTGAAGAAGACATCTACTGGGGTGCCGAGGAAGAGTGGCTTGCGACAAGTGACAAACCGAAGAGCCGTTACTCCGGTGACCGGGATCTCGATAATCCCCTGGCGGCCGTTCAGATGGGTCTTATCTACGTTAATCCGGAAGGACCGGACGGCAACCCGGATCCTGTGGCTTCCGGTCGCGACGTCCGCGAGACATTCGCACGCATGGCCATGAATGATGAGGAGACTGTCGCACTGGTAGCCGGTGGGCATACATTCGGCAAATGCCATGGCGCCGGTCCCGCGACCCATGTAGGACCCGAACCCGAGGCGGCCTCCATGGCGGAACAGGGTCTTGGCTGGAGAAGCAGTTTCGGCAGCGGCAAGGGTGGCGATACGATAAGTAGCGGCATCGAGGGTGCCTGGAAACCGAATCCGACCACATGGGACATGGGCTATCTGAAGGTATTATTCAAATATGAGTGGGAGCTGGTCAAGAGCCCGGCCGGAGCGAATCAGTGGTTTGCCAAAGACGTGGATGATGAGGATATGGTTGTCGACGCGCACGATCCATCGAAAAAACACCGCCCCATGATGACTACGGCTGACCTTTCTCTGAAATTCGACCCGATCTACAAACCTATCGCGCGGCGATACCTGGAGAACCCCGAGGAATTCGCGGACGCATTCGCCCGGGCATGGTTCAAGCTGACACATCGAGACATGGGTCCCCGTTCGCGCTATCTCGGTCCGGAGGTTCCGGCGGAAGAATTGATCTGGCAGGATCCAATACCCGCGGTGGATCATGAACTGATAGATGCCCGTGATATTGTCGATCTCAAGGCAAAGATCCTTGCTTCCGGTTTGTCGATTCCGGAACTGGTCGCAACTGCTTGGGCTTCGGCATCCACGTTCCGTGGCTCCGATATGCGTGGCGGGGCCAATGGAGCTCGTATCCGGTTTGCGCCTCAGAAAGACTGGAAGGTCAATCAACCGACGCAACTCGCGAACGTGTTGAAAATCCTCGAGGATATCCAGAAAGCGTTCAACGAGTCCAAAGCAGGCGGAAAGAAGGTTTCGCTTGCAGATCTGATCGTCCTGGGCGGATGTGCAGCCATCGAGCAGGCAGCAAAGAACGCCGGACAGAATGTGGACGTTCCGTTCAAACCGGGACGAATGGATGCAGCGCAGGAGCAAACCGATGTGGATTCCTTTGCGGTGCTCGAACCTGCCGCTGATGGTTTCCGCAATTATCAGAAAGCCAAATTCGCCGTTCCGGTGGAGGATCTCCTGGTTGATCGGGCACAACTGCTGACGCTGACTGCTCCTGAAATGACGGTTCTCGTTGGCGGCATGCGCGTTTTGAACGCCAATTTCGAGCAGTCGCAGCACGGCGTCTTCACCAAACGACCGGAGTCACTCACCAATGATTTCTTCGTGAACCTGCTCGACATGAATACTGAGTGGAAGGCAATTTCAGAAGATGAAGAGGTGTTTGAGGGTCGTGATCGCGCAACGGGCGAACTCAAGTGGACCGGCACACGCGTTGATCTCGTTTTCGGCTCGAATTCACAACTCCGGGCGCTTTCAGAAGTCTATGCTCAGGACGACTCGAAAATAAAATTCGTGCACGACTTCATCGCCGCCTGGAACAAAGTGATGAATGCTGATAGATTCGATCTCGTCTGAAATCGATTGAGCGGACGTAAACCGGAATAGCACCACACGATGCAAGTGGACGGCGTAATACGCGCCGTCCGCTATCCCCTGTAAATACTTCTATCGACAATAGATTTGGTTGCTGTCGGACGGCTTGTATATTCGAAATTGCCTCGCCTTCTTTCACTTGTTAAATAGAGCCCCACGGGAAAACCCATGGTCCCTATTATCCGCCAATTTTCCCGGGCGACATAACGTCGTAGCTCCAGTAAAACGCATTCAGCCACGTACAAAGCCATGGGTTTCTACGAAGACGGATAAATCAGGGTATAACAGAGCATTTGTCATCAAAGCGATTCTTGGAAGGAATTCTGTAATGCCAAACCTGAAATTGACCATTTTCGTAATTACTGCCAGTTTGATTATGAGTTGTGGCGGATCCGACAGACAGATTAGCATAGATGGTTTTATTCAATTTGCTCAACAGAATGGCTTCAGCTTCAAAGAAGCAGATTATGGAAATAGTAGTCCGACGTATGTGACTTTCGTTGTTACACCGGGAAGAATGGATATCAGTTTCGAGGTGCTGCAGGACGCAAAAACTGCTCGGCAAAAACTGAAGGAATACAATACCGATGTAAAAATGCTTAAAAAAGTCGTTGCTCAAGATAATACTCACGCAAGTGAGATGGGTTGGAATCCTGAAGTATTCGTCAATGAGAATGTGTTGCTATACGTTCCTCTTAATTATGTAGTGTTTTACGATGAAGCAACAGCTCTCATTGAGCTGTTTAAACGCTACTAAAAATAGATTCATCAGGAGAAAAGGTGAGAAGTTGTGTGGTCAATTCGTGAATTTGTGTATGGATGGAAACACATTCTAATCTAGGATGTTTATGACTCGCGGCGATCACGTCTTTTGCATTCGTCATTGTGAAGAACCTTACCGTCGCATGTGTCTATCTTACAATAGATCAAATCCATGATTCGCAGAACATCCATACGTGCGGTCATGCTGACACCTGAAGGGCAAATGCTCCTGATGCAGGCACAGGAGCCATCACGTGGCTTCATGATCTGGTTCGCCCCCGGTGGAGGGATGGAGGTAGATGAAAATCCGGAAACCTGTTTGCGCCGTGAAATAGAGGAAGAGACAGGTACTGTTCTAACAGATATCGGACCGCTCATCTGGCGGAGGCATCACACATTCGAATGGAACGGTCGAATACTGAGTCAAGACGAGGACTTCTACGTGGTCTATATCGATGAATTCGATCCTGACTTCACGACCAATCCCTCGGAATCGGAACTGATGTCGTTTCAACGATTCAAGTGGTGGTCACCGACGGAAATACAGGAATCTTCGGATGTTTTTGCACCACGTCTTCTTGCTAAACACCTTCAGAATCTGATTGATCTGGGAGTTCCGAATATGCCGGTAGATGTCGGAATATAGGCGTGTTCGACAAGACCCGCGCGATCCTCAACGAGCAGATGAAGGTAATACACATTTAGGTTTTACCTGACAGTGCCATGATGAACTCTCAAGCTTCCATGCAGTATTGAATCAAGAAAACCTCGTGCATTTTCGAGGCAATATTTACGTTGTTAAAGGATTATTATTTACCACCCAGTTATACGTAGAATAGATAGTTTCCGTTTCGAAATCATGGACCGAGAATAACGAAACGCGGTAGAATCGTATGCACGGCGCCGCGACACAGCCATATCCCCGGTGATACGGCACGGAGTGGGAATGACGCAAACGGTTACTGCTGCGCATGTCAGTCGGCGAGAAGGTTTTTGACACGGAAACTACCAAACAAAAAAATGAACTTGATTATTGGGGCTATACCTACCTTCGTTCCGATGGTCACAAGAGTAATCCCTTTTTTACCGGGTAAATCACGAAGAGTCAAAAAGCGATCGGTTACCGCCATTAGAGCGGCGGTAAGAACCATTGTGCCTTCTATCAAACGATAGAGGTGTTTAGTTGAATATCATAGAAGTAGACCGATCCGTGGGGACGAAATCTTTTTGTGTTTCAACATATTGAATATGTCGTGATGTGATTTCAATGGAGGCATGGAATGATAAAGAATCTATCATCAGTTCTTTTTTGTGTAAATCTACTGTGCTCTTGTGCATTCCATACGCATAAAACAGTCAATGTCGAACTTCCCGATGATTATATTCCATTCGTGCTTTATCCGCTAGATGACAAGCTTGAAGGCGAAAGTGAGTTCCTTGATGGTTTCCGAATATCAATGAACGTACCTGGTGATCTTCTAGAAAACGAATTGAACATTGAAACCTTATTCTCGTTGATTCGCAGAGAGAATGTAAACGGCACTCTGAAATATCCCGATGGTAAAACAACCGATATTGAATACAAAATAGTAAATCACCGGGGGAGCGAGGATATATATATGAAATCCTCGTTGGGACATTTCTTATGGGAGTATTTATCAATTCAGGATGACAAAGTAGGCTTTGCGATTTACTGGTGGTATTGCCCGCCGGCAACGGAATCAGATCTTGAGATTATCGAAATGACTGAGAATCTTCTTGCGTCTTCAAGTCATTGGAATAAAGATGACGATAGGGATTGTGAAGATGACATTAAAAACAGACAATGGAGTTTATTCTGTGCGTTAAAACACGCTACGATAGAAATAAAAGGTGAATACAATCATCGGAATACGGCGATTCAAAGTG
>Ga0180434_10007878_pt1 | contig 11909 bp, 9 predicted proteins | sample SS_ome_7_FD_132453 | JGI IMG/M metagenome (GOLD analysis project Ga0180434, IMG submission 132453) | Hypersaline lake sediment archaeal communities from the Salton Sea, California, USA - SS_1_D_2 metaG | ecosystem: Environmental > Aquatic > Non-marine Saline and Alkaline > Hypersaline > Sediment... | reverse complement strand
TGTGACCACAAGCGCCAGAGTGAGCGACACCACGAAAAAAATCAATAATGGGGCCTTTCGCCGAAACCAGCTTGGCGCTTTCTCCAAAAAGTCGCCCCAGTTCAAGCCCACAAAACAGAGCGCGACCAGAAATAAAGTACTGCGGGTATACCGCGAAGGCTGGTAGAGTGCAGGGACTGACAGTCCGAATAAGAAGAAAAAAGATATAGCGTACATGATTAACCCTGCAGCCAACAAACGCCAGCCTGCGCCCGGCAATCGTCGTAATGATCGCCGGCCAACAACCTTATAGATCAAGACCCCAAACCCTAACAGAACGATGAAATTGAGCACGTCAGTTCCGGTATCAAAGATCCCACCCCGGCCCAGCCAGGGGAAACTGATAAACATCGGCGTAGCTCCCCTAGATTGGTAACTAGGGTCCTGGAACACAGGTACGTCCTTTGGGACAAACGACTTGAATTCGACAGCCACTTCTAAGGCTATGAACAACATTGAAAGCAAAAGACTACCAACCAGAGGTAACAGCTTGGATCGGGTCATATCCAACGACACCTTGAACCGAGGCTCAACTTTGATCAGTGATAGCCCATAGGCAAGCACTGTAATTGGAAAGTTTGGCCAATAGAAGAGCGCGCTCATCACAATCATCAGCCCGGCTCCGATGTACTGTTCCCGGATCATGTAATACAGAAATATGATCAGCAAAGGCACCGCAAAGGCTCTTTGCAGTCCACCGGCAATAGAGATGGACTGATGCGAAGCAAGAATAAAGAAAACAAAGAGCAGACTGAGACTTATCGCCGTTACATTGTCGTCCAGCAACTTGCCCAGTTTGAACAGATACGTCACGCAAAGCGGCATCAAAGCAAAGACCAACCACTTGCTTAACCAGATGTGATCAATCACAAAGCTGGCCAGGTAAAAAAGTAACCCATACCCCAGGCTGCGTGGATAGAGAATGAACTGAAGCCCCAGCACATCCACTTCGATGAGGCGATAACCCAACAGATAATCCGTGGCAAACAGAGTTGGATCCTGATAGCGAGCCATCCAGTAGGAATTTTGCACATCCTTGACCACGCGATACCTGTCCCACAGGTGAGGTGACTGGGACCAAAAGGTCATCAGTAGTGATACCACCAAGACCAAAGTCAGCAGCCTGCGGTCCCACTTTGGCCCACCAAGATCGGAAATAAGATCAGTACTCATCAATATACTCCAAACTTTCTCTAGTTGACTTTGGCCAGGCTCGAGTCGCAAGGAACGACAAAAAAGATTCCAGATTGGAACACTTTGCTATCATCAGGTACCTGGGCTAAAACAAACGTGTCCCGGTTCACAAGCTGCGGCAATAACTCTTGGTGATAGGGTTCAAAGAAGATTTTCCCCGTAGCGAGACACTCCTCAGAATAAACCTGCCAATCAACCACCAAATAATCTACCCCGTGCGCTTGACAAAAGTCAATCACAACCTGCGCGTCGTCAGCATAATAAGCATTGAGCGCCTCGCGCATGAGGTTGGCATCCTGACTAACTAGATCACGATTGAATAGAACCTGACGCTTGGCGAACAAGGGGACATTGTCCAACGCATGGGGTGTGCCGGCCAACAATACATCTTTGGGCAGTGTTTCCAGAAATCCCAACAATTCCCGTTCGGCTGGCGGCGGGTCGAGGAAGTCAACTTTGCTGACCACCGGGGCGTAAGCAGCCCAACCAACCAGACAGGCTACAACAGCCGTACCGGTCAAGACACGGCCCGCTGGGGTTTGGCTTAATCTGGATCCGTCCAGGACCATGGGCGAGGGCTTCCTGATAACGACGATGGACAAAACACCGAAGACCAGGCCGGCCGGCACCAGTAGCCACTTCATATTGAAACCACTGATCATGGCCCGATCCGATGGGTACAAAAGTACCAGCCCCAACACAAGCAACGTCACCCCTCCGATTAGCCAGGTCAATCTCCTGGGGTTACGCTGGATTGAAGCCACTGCTTCTTGGACTGCCTCTTTACTATTCCAGACCACAAACACCAGCAGAAACAAGAACAGCCCCACTCGGGTGTAGCGGCTGGGCATATAGAGCAGAAATGAATTCGTTAACCAGATCGCCACCCAGGCTAAGGCAAACGTGATCAGGCTCGCCCACAACACACACCAGATCTCGTAGGGCAAATCAAACGCTCGACGCCCCCGAATCCCAAAAATCAGACAGCCAATGCAAAACAAGATGAGCAAATGGACTGCGTCCTCACCATTGTTAACGAACCCACCCCGGCCGACGAAGGGAAAAAGAAAGAATAGCGGCGCTGGGCCTCCGGCACGATGGGTAGGGTCGTCCCATATATGTTCGTACGATTCCGGAGTCACTTCTGGAGGCTCCGAGGCTGCACCGGTAGCTTGTTCCCCAACCTCCACCGGTTTTTCATCTGTAAAGACATGGGAGAATCCGGTAAACAATACTGGAGACATGATCAGAACGCTCAGCAAGGTAGCAATCAACAATGGCCCCATCCCCCGTTGAACAAAGGACCATCCCAGATGTGGAGGCCATGTTATCCTTAACGCAAACAGCCCCCATGTAGTCACGGCCAAAACAAACATAGGCGCGTAAATCAAAGCGCTCAGCAAAACGACCGCGGCTGCTCCAGTATACTTTTGACGATGCAAATAATAAATCAGCACAATGATCAATGAACAAGCAAAGGAGCGTTGCAGACCAGGGATAACAGAAATGGAACTGGGGGAGGCCAGGTTCAGAAACATAAATCCGGTAGCCAACGCTACACCGGTACCACGACCACGGGCCGATTGTCCGAACTCGAACAGGTACCATACGGTAATGGGTAGCACCACAAAGGCCAAAATCTTGCTAAAAAAGGTGGGTGTCATCAAGAAACTGGCCGCATAGAACAACAACCAATAGCCCAAGCTGTAGAAATATAGCGGTAAATCACCCCCTCCAGGCAAGTGGATATTAACATAGCGATAGCCTCTCAATTGGTCATTTGGGAAAAGTGCGGGATCCTGAAACTTGTTCATCAAATAAAAGGTCCGAAAATCCTGATCAACCCGAAACTCGTCCCCAAGTCTTGGAGCTTGAAGCCACAATATGGCAAAGAGAGACACTATGACTAATACAATCCGCCAATCCAGACGTTTAATTATATATGGAGTGTGCCTCATGCTTCTCACCTTTGTCTGGCAGTATCGAACAGAAACAATGTCCTATCATGTCGACCAAGAACTGCCGCAAGATGTTCATTGCCACGTCTTGTGGATTGGACGTTGATGTATACAACCTCATTGCTCGTAGGGTTCCGATTCCGACTGGGCGTTTGCGACTTTCTTGCTTAGGATATAGGCATAAACTGTGCCTAAAGCGATAATCACCACGGTGGCAACCAAACGATCAATGCCAACGGCAACAACGCTAACGCCGACGTCAAAGCCTAGCACAGAGGCCACACCGGCCACAACCGCCTCGCGAACGCCAAATCCGCCGGGCGCGATGCTGACCAGACGGGTGAGTATGGTAGCCGCAGAGAAGAGGATACACTGGGCCAGGGTGACGTCCTGGGACAGCGCATGGAACGCAATCCAAAACCGCCCGGCGAACATCAGTATTATCAGGATCTGTACACCAACCAGTTCCCCAACCAACAGTCTGTTTTGACTCAAAACCTGCCAGCCGTCCACCAGTTGTGCCAGTCGCTGTCCCCATTTGTCAGGCACGGAGCTGGCATCTACAGGTAACCAGAGCAACAAGACACTAGCCGCCATGGCAGAAAATCCCAGGATTAACAGCGTTGGCACCATCGTATCGTCCACAAGCGCCAGGTAAGCCAGCACAGCGACGCCCACTACGCCATTGGTTGCTACAAAACAGACGTACAAAGCAAGGGTCGCACTCAGAAAGCGCGTGTAGGTCAGTTTGTACCTCTGTTTGAGGTAGACACCCTTGGCAATCATGCCTCCTGCGAAGGGAAGTTGGTTAGCCAGAGTGTTGACAGCCGCCAAGCCGATGCCTTCGTTTAAAGTCAGTGGAAGGCCCAGCCCGTGGTAAAAGAGGTAGTTGATGAGACCGTTTGCAAGAGTGAACATCAACACCAAGCTAAACAGCCGAAAAAGCGAGCCGGCTGACAGGTCAAGCAACTGTTGGTAACGTTCGGCGTTGCGGTATAGATAAGCAAATAGCGCAAACAAGGCCGCTATAGATAAGAGGTAGGGCAAGTAGGATTTCAGCCTAGAAAAGTTCACTGCCTGCCCCAGCACTTGTTGGACGCCGACATCCCTTAGTCAAACTCATAGCCCAACTTCTCCATAAGTGGACCACAAATCGTCTTAAATTGTTGTTTGTGTTCTGCAGACCATTCTTCCCATGAGGGAAATCGGGCCACACTTTTGTGTACCTGCCTATCGAGCCAACCTTCTAAGGAATCAGTAGCAATTGGGTCAACATGTGGAAAAGTTGTGACAAACTGCACCAGGCCTGCAAGCTGTTGATATCGATCTTTGGACCTGAAAATATTCTCAAAGCGAAACAGCCTGGCATTGGGATTCTCTTGAATCGTTCCTAACGCATACTCATTTAACCTAACCCAAGCCCAACACAACTTTTCAAACCTAGACATTGAATCCCATTTTAGCTTGTAGGGATCGTTCTCTATTTCTAGAGCTGTAGGCCAATTATGAGCAAAAATGCTTCCGATTCTTCCTTTTCCATAAATTCCTCCATGCATTCCTCCCCAATTCATCCAGGATTGGATCCATTTATGTCCATCTCGAATAATATATGCAACTCTATGGTGTTCATATACGTCTTTCAAAACATCTATCAACCCGTAGTAAGCTGTACTCGATTCTGCGTATACATCTCCGCTTTGGGAGTGAACAAATTTCCTGCGCTGGCTCAGCACTTGCTGCATAGCATTTGCATAACTGAGTTCTCCCCGCACTCTGGCATCGGACAGCTTGATCAAGCTCCATTTACCTAGTGCTTTTCGGACGATCATATTGTATACGCCAGCCCCTCGTATTTGCTTGAGTATTTGTCTCGTCAATTCACCTTTTCCACGATATTGAACAATATTGAAAACGTCAGGTTCATGCAGCGAGGTGCTATTGGGAATTATTTCTTTAAACAGCTCATAGAAGAACTTGGTTCCCGTTCTCCCAAGCGACGTAATGATGATGGTCGGTTTCTTGATCATCGGACTACTTCCTTTTACGATCTGGCTTGCGCCCAGTATACTTGCCACAGATGAAAACGAATTGATACGTCAAGCTAGTGGGCATCAGTGCAGTAATGGCTAATGCCATTCGCCGTAGCACCCCTCGCATAAAAACCTTTAGACCAAAATCTGTGCGAATATCTGGGCCAGGGTCCGTTTCAACGCGAATAACGCGCAGCCCAACGCTGTGCACAAGCTCTTGCCATTCAGCTAGCTTCAGAAGATGTTCTTCCATAGCTGCTTGCCGTGTTCCCTTTATACGTAACGCCTTGTACCAGAAAAAATGGGCATTGGGTACCACAATACACAACTTGCCACCATCAGAACACACGCGTGCCATTTCGCACAATGCCTGCTGCATATCTGGAACATGTTCCAGCCCCCCGATATTTGTCACATAGTCGAAATAGCCATCAGCATAGGGCATTCGCTGCATATCTCCCACGCTCAAGCGTGCGTGAGGGACAACCTGTCGGGCAAAACGGACGGCGTGCTCTGACAAATCAATGCCCCACCCATCAACCTCAGATCCAGCACATTGCAATAGAGCACCCGCACCACAGGCCACATCGAGAAGCTTATCCTTTGGCTTGACTCCTAGCCAATCAAGAAAAGCCCGGTAAGTCGGGGGCGAGCGTCGAGAGGGCCCCATATCCCAAGGCACATACCGCTTTTCATAGTAGGACTTGATTGTTTGAAGGCGAGGTCCTTCTCTCATCTTTTCTTTCCCAAAATGGCTTGATACACTGTGAGGATCCCGTGTGCCTTTGTCTGCCACGAAAAGTGCTCTTCGACAAACAGGCGACCTTGCGTTCCCATTTCTTGTCGCAGTTCGTCATTGCTGATAAGCCATTGTATCTTATCCGCGATCTCTGCAGAGTTCTTTGGCTCGACCAGGAACCCATTTATTCCATCTTGGACAATGTCCACAATGCCACCTACACGAGAAGCCACACACGGCGTTTCGCAGGCAAGTGCCTCCAACAACACCATACCCAGCCCCTCTGTATCGCCTTGTAAGTCTATAATCGACGGGGAAACACAAACATCAGCAACTGTATAGTAAGCAGGCAGTTCATCATCAGGGATATAATCTAGGAATACAACTCGATCTACGATTCCCAAGTTAGACACTTGTTGCTGAAGGGCCTCCTTCAGAGGACCTCTGCCTCCAATCATCAACTGCACAGGCTGGCTTTCTTGTAACATAGCGATTGCCTCAATTAGATAATCAAAACCTTTGCGCTCAATAAACTTGCCTAGCGCAAAAACCAGCGGGATAGAGAAATCAATTCCCTGCTGAGCCAGTTTGCGACGGACATGGGCTGTATCTGCACGTTTCCGAAAGCGATTCACATCCACACCTGGAGGGATCAAGGAATATGCCTGAGGTCGTTGGACTTGTATTGTCTTATCCAATGTATATTGGCTAATGCCAATTACATGATCTGATTGCTTAATAATGAATTTAAGAATGGGATTGTCCTTCAATACAAATATTTCAGCCCCATACATTACTAAAACGACAGGTTTGTTCAGCACTTTGCTTAGCAGAACTCCTGCTAGCCCTGCCATTGACCAGTTGGCTTGTATCACGTCGCAATGCCTAGCGATCCATAGTCCATTTAAAGTGAAGAATGTCAGTAGAAAAGGCAATTGCGCTCGGGCCCACCAACTGTTTCTGATATTGGTAGGCATCCCCGCCCCATAGCACAACGTCTGACATTGTTCAGGCCACATGTACCGAAACCGGTGCACTCGAACGCCATCAATCGTCTCCTGGCGCAAAGCCCCCTGATGATGGGGGGCCAGGACATCTACCTCGACGCCCAGTTTCACCAGGTGTCGTGCCTGTTCAATCACGTGAATGCCAACAGCGATTCCCTCATACAGGGGGAACGACGTAGTTAAGATGCAGACTCGCATCTTTCTCTCCTAGATGTAACCGTACCGTTTCATCCCTTCACCACAGATATCCAACAACTGCTGTTGTCTTTCAGATCCCCATTCTTCCCAGCGGGGAAAAAAGGTCTTGCGGCTGACATTCTTCCTTTGTCGGAGTATGGCCGCGAATTCATCTCGATAGGGGATGCCGATAAACGAAAGAGTGGAACGCAGTACTCCCAGCTCTCCCCCAAGAAACAAGTCCTCAAATCGAATCCGTATGTAGCGTTCGTCACCCTCAAACAGGCGTTCCAGAAGAGCATTTTTGTATGTCCAGTGCCAGCAAATCCTTTGGAACTCGTCCATCTGACGCCAGGTTGACCACGTAATCTCACCTATGAAGAACCCTGACGGGTGCCATCCCAGAACGAACGTGTTGGCTACAAAGCTCTTAAAGCGGGTATGCACCCAATTCAAATAAGAGCAGACAAACGTGCGTGGATCACGAACAATATGGATGATGGAAACGTTCGAATATTTCTGGCTGATGATTTTAGCTGGCAAATAATCCAATGGATACACTTGGATATAATAGCGGCAATCCGCCCCAAAGATTTGGGGTTCCCGCAGTCGGCTGACCAGCCACTCAAGAACACGTTTAGGAAGCCATCCGTGCAGGTAATAGTTGGACGCAATGGTCAGGAGCCGGGAGAATGGGGGCTGATGGGGACTCAGAATGTCGCCGCCTGCCAGCCCTTCGGCCAGAGCTTTTGTACCTGTTCGACTTGTTGACAAAATGAAAGCAACTTTCTGCGGCATACTTACTCTCTGACTCCGGGATGTCGCTGATGTATCAAAGAAACAACCCATTTGACCTGGTTGATTGTCCAATCTGATACCGTGCCAATTCCCCATGCAAACCAGTTTGTAGCCCAACGGTTAGGGTGTGCGTTAATAATGACTGGGCTATCGCATGTCTCGGCTAGAAAGCTGATCAGATCGTCAGTGGTAATAACCTTTCGGCTAGGCTTCAGCGAGGCTGCGCGATCACGTAGATTGTAGCGACCAGCATCCCAAGTCCGCCCAGTGTCCGTAAAGTAGTATAGATTCGAATAGTTGATGCTCAGGTAGGCTTCTCCCATCAGGCCGTAATCTTTGAAGTCATAGGTTCGCCATAAATCCAGGTTATCCCAAGGTGTCAATGGACTGCCGTGCATACTAATCGTATCCACAGGCACGATCTGGCGAAACTGTTCCAGTTCTCCTTCAAACATAGCGATAGCCTGTTGTGTGTCTCCTTTCGCCCTGGCTAAAACCTCGTAGTGATAGCCAATCTCATGGCCTAACTGACTCAAGTGCCTGATCTCTAGCGGTCGAAAGACCGCCCGTGTAGTGCGCATGTAGTAAGTGGCGTAGATTCCATACGCCGCTTCCAGATTAGCCATACGTATGGCACTTGGCAAAGCGCGGTCCACATCGTGGCGCAATACAACGACAAAGTTCTGTGGTTGTCCAGCCCCCAGAAATTTTTTCACTGTCATTACGGGACAGGAAAGACGTCGAATCGTCTCACAAAGTTGTGCGTACTTTTCCAGGGTAAAATCGAGGCTCATCGTAAGTCTTTATTATAGGCCATGTCAAACCACATAGCGAAGAACAGAGATTGCATACCGGTAATGCCCACAAATATGAAAGCCAATGTATTCATGGGCGGAATGCGGCCAAAGTAAATCCAGCGCCAAATCATTCGCGCAAACAGCGGCACACTAGCGAATAACAAGAAGAAGGCAAGGATATAGAAAAAGACGAGTGGATGGAAATCTCGAATGATGTATTTCTCTTTCATGCGCCACAGGAAGCACTTGAACAGCAACCAGGCGAGCTTCAAGGTGATGCTGAGTGGCTTGATCCCCGACTTTTCACCGATACTGTACACCGGCCGGACGGCCACATCGCCGACGCGAAAGTTATAGATGTTCAGCATTACCAGAAAGTGATTGGGCATCCCATATCGCCGGTAGATCTGGTCCAGATCAATCGTCTCCAGCACTTTCAGCGAGATGGCCGTGTAACCCGACTGCGAGTCGGCCACGTGCCAGTAGCCCGAGGCAATCTTGGTCAGAAAAGAAAGCGCCGAGTTGCCCAGATAACGCCAGCGGGGGATCTGTTCCCAGGCGTCACCGGTGAACAGTCTGTTTCCCTTGGCATAGTCTAACCTACCCTCTACCACCGGATCGAGGATCGCAGGCAGATCGGCCGGGTCCATTTGGGCATCTCCAGCCATCACCACGACCACGTCCGCCTTGTGGTCCCGGGCCCATTCGTAGCCACTAGCGATAGCCCCCCCCACCCCCTGGTTCTCATCGTGCTGGATCAGAAAAATTTTGTCGTTCCAGGGACGCGCCGCACGGTAGCTTTCGACCTGGGTCGGGGTGCGGTCAGTGCTACAATCGTCCACCACGACGATCCAATCCACAAAATCTGGCATTGTCTCGATAACATGCCCGATCAGCTTTTCCTCGTTATAGGCTGGCACAACCACTGCCACTGACTTGTCTCTATACATACCCCACCTCCTAATAGTTCCCAACTCTAAAGAATAATACCAAGCCTACAGTGGGGCTACTAATCCAAAGCATAAGCCAAGATGTGAATACCACCCATCTCGGTTTCTTCCAGCAAACGATAACGAGCGTCAAAGCGTTGCTTTTGTTCCAGTTGATGCGCTACTGCATGATCCAGGCCAACCACCAGCCAGGCTCGCTCGTGCCCCTGTACCGCTTTATTCATAGGTTGGGGCAGACCTCCCACTGCAGAGACGATGGATTGTGATGGCGCATTTTCACGCGCCGCTACCGGGTCCTCAGGCAACAGAATGTGTTCGACATTGGGCTCGTAAGATAGGAAAGGGAGAAAAGAGCCATCACTGGTATGCAATACCACATCGCCTGGTTGAGCCCGTTCCTGGACATAATGCGCTGCTTGCCGCCAGGGTGGTTTGGCAAAACTCGGATTAAAATAAAAGTTAAGCACAGAAACAAGCATCATCACCAAAGTGGGCAGGGATAGCAACAAGTTAAGCTTTCTCCGCCGGACGCGAGTGATTCCCCAGGCTACCAGCAGGTAAAAGGCCGGAGAGGCAGTGATTACCGTGCGTACCTGGAAAATCGGACGTAGCAGGGAGACAAGATAGGTACCTAGCAAAGGTACAAAGCCCCACAGCAACAACCAAACCAATGACCGGGCATCCATGCTACTTTCTGCTAAAGCGTGACGCACATCGTTGAGTACCACAAAGACGATCAAGAGAGTCACAGCCAACGAGATAGCAATCCAAAGTGACGGTAGTGAGTAGCTAACGAAAAAAGCGGACAGTGCGGTGAAGATGGTCAATGGACTGGGGCGTGCTATCCAGTAGGAATCGAAGACTGATCGTGCCTGGGTGAAAAATATACCCATCCAGGGAAGATATAGCAACGCTACAACCCCAATTGCAACCACAAAGTGCAAAACACGCTTGGGTCGCTTATCAACCAGGAGAACATATAGTCCCATTGCTAAGAAAACGGGGAGGGCAAAATAGGCTGTATAACTTGCCAACGTAGCGCCTAAGGCAAAAAGCCCCCACCAGAGAATGTTATCGCTGCGCAAGGCGCGTGTGAAACACCATCTACTAAAAACGGTCAGCAACAGTAACTGCGCATACATCCGCGCTTCTTGGGCATAAAAAAGCTGCAAAGGGGAGATAGCTATGATGAATGCGCCCACTTGACCTACCCGTTCGTCGAAAAGGTCCCGTCCTAGCAGGTAGAGGATGGAAATAGAGCCCGCACTACAAAGAACTGAGGGCAACCGGATGATAAATTCACTCTGCCCAAATAGCATAAATGCCTTTACCAGTAGAAAATAAAGAGGAGGATGCACATCGGAAGCAGTTATGTGTATCAGTTCTGATGGGAACTTGCGGGCCAACAACACCGTGAGTGCCTCATCATGCCAGAAGGACCACTCGCCCAACTGGAAGAGACGCAGGAAAAGGCCGAGTATAGTCACCGACAAAATCCATCTTTGACTTTTTAGCTGATAGAAAGTGGCTTTCATATCTATCACACGACATTGTTTCAGCGTATACCCAGATCGCTTTTACATTTCTGCTCGTGCTGGATGACAATCCAGCGCCCCGAAACGTTATGGAACCCGGCCGCCAGCGCCGCGCCGAATAGCAACCCGCATCGCTGCCGAGAATCGGCGCTGTCTCGTCTTGCTATCACTCCGTGCCTTGTAGGTCATATAGATAGAGCTGCACTGCCCCCCAATCCTCCATCGCCAACCGAGGGTAGGTCGCGTCTATGGCCTGGTAAACGGCCGCCTGCTCCGGACCCTTGTAACCCGGCATGACCGTCAACCAGAGCCGGTTCGCTCCAGCCAGAGCCGATTGCCAGTCCACCACATCTCCTCCAAAGAGACGATGCGTCGAGGCAATGATCCAGACGGCGCCCGGAACATCGGCCAGCAGATGCGGCACACCAGGAGCGTACCACAGCGCCGGCACACAAGAGGCATCCTGCAAATGGAGGCTCACATCGCCAGGAGCAAAGCTCGCCTCCAGTATCCGCGTCGCTTCCCGGACAGGAGGCTTGGCCGGGTCAGGGGTGACCACGTTGACCACCAGTGTAACGACGATCGGGACAGCCAGCAAGGCAGTCAGATAGGGCGTCGGCGACCGTCTGGGAGCAGCCGTTCCCCCTCGAGCCAGCAGCAAGACCAGGGCCGGCGAGGCGATAGC
>Ga0180434_10007877_pt1 | contig 11911 bp, 10 predicted proteins | sample SS_ome_7_FD_132453 | JGI IMG/M metagenome (GOLD analysis project Ga0180434, IMG submission 132453) | Hypersaline lake sediment archaeal communities from the Salton Sea, California, USA - SS_1_D_2 metaG | ecosystem: Environmental > Aquatic > Non-marine Saline and Alkaline > Hypersaline >... | reverse complement strand
CCGGTTCGGGAGCGGCCGATGCCGGCTCTGCCTCAGGCGCCTGTGGCTCGCTGACAGGCTGCTCGGGTGCTGGAGCTTCAGCTTGCTGCACTGTGGCGAATGCTACCGATTTACGCTGGCCGTCGACGATGACGTCCACCGGCGATGCGCTAGCATCGCCCACTTCGACGGTGTAGGTCTTGCCATCGACTGTGATCTCGTACTTTTGCACGTTGCCCTCCGTCACTGCATTGCATTCAAGCGAGCTTGGCTCTTCCAAGCGCCGCTATCGGTGTCGATCTGTGCGACATAGACGACCTCGCCAACAACCTCGTCGCCCTCGTAGGCATAAGAGATGCTCGGGCGGCGCCGACGAACGGTGCTGGCCTGTTGCTGATTCCCACGCGCGATGGCGACGGCGATGGCGGCGGCCATCGCGGCGCCGTCGGAGGCGGGTTCCTTGGCTGGAAGCCCTTCCTTCTCTGGTTGGGCAGGCTGCACCATGGCCCCTGTCCTGGGCCGGAAGGCCCAGGAGAGCAGCCAGATGGCGAACATGACGATGATAAGGGTGAGGAACACCAGCGCCATGCCGATGCCGGTGACCTGCAACCCGAGCGCGACGTCATTCACGGTTCAGCTCCTTCAGTGCCGACCTTCAGAAGGCCTGCAACGCCGCAGGCCTTCTGGGTTACCTATGCTACAGTCCACGCCCTAGCCGCTGGGAGACTTTCCAGAGCGAGGGGGCCTTGGGGACGCGCTTTGAGCGGCGTACGACGGGCGCGACGCCAGTGGATGGCTTGGACTCGGCGGTGCCAGGCTCTTGGGCCGGGAAGACGCGTGGCTCCTGGATGGGCACGGCAAGCCCTTGCTTGCGCAGCTCCAAAAAGTCGCGAGCTTGCTGCGGGAAGAGGGCATACGACATGATGTCCTCTTCGCTTTCTGCTAGGTCGCCAATCTCTGCCTTGGCCTTCTCCCAGGCCGGATCGAGATAGTCTGCCGGCCGGCCGGTGATTGGCTCCTCGTCGCCGATGGCCTTCTTCATCACCTCTGGGTTGATTTCGGCGGGCGGCCGCCCATACAGGCCTCGGCAGTAGTCCTTGATCTCCTGTGGGATGACCTTGTAGCGCTCGCCAGTCAGCACATTCAGCACGGCCTGCGTGCCCACGATCTGGCTGCTGGGCGTGACCAACGGTGGGTATCCCAAGTCCTCGCGCACCCGCGGAACCTCTTTCAGCACGTCCTCGTAGCGGTCTGCTGCGCCTTGCTCTCGGAGCTGGTTAACCAGGTTGGAGAGCATCCCGCCTGGGATCTGGTACATGAGCACACGCACGTCCGCCGTGGTGATGCCGGTCTCAAAGCGCCCCAGGTGCTGGGAGCGAATGGTCTTAAAGTAGGAAGCGATCTCGCTCAACAGGTTCAGATCCAAGCCCGTGTCGCGCTCGGTGCCCTGAAAGGTGGCGACGATGGCCTCAGTGGGGGGCTGTGCCGTGCCCCCTGCCAAGGCAGAGATGGCGGTATCCACGATGTCCGCGCCGGCCTCGGCGGCCTTGACGAGCGCGGCCAGCGCATAGCCGGCCGTGTCATGCGTATGGTATTGGACGGGTAGCCCGACCTCTTCCTTGATGCCCTTGACAAGGTCATAGGCGACATAGGGCGTGCAGAGTGCGGCCATGTCCTTGACGCAGATCGAATCGGCCCCCATGTCCTTCAGCTTTTGCGCCAGATCGATGAACACGCGGTTGTTGTGGACGGGGCTCAAGGTGTAGGAAATGGAGGCCTGAACGTGCCCGCCCTGCTCCTTCACATTGCGCATGGCCCAGGCCATGTTGCGCGGGTCGTTGAGCGCATCAAAGATACGGAAGCGGTCGATGCCGTTCTTCACGGCGAGCTCGACAAACTTGGCCACGATGTCATCGGGGTAGTGGCGATAGCCCAGGATGTTCTGCCCACGTAGGAGCATCTGGAACGGTGTCGTGGGCATCACTTCTTTGAGGACGCGGATGCGTTCCCACGGGTCCTCTTTGAGGAAGCGCATGGCCGAGTCAAAGGTAGCGCCGCCCCACATCTCCAGTGCGGCATAGCCGACGGATTCGAGCTTGGCCGCGATCGGCAGCATGCTGCCGGTGGACATTCGGGTCGCCAGCAGTGACTGGTGCGCGTCGCGAAGGATCGTATCACATATCTGAAGCGGCTTGGAACTCATCGTGCTCCTTTTGCTAACGTTAGAGAGGCATGGTCCCGTGCTTTTTCGCGGGCGTCTCGTCGCGCTTGTTGCGTAGCATCTGCAGCGCATTGATGAGGACCGCGCGCGTCTGGCTCGGCTCGATCACAGCATCGATATGCCCATACGATGCCGCGAGATACGGGTTGGCGAACTGTTCGCGATAGTCGGCAATGAGCTGGGCACGCAGCGCCTCTGGATCGGCCGCTGCCTCTAGCTCCCTGCGATAGATGATGCCGACGGCGCCTTCGGGTCCCATGACGGCGATCTCGGCGGTGGGCCACGCCACGTTGACATCGCCGCGAATCTGCTTGCTGTTCATCACGATGTAGGCGCCGCCGTACGCCTTGCGCGTGATGACGGTCAACTTGGGTACTGTAGCTTCGCAGTAGGCGTAGATCATCTTGGCGCCGTGGCGGATGATGCCGCCATGCTCCTGCGCGACGCCTGGCATAAAGCCTGGCACATCCTCGAAGGTGATGATGGGAATGTTGAATGCGTCGCAAAAGCGCACAAAGCGCGCGCCCTTGTCGGCTGCGTCGATATCCAGCGTCCCCGCCTTGACGGCTGGCTGGTTGGCGACGATGCCCACCACGGCGCCATCCAGCCGCGCCAGGCCGATGACTAGGTTCTTGGCGAAATGCGGCTGGATCTCGAAAAAGGTGCCCCGGTCAACGACGGCCTCGATGACTTCTTTGATATCGTACGGCGCATTGGGATTCTCGGGTACGATGCTGTCCAACGATTCCTCAGCGCGCGCCGGGTCGTCATCAGAGATGACGACGGGAGCGTCCTCGAGGTTGTTCTGGGGTAGGTAGGTGACGAGCGTGCGTACCATCTCTAGGCACGACTCGTCGTCTTGGGCGGCAAAGTGGGCCACCCCGCTGGTGCTGTTATGGACCATGGCGCCGCCCAGATCGTCCATCGTCACGTCCTCGTGCGTGACCGCCTTGACGACCGAGGGGCCGGTGACGAACATCTGGCTGGTGCCCTCGACCATGAACACAAAGTCCGTGAGAGCGGGCGAATAGACGGCACCGCCAGCGCAGGGGCCCATAATGACCGAGATCTGCGGAATGACGCCAGAGGCCATGGTATTTCGCAGAAAGATGTCGGCATAGCCAGCTAGTGACTGGATGCCTTCTTGAATACGCGCGCCTCCCGAATCTTGGATGCCGATGATTGGGGCACCCGTGCGCAGCGCGAGATCCTGAACCTTGGCGATCTTGGCGGCGTGGGCCGCGCCCAGCGAGCCCCCCATGACGGTGAAATCCTGCGCGTACACGTACACTAACCGGCCGTCAATGGTGCCATATCCAGTAACAACGCCGTCGCCAAGGGCCCCACGGTCCTCCATGCCAAAGGCGGTCGCGTGGTGGGTCACCAGAGCGTCTAGCTCTTGGAAGCTATTCTCGTCCAGCAGCAACGCGATCCGCTCTCTGGCGGTAAGCTTGCCCTTCTCGTGCTGTCTGTCGATGGCTGCCTGGCCGCCTCCGAGCTTGGATTCCTGTTGCATCTTGCGTAGCTGCTGGGTTTTGGCGTCAGAGCCCATTGTCCCTCCTTACGATGTGTGTTGCGAATCAGGGTCCTGCCAGAGTTCGAGCGTCACGCCGGCGCTGTCGAGCATCTCGCGGGCGAGTTCGTCGGGATAGGTGTCGGCGCATACAACGCGCACAATTCCTGCATTGATGATCATCTTGGCGCAGGTGATGCAGGGCTGATGGGTCACATAGATGGTGCTTCCCACGACGGGGATGCCATAGCGCGCTGCTTGGATGATGGCATTCTGCTCAGCGTGGAGCCCTCGGCAGATCTCCTGGCGCTCGCCCGAGGGGATCCCGAGCTGATCACGCAAGCAGCCCGTCTCCTCGCAATGGGGCAGCCCAGTGGGGGGGCCATTGTAGCCCGTGGCGAGGATGCGCTTGTCCTTGACGATGATGGCACCTACGTGGCGCCGCAAGCAGGTCGATCTTGTGGCAACCTGCCTGGTGATATCGATAAAATACTGATCCCAAGACGGCCTCATGCCTGCAGAATGTACTCCTTGAAAGCTCCTCCGGTGATGGGCATGATCTCCAGAAAGAGCGATAGGATGGCCTCGGCGTACTGTCGGTGCTCCCATTGGGCGCCCTTGTCCAGGCGCTTGTTCAGCCAGTTCATCAGCGACCAGGCGTTAACCGTCCAGACGAACTGGGTGTAGACAGCCGTGCCGAGGATGCCTCGCGCTTGCTCGCGGCGGATGCCCGAACCGACGAGTCGTTCATAGAGGTCGAACGAGGCGTTCATGTGAGCCACATAGGCGTTCCGTGCCTCGCCCTCAAGGGTGTCGGGCGTGTAGTAGAGGCGATCTGCGAGGCAGTAACGCAATGACCTCTCGTTAAAGGTGCAGATGCGATGGCGCATCCACTGCCGCGCCACAAAGATAGGGCATTGGACGCCGAAACGGAAGACGGCGTGTTCAAAGACCGTGTTGTGTTTGGGCTCGCTACGCATGAGGCGACGGATCAGCCGTGCGTCGGCGTCGGGGGTCTTGGCCTCCGATTGGTAGCAGATCCGAGCTCCGCGGATGACAGCGTTGTCTCCGCCCATCCAATCCTCGAGCTGAACCCAACCGTGATCCAGAACCGGTAGTCGGTCCAAAGAAGGTGTTCCTTTGCCAAGCCCCGCAGGTTTTCAGCGCTCTTGGCTCACGTACCTCGGACCAATTGTCCGACGCAAGCCCAAACAGCCCAGATTCTACCAGAAACCGCCGATGATGCCTAGTCTTGCTTTTCGATCTGTCTCTTGGTTGCTAGGGCATCAAAGTGGGGCTTCAGCCGGCAGTACGAATCGTCCAGGGCTTCACAGATGACGCGTGTGTCGGAAAAGACGGACATAAAGTTGGTGTCGCCCGTCCACCGGGGGACGATGTGCATGTGGATGTGCTGCTCAATGCCGGCGCCCGCCGACGCTCCCAAGTTCATGCCTACGTTGAACCCGTCAGCGCGCAGCGTTTCCTGCAAGATGGCGATGCTACCGTTCACGAGCTGCATCATCTCAAGGAGAGCATCGTCGTCCAGCGCCGAAGGCGTATCGGTGTGAAGGTACGGGACAACCATCAGGTGACCGTTGGTGTACGGGTACTTGTTCATCACGATCATGGCATGCTCGCCGCGATAGAGGATCAGGGTCTCCTGATCGGACTCGTTCGCTTCTTGGATCTCGCAAAAGACGCAGCCGGCCTGCTTTTCCGCACTCACGTAGGCCATTCGCCAGGGCGACCAAAGACGTTTCATGATGGATGCTCCTCTTGCTGGCCCCAGACGAGTTGGATGCGATGCACACGTAGATCCGAGATGGGCTGCTCTGCTGCATCCAGGACGTCCGCTGGGCGCCCCGAGCCGTGGGAGCCGCAGCGTAGCCGCATGTGGAGATGGTGCCGAGGGGGCACGCCGGAAAGGTACGCGAGCTCGTAGATCAGCTCTCTTAGATCGTACGTTCGGAGGCGGCCCCGTCGCTTCCGCTCGCGAGGGATGCTCTCGCGTTCCAGGAGCGCGGCGAGCTTCTCCCTGATTGCTGCGGGCGTTGCCTCCGTATGCACGGACACGCGGTAGATGGCCTCTCGCATGAGTGCCTGAGGCGCTTTGGCCTTGAGGTCGACCTCGACGGCATCGGACACGCGCAGACCAGGCGGCGCATATCGCTGCAAGAGGGCGGGTAGCTCGCTGGGCGCCACTCTCTCACCGAGATAGATGTCGATGGCCTCGCAGTCGCTTGTGTAGCCGACGGGCAAGGCGTCTGCGAACTGCATCCGCATGTGTGGGTTGTAGCCTTGGGTGTAGGCCACGGGGAGGCCAGCGCGGCGCAAGAGCCGTTCCCATAGCCTTCCCATGTCCAGGACCGATGCGTACTGAAGCGGCCACCGAACGGCGAACGTCACTCTCACGCGCTGCTCGGCCATCGTGAGCATGCTCATGGGCACTCCCACGCCGCGCGCTGAGCGGACTCGGGATAGCGTTCTCCCAGCGTCGTCAGAATCCCGCACGCGTGACAATGCTCCCGACAGTCGGCCGAGGTCGTCCCCTCTAGAGAGCGCTTTCGCTCACGTTGCAGAAAAGCCTCCGAGACGCCAGCCGAGATTACGCCCCATGGCAGCGGCTGCTCAAGGGGCCACTCCCCCAGATATCGTGTCGGGTCCAAGTTGCAGGCCTCCAACGCCTCGCGCCACACCTCGGGGCGGAAATGCTCCTGCCAGGCGTCAAACCGTGCGCCCATCTGCCACGCTCTCAGAATCGCGTTCGCGAGCCGACGGTCACCACGCGAGATCAGAGCTTCTAGCCAAGTGGCATCCCAGTCCGACCAGCTCAGCTTGATGCCTCGGCCTTGGGCGTTCTCCCGAATGAGGCGCTGTCGTCGCTGAACCGTCGCCTGATCGGCAAGCGGTTGCCATTGGAGAGGCGTATGAGGTTTGGGCACAAACGTGGACAGTGTGACGCTGACTTGGACGCGACGGCCTCGGATCTCCCGGCCAAGGCGACGGACGTCGGTGACCAATCTGGCGATCTCAAGGACGTCCTCGTCCGTCTCTGTAGGCAAGCCCAGCATGAAATAGAGCTTGATGCGGTTCCAGCCCCTTTGAAAGGCTGCCGTAGCCGTCTCCACGAGGTCCTGCTCGGTGACGCCCTTGTTGATGACGTCGCGGAGGCGTTGGCTGCCGGCCTCGGGAGCAAAGGTCAGTCCCGACTTGCGCGTCTGCTGCACGCTCTCGGCCAGCCCAACGCTGAACGCATCAGTTCGCAGCGAAGGCAGCGAGATACCGACGCCGTCGTCTCCATGGTGTTCAAGCGTCTTCTCCACGATGGCCTGGATGCCGCTGTGGTCGCTGCTCGAAAGCGAGACAAAGGAGACCTCGTCATAGCCTGTGTTGCCTAGTAACTCGTCTACGGCCTGCACGATCTCATCCACTGGTCGTTCGCGGATAGGGCGGTAGATCATGCCGGCCTGGCAGAAGCGGCAACCTCGGCTGCACCCTCGTTGGATCTCCACCATGGCGCGATCGTGTACCACACGCATGTTGGGCATGACTGGCTTGGTGGGAACGGGCCCGAGACGGGGGACGATGCGCTTGAGAACCGCCGAAGGTGTTCCTTCTTCGATCGGCTGCGGAATCAGCATACCGTTCGGGGCAGCATCAACCTCATAGAGCGCTGGGACATAGTAGCCGGGGATGCTCGCGATAGCCCGAACGAGACGGTTGCGTTCCCAACGCTGGTCCTTGGCGCGGTGTACGATGTCTAGCAGCTCGACGATAGCTTCCTCGCCCTCACCGACGCAGAAAGCGTCAAAGAACGGTGCCAGGGGCTCTGGGTTGTAGGCGCCACTGCCTCCGGCGATGATGAGCGGATCACCGTTGTGGCGATCTGCTGCTAGCAGGGGGATGTGGCTCAGATGGAGCATGGTGAGAACGTTGGTGTAGGTCAGCTCGTGCTGTAGGCTGAAGCCGATGACGTCAAAGGCGTCGATGGGATGGTACGTCTCTAGGGAGTACAAGGGGATCCCGGCATCTTCCATGGCCGAAGCCATGTCATCCCAGGGCGTGTACACCCGTTCGGCCAGGTAGTTCCGATGTTGGTTGACCGCATCGTAGAGGAGCTGAAGGCCTAGGTTGGACATGCCAATCTCATAGACGTCTGGATAGGCCAATGCCAGCGTAGCGTCGATCTGTTCCCAGTCTTTGGTAACGGCATGCAGCTCGCCCCCTGCATAGCGCGCGGGTCGCTGGACGCGGGTCAGCAGACGCCGGATGGTTTCACGATCGATAGGCATGGCTTCCTCCCGAAGCGTATCCTACTCATTATAGCTTGCGCATTCGTCGGCTCTCAAATACCCATCTACCATGGCACGCATTGACCTGAGCGCCATGGATGGCTAGACTGGGTCGGTGCGCAAGCAAGGAGGAATGGATGACGACAAGGTCCCGATTCGCCAATCCGCCGGCAGATCGCCGCATCTTGCAGATGTTTCACCGTATGCCCGAGACAGCCGAAGAACGTCGCCGTATGTATGAACAGCTAAAGGCGGCGGGCTTTGGTGGGCTGGTGACCAATGTTGCCTTTCACGAGTACCTCGAGAGCGAAGAGCATTGGCAGGAGTTCCTGGATGGGGTGGAGCAGGCCCGCCAGCATGGCTTCTGGCTGTGGCTGTACGACGAAGAGGGGTATCCGTCCGGCTTGGCAGGCGGGCTAACCCTTTGCGATCACCCCGAGTATCAGGCTGAGGGCGTTGGCTACTACCATGTGGATGGCACTGGCGAGATCTCGCTCACTGTGCCGGATGGCGTGCCCATCTATGCATGCCTGTGTCCTCTGGAGGAAGGGGAGCCAGTCTTGCCAGGCGAGTCTGTGGAGGTTCGCGATCCGGCAGAGGTGGTGGTGCAGACCCCGGGGGCCGACTATCGGCTCATGGTGTTCTCGCGACAGTACCTCTACGAGGGCACTCACGCGGCTGCCAATGTCCACCAGCATCGCCCCTACATTAACATGCTGGATGATCGGGCCGTGAATCGGTTCGTGGAGCTCACCTATGATGCCTATGAGAAGCGCGTGAGCGAAGGCTTGGGAGATGCGCTAAGCGATGTCTTTGCGGCTGTCTTCACCGATGAACCCTCGCTGCAAGGCGGCTATTTGGTCGATGGCGGTCAGACGGCGCCCGTTATCGCTTGGTCGTACGACTTGGAAGAGTGGTATCGCAAGAGCTACCACGAGGAACTTCTGCCGCTGTTGCCCTACCTGTTCGAAGGGCAGGGAGAGGAACAGACGCGCGTTCGCTGCTGGTTCTACAATCTCGTCTCTGAGCTCCTAGCAGAACGATACGGGGGCACACTCCAGGGTTGGTGCCAAGAGCGCGGCCTAGCCTCAAGTGGCCACCTGCTCCTGGAAGAGTCGCTGGTGGCTCACGTCTACTACTATGGCGACTATATGCGGTCCGCTCGACGCCAGGATTGGCCCGGCATTGACGTTCTCTCGTCGCGCGGCGTGGGAGCTCAAGCTCGCGAGAGTGCCACGCCTTTGGGCATGCTAGAGCCCATTCCGTTGCATGCCAAGCTCCTCGGCTCTGTGGCCGAGCTCGTGGGCGCGCCGCGCGTCATGAGCGAGACCTCGGATCATGTGCAGCGCGTGCGTAGCCAAGAGCCCGTGACCGATGAGGAGATTCTGGGCACCATTGGTTGGCAATACGTTCTCGGCGTCAACACCTTGACGTCCTACTATCGTCAGGGTTGGCAGACCGATGACGACGATGCGCCGGCCCACGACTGGCCGTTCATCAACACTTATGTCGGCCGGCTCGGCGAGATGCTCGTGGGCAGTCGTTGGGCGGGCGAGATTGCGGTGTACTATCCCATTGCCACGGCGTGGTCGACGTTCATCCCCCAGAAGGCCACTGTCTATGAGCGTGCTGAGCCCGCCGAGTGCCTGGCCGTGGACGACCTGTTCCGTGATGTGAGCAAGCAGCTGGTGCTTTCCAACCTAGACTATACGCTGCTGGATAGCCCGGCATTCGCGACGGGGCCTCGGGAAGCGGACTGGTGGCGGCGCGACCCAGCCTCCATCAAGTATCTGGTACTTCCTCTGGCGCGTGTGGTTCCGAGACGGGTCATGATGGCCATCTACCAGTTCTGGCGTGCTGGGGGCAAGGTGCTGGCGGTTGGCGCGCGGCCCGAGATCGAGGCCGAGACGGGGCAGCCCGGCATCGTCGCCCAGATGGGATCGCTGATGTTCGCAGAGCCCGATGAGGTCCGGACGCTGCCCAATGGTGGACGTTCCGTGCTCGTGAGCGATGTGGCGACACTGACGCGCGCCCTCCATGGTTGGGGGGCCAGCGAGGTGAAGCTCCTCACCGAAGACACGACCATCGTTCACACCATTCGTAGGGGCGATGGGCGTACCTTTGTGATGCTGTTCAACTATGGGGAGGCGCGGCAGCGATTCGTCGTCAAGGTCCCCATGAGCCGGGTGGAGATATGGGATCCGGTGACCGCCGACGTGGCGCCTTGGCCACAAGAGGCCGGGGAGCTCATCGCGCTTGACTTGGAGCCCTACCGAGCCCTGTTCCTGCGCGAAGGCTAGACTCAGCCACTCACACGGGCTGAAGCGTCACGTACACGTGGCGCTGACGGGGTCCGTCCCATTCGGCGAGATAGATGCCTTGCCATGTGCCGAGTGCCAAGCGCCCTGCGCGCACGGGACAAGTGGCGCTGAACCCCGTCAGCATTGCTTTGATGTGCGCTGGCGAGTTGCCTTCAGCGTGTCGGTAGCGGTCTTGGGCAGGGACGAGCTTGTTCAGGGCCATGACGATATCTTGCCGCACCGCGGGGTCCCAGTTCTCGTTCAGGGTGATGCCAGCCGTGGTGTGTGGCAAAAAGAGGTGGCAAAGGCCTTGGTCCATGCCCGACTCGGTGATGGCGTCCTGTACCTGCGAGGTGATGTCTACAAGCTCGGTGCGCATGCCGGTTCTAACAGAGATCTCGACGAACATAGCTAGCCCTCCCGGTCTGGAAATTTGACAGAGATGCCTGCTTTGCGTACCATAGTCCTCACGTTCGATGTGCCGCATTCGTCTAGCTGGCCTAGGACACCGCCCTCTCAAGGCGGAGATCGGGGGTTCGAATCCCCCATGCGGTACACCTACAGGGTGAGAGCTCACCTCTCGCCCCATTGTATCTCGAGACGGCTGGCTCTTCCACTGAGCTGGCCGTTTTGTGTATACTGGGACGCAGCTACGCAAGCGGTGGAGCCGGCGGCCCTAGCTGGTATGATGATCTTGCGAAAGGCGCGCGATGCAGGGCTATGTGACCAACATTCAGCGGTACTCGATCCACGATGGGCCCGGCATTCGCACCACGGTCTTTGTCAAGGGCTGCAATCTGCGCTGTTTCTGGTGCCATAATCCCGAGACGTTGGCGCCTGGCCCCGAGCTCCAGGTCTATCCGGAGCGCTGTATCGGCTGCGGGGCCTGCTTCGAGCGCTGTCCGCAGGGAGCCCATCTGATGGTCGATGGTGAGCGCGTCTTTCGGAGGGAGCTCTGTCAGGCGTGTGGCATCTGTGCCGAGACTTGCTACGCCGAGGCCCTCGTCCTCGTCGGGGACCTGATGACGGTGGACGAAGTGGTGATGCAGGCCCTCCGCGATCGCCCCTTTTATGAGACCTCGCAAGGCGGCGTGACCGTTTCGGGCGGCGAGCCGCTGCTTCAGCGGGATTTTACGTATGCCATCCTGGAGCGTGTTCAGGCAGAGGGCGTCCACACGGCCGTCGAGAGCAACGCTTGCTGGCCATGGGACCGCTTGGCCTCGGTCCTGCCGGTGGTGGATCTCTGGATGGTGGACATCAAGACCATGGACGATGCCCTGCACCGTGAGGTGACGGGTGCCTCCAATCGGCACGTGCTGCGGAACACTCGGCGGCTGGCGGAAGTGGGGGCTTCCGTGGTCATCCGCACGCCCGTCGTGCCGGGGGTGAATGACTCGCCCGACGCGATCCGGGCGATCGCAGAGCACGTGGCCGGGCTGTCCACCCTACGTTACTATGAGCTGCTTCCCTTTCATCCCATGGCGACCGGCAAGTACCGCAGCCTGGGCATGGACTATCGTGCGGCCCAACTAGAACGTCCATCCAAGGAAAAGATGGCCATGCTCGCAGATGTGGCATCGAGTACCGGCATCCAGGTGCGTACTGG
>Ga0180434_10007876_pt1 | contig 11913 bp, 10 predicted proteins | sample SS_ome_7_FD_132453 | JGI IMG/M metagenome (GOLD analysis project Ga0180434, IMG submission 132453) | Hypersaline lake sediment archaeal communities from the Salton Sea, California, USA - SS_1_D_2 metaG | ecosystem: Environmental > Aquatic > Non-marine Saline and Alkaline > Hypersaline >... | reverse complement strand
GGTCGTTTGAGCAGTATCGCGAGGAGTATGATGAACAGCATCGTGAGCGGTTTGAACACGTAGACGCGATATCGCGGACCGCGATATTCAGCGCGAATATGGACGATCGCGGAAAATAGTGCCAGGGCGGTCAGTGTTGCGATAAGCATGTGTGTCGGTTCGAGCATCGTCGGTTGTCCTTGTGTTCGATGGAGATGTCCCGCCGGGGCGTCTCTCCTGCTCCGGGAATGGTAGCAAACTGTTCCTGTTGGACGCAACAGTTGGTTGCCACAGCCAGTCTTCGACATGGGGGGCGCCTACGAGGACCGCCCCTGCGATTCTGTACAGAGTGCCGGTTGTATCGACGTAAGACCGATTTTCCGCTGATTCGAGGCTCGACGCTTGACTTTTGGCCGGGTGCGGGCGATAATCGTAGAGGTCTCAAAGGCGATAAGCTGCAAATCTGCTCGTCAATGACAACCTGTTGTTCTTGTGCCCGTAGCTCAACAGGATAGAGCATCGGCCTTCTAAGCCGAGGGCTGAGGGTTCGACTCCCTCCGGGCACGCCACCGGCGTCATCCGTCAGGATTTCCATTGAAGGGAGGTAGCGTGTATGGACGTTTTCGAAGCAATTGAGAAACGAGCAAGCGTCAGAGAGTTGGTACCGGTTGAGATCAGCGGCGATGACATCCGCAAGATCCTGGATGCGGGACGGCACGCCCCGTCCGGTATGAACGTGCAACCGCTCGAGTATATCGTCGTCAAAGACAAGGGCGCGATCGGGAAACTTGAGAAAGTGCAGCCGTTCATCGCGCAGGCGTCCGTCGTGATCGCTGTGACAGCGGACGGGAACGCGCGGTTCTGGCTGGAGGATGCGGCGGCAGCGGCGGAGAACATGCTGTTGGCGATCACGGCGCTCGGATACGCATCCTGTTGGGTGGAAGGGACGCTGGCCAAACAAGAGCAGTGGGCGAAAAAGCTCCTCGGGGTGCCGGATGACCGGCGACTGATCATCCTTTTGCCGATCGGCAAACCGATAGCTGCACCCGTCCAAAAAGAGAAGAAACCGCTCACAGATATCGCTTATTCGGAGCGGTACGGCAGCAGGCTCCAGATTTAGAGATCCTGCCTGCCGCCGGGACGCGCTTACAGCGTAGCTAGCCGGTCATTTCGGCGAGTGTCCGTTTGTACGTGTTGTAAGCGCGGTCGCCGAAACACACGAACACGACCTTTTCGATGGACGGTTCGGCTTCGAGGACGTCCATAACCTCCCTGATGGCGATCCGTGTTGCTCGCTCCAGCGGGAAACGGTACGCGCCGGTACTGATGGAGGGAAACGCAACGGTCTTTATACCGTGTTCGACCGCGAGCTTGAGCGAGTTTCTGTAACAGTTCGCGAGCAGTTCCTCCTCGTTCCTTTCTCCGCCGGACCAGACCGGCCCGACGGTGTGGATGACCCATTTTGCAGGGAGCTCGTACCCTTTGGTGATTTTCGCTTCGCCTGTGGGACATTCGCCGAGTGTGCGGCACTCCTCAAGAAGTTGCGGTCCTGCCGCACGGTGGATTGCGCCATCAACGCCGCCGCCACCGAGGAGCGAGGTGTTCGCTGCGTTGACTATCGCATCAACCTTCTGTTTCGTGATGTCGCCCTCAACGATTTCGATTCTGTTTTTCATAGTGACCTCCTGACTTTAAGAATAGCGGCCTGTGCGTTTTTCGCCGATCGCTCCTTGTCCTCTGCGCCGCACCGTTGAGCTTCGCGTGACTAAATGGAGACATTGCGACGCGTAGAGACCGTCGGCACGGCGACCTGCGCCCATGGCGGGCGAGACGCCCGCCCTACCTTTCTTTGGTGTTTCCTCGTTGAATGCGAAACTCAATGAGAATCCTGCGTGGTGTCGCTGATCGCGCTGATCACTTCATCCATCTGTTGCTCGGTCAGTTCGGGATACATCGGTATTGAGAGCACCTCACGTGATGCCTGCTCGGATTGTGGCACGTCTCCTTGCTTGTACCCGAGATAGTCGAGGGCTTTCTGCAGAGGCAGCGGAACGGGATAGTGTATCGCCCACGCGATACCGGCCTCGTCCAACGCTTGTGCAACTCTGTCACGTTCGCGGGTGCGGATAGTGTACACGTGGTGGACGCTGACATTTTCCGGCGCGACGTATGGTGTCCGGACGCCGTCCAGACCTGCCAGCTTCTCTTCATAATACGCGGCATTCCGTCGCCTTTTCTCGTTCCATTCGTCGAGATGCGGGAGCTTTGCCAACAAAATTGCCGCCTGTAGAGCGTCAAGTCTGCTGTTCGTGCCTATCCGGTCGTGGTAGTACCGCTTCCGCGAGCCGTGGACACGCAGCATGCGTACCGTCTCGGCGATCTGCGCATCGGACGTGACGACGATACCGCCGTCGCCGTAAGCACCGAGGTTTTTGGCCGGGAAAAAGCTGATACACCCGCAATCGCCAGTACTGCTCGCTTCTCGCTTCTTGTATGTTGCTCCAATCGCCTGAGCGGCATCCTCGATGACTCTGAGGTTGTGCTTCTTCGCTATCTCGAGGATCGGGTCCATGTCAGCGCACTGGCCAAAAAGATGAACCGGCACGATCGCTTTAGTCCGCTCGGTTATGACCGGCTCGATCAACGCCGGATCGAGATTGAACGTTCGCGGGTCGATATCCACGAAAACAGGTGTCGCACCCGCATTGACGATTGCGTCGGCTGTCGCAAAAAAGCTGAATGAGGTCGTAATCACCTCATCTCCGGGACCGACACCGAGCGCTTTCAACGACAGAAGGATGGCGTCCGTGCCGGAAGCGACGCCCACAGCATAGTTCGTCCCGACATAGCGCGCTATCTTCTCTTCCAGCTCTTCCACGTTGTTGCCGAGCACGAACTGCTGCTGTTCGATGACGTCGCGGATCGCGCTATCGATCTCGTTCCGAATCGAGGTGTACTGAGCTCTCAGATCGACCAAAGGTACGTTCATTGTTTCTCTCTGACCTGACCTCCCCTGCGCAGGTAGTCTCTCCGACAAGAGGTGCAGCGCGCTTCGTTCTGCTCGTTGAACGCGATTTTTCTTCCGCAGGCGCATACCCATCCGGAGACCCTCGCCGGTACCCCCATCATCAGCGCGTGGTCGGGAGCGTCTCTCGTAAGCACTGCTCCTGCGCCGATGAACGCATAGACACCGACAGTTGTCCCGCAGGCTATCGTCGCGTTGGCACCGATAGTGGCCCCGCGTTTCACGAGCGTCTTCTGGATATCCTGCGGCCGATTGCGCGGGAACGACGCCCGCGGTGTCAACACGTTCGTGAACACGGCTGACGTGCCGACGAACACGTCGTCCTCCAGTGTCACACCTTCGTATACCGACACGTTATTCTGTATCGTGACGTTGTCGCCGACGGTAACGTTCCGATCGATGAATATGTTCTGCCCGATGGTACAGTTGCGACCGATCCGCGCTTTGGACATGATGTGACAGAAATGGCCGACTTCTGTACCGATACCGATCGAGACGTCCCGTTCAATAGATGAAGACTGATGAACAAAGCACTTCTCTTTAGCCACGAGTGCCTCCGGTTGGGGCAGGGGCTGGTCCCCCAGACGCGGTTTGGACAAGATCACCCCCTTCCCCACCAGAATATAGCACTTTCAGGTCGTGCGCTTCAAGGAAGGCGGCCGGTTGGCGCATCCGTGGCCGTGCCGTCCCTGTGTTGTCAGCACGGGTCAGATTGACACTGACTGCTTTGGCCCATACCATGATAGAGGGTAGAACTGTTGGCAAGAGCGCAGCGAGGAGATCGACCATGAAGCTGTTCACGACAATTGACATGAGCGAATACTGCAACGCAGGTCTGGAAAACGTGCGCGAGGACGGCCGCTGGCTATGGAAGGGAGCGGCCCGGACCAACTTCGTAGGCGCGCCGGTGGGAAGGCAAGAGTTCTATGGCATTCCCTTCCAGATCGGTGGCGAGCAGACGAAACGCCGAAAACCGTTCGTGGTCATTGCGAAAAAGTCGAGCGCGCCCGATAGAGCAGGCGTGACGATCCCGATACAGAAGCGCGCGCAGCATGTGCTCATAGCGCATTTCTGCGACAAGTACAGCACGCGCCCGACGCCTGGCGAAGCGCCGCCCGATCCAGGCGAGCTTCTTGCAGAATACACGTTCACCTACACGGATGGCGGTTCGATCACGGAGGCCGTCCGACGACGTTTTGAGATACAGGAGTACGGGCCGATGTGGGGTCAGATGGCGTTCGCTGCATGGCCACATGTGGAGCCGATCCCCGTACCGCCCGAAACGCCTTGGGGGCACCGACAGACGGGGGTCGGTTATCGCTCGGTCAGCTCGCCCGTCACGTATTGGATTTACGTCTGGACCAATGCGCAACCGATGCGCTCGATACGGGAGATCCGGTTCGTAGCCAGAACCGCCAGCCCCGTGGCCATCGCCGCGATTACCCTGGCTCGATGCGAGGATCATCCGTTGAAGGCGTCGCCTCGCACCGCGCTCAAGGTTGACTTCGCTGGGGAGGGGAACACGAAGCCGTGGGATGTCACGGCCGAAATGGATCTCGGACAGGTCGTCACAGCGGCGCCGCTCACAGGGTCCCTCGCGACTTCCTGAGTTCGCCTCACAAGGGGTGGGGTGCTCGGCCGGTGACTGATCCGAAACGAAGTCCGGCATACATTGAGGCGTACGGCGCGCGTCCTGCCAATCTGAAGATAAAGACCGCGGACGGAGAAAGCGATGTCCCATGGGCGGACGTGCTCGATAAGGCTCGTGCCGTTTCCGAGGATGGTGACGTTCGAATCGAGGTGCTCCATCAGCAGAAGAGGTGGGTGCACGCGCGGATCATTGACTCGGCGACCGGCAAGCCGACACCCGCTCGCGTCCACTTCTCGGGCCATCACGGCGAATATCTCGCTCCTTACGGTCACCAGACCGATATTAATCCGAACTGGTTCGAGGACGTTGGTGGCGACCTCATTCTGGGCAGTATGAAGTACGCGTACGTTGATGGCAAGTTCCAGATAGAGCTGCCGGTCGGCGATGCCTACGTTGAGGTGGCGAAGGGGTTCGAGTACGAACCGGTCCGGAAGAAGCTCAGCATTCGACCGGGTCAGCGAGAACTGATGCTTACAATCAAGCCATGGGCGCAGATGAACCGCGACGGTTACTTCTCAGGCGATACACACGTTCATTTCATCTCCACGCAGACGGGTCGCCTTGAGGCGCAGGCGGAAGGAGTGAACGTGACGAACATTCTCGCCGCGCAGTGGGGCAAGCTGTTCACGAGCGTCGAGGAGTTCACCGGCGGTCCGAGTCCCGTTTCCACGGATGACACGATAATATACGTCAACAGCGAGAACCGGCACCACATGCTCGGGCATCTGATATTGCTTAACTTGAAACGTCCGGTGTATCCATTGAGCAGCGGCGGACCGGGTGAGGACCATCTCGGCGGCTCGGACGAGACGAGCCTCGCGGCGTGGTGCGACGACTGTCACGCGCAGGGAGGGTTCGTCATTGCGCCACATTTTCCCAACCCGAACTGCGAGCTGGCGGCCGATATCGCGCTCGGGAAGATCGACGCTCTCGAAATACGGCACTTCAACGCAGCGGCCGAAACGTACGCTCTCGTCGAGTGGTACCGCTACCTGAATTGCGGTTACCGGCTGCCCGCGGTTGGCGGCACCGACAAGATGGTGAACGATATGCCGGTAGGCGGAGTACGCACGTACGCTTATTTGGGCAAGAACATGCCGTTCACATATGAGAACTGGTGCGACGCTATTCGTCGCGGCCGCAGCTTCACATCGAGCGGACCGCTTATAGACATCAGGGTGGATGGACACCGGACCGGAGATACTATAAGGATGAACCGGTCGGGTGGAACGGTCGAGGTGTTCGCTACCGCTCAATGCGCTCAACCGTTCGACAGGATCGAGGTCGTCGTGAACGGACGAGTGGTCACGTCGGCTTCGACGGGGAAAAAGGGGAAAAAGGCGTCGGTGCGTCGCAAGCTGAAGATCGATCGGAGCTCGTGGATCGCGGCGCGCTGCTGGGGTAAGGGCGTAGTATGGCACGGCTGGCCGGTCACCCTGTACGCACACAGCTCGCCGGTGTATGTGTATCTTGGTAGGGACGAGATCTTTTCACCGACCGATGCGACATATCTGTTAACGCTGATTGAGGGTGGTATCGCGTGGACGGACCAACTTGCTGTATTCCGTAACGAGGCAAAGCGGCTCGACGTGCTCAGGGTGTTTCACGACGCACGGGACAGGATTCATGAGAGGCTTCACGGGCACGGCCACGGCCATCATCACGGATAGGGCCGTCCTGGTCCTGCAGAAGATTTTTTCTTGACATATCTGCGAAAACGGAGTAGACTGGTACTGGGAAGGATAGGCTGGCGTATCAGAGGGTTCGAGAAATGGCCAGCAAGATGTGTCCATTGCTTACCGTCAAGCAGAGCAATCCCATACTGTGCCGGCACGATTGCGCGTGGTACGTGTGTGTTCCTGCGGCATCCGAGTTTGACCAGCCTCACGAGGGCTGCGCCCTGAGCCTGCTGGCGCAGGAGCTGTATGTGAGCGGTGCCGCAGTTGCGGAGGGAATGCAGAAGCTCCAGCACGCCGCGCCTGCTCAAGCTTGACGTACGGCATTAGGTGTTACCACAGGGATTGTCAGCCGCGCACGCGAGCGCGTCTCGGGGAGGGAGACGGCTGCGATCGCGATTCGGCGTGCCGAGCGCCGGCATGTGGTTCTGAAGCGAGTTCCGAAACTCCTGCAAGCAACGTAATCCCGTCAACACCTGCCAGATCGTGTCGTCTCAACAGGCTTCAGGCATCCGGGGGCAGCTCGAGCACAACCGAATTTCTGAGCGTACCAATACCCTGTATTGCCACTTCCACGACATCGCCCGGCTTGAGGTACACGGGCGGTTCCCGCATGACACCTACTCCGGCAGGGGTGCCGGTCATGATGACCGTGCCGGGTCTGAGCGTCATGTTCCTCGAGATATAGCTCAGCAGCTCGTTCACGGGGAAAATCAGGTCGGACGTGTTGGAGCGCTGCAAGGTCTTGCCGTTCAGCGTAAGCGCGATGTCGAGGTTGGTAGGATCGACGTCGGTTGCTATGCACGGCCCGAGCGGACAAAACGTATCGAACGATTTTGCACGTGTCCACTGTCTGTCGAGCCGCATCTGGCAATCACGCGCGGTCACATCGTTCCCGCAAGTGTACCCCAGGATATAGTCTCTCGCGGAATCGGGCGGGACGTTCTTCGCCGTTTTGCCGATGATCACAGCAAGTTCCGCTTCGTAGTCCACCTCGTCCGGCGCCATGTGAGGGAGCACAATCTCGTCGTCCGGCCCGACCACCGACGTCGGCGCCTTCATGAAAAGAAGCGGCGCTTGAGGGTAAGCATGCCCGCCCTCGTCAGCGTGCGACTTGTAGTTCAGTCCCGCCGCCATCACGACCGGGGGGTCAACAGGCGGGAGGGTTCGCTCCATGTCGGTCGGGTCGAGCAGCTCATCCGTTACCGTAAACTCGCCGAAAATGCCGCCTTCAATAGTCTGAATCTGTCCCTGATCCGTCAGAGAACCGTAGCATTCTCTCTCCCGAGCATCCAGAAATCGGACAATCTTCACTGGTAACAACTCCTCATAGACTCTCTAGCTTCCGCTTAGCCTGGTTCGCGTCTCATCCTACCAGAAGCGTTCTGCTTGGTCAACTCCCATTGATGTAGAGCTCCAGTGTGTGGGTCATGAACGCTGGCGAGCCGAGTTCCTGATGCGTGCGTCGCTGCGCGAGACGCGATTGACAGAGGTTACACCGGTTGGTAGAATGCGTCGAACTCCGTGCGAGGCGATGCGGTTGCGATAACAGTAACCGACCATGATGCCGGGCCGGGGTGTTACGGTGTCTCGTCAAAGATGCCCCGCTCAGGTCTCGTGTTCGTTAAGGTTGTCGGGCCTCGCACTATTTCGGCGGCGTACCTGAACCCGGTTTGAGACACGAGCAAGGATACTGTACTGAACCTATGCCAAAGCTCTCAATAATTGTGCCGGTCTACAACGAACGAAACACTGTTGCTGAAGTTTTGAGACGCGCCCTATCGGTCGAGACCGACAAGGAGATCATCGTGGTGGACGACGGGTCGACTGACGGCACGCGTGAGTTTCTTCATGGATTCAACCATGAGTCTGTGACGGTAGTCATGCATCCTGAGAACCTCGGAAAAGGTGCGGCGGTACGTACCGGTTTAGAGCGAGCCGGCGGCGAGTACGTCGTCGTGCAAGATGCTGATCTGGAATACGACCCCAAGCAAATACCGCCGCTGATTGAGCCGCTCGAGCGCGGCGAGTGCGACGCAGTGTACGGCAATCGGTTTCCTTGGTTGGACAAACATGATCTTCGCGGTGTGCACATCCTCACCTTCATGGCGAATCAACTCTTGTCTTGGCTGGTGACGATCCTCTTCGTACAACGAATCCATGACGTGGAGACATGTCACAAGGTCATGAAGAGGGATACTGCACGATCCCTTGGATTACGGTCGAGCGGGTTCGACATAGAACCGGAAATCACCGCGAAACTGCTGAAGCGCGGCTATAGAATCAAGGAAGTTCCGATAGCATATAGGTACAGACGGTACAGTGAGGGCAAGAAGATAACGTGGCGCGATGGTATCGTCGCGTTCCTGACGGCGATAAAGTACAGATTTGTCGATTGACGGGCTGAGAGATGGCGACAAATGTGCGCGTGCTCGTTCTCGGTGCCGGACCTACCGGTATAGTCACCGCCTGGGGGTTGAAGGAAAACGGCGTCACCGATGTCTGCATTGTCGAGAAAGCTGACAGGCCCGGCGGGCTCGCGAGAAGCAGGCAGGTGGCCGGCCGGCGTGTGGATTTCGGTCCGCATGTCGTTCACACACGCGACGAACGCGGTCGCCGCGTCATCGAACACTTGTTGGGGTCAGAACTGCGCCCCATGAGGGACGAGCGTGTCGGGGTGTGGCTGCGTGGACGTCCGATAGATTACCCTCCCAGTCTCGGACAACTCAGTAGCGCCCTTGGGGCGCGTGAGACGGTACGGTGCGGTGCAAGCTTTCTCCGGTCGCACTTGTTTAGACGCAGAGGCGACGGTGCCCGAACGTGTGAAAGCCGGTTGATTGCGCGGTACGGCAGGCGTTTCTATCAGGTTGCGCTGGCGCCGATGGCCCGCAAAATGTGGGGTGTGGAACCGCCGGCTCTGTCTGAGGACCTGGACGACGAACGGGTCATGTGGAGCGGGCGCGGGTTTCGGCGAGTCCGGCAGACCTCGTACTACCCGCAGGGATGTTCCGGCGATATCTGGGATAACGGTGTCGCGCAACTGCGAGCGTCCGGTGTGAGTGTGATGGTGAATGCGAGACCGGTGTCGGTGCGTATTGAGGGGGATCGGATTGCATCGGTCACTGTCCGAACCGATGAGCGAGATCTGGAGTTGAGGCCCGAGTATGTAGTGTCAACCATTCCGTTGCATGATCTGCTCTCTGTGCTCGAACCGCGCGCGTCTGGAATGACGCGCCGTGCCCTCGAAAGAATTCTCTACCGGGCGCTCGTAATCGTCTATGTTGTGTTTCGGTCACCGAAGATGTCACCGTTCCACTACAGCTATTTTCCGGAACCGGATTATGCGTTCCACCGTCTGTTTGAGCAGAAGAATTTTACGGACCGCGCTGAGAACGGGGAGCATACCGTCATCGGGGCGGAACTCTCGTGTTTCACGGATGACGAGATATGGAACGCTCCCGATGAGGAGTTGCTCGAAAAGGTTGTGTCGGGCTTGGAGCGCGCGCAATTAGCCGCCGGGAACGATATCGCTGCAAGCACCACTGCGCGCGAATCGCACGCGTATCCGATGTACACATGGAATTACAGAGGTGCACTCGAGACGATCCTTGATGAACTCGGGCGAATTGAGAATCTGCTGCTGAACGGGCGACACGGCTTATTCAAGTTGAACAACGTCCACCATTGCGTCGAGATGGGACTGGCCGCCGCTGACCATATCGCGAGGGAGCGGCCGCGCGAGAGCTGGCAGGCGTCAATACGAGGGTTTAAGAGGTTTCGAGTGTCTGATTATTGATGCTCGGGGCCCGAATGAAGCGCGTTTGCATGTGGGACAGCCGTAGCGGCAAGGTCTGGTAGGTGAGTATGTGAGGGCTGGACGCCTTCAGGAACGCCTGCGAGGGCCGGACGGGATCAAAGGAAATGGTTCTCTCTTTCCTATAGGCGGGTCGATAGATGGCAAACTCACCTCTTGGAGACAAGGATCGGGATGAAAGTCTTATCCCGCCGCTCAAATTCGGCAAAAAGGTTCTGGAAGACTATGGCCATGAATTTCAAAACGCCCTCGTCGTCACAATGGATATGCCGTGGAGTGTTGCAAGACGGCGGCTTGGGATCCAGACAGCACGATCGTTGATGGTCGAGAGCATGGAACGCGAGACGGTCGAATCGGTCGAGCGCGGTCTGCCCGCGATCGATACCGTTGTAGGGTTGGGGGGTGGGACGGCACTCGACATGGCGAAGTACGTCGCGTGGAAACGGCGAGCACGGCTTATCCTAATTCCGTCGATAATGTCCGTGGACGCCTGCGTCACCCGGTCAATCGCGATTCGCGACGGCAGGCGCGTCCGCTACGTCGGCGATGTCAGACCCGAAGTGGTGGTTGTCGATTACGATCTTATACGCACCGCTCCAGCGCATCTGAATAGAGCGGGAGCAGGCGACATACTCTCCATACACACGGCGCTTTTCGATTGGGAGCTTGCTCGCTCGGAACAGGACGAGCGGTACGATCCGGCCATAGCCGACAGCGCGCGTCAGGCTCTCCAGAAGCTGCTGAATGGGTGGCGTGAGATACGGGACGTGTGGGACGATGGAATACGGCTGCTTGCGGAGCTGTTCGCAGACGTGAACGAGCTCTGTTTCCGGTTCGGTAACAGCCGGCCTGAGGAAGGGTCGGAACATTTCTGGGCGTACAATGTGGAGTACCTCACGGGCAGACAGTTCATCCACGGCGAGCTGGTAAGCCTCGCCGTTGTGCTCATGGCGGAGCTGCAGAACAACAGCCCGGATACCGTGCAGGAGTTTCTCGACAGAGCGGAAGTGCGGTACCGACCTAACGATCTCCATCTGTCGAAAGACGAGATCGCGCACAGCCTCCTCAATCTCAAAGACTATGTGCGCAACGAGCAGCACATGTTCAGCATCATAGACACCGCCACGATAGATTCCGAGTTCATAGAAAAGGTCCACCGTCGCCTCTTCGACTGATGTCGCGCCCGACAAGTTTTGCGTTGACTATTCGAGACAGCAGGGGTAGTATCTGATCTGTCGGGGTCAAGTACTGTTCTCTCTATTGGAACCTGTCGCGGGGACCTCGTGCTCGACGAGCGGGAGCCGGGGCGGCGAATGTGCTCGGGTACGCGTCTTCAGATATGTTGGGTTTGTGAGCGTCGGGATTGGACGTTACCAGCAGGTGACGGGATGGCGGACGAGCGCGTTGAAAGGGGACAGTTATGAAGCTCTTTCCGGTAAGCAACCACACCACAAGCCAGCGCCGCCGGCGGCGACTCGTACTCTTCTGTATAGCATGTTGTGCAGCGGCCGGTGTGTGTGCGCCCGGCGCGACCGCGCAGAACGAGTGCGAGCTGATCTGGTCAAGCTACGTCGGTGGTGGTGCGGTGGATTACGGCTCACGGGTGGCTGCGGACGCGTGGGGCAACGTGTACGTGACTGGTGCGACGGAGTCTAGCGACTTCCCGGTCGCGGCAGCTTATGACCAAGAGTATAATGACGGCATCAACGACGCCTACGTCATGAAGTTCTCCTACGACGGCTCGCTCGTGTGGTCCACCTACCTGGGC
>Ga0180434_10007872_pt1 | contig 11916 bp, 10 predicted proteins | sample SS_ome_7_FD_132453 | JGI IMG/M metagenome (GOLD analysis project Ga0180434, IMG submission 132453) | Hypersaline lake sediment archaeal communities from the Salton Sea, California, USA - SS_1_D_2 metaG | ecosystem: Environmental > Aquatic > Non-marine Saline and Alkaline > Hypersaline >... | reverse complement strand
GGGCTTCCTGCCCGACCTGCGCCGCATCCTCGCGGCGCTTCCTCGCGAGCGCCAGTCCATGTTGTTCTCCGCCACCATGCCGTTCGCCGTGCTGGAACTGGCGTACGAGGAGATTCTGCGCGATCCCGTCCTGGTGGAAGTGGGGTCTCAGTGCGCGCCGCCTGCGACCATAGCGCAGTCGGTCTACCTGGTGGCGTCCGACCGCAAGACCGATTTGCTGCTCGATCTGCTGCGGCGGGAGGCGATGCGCAGCGTGCTGGTCTTCGCCCGCACCCGGCGCCGTGCCGAGCGGCTGACCAGGCAGTTGCAGCGCAGCAACACGAACGCAAGTTGCATCCACGGAGATCGCAGCCAAAGCCAACGGGAGCGGGCGCTCGAACGCTTCCGGCGTCGCTCGCTGCGAGTCCTGGTGGCGACGGACATCGCCGCTCGCGGCCTCGATGTCGAGGGCGTGACGCACGTCGTCAACTACGATATGCCGGCGGTGCCGTTGGACTACATACACCGCATCGGTCGCACGGCTCGCGCCGGATCTGACGGCGAGGCCCTGAGTCTGGCGGCGCAGGAGGATGCCTCGGTGTTGGCCGACATCGAGCGCACTCTGGGCCGACAGATCCCTCGCGTAACCGTGGCCGGACTGACCGAGCCGGAGCTCGCCCGGAAGGCCCCTGCTCCAGCGCGGCCGTTCTCTCGCTTCAGTCGCATGCGTCGTCGGCCGGTTCGGAGTCGTCGCAGATAGCCGTTTGGTCGTGACAGGCGTCGCTTCCGTTGCACCGCGGCCTGGCCCGCGGCTGGGAAGCAGCGCTTCAGCAGTGAGGATCACGCCGTAACCGCGGAGCCAGGCCGCGAGACCAAGGAGGCCACCATGGCCAGTAAGAGTCTGTATGTTGGGAACCTGAGTTACTCCACTACTGAGACCGGGCTTCGCGAGCTGTTCGAGGAGTTCGGGCCGACGGAAGTCCGGCTGATCCCGGACAAGGGGTTCGGCTTCGTGGACATCCCTGAGGACAAGGCCGCTGATGCCATTGCCGCCCTCAACGGCCGCGAGGTTGACGGTCGCGCGCTGACGGTCAACGAGGCGCGTCCCCGCACCGAGCGCGGCGGCGGAGGCGGCGGCCGCTCCGGCGGCGGGCGCCGTTGGTAGGATGGCTGATCGAGAGCTCCAGTGCGCAGTGTGTGAGGAGCCCTTCATCTACGCGGAGGCGGAGTGGACCGAGGACGAGCGGCAGGGATTCTCGGCGCCCCGCCTGTGCTCAAGCTGCGACGCTGAGCGGCGGGCCGCCAAGGCCGCCGAACGGGCCGCCAAGCGGCCCCGCAGGAAGTACTTCCGGCGCTGAGGCGGGAGAGTCCGACCGGCTGCCGGCGGCTCGACCGCCTGCCGCTGGAGCACGATTGGGAGCGCTGAATGTGAACCGATCGGTGACGAAGAACAGGCCCAGGCTGCTCATCATCGCGCCCGCGTGGTCGCAGGGCTGGTGGGGGGGAGGCAAGGTGCTGGCGCCTCCACTGGCGCTGCCGCTGCTGGCGGCGCTGACCCCGCCGGAGGTGGAGGTGCGGCTGCTCGACGAGAACGTCGAGGCCGTCGACACGACCGCCGATGTGGATTGGGTGGCGATCACCTGCATGACCGCCTCCGCGCCCCGCGCCTACGCGCTGAGCGACGCCTTTCGGAGACGAGGAATACCGGTCGTCATGGGTGGCATCCATCCGACGGTGCTGCCCGATGAGGCCGCCGCTCACGCCGACGCCGTTGTCATCGGCGAGGCCGAACCCCTTTGGCGGGAGGTCGTGGCCGACCTGGCCGCGGGTCGTCTCAGGCCTCGCTACCAGCGCGATGGCTACTCCGATCTGGTGGGGCTCCCTCGCCCTCGCCGCGAGTTGCTGCAGGTTGATCGCTACCTCACCACCAATGTCGTCCAGACCGGGCGCGGGTGCCCGAATGGATGCTCGTTTTGCACGGTGAGCACGATCTCGGGAAGGCGTTACCGCTTCCGACCCGTTGGCGAAGTGGTGGAGGAGGTCCGCTCGCTCGGGGGATGGGTGGGGTTCGTAGATGACAACATCGCGGGCCACGCACGCCGGGCGAAGGAGCTGTTCGAGGCCCTGATCCCGCTTCGCACACGCTGGATCGGCCAGGCCGATCTGACCATGGCGAAAGACCCGGAACTCCTCTCGCTCGCCGCTCGCAGTGGTTGCCAGGCAATGTTCATAGGCCTCGAATCCCTTTCGCGCGAGAACCTGCAAGACACCGGCAAGACACCGAACCTGGGGGTGGACATGGGCGCGGCCATTCGGTCGATCCATCGGGCGGGCATTGAGATCATCGGCTCGTTCGTTCTGGGGTTGGACGGAGACGACCGCGGCGTCTTCGCGCGGACGGTGGCGTTCGCGGAGCGGCACAAGTTGGTGGCCGCCCAGTTCGCGGTGCTCACTCCCTTCCCGGGCACGGCGATGCGTCAGCAGCTCGAGCGCGAGGGGCGGATCGCGGATCACGACTGGTCCCGCTACACCATGAGCAACGTGGTGTTCCGTCCACGGCACATGACGGAGCTCGAGCTGCGGCAGGGACAGCGCTACGCCTACGGGCGGTTCTACTCGATCCCGTCCATCCTGAAGCGCAGTTTCACCACCCGCAGGAAGTTCCTCGGCCGTCTCCTGGTGAACCTCAGTTACCGCGGCATTCACCGCGGCAAGGGTATGCACGCCCGCTTGCCGGCGCAGCACCGCATCCAGCCGTCACGGGAAAGGGCTATCCCCCACGCCCAGCAAGCGAGACGCTCTCCCACAGGATGAGGGGGCCGGGTTCCTCGCCGGCTGTGTCTCCTGACCAGGATGCTTTGGCGCCGGAATCGGCGTCCTCGTCCACATCTCTGCAATCCCGACAGCGGGGCATCCCCCCCCCCAGCAGCATGGCTCCGCCCGGCGTGCCGCGCGGCGTGAGCCGGCGCCCGGGGCAGGTGTCGCGGCTCCGCGAATCGAACTCCCCGGTCGGGCGGCGCGTGCTCTTCCGCGCGCCGCTCCAACGCCGGGGCGATGCGCCCCAAGCCAGCCCCGGTCCGTCAGGCGGCACATGCTGTGAGGACTCTCTGCCAACTCCTGAGTCTCATCGTGCTGCTGCAGATCGCTGATTCCGGCAAGGCCGGGCCCGCGGAGGCCACCGGCCGGGAGTCCGGGGATACGGTCATGGGTGAGATGATGTGGCGGCCGGAATGGCTCGCCGAAGGTGTCCGCCTGCTCCAGGTGACGAGCCGGCCGGGCATCCACATGAACCTCTACTGCGAAGTGCCCTACATGGACCCCGCCGGCAGGCGCCTCATCTACACCCGCCAGGAGCAGGGCGGCGCCCCCACCGAAATCTGGTGCGCCGATCTCGAAGACCTCAGCGCCACGCGCATCTGCTCCGATTCCAGCGTCACCGGGGCCGCCGTCTCGCCCGACCAGCGGCACTTCTACTTCCTCTCGGGTCCGGGCGGCGACGCCCTGCGGCTGGTGCGGCTCGATCTCGAAACCCTGGAGCAGAAGACCTACGAATTCCGCGGCGCGCCGATGCCGCAGACCCTGGGCTCCGTGACGCCGGACGGCAGGTACTACGTCTACGGCATGCACCTTCCCACCGACGCCGGGCGCTTCGGCATCCAGCGCCTCGACCTGACCACAGGCGCCGCCGAGATGATCCACCGGGGGACCGAGATCTGCAACTCCCACCCCCAGATCGAGCCCCGGCACGGCCGGGACTGCCTCATCCAGCACAACCGGGGCTGCGAGTTCGACGAACGCGGGCGCATCACGCGGCTGGTCGGCGAGGAAGGGGCAACTATCTACCTCATCAACCTGGAGGGCGGAGACGTCAGGCCGCTGCCCGTGGGCAAGCCCTTCACCAAGCCGCTGCAGGGGCACCAGTGCTGGCTGGGGAGAACCGGCGAGGTGCTGCTGACCGTCGGCGGCGGGCCGCGGGAGGAATCGGCGAAGGCCGGCAATCTCCTCCGCGTGCGCCCCGGCGCGGAGCGCGCCGAGGTCGTCGCCTCAGGCCACTACTTCTGCCACGTCAACGCGTCCCGCTGCGGCCGGCACTTCGTCTGCGACACCTATCCCGACGCCAAGATCCTGATTGGCTCCATCCGCACCGGCAGGACGCGGCTCCTGTGCGAGAGCGGCGCCTCGTTCGGCTCCAAGGGATACACCCACCCCCACCCCTACCTCAGCCCCGACTGCAAGTGGGTGATCTTCAACTCGGATCGCACGGGCACGCCCCACGTCTTCGCGGCCCGGGTGCCCGACGGCTGGCTCGACGAACTCGCCCGCGAGTAAGCCCCGCGCTCAGTCCCGCAGCGCGCGCAGGACCTCCTTCGCGATGACCAGATGCCCGGTCCGGTTCGGATGCACCGGCTCCGGACAGAAGGTGTCCGGCGGGCGGTGGACCAGTTGCGTCTCGAACATCGGCTGCAGCCGCACCAGCCGCGCCTCGAACTTCGACGCCATCACCTCGACCGTCGCGATATACTCCGGCAGGATCGCCAGCACCTTCGACCGGAACGACTGCCCCGAGGTGTCGGTGCTGATGTAGAACGGCGTGATCAGGATCAGGCGCGCCTTCGTCTTCGCCGCGGCGCGCGACAGAATCTCCTCGTACACCTCGCGGAACTGCGCCGGCGACACCCCGCCCTCCATGTTGAACAGATGCGTGTGCAGGTCGTTGATTCCGATCTTCACGCTCAACCAGTCCGGCGCCTCGCGGATGACGTCGTCCTCCCAGCGCAACTGGAGATCGGTCACGCGGTTGCCGCCGATCCCCTTGTTGATCCACCGGATGTTGCGCTCGGGCCAGCGCGAGATGACGAGGTCGCGCAGGAGGCTGACGTAGCCGTCGCCGAGCGGCGCCGAAGCGGCGCGCCGCCCGCAGTCGGTTATGCTGTCGCCGATGAAGAGCACCTTCTCGCCGTGTTGAAAACACAAGTCGCCCATCTGCTGTTGATCCTCCCGGAGGAATGGATGCGCCACGCAGCTATGACTCTTCGGCGGAGCGTCGCACTTCTCCTTGGGGCGGGCCGCGCCGGGCAGGGCAGGACGCGGCCCGCCCCGCGGCGAACCGCCTCCCGTTCGCCGGTCACGGCCTTCCCGGAGGTGGCAAGCCGATGTTGCTGACGCGCGACGGAGAGCCCCACGCCGTCATCCTGGTCGGAGACGGGGCCCCGTGGCTGGAGCGCCACGCGGCCGAGGAACTGCAGGGCTACCTGCGGTCCATCTCGGGCGCCGAACTGCCGATCGCCATGCGCCTCGAGGGGGCGCGGGCCGCCGTCGCCATCGGGCGCCCCGAGACCAACCCCCTGACGGCCGAAGCCTGCCGCCGCCTCGACATCGCCCTCTCCGAGGACGCGCCCGGCGGCGACGGCTTCCTGATCCAGACGGCCGCCCTGCCCAGGTGCGATGCGCTGCTGCTGGGCGGCAGCCGGGACCGCAGCGCCCTCTACGCCGTGTACGCGCTGCTGGAGGATGTCCTGGGCGTCGGCTTCTTCCGCGACGGCGAGCGCATCCCCCGCCAACCCACCATCGAACTCGCCGACCTCCACATCGCCCAGCGGCCGCGCTTCGCCGGGCGGGCGGACGGCAATGGCTGCATGTTCCTCTACTCGGCGCTCCCCTGGACCTGGGACGACTGGAAGCGCGAACTGGACTGGAAGGCCAAGCGCCGCGCCAACGCGACCTATCCTTTCTTCACGCTGGACTCGGGCATCGTGGCCGAGGTGCTGGCCGGCTGGGGCGTTTCGCGCGAGCGGCCCGCCCTGGCGCCCCACTACCGCTTCCACGAGCAGGCGCTGGGCTACGCGCGCCAACTGGGCATCCGCGTGCCGTGTCACATCCCCCAACTGCAGGCGTCGCCGGCCCTGCTGGAGCGCTTCCCGGAGGCCCGCACGCTGTCCAGCGACTGGGGCGGATTCGCCGCCACCCGGTCGGTGGATCCCGGCGATCCCCTCTTCCGCCGGTTCGTCGTGGACTACGTGACGCTCCACGCCGAGCGCTACGGCAACGACCACCTCTACTACGCCGACTTCCTCTCCGAGGGCCGGCTGCAAGACGGCCCCCAGGGCCGCCACGCGGCCTGGCTCACCTACGCGCGGGCCATGTCCGACGCGCTCCGCGAGGCCGACCCCCAGGGCGTCTGGCTGGTCAGCACGTGGCCCATGGACCTCGACGCCTCCGACCCGGAGCAGGGCTGGACGGTAGAGCAGATCCACGAGTACCTGGATGCTATCGGCGTGCCGATGATCGTGGACGACCTCTGGGCCGAGGAGGCCGAGAAGTACAAGCGCACCGGCTACTTCAACGGCAAGCCCTGGGGCTTCGGGGTGCTGCACTCGTTCGGCGGGCACACCTACCTGCACGGGGACGTGCGCGACCTGATCGCGCGCGCCCACGCGATCGAGGCGGCGCCCCATCCCGAGCAGTGCGTCTGGTTCTCCTCGATGCCCGAGATCGTTGACTACAACTCGTTCTACCTGGAACTCGCCGCCCTTTTCTCGTGGGACCCGGCCCGCGTCACCCTCGACGGCTACCTCGAACGCTACTGCCGCCTGCGCTACGGCGAGGAGGGCGGCCGGGTCTTCCTGGAGGCGTTTCCGCACCTGCTGGCGACCGTCTACGGCCCCCGCAGCGGCTCGGTCAAGTTCCTGCTCGATCCCCTCTACTGGTTCCGCCTCACGCCCGACCTCTACATCGGCAGCCCCCAGTACCGCGACGAGACGCTGGCCTTGCGCAGGGAGCGCGTCGCCTACATCCCCAGGCTCCGCGAGGCCCTGGAAACGCTCTGCAACGCCTGGCTCGCGCTCGAAGGCAACGACCTGGCCTGCCGCGACCTCGTGGACATCGCGCGGCAGTGGATCGCGGAACGGTTCGGCGCCGAGATCGCGCGGGCGCGCGAGGCATTCGTCTCGGGCGAGGGCGAGGCGTTCGAGCCGCCGGCGGCCGCCTGCCTCGACCTGCTCGACCAGCAGGCCAGGCTGCTCGCGGCGTGGCCGGCCTACCGGCTCGACGCGAAGGTGGAGCGCTGCCGCGAGGCCTACGGCGACGACGCCTGTCGCGTCGTCAAGCACGCCCACCTCTAGGTCTACACCGAGGCCGACCGCGAGTCGCCCGACCTGCGCGACTACTACCGGATGGATCTTGACGTGCTGGTGCGCGACTACTACCGGCCGCGCGTGGCCGCATACCTGGACCTGCTCAGAGGCAAGATCGCCTCCGGCTCCAGCGCGCTCACCGATGCGGAGCTCGACGGGGCCTACGCGCCCATCGAGCGGGCGTTCATGGAGGCGCCCCTGCCCCCGCAGCCGCCGGCGGAGCAGGCCCTCGACGTGGTGCGCGATCTGCTGGCCGCCGACTGAGCGCGGCCCCCGGAAAGGAGCGAAGCCATGCCCGACGGCCCGCCGTTTCAGATCAGCGGCGTCGTGCCCCACCTCGCCCTCAAGGCCGGCCTCGGCCCGCCGCGCTCCGAGTGCGGCGTGGGCGCGCTCATGGCGTGGGCCGACCGCCTGTGGGCCATCTCCTACGTCTCTCACAAGGCGCGCACCGGCGTGGGCACCGGCCTCTACGAGGTTGACGACGCCTTCCGCATCGTCAAACGCCCCGAGAGCCGCGTCGGCACCTACGCCAACCGCTTCGTGCACTGGGGCTCGAACCAACTCATCATCGGCCCCCACCTGATTGACACCGAGCGCAACGTCCGCACCGTGGACGCCCTGGCGGAGGTCCGCCTCTGCGCCTCAATGGCCCACCTCGAAGACCCCGAACGCAAGGTCTACATGCTCGGCATGGAGGGCGAGTTCTTCGAGATGGACGTCCACACGCTCGAGGTGGAGCCGCTCTTCGATCTGGCCAAGGAACTCGACCTGCCGAGCGGCCGGTACGGCGAGGGCCGGCCGGTCGCCCACTTCAAGGCCGGCTACACGGGCTTCGGCCGCGTCGTCGTCGCCGGCAACAGTTACGACGAGCCCGACTTCCTCGAGCCGCAGGGAGCCGGCCGGCTCGCCGAGTGGGACGGCGCGCGCTGGCGCATCGTCGAGCGCGCCGCCTTCGTCGAGGTGACCGGCCGCGGCGTCTCCAGCAGGGCCATGCTCGCCACCGGCTGGGATCGCGCCTCCGCCATCCTGGCGGTCTACACCCAGCCCGACGGCCGCTGGACCCGCTATCGCCTCCCCAAGGGCGGCAGCACCTACGATCACGCCTGGTCCACCGAGTGGCCGCGCATCCGCGAAACCGAGCACGAACGCTACCTCATGGACTGCCACGGCATCTTCTACGAGGTCTCCCCCCACCTCTACGCCGGGCGCCTCTGGGGCGTCCAGCCCATCGCCAGGCATCTCTGGGTGCTGGGTGACTTCTGCACCTGGCGAGGCATGCTCGTCCTCGGCGCCGACAACGCCAGCCCCTCGTCCGGCAAGAACGCGCTCGCCGGCGAGCCGCAGTCCGGCCTCTGGTTCGGCAAGACCGATGATCTCTGGCAGTTTGGCAAGCCCACCGGCTGGGGCGGCGTCTGGTGGGAGACGCCCGTCGCGGCGGGCGAGCCCTCCGATCCCTACCTCATGACCGGCTTCGACAAGAAGGTCCTGCACCTCGCGCACGACTCGGCGCAGCCCGTGACCTTCACGGTCGAAGTGGACTTCCTCGGCGCCGCGTGCTGGAAACCGTACCAGGCCTTCGAGGTCGGGCCCGAGGGCTACGTCCATCACGAGTTCCCCAGCGGCTTCAGCGCCCACTGGCTGCGCGTCACCGCCGACCGCGACTGCACGGCCACCGCCTACCTCATGTACACGTGACGGGCCGCTCCGGCTCGCGTTGCCCCGCCCTCACTCCAAGTCGCGGCCGAACTCGTGCGTCCAGTCCACCATCCGGTAGCCGCAGTTGGCGTAGAACAGAAAGGCCCGTCCGTTCCCGCCATCCGTGCTGATGGCCGCGTGCCGGTACCCGACGCCGTGCATCTCGACCAGCGCGCGCTGCAGCAGGTGGCGCCCCAGGCCCCTGCCCTGGACCTCCTCCTCCACCCCCAGCCACTGCGTGAACATCCAGTCCTGCGCCTCCGCGGCCTCCGCGTACTCGCCGCAGGACACGCACTTGCAGATGCCGACCTCTTTCCCCTCCCGGTGTGCCCGCACCACCAGGCCGGGCCGCGTTCCCCTCCCCTCGCGCCATTCGAGCGAGACCTCCACACCCGCCTCCGCCGGCGCGGGCGTCACCGGCTCGTAGTCCGGCAGGTCCAGGAACACCTCGCTCCTGCTGCGCCGGTAGCCGTGGAAAGTCAGCAGCGCCTGCACCGGGTCCATGTGATCGGACAGATAGGCGTGCTCCAGGTGGTACAGCCGGTCGTACCGGTACTCCTGCGGAAACGCCGTCACCCGCGTCACGCCCCGGTCCCGCAGGTGCGCCTCCGCCGCCTGCAGCAGCGACTGCCCCGCGCGCCGCTCGCCCCGCGCGTAGCACGCGAACCGGATGACGCCCCGCTCTCGCGCGCCGGGCTCCTGCGCCCTTTCGATAGCGACGTGGATGAAGCCCGCCATCCAGCCCCCTTCGCTCGCGGCGAAGGCCGCCTCGGAGTGCAGGCGCGGGTGGCCCGCCGGCGGCAGGGCGCGCGCCAACTCCTCTGCGGCGGCCGGGTAGCAGTGCGGCACCGGGCGCAGCGTCTGGTTGAACACCGCCGCCAGCCCCTCGCACTGGGCGGGGTCGTAGCGCACGACCTCCATCGGCCGATTCCCTCCGGGCGCACGTCTCGGGGTTCTGCGGCGCCTCCGCGCACCGCAGGATACCACGGCTCCCGGGCGGAAGCAAAGCCCGGCGGAGGGCGGCCACATCCCGCCGGGGCACAGCCGCGCGAGGGCTGCGTCGGGTCGCCGCCCGTTGAACCGCCGGAGGAGGACGTAACATGCACCAGCGCGCAGCGCCGCGAAGGCGAGTTGTCTTGGGGCTCCTCTGCTGCATCGCCATCGGAACCGTCTCGGCCGCCGCCGGCCGGGCCGAGGCGCTGGACGACGCATTCAAGGAGCGCGTCACCGCCGCCATTGACACGGCCATCCAGGCCTTCAGCCGCCTGGGCCGCGACGGCGCCTACCTGAGCGAGTATGCGGCGGACGAAGCGCCCCAGCCGGACCACGCGCAGGTGCACCCCAACGCCACGCCTCAGGTCGGGCACGCCTATCTCCTCGCCCACTGCCTCACCGGCAACCCCTCCTACCTCGCCCTCGCCCGCCGCAGCGCCGACCTCCTCGTCGAAGGCCAACTCGACAACGGCGGCTGGAGCGGCGACATCCCGCTCGACCCCGACCGCCGCGCCCGCATCGCCACCCGCCTCCGCCCCGCCACCGCCGACCGCCCCTGCCTGCCTGTCCCCGGCAACATGGACGACGGCATCTCCCACGGGCCCATAGACTTCCTCTTCGCCCTGGCCGACGCCACCGGCGAGCCCCGCTACCGCGACGCCGCCCGCGCCGGCCTCCAGTTCCTGGTCAACGCCCAGTACCCCATCGGCGCCTGGCCCCAGCGCTGGCCCATCGAGGCCGCCATGACGGCCGCCCTCGGCGGCTACCCGCGCTGGTACACGATCAACGACAGCCTGGTGGGCTGGAATCTCTCGACCCTGCTCGCCCATCGCGACGAACTGCCCGAGGGCGTCGCCGACGCCGTCGTCGAGAATGCCCTGAAGTGGCTGCTCTTCGCCCAACTCCCCGAGCCGCAGCCCGGGTGGGCCCAGCAGTACGACTACGACATGCAGCCCGTCGCCGCCCGCTGGCACGAGCCCGCGGCGGTCAGCCCTGACGCCACCGCCGATGCGCTCGATGTCCTCTTCCAGGCCTACCTGCGCACCGGCGATCCCACCTACCTCCAGCCCTTCCCCAGCGCCCTGCGCTGGCTGCGCTCCGTCGAGGGCCCGACCGGCCTCTGGTTCCGCTACTTCGAACTCGGCGCCGGCCGGCGCATCTACGTGGACGAGCACGACCAGCGCACCATCCGCTACTTCGTCCTCGACAGCAGCCTGCCCCCGGGCTACCCCGACCGCGGGCTCTACACCGACGGCAAACTCAAGGAGTTCGGCTGCGCGGAACGCATGCGCGACTACGCGCGCCTCCAGCAACTCGGCCGCGACAAGTACCTCGCCGCGCTCCAGACGCCGCCCGGCGCCGAGAGCCTGCGCGGCGCCGCCGAGGAGGCGATGGCCGCGCTCGACGAAGACGGCTGCTGGGTGGACGACGAGGGGCGCATCCCCACCACCGACTTCTGCCGCAACCTTCGCCGCCTCTGCGCCGCCCTCGCCCACCCGCAGGGCATCGGCCGCGACTTCACCCGGCTGGACTGGCCGCGCTGAGCCCTCGCAGGAGAACCCCGGGCCCCCGCCGAATCCAACTCCGCAGCGCGCAGCCTCCGGCCGGCGCGTGTCGCCCGGCCCCAGGACTGCGCAGTCGCATTCAAGGAGACACCGTGATGATCAACAAGCCCGACAACGCCGTGACCCTCTTCGACGGCGGCCCCCTGACCAACTGGCACCAGCGCGACGGCCAGCCCGCCACCTGGAAGGTCAGCGACGGCGCCATGACCGTCGTCAAGGGCAATGTGCTCAGCGACGAGACCTTCGCCGACGCCTTCCTCCATCTCGAGTTCCGATGCCCCGACATGCCCGACGCCACCGGCCAGGCCAAGGGCAACAGCGGCGTCTATCTCCAGGCGCGCTACGAGATCCAGGTCCTGGACTCCTACGGCGTCGGCATCCCCGGCAAGGGCGACTGCGGCGCCGTCTACGACCAGTACGCCCCCCTCGCCAACGCTTGCAGGCCGCCCCTCGAATGGCAGACCTATGACGTCATCTTCCGCGCCGCGCGCGTGGACGCCTCGGGCGCCGTCACCGAACCTGCCCGCGTCACCGTCTTTCACAACGGCGTC
>Ga0180434_10007871_pt1 | contig 11916 bp, 7 predicted proteins | sample SS_ome_7_FD_132453 | JGI IMG/M metagenome (GOLD analysis project Ga0180434, IMG submission 132453) | Hypersaline lake sediment archaeal communities from the Salton Sea, California, USA - SS_1_D_2 metaG | ecosystem: Environmental > Aquatic > Non-marine Saline and Alkaline > Hypersaline > Sediment... | reverse complement strand
GCCCGTAAGTATTTTCGTATGTTTCGCTCGATCTTACTCTAAAGCTTGTCCTATTATCGCTCCTAGTATGATAAGTAAGCGTTCAACACCTGGAATTACCCACACCCATAGTGTTCATTGACAGCTACATACAAATGAGGCAGAATTTTCCTTTGGGCAAGTAGTTGGTGTTGTGAAAGACATTTCCAACTATGAAAGAAAGACTACCGGATTATGGAAGAAGTGACAGGTCAAACACGGGTGATCATTGAAGGGTTAAAGCCCGAAATCGATGGCGGCCGCTTCCCCGTAAAGCGGGTTATCGGCGAGAAGGTAGCCGTGGAAGCCGACATCTTTGTCGATGGCTATGACGCCATATCGGCTTTACTCCTCTATCGCAAGGAAAATGACCCTGAATGGGCTGAAACTCCTATGGAGCCTCTGGTCAATGACCGCTGGCTAGGCTCGTTTGAAGTAACCGAACTCGGCCGTTATCGGTATACTGTTCTGGCCTGGGTCGACCAGTTTAAGTCATGGCAGCAGGATCTGGCAAAGAAGTCCCAGGTAGGCCAAGAAGTTTCAGTCGAGCTTTTGGTGGGAGCTGAGTTAATTACAGAAGCAAGCCACCGTGCTCCCAAAAGTGCGAGACCAAAGATGGGAGAATGGGCAAGCACCCTGCAATCTAAACAGATAGCAAAGAAGGCAAAGATCCAGCTAGCTCTAGGCGAGGAGCTATCGGAGTTCATGGGTAAGTACGCTGACAGGCGATTTGCTACCATCTATCCCAAGGAGCTTGTAGTGATGGTTGGCAGGGAAAAAATTCGCTTTAGCACCTGGTACGAGATGTTCCCTCGTTCTTGCACTCCTGAGCCTGGACACCACGGGACTTTCAAGGACTGCGAGGCTCATCTTCCTTATATAGCAGCCATGGGCTTCGATGTGCTCTATTTACCTCCCATCCACCCTATCGGCCACACACACCGTAAAGGAAGAAATAATAGTCCCGTAGCCAACCGGGATGACCCCGGGACCCCTTGGGCCATCGGTTCGAAAGAAGGGGGACACAAGTCGATTCATCCCCAACTTGGCACCCTGGGGGATTTCCAGAGCTTGGTAGCCAAAGCTCGTGAATATGATATTGAAATCGCCTTGGATATAGCCTTCCAGTGCTCTCCCGATCACCCCTATGTAAAGGAACATCCAGCATGGTTCCGCTGGCGTCCTGATAACACTGTGCAGTATGCGGAAAACCCACCCAAAAAATATGAGGACATTTACCCCTTCGATTTTCAGACTGAGAATTGGCAAGAGCTATGGAGGGAACTCAAGAACATCGTGCTCTTCTGGATCCAGCAGGGCATCCGCATTTTCCGCGTGGATAATCCTCATACCAAACCCTTCAGTTTCTGGGAGTGGTTGATTACCGATATCAAAATGGCATACCCTGATGTCATTCTGCTTTCCGAGGCATTCACCCGTCCCAAGTTGATGTACCGATTGGCCAAGCTGGGTTTTACTCAGTCCTATACCTATTTTGCCTGGCGTAACACCAAATGGGAATTGACTCAATACTTCACCGAACTGACCCAAACAGAAGTACGGGAGTATTTCCAGCCCAATCTCTGGCCAAACACGCCGGACATCTTGACTGAGTATCTTCAATCTGGCGGACGATCGGCGTTTATGACCCGATTAGTCCTGGCAGCTACCTTAGGAGCTAGTTATGGCATCTACAGCCCGGCCTTTGAGCTCTGTGAAAATTATCCCAAGGAACCGGGGAGCGAAGAATATCTCAACTCAGAAAAATACGAGATCAAAATCTGGGATGTTACTAGGCCTGACAGTCTGAAAGACTTCATCGCCCGAGTCAATCGAATTCGACGGGAGAACCCTGCCCTCCACGGAGACTGGAGCCTTCGTTTCCACGAGGTAGACAACGAGCAGCTAATTTGCTACAGCAAGCGCACCGATGACCTCTCCAATGTTATGCTGGTGGTAGTAAACCTGGATCCGCACTCTACTCAGTCTGGCTGGGTAGAATTACCTCTGGAGGAATTGGGAATCGACCCACGAAAGCCTTATCAGATGCACGACGTCTTGAGCGATGCCTGCTACCTCTGGCAGGGGTCTCGTAACTATGTTGAACTTAACCCGCAAATTGTCCCCGCTCACATCTTACTTATACCTCGGCAGGTGCGCAAGCGGTGATACTATGGTTACTATATTTAGAGGGGAAAATTACATTTGACTGTTGTATCATTAGCGGGAAACAATATGGTGCATGGTGATTAGTATATGAAGAAACGAAGTCTTGTAGAACCATGGTCATTCGGTGATGATCCTCTTTGGTATAAGGACGCTATAATCTATGAGCTTCACATTCGTGCCTTCTCAGACAGCCAGGGGGATGGTGTAGGCGACTTCTCAGGCCTTACAGAGAAGCTCGATTATATTGAAGATCTAGGGGTTACAGCCCTCTGGTTGCTCCCGTTTTATCCCTCGCCTCTGAAGGATGATGGTTATGACATCTCCGACTATACCAGCATCCTACCCGTCTATGGCAACATGCGCAATTTCAAGAATTTTATAGATGAAGCACACGAGCGCGGTCTGCGCGTGATCACAGAGCTGGTCCTTAACCACACTTCTGACCAGCACGCCTGGTTCCAGCAAGCGCGGCGGGCGGCAGCAGGAAGTCGGTGGCGAGACTTTTACGTTTGGAGCAACACTGCAGAGAAGTACCGGGACGCTCGTATCATCTTCAAGGATTCCGAATATTCTAACTGGTCGTGGGATCATGTAGCCAAGGCATATTACTGGCATCGATTTTATGCACATCAACCTGACCTGAACTATGACAACCCTGCCGTCAAGCGGGCTATCTTGAGAGTTATAGATTTCTGGCTGAGGTTAGGAGTCGATGGGCTCCGGGCTGATGCAGTGCCCTACCTTTATGAGCGAGACGGTACTAATTGTGAGAATTTACCCGAAACACACGTTTTCTTGAAGGAGCTGCGAAAACACGTCGATGGGAAATTCAAGAATCGTATGCTCCTAGCAGAAGCCAACCAGTGGCCAGAAGATGCAGTAGCATATCTGAGCGATGGGAATGAGTTCAATATGGCTTTTCATTTTCCCCTCATGCCCCGCATGTTTATGGCCATTCGCATGGAAGACCGATTCCCCCTTATTGACATCCTCCAGGAAACACCGGCAATTCCGGAGACCTGTCAGTGGGCTATTTTTCTCCGCAACCACGATGAACTTACCCTTGAGATGGTCACTGATGAAGAGCGGGATTACATGTACCGAACGTATGCCAGCGACCCTGCTGCCCGTCTCAACCTCGGCATCCGCCGGCGACTGGCGCCACTCTTGAACAATAATCGTAAAAAGATTGAATTGATGAACGGCTTGCTCTTTTCGTTGCCGGGGACGCCAGTGATTTACTACGGTGACGAAATCGGCATGGGGGACAACTTCTATCTCGGCGACCGCAATGGGGTGCGTACTCCAATGCAGTGGAGCCCTGACCGAAACGCAGGATTCTCCCAAGCCAATCCCCAGAAGCTTTACCTCCCCCCCATTATCGATCCCGAATATCACTATGAGTCCATTAATGTAGAAAATCAGCAAAATAATCCCGACTCTCTTCTTTGGTGGATGAAGCGCACCATTGCTCTCAGGAAGCGGTTTAAGGCTTTTGGACGAGGGAGTCTTGAATTCCTTCAACCAAAAAATCGTAAGATCCTGACTTTCCTTCGCCGCTACAAAGACGAGAACATTCTAGTTGTGGCGAACCTTTCACATGCCGCCCAGCAAACTGAACTTGACCTTGCCGAATTTCAGGGAAGGGTGCCAGTTGAGCTCTTCGGACGAACGGAGTTTGCTCCCATTAGCGGTGGCCAATACTGCTTTACCCTTGGTCCATATGTTTTTTACTGGCTTTCCCTCGAATCAGAACGTGCTGAGCCGCTTCGCCTTCGTGCTTTGCCTTCAGAGGCTGTCGGAGCCCTCCCCACTCTAGCTGAGACAGAGGAAAATCTCTTTAGGAAAGAGAGTCGGTTTATCCTGGAAGCAGTTCTACTGGATTACATAAGGGGCCGCCGATGGTTCCGCGGAAAGGCGCGAGACTCCTGGGCACTGCAGATTCTAGATATCATACCTATACATTCTACAGAATTTGCTGCCAACCTTGTCTTGATTGAAGTGGAATATACTGAAGGGGACCCGGAGACATATATACTTCCCCTTATTAGTGCTCCTGTCGAACAGGCAGGCGAGATTATAGCTGATTATCCTCATGCCGTTATTGCCCGCCTGAGACCTGAAAGAAAGTACGGTGACAGCGAGAGCTTACTCTACGATGCCCTGGTAGACAAGAGCTTCTGCAAATTCTTGATAAAGGCCATTGGTCGACAACGCCATTTCAGGGGAAAGGTGGGCGAAGTCGCGGCCTCGAGAACTCGGGTTTTTCGCCATGTCCACACAACATCTCAAATATCCCTGGAACCTGTTCCCGTCAAAGCAGAGCAGACCAATACATCTGTGGTCTATGGGGATCGGTTAATTCTTAAACTATTTCGCCGCATCGAGGAGGAGATTAACCCTGAGTTGGAAATTGGTCGGTTTCTAACAGAAAGAACTGATTTCCCGCATATCTCACAGTTAGCTGGTTACTTTGAGTACCATCGTAAGAAGGGCAAAACAACAACTCTAGCCACCCTTAACAAATTTGTGCCAAACGAAGGAGACGCCTGGCAATATACTCTGGACTTCCTGAATCGCAATTTCGACTACGTTCTGGCACATCCCGCAGTGCAAGTGCCACTCATTCCTAGGAAGCACCTATTGTCTTTACCGAAGGAGCCACCTGCGCTAGCCCAAGAGACCATCGGTACCTATCTCATTTCAGCACAGCTATTAGGAAGGCGTACTACTGAACTCCATGTAGCCCTGGCTGCAGCATCAGATGACCCGGACTTTGCCCCCGAGCCATTCTCTCTTATTTACCAAAATTCCCTTTACCATGCCCTGCGGAGCTTTGCTACGCAGACACTGCAACTGCTGCGTGAGCAACTAAAAGAGATCCCGGACGAGCTTAAGGAAAATGCACAACAGGTTCTAGACTCAGAGAAGGCCATCGTTGAACGTTTTCAGTTTCTGCGCAATCGAAAAATATCAGCAGCACGAATACGTTGCCACGGAGACTACCATCTGGGGCAGGTGCTCTATACAGGTAAGGATTTCGTTATTATTGATTTTGAGGGCGAACCGGCACGCCCCTTGAGCGAAAGGCGAATCAAGCGATCGCCGTTAAGAGATGTTGCCGGTATGATACGTTCGTTCCACTATGCTGCCCACAGCGCTCTACTCCACCAATCTTCGTTGGCACTTAAACCCGAGAACCTGCTTGCACTGGAACGCTGGGCACAATTCTGGTACGTCTGGGTTTCATCATCTTTCCTTAAATCCTATTTGAAAGGTGTTGAAAAAACCGAATTGATTCCTGATGATCCTGAGCAACTTAAGATTCTTCTGGACGTCTATCTCTTAGAAAAGGCTATCTATGAAATTGGTTACGAGCTGAATAATCGTCCACACTGGTTAAAGGTGACACTTCAGGGTATATTACAACTACTGAAAGCTAAAGAATAGGCATAGGATGTCGAGATATGCTTTGAGATACTTAAATGGGCAGCATATGCAGTTACGCAAAGCAATTTAGGCAGGAGACATTATCCAGAGATGACACGAGAAGAAAACAGAAGGGAAGAGGTACCCTCAAAGGATAAGATAAATGCTCAATCAATGGGCTCCGACATAAGCATGCTGACCAATGACGATCTTTTTCTCTTTAATGAAGGGGCTCATTATAGGCTTTACGAAAAGCTTGGAGCTCATCTTATAGTAGTGGATGGAGTGGAGGGAACCTATTTCGCAGTATGGGCACCTAATGCCAGGCAGGTCTTTGTCATGGGTGAGTTTAACGGTTGGGATAAGTCGAGCCATCCACTTCGCCCAAAGGGGCAATCGGGTATCTGGGAAGGATTTATCCCGGGTGTGGCTAAGGGAACAATCTACAAGTATTACATCGTCTCTCATCGCCGCGGCTATCGGGTGGAGAAAGCCGACCCATTTGCATTCTATGCTGAAACGCCTCCCAAAACAGCCTCCGTTACTTGGGATTTAGATTATAGCTGGGGAGATCAGGCGTGGATGGAGAGGCGGTACACTTATAATGCCCTTGATGCCCCCGTCTCTATCTACGAAGTGCATCTGGGCTCCTGGCAGCGAGTACCCGAGGAAGATAATCGCCACCTTAGATACGGAGAGCTGGCTCCTAAGTTAGCTGAGTACCTGAAGCAAATGGGGTTTACCCATGTCGAGTTTCTGCCGATAATGGAGCACCCATTCTATGGCTCGTGGGGCTATCAGGTAACGGGATACTTTGCTCCAACCAGCCGCTACGGTACCCCCCAGGATTTTATGTATCTTGTTGACTATTTACACCAGCATGATATAGGTGTAATCCTGGACTGGGTACCTTCTCATTTCCCCAATGATGAACACGGACTGGCGTATTTCGATGGAACACATCTTTACGAGCACGGTGATCCAAGACAGGGCATTCATCCCGACTGGAATAGTCTCATTTTTAATTATAGTCGGCACGAAGTGAGAAGCTTTCTCCTTAGCAGTGGACTATTCTGGCTGGACAAGTACCACGTTGATAGCCTGCGTGTAGATGCAGTAGCCTCCATGCTTTATCTGGATTATGGCCGCAAAGAGGGTGAATGGATACCTAATAAATATGGAAGGCGGGAGAACCTGGAAGCGATTGCTTTTTTACGCCGCTTTAACGAAGCAGTTTATCAAGAAAGCCCTGATGTGCAAACCATTGCCGAGGAATCCACTGCTTGGCCCATGGTATCTCGTCCGACTTATCTGGGAGGGCTGGGATTTGGCCTTAAGTGGGACATGGGCTGGATGCATGATACCCTGGAGTACATGGCCAAGGACCCAATCTATCGAAAATATCACCATAATAACCTGACTTTCCGCTTGGTTTATGCCTTCTTCGAAAACTTTGTCCTGCCACTTTCTCACGATGAAGTTGTACATGGTAAAAGCTCGCTCTTAGGAAAGATGCCAGGGGACGACTGGCAAAAGTTCGCCAACTTGAGGCTTCTTCTCGGTTATATGTACGCCCAGCCTGGGAAAAAGCTCCTATTTATGGGAGTGGAGCTTGGCCAGTGGCGGGAGTGGGTACATGATGAGAGCCTAGAATGGAACCTCCTTGACTACCCGCCACATTCTGGTCTTAAGCGCTGGGTTGAGGACTTAAACCGATTCTATCGGGGGCAGCCGGCTCTCTACGAATTGGACTTTAAACAAGCAGGCTTCGAATGGATTGACTGCAATGATGTTGAGCACAGTGTGGTCAGTCTGGTGCGCAAGGGGCATTCACCAGACGACCTTCTTGTAGTAGTTTGTAACTTCACTCCCACAACTCATTTTAACTATCGAATTGGTGTACCGCAGCCAGGATTCTGGAGAGAGCTATTAAACAGCGATGCCAGAGAATATGGAGGCAGCGGTCAAGGCAGTCCAGGTAGAGTGGAAGCAGTGCCAATTCCTTTGCATGGCCGCCCCTATTCCCTTACCGTCACCCTGCCACCCCTAGCAACCATGTTCTTCAAGTCAGCACAGGATATGCAGATTCCAAAATAGACTGGATAATCGCCTTGCCCCCTATCCCCGTACAAGGCATTGTTTACTGCTATGCCCTATTGTATACTGGTGTGAATAGCAAATCCAAGATATCAAATCTGTCATGCATAATCAAAAGCATGGTGAAATCACCAACTATTCCATTCCGAACCTGAGTGGCTCGGATAAGGGACAAGGCAGCATGAGCTTTCCCAGAGCAAGCGGTATATTGTTGCACCCGACCTCGCTCCCGAGTCAATTTGGGATAGGAGACTTGGGAAGAGAGGCCTATCAGTTCGTAGATTTTCTGGCTAGCACCGGGCAGCGGCTTTGGCAGATGTTGCCCCTGGGACCTACTGGCTATGGTAATTCCCCATACCAATGCCTTTCTGTCTTCGCTGGAAATCCGCTGCTTATAAGTCTGGAAAGGCTGGTTGAAGATAAGCTCCTGGAACCCGCTAACTTAGAGAATAGGCCTTCCTTCCCTGAAGATAGGGTCGACTATGGCTCAGTTATGAAGTTTAAGATGCCCTTGTTGAGAAAGTCCTTTGAAACCTTCCAAAGGAAAGCTAGTCTAAGTGAGCGGGAGCAGCTCGAAGTGTTCTGTCAGAAGAACGCCTCCTGGCTTGAAACTTACTCCTTGTTTATGGCATTGGAAGAGGTTCACGGCCTTGCTGCCTGGAATACCTGGGAGGAAAGTATCCGAAGACGGCAACCGAAGTCTCTCGAACACTGGCGCAAGAAGCTGGATCGCGAAATCCGATGCCATAAATATCAACAGTATCAGTTTCTTAAGCAGTGGTCCGAACTGAAGAAGTATTGTAATGAGCATGGGATCAGGCTTATCGGTGATATGCCTATATTTATTGCCCTTGATAGCGCTGAGGTCTGGTCGCACCCAGAAATGTTCTATCTGGATACCAGTGGTAAACCGACGGTTGTGGCCGGGGTGCCGCCTGACTACTTTAGCAAGACAGGGCAATTATGGGGAAATCCCCTCTACCACTGGGATGTAATTGCCAAGGATGGCTATGCGTGGTGGATTGAGCGCTTCCGGGCAACACATGCCTTGGTGGATATAATCAGGTTGGACCATTTTCGCGGCTTCGAGAAATACTGGGAGGTTCCAGGTACAGATGTCACTGCCATGAATGGAAGGTGGGTCTCTGGACCGGGGGTTAAACTCTTTGAAGCCGTGCAGAAGACGTTAGGTACCCTACCCATTATTGCCGAGGACTTAGGGGTAATCACGCCAGAAGTAGACGCACTTAGAGACCAGCTCGGTTTTCCGGGGATGCGGGTTCTCCAGTTTGCCTTTGGCAGTGACCCCAAAGCTGATGATTACAAACCCCATAACTACCCACTAAACTGTATAGTGTACACTGGTACCCACGATAACAATACAACTATTGGCTGGTTCAGAGGCGAAGATGTCAAAGATAGCACCCAGAGCAAAGAAGAAAGAAAAAGAGAGAAACAAATTGCCTTGAAATATCTTGGCTCAGATGGGCAGGAACCCAATTGGGATTTCATTCGCTTAGCTTTGATGTCTGTAGCCCATACAGCTATCATCCCTATGCAGGATATTTTGGGATTGGGCGGCAAAGCCAGGATGAATTTTCCAGGCACCACGGAGGGGAACTGGTGCTGGCGTTTTGTGCCTGATATGCTAACCGAGGAAATCAAAGACAGGTTAAAGGAATTAACTATACTCTATGGGCGGTAATTGCAGCTTGGGGCTTCGTGTGGGAAGGTTGATAGGTTAAGAAGATTAGCCCACAGTTGAGAAATTAAGCCAGCTTAAGCAACTGCAAAGTTTCAATATCCCAAGCAGGGTGTCACTGGTTCGAGTCCCGTCTCCCGCACCATCTGGCTCCAGAATCCGTCGGTATATCGGCGGATTTTTTATTGTCAGAGGGACTACCCAGGAAGCAAGTAGTTGAAAGTACTTGCCAATTTCAACTTAGGATTTGAAATCCGATAGCCCAACTGAAATTCCCCGTATATACCCATCATACTCATTGACATCATAGGCCCAATCATTTACGCTTTTAATACTGGTTAATGGAATAAGTGGGACTATGGGTATCAATTTGATACCGGAGACTTGAAGGGGCCGGAATGATTATTGTGGGTGAACAGATAAATACAAGTCGAAAGAGTATCGCAGAGGCGGTTGAAAAAAGAGATACTGGTTATATAGTCAAAATAGCCAGGGAGCAAGCAGAGGCCGGCGCTCATTATATTGATGTTAACGCAGGAACGTTTTTGGAGCAGGAAGCCGAGTGTCTTTGTTGGTTGGTGAAAACAGTACAAAATGAGCTAGACCTGCCATTATGTCTGGACAGCCCGAACCCCAGCGCTCTTGCGGAAGCAATAAAGCAGCACAAAGGCGAGCCAATTATCAACTCTATCTCTCTTGAGGCAGAACGTTTTCAGGCTCTTCTTCCCATAGTTACTTCTCAACCCTGTCATGTAGTGGCTCTATGTATGGCAGAAATGTCGATGCCGACTACTGTTGAGGATAGAGTGCAGGTTGGGGCCGAACTCATTAAGAAATTGACTGATGCGGGAATTCCTCTGGAAAAGATTCATGTGGACCCGCTGATACAGCCTATTTCCGTAGACACCGGGATGGGTCTCGCCGCACTCGGAGCTATTTCAAGAATAGTGAACGATTTCCCCGGTGTAGGTACCATTTGTGGACTTTCCAATATCTCTTTCGGGCTTCCAGCGCGTCGCCTTATCAATCGTAATTTTCTATCTCTTTGCCTCTCCCACGGTCTGTCCGCCGTAATTTTAGACCCTACGGATAAACAACTTATGGCGACCCTCCTGGCTGTTGAGATGCTCCTCAATCGTGACGAGTACTGTGACAACTTTATTACAGCCTATCAGACCGGTCGCATTGCAGATAAATAATAACCCTGTTTTATTATAGTAAAAGGCGAACTTAAGGAGGTTGAAAATGAGTGACTTAAAAGCATTGTCTGAAGCCGTGATTAAGGGGGATATAAATTCAGCGAGAGCGGAAACCCAGAAAGCTCTGGATTCCGGCAATAGTGCCCAGGATATTCTCGATAACGGACTTATTACTGCTATGGATGAAGTGGGCAGGAGGTTTTCTAAAGGACTGTTGTTTGTCCCCCAAATGTTGCGCTCGGCTAAGACCATGCAAGAGTGTATGAAGTTGTTTGAATCGTTATTTCAAGAAGGTGGTATTACCTCCAAAGGAAAAGTGGTCATCGGTACGGTAAAGGGTGACTTGCATGACATTGGCAAGAATCTGGTCTCTATGATGATGGAAGGTGCTGGGTTCAGCATAGTTGACCTGGGAGTGGATGTTTCTCCGGAACGCTTTGTCGAAAAAGTACATGAAATAGAACCGGACATTGTGGCCATGTCAGCACTGCTCTCCACCACCATGCCGTCAATGCGGCTGACCATAGAAGCCCTTAAGCAGGCCGGCGTCAGAGGTAAAGTGAAGGTCATGATTGGCGGTGCACCCGTTACCGATAAGTATGCACGGGAAATCGGGGCGGACTGTTACGGACCGGATGCTGGTTCCGCTGTAGCCAAGGCTAAAGAGATACTGGGGGTTTCCTAGGCAACTCCTTGTATGTCAAGGGAGTGAATTATGAAACCAAAAGAAGTACCCACCCTGCAACCTCGGTTGAGAGTGTTGAACCGTGAGCAGGCCCTGGCCATACATACAGCTGCTCTGGAGATTTTGGAGAAGGTAGGATTCGAGATGGAGCATGCCGGTGCTCTGGAAATGCTCACCGATGCCGGGTGTAAGATTTCTGAGGGTGATAGGCTTAAATTACCTGCTCATCTTGTTGAAGCTGCTCTGAATTCTGCTCCCAAACGGATTATCCTTTACGACCAGAGAGGAAATGAAGCTATGTCCTTGGTTGACGGCAATTATTTCTACGGTACGGGTTCGGACGCTACTTTTACGCTCGACCTGGAGACAGGTCAGCGCCGCCGTGTGGTGCTACAAGATGTAACCAATTTTGCCCGGCTGGTGGACGGATTGGAGCATATTGCCTTTGTAATGTCCATGGGTAACCCTGAGAATGTGCCGGTGGAGAACATCTATGTCGATCCGCTGGTTCAGCCGGTTTCAACCAACAACACCTTCGGTGTCGAATTCATGGAAGCCATTGCCAGGATCATCAAAACCTTCAAGGGGATCCACACGGTTTGCGGGCTGTCCAATAT
>Ga0180434_10007870_pt1 | contig 11916 bp, 27 predicted proteins | sample SS_ome_7_FD_132453 | JGI IMG/M metagenome (GOLD analysis project Ga0180434, IMG submission 132453) | Hypersaline lake sediment archaeal communities from the Salton Sea, California, USA - SS_1_D_2 metaG | ecosystem: Environmental > Aquatic > Non-marine Saline and Alkaline > Hypersaline >... | reverse complement strand
TTTTTCCGCGCTATTCTTAAATATTTTCGTGGTTTTTATAAGAAATTTTAGATTTTTGCATATTTCTCGTCATCCCTACCCCTTATTTTCTTTGTAAAAATTATTTATTTTGGAGAATTTCAGATTGCGTTGTATTGTGTACAAAGTCAATCAACGGCGAGAGACAAGGTTTTAAAATTGAAATAAATAAATTCCTTAATGTCAAGGCCTATTTTAACTTTTTGTACAAAGTCAATCAACAGATGTCAAAATTTTTCTTTTTGTAAAGTTGGCAATAAATAAATTACTTGACAAATGTGGGGTTTCATGATATAATAAAGTCAAATAAAGGAATATTGATGTATGGAACAACAGAAATACGAAGAAATGTGTAGATTTATAGGGTTTCACAAAGAGTACTCTTATTCTGAGCTTCCTGCTCAAACTTTTGACAATTTTACTAAGTATTTCCGTCCTAAACTTATGGAGTTAGGTCTTGAAAACATAGAATTGATACCTCCGCATGATCTTCGACTAAAAGATACACCAAATTATCGGAGTTTTTGGATAGTTTGGATAAAATTAGTAGGTGGATTGATAAGAGGAGAAGGGAAAGAGCCAGCTGAGGCTGCTTTTAAAGCTTTTTACCAAATTTATAAGGAATATGGTAATGAAAAGTAAGAATCGTGATTTCTTAGAGTCCTTTTTTATTTGTTTTCTTGGTTTAACTGTAGTGGTAGCTTTTATTTCTTTGATATTAACTTTAATTTTTTGGTATTTTTAAGTAGAATAATCAAGGAAGATTAAAATAGGAGGAAAACAGTGGGAACAGTAGTAGATTTTATTGTTATTCTCGCGGTTTTTGGTGGTGTAGTAATTTATTTCGCCAGAAAAGCTAGAAAGAACAAGAAAGAACAGTAGAAAATGGTAGAGATTATAGCATGAATTGTTATTATTGTAACTTTTCTTGCTATAACCTGTGTTATTTTGGTTTATTTTGATAGAAGTGGGAAGGAATGATTAAGAAAATTAGAGAGTGTCCTAGGTGTAAGCATCTTGGTTATGATAAAGGACGTGCTGTTGATGGTAGAAGGGCCTATAGATGTCAAAAGTGTGGTGAGACTTGGTCTGAGGGGTGGCAGGGTATGAGTAAACAAAGGTTTTATAAGCAAAGAGAAGGTTATCAGTTTGCTAATACAGGAGCTTGTAAGAAATAATGCCTAGTACTTGTGAGTATGTTGGTTTTGGATTAGTTTTGGGTTTTCTTTTTGCTTTTCTTTATAGGTATTGGAGGTAGGGGTGGAGCATTGGAATAATGAGAGTGTTATGTTGGTTTTAATGGGGTTACTTGGTATGGCTATATCTGTTCTTGTTATATATCTTTGTATGGTGTTGTAAGTATGTGGGAAACTATAGGTAGTATTGCTATTGCTGGCGTTTTTATTGCGTTTGCTGCTATAATCTTGCATTATTTTAGTGGGTTGAAATAAATTACTTTAATATAGTAAAGTCTTTTTGTAATTTGGACTTGTAAATGTGGGCATAAAAATGTAAGGGTTGTGTTTTAAGTATGAGTAAAGATACCATTGATGTACTAACTGAAACTAAAAGAATAATTGTTGTAGCTATGTTATCTCCTATAGTGGCTATATATCAAGAGCTTTCTAAGTTAGAACAGGAATTGGGTTGGTCTAAAACTGACAGATTAATCAGTAATCCTCATTTTCTTTTAACATTTCTTACTTTACTTGCTTCTTATAGACCTATGTGTGAGCGGATGGGTATAGACTATAAGAAGTTTTTGGAAGCTGTTAATACGGTTTTAGAACCTTATAATATTTCAACAGATAGATTAGAAGAAAAGTTTGGGAAGGATTTAAAGGCTTCGTCTTCTAAGGTGAGAGCTAAAACTTATAGGAGTAATAAATGACTACATTTAGACCTTGTTCAAGACATAGAAGGAAAGTAGTTTTACCTGATGGTAAGAGAGCTACTGAGGTTAGGACTGTTAGTTATGTTACAGGGGAACCTACAGTTAGTTTTAGGTATCCTGGTATAAAGATTGATAAGTATAGTGTTAGTTTTGATGGGCAAATTCAGGGGATGAAGGGTTTGATAGTTTAGGAGTTTAAGATGGAAGAAGATTTACTGAAGTGGTCTTGTGATGGTATTGGTTGGGATAAGGAGGCATCTCATAGTAAGTGATCGGACGGCTCATCGCGCGCCATATTGGAACGACCGTAAATAAATTTAAGGGTGGAAGAGATGAACTTGAAAGAAATTATGGACGCTTTTGAGGATTGCTTGTCATATACAGACGAACCTGAAAATCTCACAATGCAAACTAAAACTAGATATTGGCAGGATGCTATTAAGGCAGGCAGGAAAATGTGTACTGAGGGGCGGCTTGGCCACGACGAAATCATAGAGGTAGAAGATGTCAGAAAAGAATTGTGGGGGATATTCGGTGACACCCCCCATGCAGCAGAGTTAATGAATGTTACTGGTAAGTTGTACAGGTTGACACATCGAAAACAACCCACATCAAGCTCCGGTGAGAGCGGCGTTTCCAATAACCGCTTCCAACCGACTTCAAGGGCGGGACTTTTTGGGGTCTGATTTGAGTCTTGAAGCGGCTGAAGCAGACACTAAGCCGACCCTCGCGTGCAGTAGAGGATAAGAGCTAGACATGAGAGAATCACACACTCGGAGGCGAAGATGAACATAACAGATGAGCAATGGCAGGAACTATGTGAAATGGTGGGGTTTAAAGAATACCCAAAACCGACTGGAACCCCACTTTACGGGTGGTATTACCCCGATGGCACACAGTCAAAGGGAAAGTATGATTGGATGCAACCCCCACCCAAAGACATGAACACCCTATTCAAGTGGATGGTGCCAAAATATTTAGAATCCATCACAAAAGATGGGTATGTAGATTTGGATGGGTTAGATGACATAATTACACCACTCAAAAAAGCCCTTATTCACAAGGAAGACCCTTTCGAAGCATTGGTCCAAGCAATTTACAAAGCCTTAAAAGGCCACGAACGTGCTGGAGGTAAGGCAAACTGACGAGGCTCGGCTTAGTGGCGGGAGATAAGAGTAAGTGAGAAATTGGCTAGGGAGACAGACAATTACTAAATCACGCTTCGGGCGGCTTAGTAAGCAATGGAACCGACCAACCCCCATGGAGGGGTCGGACGGCTCATCGCGCGCCATATTGGTTGGAATTTTGGAGGGGTAAATGAAAGCATTATCAATCAAACAACCGTGGGCAACATTGATTTTGCTCGGCACGAAAGATATTGAGAACCGCAACTGGAAGATTGGGCGTAGAGATCAACATGGGCCAACCAGTGGGCGCAAGGCAAACTTCAGAATCGAGTTACCGCAACGAATTTATATCCATGCTGGAAAACAATATGATCGTAACTGCCTTGAATTCATGTGGGATCGTGGCATAAACATAATGGAATCTTTGTTGCTTGAACCTTATCTAAAAAAGCTTGGTTTCATGGGTGCTATTGTCGGTGAAGTAGATATCGTTGATTGTGTCACGGAAAGCGAATCACCTTGGTTTGTAGGTAAATACGGATTCGTGCTTGAAAATCCAGAGATGTATCCAGAACCGATACCATATGCGGGGCAACTTGGGTTTTTCAACGTGGAAATTCCAACCAATAAATCGTTGAAAGCGACCGCAAATTCCGCTTCCCAATTAAGCTTGCCATCGCCTGAAAACGAACTTGAGCCGCTTTCCCATCATCCCTAATTTGCGGCTCCTTAACTCAGCATTGAAAATATCCCAAAGGGATGAAAGGGGTTCAGAGAAAATGGACGAGATAGTATTCCGACAGGCATTGAAAGAAAAAGGCGTGTTCTGCGGCTGGCATCACTGGGGGCTCATTAACGGGAAATTCATTGAGCCTGCCACGAATCCCGGTTGCAGTATGGAATCAGCGTGCAAGAACAGTCGCCGGTTCATTGGGCACCAGGACAATAACGGGGAAGATATATACGCGGGGGCCATCCTACGATGTAAAAGAACAAAACGCTTCAAAGGGGTGTTCACGGGGTCTGCATGGGAATACCCGGAACCGGAGATATTCTATGCCAACTCTGTGATTGAATGGTGGGACAGCCCTACCCATATTGGCTACAGGTTGAAAGATCAAAACGGAAAGCACATGAAGTTCCAGCCGTCTCATATACGAGCGATGCAAATGGAGGTCATCGGTAGCACCGACGAAACTCCCGAACTACTCCATTCCGAGGGCACACGTGGGTAATTGCCGGAGGGAATTTTCAATAATGGCACTGCAAGCGACGCCGCAAGCGTCGCGCCTGAGTTGGACATTCAGGACACTCGCGGGACCACACCAGGAAGGGGCCGCTAGTCAGCTAGTCCCTTCGACGGTAGAAAATAAATTGCAGATTGGGAGGAAATAAGGTGAAAGAGCTAACAATAGAGATTACAAACTATTGCCCGGAGAATTGTCCTTACTGCTCATCAGATACGGTCGATGAGATGAGTAAAGCATACTGGTTAGATGCCTGTGAAATTATAAATGTTTTAGCGACCGGCGAATATGACCGCATCATTATATCTGGTGGGGAACCGTTGGCACATCCACAATTCTACACGATATTGAATATGTGCTATGACTGGGCACCAGATGTGGTTGTATATACGAATGCTTTGAAACATATTGCATATAACGCAAATGTGATTGATGGAATATACCTAGAAGCATCGATCACGCTCACTCCAGAAACCCAAAAACTGCGCGTGTTGAGGCGGGTAGAGCATGGCAGAGAGAAAGTGCGCCCCGAAGTGAGCTTTAGCCGTAATCACGATGGCAATTGTGGTAAGTGCAACCACGTCGTGCTGCGTCCAGATGGCACACTAGATAAATCGCCGTGTCAAAAGCATCGGCTAACATCCAGCACCCAGCCAGACCACCACGAGTGTCCTGAATGCGCGAATGAGCATGAGAATGAGCTAGAAACAGGATTAACGCGAGGTCCTGAATAAGGCAATGGAACATACCCGCTGCGTGGGATGCTCATTCGCGCATTCGTTTGACCCGACGAACCTACGGTTTAATTTGTAACGAGCCTTAGAAGTTGAGACATCCATTGGATTAAAAAAATACGGTCTACGGAGGATAAAATGGCTTGTTTGCAAATGAGAAGTTGCACTGAATGCGGTGAATTATTTGGACCATCGTGTTTTGAGGGTACTTGTGCCAAATGCACGAAATGCATTGATTGCGGGAAAAAGGGTATAGCCCCTTTGTTCGGGGATAGATGCGCTACTTGTGGCATAAGATACATTAACCGATATATCCGAGAGATAGATGAGGCTCACCTAAAAACACGGAATAGTAAATTAAGGTTTGGTGCCTCAAGTAGGGCAAACCACGGGTCAAAGCAATGTGGCGCGGGATGATATTCAAAGCGACGAGAGCTAGTAAGCAGGGACATGGAGCAGATGGGGATGTCGGGCAAAGCCCTAACGGGGAGAAACACATCCTAATAAAATAGTTTTAGAGTATTGTAATTGAAATAAATAAATAACTTGACAAATGAAGGTTAGCATGTTATAATATAGGAAATAGAGTAGAGATATGAAGGGATTAAAACAGGCTAGTGTTGATTTAAGAGATATTAAGAGAAGGTTAACTAGACTTTATACTATGCAAAGGATATCATATGAAGTCTTGATTGATCTTGGTAAAGATACTAATGAGTTAATTAAGAAGGTGGAATCTTATATTGACCAAGGAGCAGAGGTTGAATACGAAGAAGAGTCCTCTACAGAAACCCCAGAAACAAGCATTGCCGAGTCTATTGAAAGATCTAAACCGAGATATACCGACCCCAGTATTTAATGGTTTATTGTATGGGTCTGGAGGTAGTGGGAAGACTGAGTTAATTTGTAGTGCTATAGAGTCTGAGGAGTTGAGTCCTGTACTTATAATTACTTGTGAAAGTATGGACCCAACATTATTAAAGTACCAGAAGTTGGGGGTTGAGGTTTTTGATATTCCTACTTATATGAGGGAAAATAATATAAGAGCTACTTCTGTAATGAAGAAGTTGGTTAAAGAAATTAAAGATGGTAATCTGCCTTTTAGAACTATAGGTTTTGATGGTGGTTCTAAGTTAGTTAATCCTATTATTTATAGAGAGGTTTTACAGGAAAGTAAGAGGTCAGCTGAGTCTAAGAATAGAAGTCATGATGAAGAGATAATGGAGCAATCTGATTATCTTAGATGTACATCTAGAGTTTTTGACTGGATTGAATCTATAAGAATTTCTTGTATTAAACATAGAATAAACTTTATATTGACTGCAAGGGAGAAAATAGAAGATTTAGTTACTCCGAGTTATGAGGGTGATTTTTATTATCCAGATTTTAATCCAGAGTTGAGACGTTTGGTCTTACATGAATTTGACTTTTGTTACCATATGATGGCTGGTACAAAACTCTTTGATAAGAGTTCAACTAATAAAACTAAAATTTCTAAGAAAGTTTGGTACTTGTATACAAGTCCAATGTCTGATAGGGTTATAAAGTCAAAGTTGGATGGGTTGCAGCCTAAGGTAATAAATGCTAAGTTGATGGATATTTATAAGTGTGTTAATAGCAATTGTAAGGTAACAGAGATTGAGGTAGAAGAGGAAATTGGTGAAGAGCTTTAAGTTATGTCCAGGTGATAAATGTAAGCATTTTAGTCATAATATAAAGTATGATAAAAAGTGTTTTTATGAACCACAGTGTTGGAGGGGGAAATTAGACATATTCTTTTTTATGTTTACCCTTCTACGTTGGAGACAAAAATAGGCCACATGCCCGTATCGGGATTAATCTTTACTTCATAGAAAGGGAGGAAGGAAGGAATTATGTCAGTAAAGATAAATGTAAAGAAAGCTGAGCGAAAAGTCCTGGAAGAAGGTGCGTATGCTCTGCGCATCAACAAAGTCGAGCAGAGAACATCAAAGCAGGGTAATCCAATGCTCTATCTGGAATTAGTTCCTGATGATGAGTACCATCCTGAAGATACCAATGCTCGCATATTCGAGAACGTGTCTCTCGTAGAAGATGCATGGTTCCGGGTGGTAGACTATTTGAAGGCTATCATGACCGATGTTCCGGCAGATGATGAAGGTGACTTCGAGTTTGAACCGGAGGATTGGGCCGGTGCTGTAATCGGTGCTAACCTGGGGATTGACTCTTATCAGGGTATTCCAAGAAATAGAGTCCTGCAAGTCTTCCCAGTCGATGGTCTTGAAGACATGGAATATGAAGGTGATGAAGACTTAGGAGGTGAGGAAGACTAAACCTGCTCTGCGGGCATGTGGCATTTTAAAGGATGTAATATGAAAGGTAGAAATAAGAATACGATTTTAGTTATGTTAAGTGGGGGTTTGGACTCTTCTTTGGTAGCTTTTAGATATAAAAAAATAGGTTGGGATGTTAGTGGTGTTTATTATTATTATGGTCAGCCTTGGAACTTTGAGGTTGATGCTGCTAGTAGGGTAGCAGATTATTTGGACATAAGGTTAGATTGTGTTGATTTACCTGATTTACCTATATTAAAGAAGAACTTTGTACCTATGCGTAATGCCTTTATGTTATCATATGCATGTGCTAAAGCCTATGAAAATGGTATTGCTCATGTAGGTATAGGTTCTAATAGAGGAGAATTTTTAGATCAAGCGGGTGAATTTATTGATAGATTTAATTTTATGCTTGACTATTGTTTTGTAGAGGATTACCATCCTATAGTTTATGCACCTTTCTGTAACTGGAGTAAAGAAAGATTGGTTAAGTATGCTATAAGAGAGGATTTTCCAGTGGAAATTACTGTAAGTTGTATGATGACTGGAGAAAAACCTTGTGGTGAGTGTGCGATTTGTAGGTTGAGGAAGAAGTATGGAATTAAACCAGAAAGAAGAGATATATAGGGTCTATGATTGTCAAGGTAATACAGGTGATTATAAAACTGCAAATGAAGAAGGTGCTATTAATGCCCATATAAGGCTATACCCTAATTTACCAGAAGATCCTGTTGTTGAAAATCTGAATTGCAGTGATCTTGATGATCAAGAAACTTTCATTAATATAATGAGGTATAAATGGTTAAAAGGTAGGAAAGAATATAAGGAATTAACTGGTGTGAATTTATACCATTCTGATAGTTTAAAAGAATTATTAGAGGAGTTAATTGATGCGTGCAATTATATAGGAAGAATATATTGGGATTTCAAAGATGTTGCAGAGAAATTTGGTTATATTCCTATAGGTGACTTGCAGGTTTTATTTGCTGAGACCTTAGAGAGGTACAAGTCACAAGATAAAGGCTGCACTCAGGATGAATGTCCTGTGTAGTAATCCTATAAGGAGGTACCAGTAGGATGACTGGAGGTGCTGGTGGCGGTACAGGCCGCCGAGCAACCAGGACCACCCGAAGGCGGGGTACTCGCCAAGGGCGTCCGAGGGCACGCAGAGGCTAGGACAGCCGTAGTATGGAATAGTTCCATATCTGCGTGATCTATAGGGTGTAGCAATCATGCGTGGAGGGAATCAACGGAGGTTGTTTATCAGACAAGAGTTTGGTATGATTTGTTATAAACCTCAGAGGTCGGAGAACAGGTTGATTCGTATATAGGGTTGGAAGCATGATTAGTTAGGAAGTAATTATGGATATAATAGTAGATCAGTTTGATAATTCTAAAGAGTCAATACTTTCTGTAGGTAGGTGTGAGTGTGGTAGAGAAGGTATGCTTATTGATGGAGAATGTGTTGTTTGTTATGAAGAACAATATCCTGTTTTGAAGGATGTTATTGTTGAATGAAGCCTAGGCCTGATATATTACCTTCAGTAACTAGAGAAGTTATAACTGCGTGTGGCTCAATATTTATAGGAATAAGTTTTGATGAAGATTTGAAACCATTTGAAGTTTTTGCAACTATGGGTAAGAGTGGTAATTGTAATGCTTCTTATATAAATGGAATTGCTATAGCTATATCTATAGGACTAAGGTCAGGAACTAATTATAAAGATTATGTTAAGTATTTAAGTGGTATTAGATGTAGTTCTGTGAAGTTTAATGGTAAAGGTAAGACTGTTTACAGTTGTGTAGATGCTATAGCTAAAGCTATAGATGAGGAAGTTAAAAATCCAGTAGTGTTGGACTATATAAGGAGCTATTATGCATAGGTTTGTACATATAAATTTATATGCTACAGGAATAGAAAGGATTCATGAGGAAAATTTAAAGATTGTTGGTGTAAGGTGGGAGAATAGACCTTTAGAATATTTAGAAGATGAACTAATAAATAGCTTTGTTGAGTTTTTAAAAACTAGGAATAGGGATTGTTTATTGGAAATAGGTGAGGTTTGTGCAGCTTTGAATTGGAGGATTGGTTTTGATAAGAGTAAGAATGAATCCGCAAGAGGAATTACCGCCAACTCCCCTGCAGACGAGGAAGATAGCTCAGTTATGCATGACTCTAAGAATTGATGAACCTATAGAAGAAGAGGTTAAGACTATGGCTGAGGCTGGTAAGTGGGTTAGAATCCTGTCTGATGAGGTTACAAGAAGAAGGAAATTAAGTAAGAGATGAGTGAGAGTGCTTGGTCGGCTATTTTTATAATAGGTATATTTTTGTACTTGGCTTATATGTTTATTTATAAGTCATGAATATAACTAGGAGGTAACTATGTATAAGCCTGTTTATTCTGAAGATGGAACATTGGTGTGTCTCATTGATATTCCAGACAATATAGATTTTGATGAGCAGAGACTCTGTACTGAATGGTCTGAGGCAATGAAGACTGTAAGAGATCGTACAGTTAAGTTAAGAGGAATACGTTCTCAATGGGATGAGGCTAATGTAGAGGTTTTGGGTAATGTTAGGAAAGATTTTGCTTCACTGTGTAATCATTATGGTTTTGGTGATGCGGAGGAAATGGCTGGGTATTATATTGACTTCATGTTTGCCTCGTCTATGCCTGATAGCTTGCCTACATCGGATAGGATATTTATGGATAGGTTGAGGTCGTTGGGTATTGATGTATTAGATTTGGATGATAGAGATGGATATGAATTGAGAGAAATTTAAGATGAAAGTAAGTGAAATCTTTTTTAGTATACAAGGTGAAGGACCTCATGCTGGTGTTCCTACAATATTTATAAGGTTACAAGGTTGTAATTTAACCTGTTCTTACTGTGATACAGACTATGCACAGTCTGAAGTTGCTGGGATTGATATGAGTTATAGTGAGGTCCTTGATGAGGTTTTTAGAATAAGTCATAGCTTGGATTTTACTCCTAGAATTTGTTTAACTGGAGGAGAACCTTTACTTCAAAATTGTTTCCATTTAGTTAAATCTCTTACAAGTCAATCTTATAATTTTGCTGTGGATGTTGAAACTAATGGAACCTATCCTGTACCTGTATGGTATAGTATGGTTTCTACTTGGGTTGTAGATTATAAATTATCTTCTAAAAATTTAGTTTCTAATAGAATTGAGGAATGGATTGATCTGGTCAGTATGGATGATTTATATATTAAGTTTGTTATTGATCAGATAGATGACTTGGATAATATTTATACTATTGTTGATGGGCTTGGTATAGGTATGGATTTTTATAACCATGTATTAATTAGTTCAGTTTATGGTAGGAGTCAGGAGGGATTGGCCAGAATAGCCAAGTATTGTATTAAGAATGGGTTTAGAATGAATTATCAGCTACATAAATTAATATGGGGTGATAAAAGGGGTGTGTAATGTCTACTGATGTGATAATCTTTATTGTTATAATGCTTGTACCTTTTCTTTTGTTTATAGTTTTACGTGGTGTAATTTTTATCAATAATATTGTTAGTATTGTTAGTAAGGATTTGGAAGTTAATACTTTGAAAAAGTTGGATACTACAGGTTCTTTTGTAAGTAAAAAATTTGATGAGAAACAAGGGCCTTTTATATAAGATTATAATATGAGATTTTTAAAAAGTGGGATATTAAGAGGAGGAATAATATATGAAAGGTTTTAAGCATAGAGCTCAGATGAGATTTCTTAAACAATCTGTTGAGTTAGCCAAAACTAATAGTGTTGTTAGGCAACAATTAGTAGGTGGTGCAAGAGAAGGCTTGAGAGTTAAGTTTAAGGAATGGCATAAGAAAGGCAAAGAAATAACTTTTGAAGCTATTATGCAAGCTATAGAAGAAGATGAGAAATTTACTGAAATGATGGAAGTTATTAAACCTATTATGTCTAAGAGAGATCTTGAAAATATGGTTCGTAATATGATTATTGATTATAATAAGAAACCTAAGAAATTTCTTGTATAATGTATGGTAATAATTGGTTATGATTGTAGATTATATATATGATGCAGTTGTAAAACAGGAAGATAGAAAGAAAACTGCATATAGAAAAAAGAAAACCAAAGCAAAAGGACCTACTGCAAGTAATATAAGTGCTTGTCGTAGGCTTAATTGGTATAAGTACAAAGGTATTGTTCCATCAGGTGGGGGTGATCCTGATCCTATTCTTGCATTGAAGTTTCGTGATGGTAATAGATTGCATGAAGAAACTGTGGCTTTAATGGAGGAAAGTGGGTTAGAGGTTTGGGGTGTTGAGCAGAGTGGAACGTATAGAAATATATATGTAAGATATGACGCAGGTATATATCTGCGATGTAATGATTGTGATAAAGCTGGAATTTGTCCTTACTATGAAGAAGGGGCAAGAAAGAAACATAGGGTTGAAATTAAAACTATGAATGGTAACAACTCAGCTATTTTTGATGAGTTGGGTATATCTGCTTTTCCCTCATATTATTCTCAATGTCAAGTAACTGCATTTGCTGAGCCTCCTATGCCTACTATTATACTTGTAAAGGACAAAGAT
>Ga0180434_10007869_pt1 | contig 11917 bp, 10 predicted proteins | sample SS_ome_7_FD_132453 | JGI IMG/M metagenome (GOLD analysis project Ga0180434, IMG submission 132453) | Hypersaline lake sediment archaeal communities from the Salton Sea, California, USA - SS_1_D_2 metaG | ecosystem: Environmental > Aquatic > Non-marine Saline and Alkaline > Hypersaline >... | reverse complement strand
TCGTTGTCCCAGTTCCTGCCCATGAAGACACCGTTCTCGCCCGCGGTCGAGAAGACACTGCAGTAGCGGGAACGGTCGTTGATGAGCGGGTCGTCGATCATGTCCTGGTTCTCGTCCAGCAGGAGTTCAGAGCAATCCCCCTGGATCGTGACGAGATAGAGCCCGTCTCGAACGCGCACGATGCTGTCGAGCACCCGGCCGACGTCAGGCTCGTTCGACTCGCCCGCGGCGGGTCGGGTCGGCTCCCGAAACTCGAGTTCCGTCACCGCTGCGGACGCGGAGTGGACCACGAGGACGAGCAGGGCTACGCAAAGCGCGCGCACGGGTGCGCCACGGCAAGTGAACATGGTGGTTCCTCCTTGAGGCGCTCGGCTCCCTCTCCTCAATCTTGGACACAGGTCTCAGCCGGAGTGTTTCATGCCCCCGTACACACAGAGGGGAGTCTCGGCGAGACTCCCCTCCGCTCCATCGACGTCAGTGCTTGACTACTGCACCTTCTTGAACACGCACGAGACCACCGTGCGGTCGTTGCCGCCCATCGAGACCATGAGACCGAACGGCTTGTTCGGGTCCTCCTTGAGCTTCTGGCCGTCGGGCCTGCCGGTGAACTGCATGGCGATGTCGGCCGCCTGCCGGACGCCGGTGCCGCCCGTGTAGTGGCCGTAGCCAACGAGGCCGCCCGAGAGGTTCGTCGGCATGGCGCCGTCCGGGGCCGTGCCTCCCTCGCGAACGAAGTCGTACGTCTCGCCGTAGTCGACGATGCCGATGGCCTCTAGCGACAGCAGGCCGCCGATCGTGAAGCAGTCGTGGACCTCGAGCATCCCGATGTCCTTCGTCGTGATGCCGGCCATCTCCATCGCGGCCTTCGCCGCCCGGGCGCTGGTGGTGAGCTTGGTCTGGTCCTCCGGGTCCTTCGACACGTCGGCGACGACCTGACCGTAACCGACCAGTTCGACCGTGTCCTTCTTGTCGACGCCCAGCTTCTTCAAGCCCTCCTCCGAAGCGAACACCACCGCCGACGCGCCGTCCGAGACCTTCGAGCAGTCGTAGACGTTGATGCAGTCGCAGAAGGCCTTCCCGTTCGGCTTGGTCATGCCGGTGGCGAAGAGGTCCTCGATCGAGTTGTGATGTTCCTGCGCCTTCGGGCACAGACGCGCGTTCAAGATGGCGCGCTCGTACCACCGCGCCATCGCCTCGCGGACACGATCGTACCCGAACTTCTCGTAGGCCGCGCACGCGCGGTCGGAGAACTTGCCCGGGAAGAAGTAGGCGTGACCGTCCTTGCGCTGGCTCGCGTAGTGCCCCGCGCCGCCCAGAATGTCCGCCCCGTAGATCGCCTTCACGGTGTTCTGCACCTCGAAGCCCACGGTCAGCACCGTGTCGGCCATGCCGGAGAGCACGGTCTTGGTCGCGGTCGTCAGTCCCAGACCGCCCGAACCGCACGCGCCCTCCACACTGACCAGCGGCTTGTACTCGAGCTTCGGATCGATGCGCGGCATGAGGGCCGGGATGTTCCCCTGCCTGTTGAACCGCGGCGCCATGAAGTTGGCGATGACTCCCTCGTCGATGTTGGAGGCGTCGTTGACCTGTGCTAGCGCTCCGCGCCCCGCCTCCTCGATGTAGTGCTCGATTCCCGGACGTGGCTTCTTGGGGTGGAACTCCTTCCGCCCCGTGCCGAGCGACACGGTGTTGTACCCTGCCGTGACGTAGATGGGCCTGTTGAACTTCTTCATTCCTTCCCTCCTACCGCACCGCGCCGACCATCTGGTCGACGTGCTCGTTGATGGGTCCGTACAGGTGGTAGAAGCCGTTCATCATCACACCGTTGACGTCGTCGGCCGAGTTGGCGACGCCGTCCGAGACCAGCTTCTCTCCGATCTCCTTCGCGCGCACGAGGTAGGTCTTCGCGAGATTCGCTCCCAGTGTGTCGGCGGCCGCGAGGTTCTTGAAGTAGGCCGTGAGCTTCTCGTTCTTACCAGCGTCCATCAGAAGCGCACGCCACGCCGCGTGACCGTCGGGCAGGCTTCCGAGCGCCTCGTCGAGCTTCTTCGTCCAGTCGCCGTCGGCGAACATGACGTACTCGCCCTTCGCCAGGTCGTAGACGCCGGCGGGCCTGCCCCTCTCGTACTTGATGATGCCGTCCTTCTGGCTACCGTCGTGGTTCTGACCGCCCATGACCCCGGCGACCGCCATACGGTTCAGAAGGTCGTCCTCGAGCGTCTCGCCGTCGATGTGTTCGGTCATCACGTCCATTATGAACCTGCACACGTCGACTCCCACGTAGTCGCAGAGCTGGAAGATGCCCATCGGACGGATGAGGAAGTCCTGGCTGACGCGGTTCATCATATAGATGGCTCCGGCCTCGCCGTACTCGGCAGACAGCCTCTTGACCTCGCTCGTCGCGTGGAGGATGTCGCGCATGAAGTGGCCGTTGCCTATGAAGCCGGCGATGTCGTTAGCGAGGAAGACCTTCTTCCTGAGACGCTTCGCCAGCTCGGTGCCCATCTCGACCAGCTCAGGTCTGACCCCCGCGGGTGATATCAGCTCGAGCAGCTTCTGGACCGCCGGCGGATTGTAGAAGTGGTAACCGATGATGCGCCCGTCAAGCGGCACGCCCTTGTCGATGGTCCCGATAGGGATCGACGAGGTGTTCGTCAGGTAGTACGCGTCGGGGCACAGCGAGTCGACCTTCTTGAGAACGTCGAGCTTGATGCTCTTGTCCTCGATGATCGCCTCGAACACGAGCGTCGAGCCCGCGATCGCGTCGAGCGTGGTCGTGGGACGACAGACCGACAGCGCGTCCTCGACGAACGCCTGGATGATCTCGCCGTTCTCCACGAGGTCGGCTCGGTCAGCGTAACCCTCCCTGAGGGCGACGATGCTCTTCTCGGCGAGCTTCGTCAGCTGGGCGCGCAGGTATCCGCTCAGTCCGGACAGGGCCACGTCGCTGACGTCCACCAGGTGGAGGACGTAGCACTTGTCGCACCCCGCAGCGATCTTGAGTCTCGCCATCTCCTGGGCCAGAAGAAGAGCGATGCCGCTCCCCATCTTGCCCGCCGCGCCAAGCACGGCAACGTTCTCAAGCCTGCGATCCAGATCCATGCAGCTCTCCCTTCCGTCTCCTAAAGGGCCTCCCCATTCCTTCTATCACTCTTCGCGAGTTCTTCTTTCCTACCTCGCGCTTTCATCCTCGTTGCTTCGGGCGCCGGCAGCGGCTCCGTGTTTCGCTGGTTCGTCGGGGTCGAAGCAGTGGCGGCACCGCGCCTCGTAGACCTCCGAGGCGCCCACCACCACGCGCTCCGTCGACCGCGTGATGCGCTGCGTCCTGTTCGCCGGCTTTCCGCACCGCATGCAAACAGCAAGCGTCTTGGTTATGTACTCTGCCACGGCCAGTAGCGCCGGTATCGGCTCGAACGGCCTGCCGAGGTAGTCCTGGTCGAGACCGGCGACGATCACTCGAACGCCTCGGTTGGCCAGGTCCTCGCAGACCTGCGGCAGCTCCGAACCGAGGAACTGGCCCTCGTCGATGCCGACGACCTGGACCCCGTCGTCGACGTACCCGGGTATCTCGGACGCCTCGTCTATGCGTATCGACTCTATCCGTCGTTCGTCGTGCGAGACTATGTCCTCGTCGTCGTACCGGTCGTCTATGCGAGGCTTGAACGCGATGACCTTCTGCTTTGCGATCTTGGCCCGGCGCAGGCGGCGGATGAGCTCCTCGCTCTTCCCCGAGAACATGCTGCCGCAGATGACCTCTATCCAGCCGGTGTCGTCCCGTCGCAGGTCAGTCATCTTCCCGTCCTCTCGATCGCCCGGCCTGCCGGCGGTGTGTCGTCCGCGGGCCGCAGCGTGACGTCCCCGAACCAGATCTCGCGCGTGCCTCCGGAGGCGAAGCGAAGCACGAGCGCCCCGGACTCGGCCAGTCCCGTAACGGTCCCTGTGAAGAGCGGGCCGGACGCCTCCCCCACGGTCCCGGGCGCGACCGTCACCTCCCGCCCCAGCGTGCTCGAGAGAGCGCGCCAGCGCTCGCGGAAGCCGACCATGCACTCGAGCTCGTAGCTCTCGAAGCAGTCCTCAAGCGCCCGTGCAACAACCCTCAGGACATCGAGCCTGGCGACCGGCCTCCCGAGCTCCATCGAGAGCGACGTAGCCGCCCCCGACAGCTCCTTCGGGAGGTCGTCCTCGGTGACGCCGACGTTGACGCCGGAACCGAGCACGACCCTCCGGGCTCCGCCCTCGGTCTCCACGGACTCGAGGAGGAACCCGCCCAGCTTGCGCCCGCCGACGAGGAGGTCGTTGGGCCACTTGACCCGCACGTCGAGCCCAGTGAACTCCCCGAGCGCCGCCGCGACCGAGACGGCGGCCGCTATCGAAAGCGGCGCAAGCCGCCCGGCCGGCAGCGCCGACTCGTGGAGCACAGACATCCAGACGCCGAGCCCGTCGGGCGAGAACCACGCCCTGCCCGATCGCCCGCGCCCGCACGTCTGCTCGTCGGCGAGCACGACCGTGCCCGGCTCCGCGCCTCGTTCCGCGAGCGCCCAGAGCGCGCTGCTCGTCGAGTCGACCGACCACAGGTAGTGCACCCGGCTGCCCAGCGTCTGCGTTGTCAATCCGAGGTCGCGCTGTCCGTCGAGCACCGAGTCCGGTTCGACGCCCAGCCATCGAACGTCGCCTTGCTGCCGGGTGGAGTCGCAGCGTCCGTACGCGTCGTGCGCGCCCTTGGTCAGCACCTGCTGCGCGCCTGCCCGGACAGTCCGCCGACGTCCCTGATGCGTTCCTGCGCCAGGACGTTCGCGGCCTCGGCCGTGCTTATGCCGCGCTCGTGCGCCACCCAGAACACCTTCTTGAGCCTCAGGTAGATGCCCTCGGCGCGCCTGAGCGCGCGGTCCATCGAGAAACCCGCGATCTCCTCGGTCACCGCGATGAGCGCGCCCGAGTTGAACACGAAATCCGGCGCGTACAGAATGCCGCGCTCCGACAGCTGCTTCGCGTTCGGGGGCTCCGCCAGCTGGTTGTTCGCGAGGCCGGCGACGACGCGGCACTTGAGCCTCGGTATGGTGTCGGCGTCGAGCACTCCGCCGACCGCGCACGGCGCCCAGACGTCGCACTCGATGTCGTAGATGTCGTCCGGCTCCACGATCCTGATGCCGAGCTCTTCCTCCCAGCGTCCCGCTGCCCGCGAGTCGAGATCGCACGCGATCACCTTCGCTCCGGACGCCACGAGAGCGCGCACCAGGCCCGAGCCCGCCCGGCCCAGGCCCTGCACGGCGACCGTCAGTCCGGAGAGTCCCGGCTCGGCCCCCACCTCCTCAAGACACGCCATCAGTCCCGCGATGGCCCCGTGCGCCGTGACCGGCGACGGGTCGCCGCATCCGCCGTAGGCCGTGTGCAGACCCACGACGTGATCGGTCTCCAGCTTGATCCTCTGCATGTCCTCGACGTCGGTGCCTAGGCCCTGCGACGTGATGTAGCGCCCGTTCAGGCTCTCTATCTGCCGGCCGAGCGCGCGGAACAAGAGCTCGGTCTTGTCCTTCTCGGGGTCGCCCATGATGACGGCGGCCCCGCCCCCGAAGTTCAGTCCAGCCGCCGCGGCCTTGTAGGTCATCGAGAAGGACAGCCTGAGCGCGTCATCCAGCGCCTCTTCCTCGTCCCCGTACGGGCGCATCGTCGTGCCGCCGATGGCCGGCCCGAGTACCGTGCTGTGTATCGCGACGATCGCGCGGAGGCCGGCGACCTCGTCGAACGCGAAGCTCACCTGCTCGTGCTCGGCCTGCTCCAGAGCCTTGAAGACTTCCATTGGAACCTCCACCCGCGTATGGCGCGGGCCAGAGCGCCGGTCTGCGCCAGTCATTGGCCGGCCGGTGCTACTTCTTCACCCATGCGGGCGGCCGCTTCTCGAAGAACGCGGTGATCCCCTCTTTGGCCTCGCCGCTGGCGAAGCACAAGCCGAACGCATCGGACTCGTGCATCCCGCCGGCGTCGACGTCGGCGCCCGTGCTCCGGTTGGCACAGCCCTTGACCATGCCGATGGCGGCGGGGCCATTCTTGGCGATGGCCCTGCACATGTCCTTCGCGGTCTCCATGAGCGCATCCGGTTCGACGACCCTGTTCACCAGACCCCACGAGAGCGCCGTCTCGGCGTCGATGTGCGTCCCGACCATCAACATCTCCTTCGCGCGTCCGAGGCCGATGAGGCTCGGCAGCCTCTGCGTGCCGGCGAACCCCGGAACCGCGCCGATGGACACCTCGGGCTGCCCCATCTTCGCCTTCGTTGAGGCTATGCGGATGTCGCAGGCCATCGCCAGCTCGAGTCCTCCGCCCAGCGCGTACCCGTTGACGGCGGCGATGACGGGCTTGGCAATGTTCTCGACGATGTTGAAGGTCCGCTGCCCGAGCTGCGAGATGGCTCTCGCCTCCATGCCGTCCTTGTCCTTGAGCTCGGCTATGTCAGCGCCCGCGACGAACGCCTTGCCCGCTCCGGTGACGATAACGGCGCGTACCGTGTCATCGCGTCCCACCTCGAGTATCGCGTCGCCGATCTCGGTCATTGTCTCAACGTTGATCGCGTTCAACGCCTCGGGGCGGCTGATGGTGAGAACGGCGATCTCGCCGTCCTTCTCGATCGTGAGGTTCTTGAAGGTCATCTCTCCTCCGTGTTAGTGCACGACTCCGGCCCGCCCTCCACTGTCTGCGGGTAGGTCTTAGCCGTCTCTTCTCCCCTGAGAACCCGAAGGCTGCCCAGCGCGAGCGCCTTGAGCTCGTCCTCTCCAGGTACCACTACCACCTCCCCGAGGAAGGCGATCTTGCTTCTGAGTCCCTCCACAACGTACTCGCTGTGCGCGAGACCGCCGGTCAGCACGATGGCGTCGAGATCTCCATCGAGAGCCGCGGCCATGCCGCCCACGTACTTCGCGACCTGGTGGATCATCGCCGCCAGCACCCGCTCGGCCTCATCGTCTCCGTTCTCGATGCGCTTGACGATCCCCTTGACGTCGTTCGTCCCGAGGTAGGCCGTGATGCCGCCCTTGCCGACGAGTTTGTCCTCTATCTCGTCTCGCGTGTACACCCCCGAGAAGCACATGTCGGCCAGGTTGCCCGTCTGCACCGCCCCCGCGCGCTCCGGCGTGAAGGGGCCAGCGTAGAGCGCGTTGGAGACGTCGACCATCCGCCCTTTCCTCAGCGCGCAGATACTGATGCCGCCGCCCAGGTGGACCACGACGAGGTTCATCTCGCAGTGGTCGCGCCCCCTCGCCTCCGCGACGATACGCGCCGTCGCCTTGACGTTGAGGGCGTGAACCTGGCTGGTCCGCGGTATCTCGGGCATCCCCGAGTACCTGGCGATCGGGTCCAGTTCATCGACACACGGAGGGTCGACGATGAACGCCGGGATCTTGTGGTCCCATGCGATCCCGTAGGCGAGAACGGCGCCGAGATTCGACGCGTGCTCTCCGCGCTCGTGGTTCCGCGCGTCGTCGATCATCCGCTGGTTGACCGAGTACGTGCCGCTGACCGTCGGCGCGAACAGGCCGCCGCGACCTACCACCGCGGCGAGCGACGAGAGCGGGATGCCCTTGTCCTCGAGGAACTCGAGAATGAGGTCCTTGCGGTACTCGTACTGGTCCCAAACGCTGTCGAAGTGCGAAAGGTCCAGCGACGTGTGCTCTATCTTGTCCTCGAACAGGCACTCGTCCGCCTCGAAGACGGCGAGCTTCGTCGACGTGGAACCCGGGTTGAGCACCAGGATTCTCTCGCCCCCTGCGTCCTTCTTCTTGCCCGACATCGCTCCCTCTCAGGCTGGAAGCCTCGCCCCTCTAGAAGCCGCGCTCCTTGTAGACCTCGCGCTGGATGAGGTACTTCATGATCTCGGCGGTGCCGCCGCCGATTGTCATTAGCCTCGCGTCGCGGAACAGCTGCTCGGTCTTGCAGTCCTTCGTGTATCCGATCCCGCCCGTCACCTGCAGCGCCTCGGTCGCGATCTCCTGCGCGGAGACGCACGCGAAGAGCTTCGCGGACGCGCCCTGACGCGTGGCGGAGATGCCCATGTCGATGCGGCGCGCCGCCTGAAGCGTCATGAGACGCGCTGCGTCGAGCTTGACCGCCATGTCGGCGATCTTGAAGCTGACGCCCTCGAACGACCTGATCTCCCTTCCGAACTGCTCCCGCTCCGTCGAGTACTGGATGGCGTACTCGAACGCGGCGCGCCCGTAGCCCACGGCGCCCGCTGCAAGCGAGGTGCGTTCGGTGTCTAGCTCGTCCATCAGGATCGTGAAGCCCTTGTTCTCCTCGCCCAGCATGCTCGACGCCGGGACGCGGCAGTTGTCGAGCTTGAGGTGCGCGACCTTGAGGCCGCGGAGGCCCATCAGCTCGTAGTCCTTGACCACGCTGAAGCCGGAGGTCTCGGTCTCGAAGATGAACGCGCTCATGCCCTTTCGAGCCTTGACCGAGGGGTCCGTGACCGCGAATAGCAGTATGTAGTCGGCGATGCTCCCGTTCGTGATGAAGCGCTTCTCGCCGTTGATGATGAAGTCGTCGCCGTCGCGCACGGCCGTCGTCTTCATGCCCGCGGTGTCCGATCCGACGTCGGGCTCGGTGATGCCGATCGCTCCGATCGTGTCGCCCTTGACGATGGGCGGAAGGTACTTCGCCTTCTGCTCGTCGTTCCCGAACTTGTAGACCGGCGGCGCGAAGTAGACCGAGGTGACACCCCTCGTCACGTCGAGCATCGCGCAGACCGCGGAGATCTCCTCCGCGATGATGGTCTCGTAGACCATCCCCAGTCCCGTCCCGCCGTACTCCTTAGGTATCAGGGCGCCCATGTACCCGGCCTTACCCAGCTCGTACAGGAGGTCGCGCGGATACTCTGCGGTCGCCTCTATCTCCTCCGCCCGCGGCGCCACTACCTTCTCCGCGAACTCCCTCACCTGCTCGCGGAAGGCGTTCTCCTCTGCGGTATAGAGCACACTGAGCATGTCGGTTCCTTTCGTGGGTCGGGGGACCTGGCCCGCACTCCGCGCGTCGCCCCGGTACCGCGGGCCGCGCCGCTCGGGCGGGCTCTCCCCGCGCTACTCCGCCGGTTCTATTTCGACCATGACCTCGCTGGTTCCCACCGAGTCGCCTGCCGCGACGTTGACCTTCTTCACCGTTCCGTCGACGCCCGACCTGACCTCGTTCTCCATCTTCATCGCCTCGACAACGACGATGCTGGTACCCACAGTGACCTCGTCCCCCTCCTCCACCATCACCTTGACCACGTTGCCGGGCATCGGCGCCTTGATGGTCCCCCCGCCTCCACCGCCCGCTCCGGCCGCAACGGCGCTATCGTCGTCCCGCGAGCCTGTCCCGACGACGAAGTGCTGACCCTCTACGTCGACCGTGATCTCTCCGTCCGCGCGAGCCACGTGCACCGTGTGCGAACGGCCGTCGAGCAGAAGCGAGATGACGCCGTCCCGGATGCGGCTCCAGTCGACGTCGTAGTCGGAGCCGTCGATCGTGACCGTGGTGGAGGGGCGCCGCGCGTCCGTGGATACGCGCCGCTTCTCACCGTTCAGCGTGAACTCGAATTCCAAGTCTCTCCTCCGGATGAGTGCCGCAGCCCGACTCGCCCGCGCGGGCAGCGGCCGTCAGGCGACGTCAGCGACCGCCTCCGACCCGCCAGCCGCCCAGCGTGTCCCAGGGCGACGGCGCGCTCTCTTCGACGACTCCGCCCGCGCTGGAAGGCCCCGAGAGCGAGAGCGCCGCGGCAATGAGCGCGAGGTGCTCCGCCTCCTCCGACGTAGCGACGCTGGGCCAGTCTGACATGTGCTTCTCGATGAAATCGGTCTGCGTCTCCCCGGCGGCGTAGGCCTCGTTGTCGATGATGTCCGCGAGATACTCGAGGCACGTCGCTATGCCGAGGATGCTCATGTCCTTGAGCGCTCTCTTCATGCGCGCCCTGGCCGCGTCCCTGTCCTCCGCGTGGACTATGAGCTTCGAGAGAATGGGGTCGTAGTGGACAGGCACCTCCCAACCCTCGTAGATGCCGCAGTCGTGCCGCACGCCCGGTCCCTGCGGCTCTCGGAAGAGGGCTATCTTCCCGGAGCTGGGCAGGAAGCTGCTTCGCGGGTCCTCCGCGTATATGCGGCACTCGATCGCGTGTCCGGTCTGCGAGAGGTCGGCCTGGATGAAATCGAGCTTCTCTCCCGACGCGATGAGGATCTGCTGCCGGACCAGATCGACGCCCGTCACCATCTCGGTCACGGGATGCTCGACCTGGATGCGCGCGTTGACCTCGAGGAAGTAGAAGCTGCCGTCCTCGTCCAGGAGGAACTCGACCGTGCCCGCGTTCGTGTATCCGCACGCCTTCGCGGCCCGGACGGCCGTGTCGCCCATCTGCGCGCGCAGCTCGTGGTCGACCGCGGGGGAAGGCGACTCCTCGACGATCTTCTGATGGCGACGCTGGATCGAGCACTCGCGCTCGAACAGGTGTACGCAGTTACCGTGCGTGTCGGCCAGTACCTGGAACTCGACGTGGCGCGGCCGCTCGATGAGCTTCTCGATGTAGACCGTGTCGTCGCCGAAGGCCGACGCCGCGACGCGACTCGACGCCTCGATGGCCGCCTCGAGCGCGCCCTCCTCGCGGACCACGTGCATGCCCTTCCCGCCGCCGCCGGCCGAGGCCTTGACGAGCACAGGGTAGCCCATCTCGGCCGCCTTCGCGCGGTACTCGTCCATGTCCTTGCCGCTCGACATCATGCCCGGGATGATGGGCACGTCCTGCGCGAGCATCGTCTCGCGCGACCGGATCTTGTCCGCGACGAGCTGGAGCGCGTCGGACGTCGGGCCGATGAACGTGAGCCCCTCGTCCTCGCAGCGCTTGGCGAAGCGCCAGTTCTCCGCGAGGAAGCCGTAGCCGGGGTGAATGGCGTCCGCGCCGACCTTCCTCGCCGCCTCGATGACGGCGTCGATGTTCAGGTAGCTCTCGAGCGCCGGCGCGGGGCCGATGCGGATGGCCTCATCAGCCTCAAGCACGTGCAGGCTGGCGCGGTCGGCGTCCGAGTAGACGACCGCCGACGGCATGCCCATGTCGCGGCACGCCCTGACGACGCGCACGGCGATCTCGCCTCTGTTGACTATGAGGATCTTCTTCACGTAGTGACCTGCTCCCTGGTTCGGGACGGTTCTCTCGATCGGGCCGGCGCGCAGCTGGCCGCCGTGCCTACTTCTTCTCTAGCCACGAGGGCTTGCGCTTCTCGAGGAACGCGGACATGCCCTCCTGCCCCTCGTCGGACACGCGCACCTCGGCTATGACCTTCGCGGTGTAGCCCTTGGCCTCCTCGAGCGGCATGCCGTAGACGTTGTCGAGGAGGTCCTTGCAGACCGCGAGCGCATCGGGGCCGCTCGAGATGAGGCGTTTGGTGAACTCGGCGACCGCCTCATCGAGTTCGTCCAGCGGCGCGACCGCGTTCACGAGCCCGAGCCTGAACGCCTTCTCGGCGCTCATGCGCTCTCCCGAGAGAAAGAACTCGCGGCACGCGGCGGGCCCCGCCCTCATGACGACATACGGCGAGATGCACGCGGGCACAAGCCCGATCTTGACCTCCGACAGGCTGATGACCGCCGTGTCAGCGGCTATCACGATGTCGTTCGCGGCCATCAGGCCCGCGCCGCCGCCGATCGCATATCCGTTGACGCGCCCGACTGTGGGCTTCCTCAGGCGGTGGATGCGCTCCATCACGTTCGAGATCTTCATACCGTCAGCGACGTTCTCCTCGAACGTGTAGTTGATGGTGTTCTTCATGTAGTTGAGGTTGGCTCCAGCGCAGAACGAGTTCCCCTCCCCCGTCAGCACCACGACGCGCACGTCGGGGTCGGCCTCGAAACCACCGTAGGCCTCGAAGAGCTCGTCCAGCATCACGTCGTTGAACGCGTTCTTCACCTC
>Ga0180434_10007867_pt1 | contig 11918 bp, 6 predicted proteins | sample SS_ome_7_FD_132453 | JGI IMG/M metagenome (GOLD analysis project Ga0180434, IMG submission 132453) | Hypersaline lake sediment archaeal communities from the Salton Sea, California, USA - SS_1_D_2 metaG | ecosystem: Environmental > Aquatic > Non-marine Saline and Alkaline > Hypersaline > Sediment... | reverse complement strand
TTGCTAATCATCGTACTCGGCGTGATGGTCGGATTTATCGTAATCGCCCTTTTCATGCCGTTGATCGGCCTAATCGACAGCCTGACAGGCTAAAGGAGTAAATCCGTGACGAGTTCCGCTAGCAAGTAACCGAAAACGTCAGTTTACACATAAATGACTGACAAAAACGCTGACAGCCACAGTAGTTCCAAAACCGTGGGATGATCGGCGAGCCAGTCGGAACACTGGCGTCCAAAAATACCATTGAAGGGCAAAATAAAACGGAAAGGAAAGCATTATGCGGCCGATATCCAGAAATCCGAAATTTCCAAGGGCGTTTACACTCGTAGAACTCCTCGTAGTAATTGCCATCATTGGTATCCTAGCAGGCCTGATAACGGCCGCGGCAATGCGTGCCCGAACAACCGCCAAAGAGGCCGTCGTAACGATCGAGATCAGTCAACTAGACGCCGCACTAAAAGCATACAAAGAAAAATACGGCGACTATCCACCCGACTTCTCGGACATCTCAACTCCTGCTGGCCGGGACGAAATCCTCCGGCACCTGCGCCGCGCATTCCCAAGATATACACCGGGAAAGCCGAGTGGATCTGCCCACAACACCTGGGCCGGTTTCGTGGCCGACATTTCCGACCACTATGACGCCTATAGTATTGCAGATTTTGATATTACCGATCTTAACCCAGCAACAGCTTTAGTCTTTTGGCTCGGCGGGCTACCAGACGAGAACAACCCACCACGACTCTTGTCGTTCAGTGCCAATGCTCGCAATCCGTTCATGACCGGCGGGAGCCGACTACAACCGCTCTTCGAGTTCGACCAGACACGCCTAAACAATAACGCCGGAGCCATAACCTACAGCCCAAACACAACAAGCGGCAGCTCAACGCCATATGTCTATTTCCGCGCCAAAAACCGCGGATACTACAGCCCGGGAACCGGCACTGTTAAATCCTGTCCGGTTACGGACAGCTCCGGCACAGCAACCGTGTATCCCTACGCCAAGGCCCGGCTTGACGCATCCGGCAGCTGGATGACCAATGACTTTGACTGGATGAACGATTCGAGTTTTCAGATACTCTCAGCCGGAATGGACGGAAGCTTCGGCGAAAAGTACCTAGTTCCTGTCGACGTCCTGATCGGCACCAGCATTTCCGACGCCCCAGGAGATCAACCGATGGTGCTCTCGACCAACGACGCCGAGTACGACAACCTAACCAACTTTGCGACCGGTCGGCTGGAGGACATCGAATAATGGTCGGCCCAGTCACAACCCGATCAGCCCGCGTGTCGCAACGCTCCGGCTTCACAATGGTCGAAATGCTAGTGGTGATAACCATAATCGCCATCGTGGCCAGCCTCGTGCTTGCCGCGCTCAACTCGGCTCGACAAACGGCCAAAGTGGCTAAGACAAAATCGACGATCGTCAAATTAAACGATCTGATAATGGACCAGTACGAATCGTATCGCACAAGACGCGTCCCAATCTCCACCAGCGGGATGAATCCAAACTCGGCATCCGCCGCACGCCTAAATGCAATCCGCGACATTATGCGTATGGAAATGCCTGACCGATGGAATGACGTTATAAACGCGCCACTATGCACCGATGGCTCAGGCAATCCGCTACTAACACGCCCAGCTTTGTCACAACGCTATCTAAATCGTTACAACAAAACACATCCACCAAATCCAACTACCGAGAATGCTTCGGCCGAGTGTCTTTATATGACCGTAACAACTCGCAACCCGGAAGCCCGAGAGCTGTTTTCCGAGAGCGAGGTTGGCGATACCGACCAAGACGGCTATCCCGAGTTTCTCGACGGATGGGGCAGACCCATTGCATTCATTCGTTGGCCAGCCGGATTCATAAGCAGTCTACATGCAGATGATGAATTGCAAACTGGCGACCCAGTAGCCGACCACGATCCATTCGACCCACTAAAACAGGACGACGATGCATTCAGATTGATACCGCTAATTTTTTCCTACGGCCCGGATGGAAAATCTGATATCAATCGCGGAGCAAGTAGTTCAGGTGGAGAGTTTGCATATACAGCCACGGGCGACTCCATTACTTCTGTCACCCTTCATACCACGGATCCAGACGGCGATGGCCACTATATCGGGCAGCCTTTGGACGGGGAAACATATCTGCCAGAGCCATCCGAACTTGACCATTACGACAATATCCACAACCACAGAATCGAGGGTCGATAATATGAATATCCGTATCGATCATCAAGACTGCCGAGCGGATCGCCGCGCGATGACGCTTGTCGAGCTGCTGGTTGTGATCTCGATATTGCTCGTACTGGCCGTTGTCGCACTTCCGGCGATGCAACCGGCGGTCGAAAGCAGACGCATTCGCGAGGCGGCCAGATCGGTCAACGTCTTCTTAGCCACAGCGCGCAATCAGGCCGCCGCGACAGGCCGACCGTGCGGCGTAATAATCCAGCGCAGCGAAGGGCTGCCGCAAGCCGGAATCGCCCTGTATCAGGCCGAAGTACCCCCGCCATATGCTGGGAATACGACCAACACGACCGTTTCCCTAGTAGTGACAAGCGAAAGTACTGTGGGCAGCAAGACGCAGTTCACACTCACGGCCAACATAAGCCACGACTTAGACACATCGCTTATCCAAGTTGGCGACCGTCTGCAAGTCAATCACCAAGGGCCTTGGTACGAAATAACAGACATAACTGATGCGACAACGTTAAACCTCCAGTTAACACTAGACGCTGGGGCCATGCTGCCTTGGCCGTCGGGGCCGGGCGGCTCGCCAGATTTACCGTTTCAGATTCGACGCCAGCCAGTAAAGTCGGGCACTCGACCGCTGCTACTGCCGGCGACAACCGCCATTGATCTAGAGTTTTCCGGAACGGACTCCGATTTTTTCAACGACACCAATCCTGTCGCGATTATGTTCTCGCCAAATGGAAATGTTGTCGACTCGTCCTATTACCTAGGCGTTGCACATGCTGTGACCGAGCCCATTTATCTGCTGGTAGGCAAACTTCAACAGGTCGACGCAGACCCAAATGTACGGACTGACAGTGACGAGGAAACCTGGCCAAACTGGCAGGTACTTACGAACCTCTGGATCATGATCTCTCCACAATCTGGGCAGGCTACCGTCGGCGAAGTCGCGATGGTGGACCCGATCTTTCTGGACAAAACAACAAACTACAATGCCGCTTTCATCAACCAAAGTCGATCGATCGTATCCGAAGGCCAGAGCATGGGAGGACGGTAAGTTATGAACCACATGCTTCTAAGGCCGACAACGCGACGCAGTGGAATAACGTTGCTTGAAGTGTTGATTTCAATCTTCGTCCTCGCGTTTGGACTCTTGGGCGTGGCCGCGTTGATACCGGTCGGCCGCTTCGCAATCGTCGAAGTTGGCAAGGCCGACCGTTCGGCCGTCTGCGGACGAGCCGGTCTGCACGAGATAAAAATCCGCCAGTTCCCTGATGTCAATGATGGCACACTGCGACCGATGACCGACATACGGACTTGGCGCGACCATAGTGGAACAGAAGTCCTGTCTTCAGCCGACACAGCGGCACAACGGTTAGCGAAGCGACGACTCGCCTACGCCATCGACCCGCTGTTCGTAGCCCAAAACTCAAACGCGTGCGAGTATTTTCCCTACATCGTCACCAATGCCTCACCCGCAGTGATACGTTCCGCCGCGATGCGTCGTGTCACGTTTTCGCAATACGACACCTTCGGAAAGTTGCAGCAAATAGAACAGCCACTGGCCGAGCGGATTTTCATGCTCCAGGACCAAGTTCTGTTCGACGTGCCAGATGACCGTGACCAGCGGCCACGCGAGTTACGATTACTGCACACCGGCGTCGTAGAACCCCGACCATTCTTGCTAGGCGATGACTCAGACGGCCTCGGCAACGATCTTCTAACCGAGGTCAGAGGCGACTACACGTGGCTGGCGACCGTCGTTCCGGTCCTATCAAATGGCAATCCTACTGGAACTTACACCGTTTCGATCGTCGTGTTCTACAAACGCGATTTCACACACGATGCCTTAGCGATCAAGCCGAGCGAGCGGTTTGTCGATGCCGAGTTACTTGGCGGCGGCGACGTTAAGCTGAAGGTGTCTAACGGCCCAAGCGTGCCTAACCCAAAGGATCCGCCACAGTTAGACGTGCGACGAAACGAATGGCTACTGCTTTCAAGCGATATCCCGGCGGGCGGAACCTTCCGGTGGTATCGCGTTGTAGCGATCGACGACGAGGCCGAGGAAGAATCCAGCGGCAACTGGGTCCGATACGCCACACTGGCCGGGCCCGACTGGCCAGCCAACGAGGCTTACGCAACGCTCATTGACGGCGTGGTCGGCGTGTACACAACTACAATCGACCTGGGAGATCAAAAATAGCAGAAAGCCTGACCGCTGACCGGCCAAATGCCGCCAGCTCGGCAACTGTGCAATCGGAAAATTTAACAACTTTTAAACCGCTCGAAGACACGTCCAACGCGGCCTTTGTGCCGACAGGAAAGTGGCCAAAACCAACCGCCAAAACACAGGCGACCACCAAGGAAAGAGAATAGTTACGAGACGGGCCAGGGCATTTGAACGTTTCGTACTTTGAGGTAATCGGATCATGACCACAGATTTCAATTACAACCGAAGATGGCGTTCGGCCGCAGATCGCCCAAACCGCCTACCAGGACGCGCAACCACCAACGCCCGCCGCCGTGGTGTTCTGCTACTCGTCGTTCTCGGCATGTTGGCCATGTTCGGCCTGATAGCGGTTACGTTCGTAATACTCACCGGCCAGGCAAAACGGGGCGCCGAATCACACCGCCGTATCGACCAATACGACAGCGACCCAAAAGAAGACCTAGACAACGCCCTGATGCAGGTCTTAAGAGGAACGACCAATCCGCAATCGGTGATCGGCCCACACAGCCTACTGGAAGACATCTATGGGAATCCCGAAACAACCGGCACAATAACGGCCGCCCCGGATCCGCTTAACGACGTGATTATGGGCGGTCAGTTGCTGAACATACCCTGCGGGCTAGCAAATCCCGAGCAGTATGCCGGCTGCGTACTGACAATGCTCGACGGCCCGGCGGCCGGGCAAAGTACACGAATCGTCGCCGCACCGGCCGGTGGCGGCGTACTGCAAGTCGTAGCGTTCGATGGAACAGAAAAAAACAGTACCGGTACCGTAACAGTCAACGGTTATGCTCTAACGGATTTCAACCGCAACGACTTCATAATAAACGGCTCCCCGTTCAGCGGCACCGGGTTTGGGTATGACACATCGGCCGATCCACAACTGGCTAAAAAAGACGCCTTAGGTCGGGAATATGCCCTGCTGCCAAATCCGGCTGCCTCAGGTTTCTCTCTCAACGACTACGTAGGTCCCGGCGGTGCCAACGAAGATTACGACGCGGTCGATTTCCAAAACATGCTGCTGGCGGCCCAGATTGTCAACACCAGCGGCGACCTTATCGCCACCATTCCCTCGCTACATCGCCCGGCTCTGATCGACTATTGGAAGAACAAAAACGCTACGGACTGGAATGGTCTCGATAGTGATCTTAGACGCAAAATATGTCTGCGGCCGATCGGCGCCGCCACGGACCACCCCAGCTTCACCGGCAGTAATCCAAGTTTTAATGCAGCATGGGACGGTCAACCCGGAAGTGACCTCAATAGCGATGGGATTGAGGATCAATGGGACGTCGACAACGATGGCGATGGTGTGGCTGACAGTGTTTGGGTCGACCTCGGCTCGCCTGTTCGTTCTATGCCCGACGGCCGACTCTACAAACCGCTCTATGCGATATTGTGCCTCGACATGGACGGCCGCCTAAACCTAAACGCCCACGGCTGCCCGGCTCAGACCGATGCAAAATATGGTAACGCCATTACCGACCAATTTGCCGGCGGTGCCGGTTCCGCAACGTTAACGTTACCACGTGGCCAAGGCTATGGCCCGGCCGACATCAATTTGAGGCCGCTCCTTGGGACCGACTATCAGGACATTTTGGACTCTCGCTATGTTGACTCCAACGTACCCGGCAGCGCAGGCAACGACCTACTAAGCTACAACCAGCACTTCGACTATCCCGACGATTACACCGATTTCACAACGCCGACCTCCTACGGAACGCCACCGGACATGAAGGCCAAGATGGCCGTCGGGCTGGATCTGCGTGGCCAACCGATTTACTCGATGCTCGCAGGCGATTGGGCCGGCGCTGCATCCGACGACCCATATGAGCTAAACCTTGCTCGCAGTAAACGCTCATCAGTCGACGCGCCGTTTACGCCCAGTGAGCTTGAGCGACTCCTACGCCCCTACGACATCGATGCCAGCTCGCTACCAAGCCGATTGTACTCCCTAACTGCAACTGATGGCGACCTGATCAGCCGTCGACACGAAATCACTACCGAAAGCTGGGACGTACCTTGCCCTAATACGGCTGAAGGCGACAAAAACATCGTTGAACTACTCAGTGCTAAACTTCAAGCCAACGCGATTCCTGACGTCCCAGCCGCCATCGCTGAGTTACTCCCGCCGGAAGTGCTCGCCGGACTGAAAATGGACATCAACCGACCATTTGGCGACGGGCAAGATGACGCCCCAACAAACGGCGTAGTCGATGAACCTGGCGAAGCTGCGACGGACACAATCGACCTTTACGATACACCCAGCACTTCGAAGACTGTCGCCCTCGATCACGACAACGATGGAACGGCCGGCGTTTCGTTTACTGGCGAAGCCCGCCAACTCTATGCGCGACATCTATATGTGATGCTGCTACTGCTAACCGAATGCGACATGACGGATCCCGATGAAATACGAATGATTGCACAATGGGCAGCAAACATCGTAGACTTCCGCGATCGCGATTCGATCATGACGCCATTCGAATACGACGCCGATCCATTCACCAACGACGACGGCGACCCGACCAACCGCACATGGGATGCTGACGGCGACTTGTCGACACCAAATCCAAACTGCTACGTCGTCTGGGGATGCGAACGGCCAGAACTTCTGATCACCGAAACACTCGCGTTCCACGATCGGCGGACTGAGGATCTGGCAACAAACGGCCAAATTGCCGATCCGGAATCCGACCTGACTAATGATTTCGACCAGCGATTCAAACCGCAGGGCTCTTTGTTTATAGAACTCTATAACCCATGGACGACGGGGGAGCCTGTTCCAGGCGGGTTACACTACGATTCCGACAGTAACGGCTTACCGGATCTTTACGATTCTGATGGCGATGGTGTCGGCGATACGGCGGCAGTGGATTTAACAAGAGTCAGCAGTGGTTCGCCAGTTTGGCGGATGATAATCGTCGACGGCAGTGAATTGGGCGAGGATCCGGATGATGCCGATTCGACGAAATTGCCTACAATTGAACGCGCTGTCTATTTTGTCGATTCGTCTGCGACTTTACCCACCGATGGCACTGTCAAATTTCAGCCGGAAGATCCACTGATCGCACCGATTCTGCCGGGCCGCTATATGGTAGTTGGTCCGGGCGAACCCACGGATACCACTAGCACTACGTACATAGGGTTCGCAAATGGTGCCAACCCTGGCGCTCCAGGCTCCAGTCGAAGGATTCGCTTGACACCCGACATTGACCCAACCACCACCGGACAGGTTGAAGTTTTCGCGGACGGGACCACCGACGACCTAGCCGCTGTCACAATACAAAATCCCGTAGCGGCCGTCATAAATAGCCCGCGGCGCTTAAATATTTCAGAACCGGACATCGAATACGACAACACCAACTACAATTCAACCACTGGCTATATGAACCCTCACGATAAGCCGTTTGACACTGCAACCGAGATAATGGAAAGCGGCAGAAAAGACCATTTCAAAGTTGTCCATCTCCAGAGGCTAGCGAATCCGCTATTGCCATTCAATGCAAATGAAAACCCGTATAGGACGGTCGACTCAATGTCTATTGACCTGAACAGTTTCAATGGACTGGACAGTACGGCCGACCTTAACGACGGCAAAGCCGCGGTAGACCTAATCGCACGCGAGCGTGGCGAAAGAGCAGAAGTTAGCGACGCAGGAATCAAGAAACTGTGGAGACGTGAACCTTACTCTGACCCCCCGGAAAAAAACAATGTTTTCGCTTCCGTAACCAACCATAACTTCGACAAGCCGCTTCACCATACTCTCGGTTACCTGAACGACCCCTTCGGTATACCATTAGATGCCACAGCCGGCAGTTACGAGGGCGATCCACAAAACCCATTCCCGTGGCTTACATGGAACAACCGCCCATTTGTCAGCCACTTGGAGTTGATGCTCGTGCCAAGTTGGCATTCGTCGAAGTTGCTTCACAAGTATAATTTGGCCATCAACTCAATTAATCCCTATAAAAATTACTGGGAACCATTCCCACATATGATAAGCTTTTTCTCTGAGTCATCCTCGATTCCACCTAAGCCACCTAATTGGAAAGTTTACCGGCTGCTTGATTATTTGCATGTGCCGTCGCGGTTTGTTGGTACGGCGATACAAGCGAATCCGACTTCGGCCGTCGGCGGCACGGGCCACTCGTTCCACCCGCCGTTTAACCGTATTCCGACTTACCGTGAGCCGGGCAAAATCAACCTTAACACGATCTTCTCCAAAACCGTCTGGGACGGCCTGATGAACGGGGCGCATACAGACGCCACCTGGGAAAAATTTGTCTCCAGCCGACGTGGATATGGTGCGACCGACGACATGGTGTCGCTTGGTAGCAGCATGCCGACGCGATTTGTCAGGCCGTTTCGATCGGCTGCCGGCGCGGAACTAGTGCCACTGGCAAACATGGTGCCAAATCGCGAAATCGACGCCACGTTGCTCCGATCCGACGAGATTGATCCAGCTACTGCTAGCGACACACCGCTATTTGTATTCAGCTCCAATAACGCGTACAACGATACCGATCGCAACCCTTACTTTAGATATCAAGGCTTGCAGCGGCTCGGCAACCTGGTCACCACACGGTCGAACGTCTACTCAATCTGGATCACCGTCGGCTATTTTGAGGTCGAAGAGGCTCCGATATGGTACGACCCGGCCATCTATCCTGACGGCTACAGGCTTGGCGCAGAATTTGGCAGCGACACGGGCGAGATCCAACGCCATCGGGCTTTCTATATGATCGACCGAACCGTTCCGGTTGGCTTCCAACGCGGCAAGGACCACAACGTCGAAGACACGATACTAATCAAGCGTTTTATCGAATAGCGTGGCGGCCGTGGCGGCACGAAGACGATCGAGTCTAGGCCTGTCTAGTTTGCGTCGAACCTTGTTGGATATCGGCCTGCCAATTGCGGTGTTTAAGCATCGCTCGACTGCCTAAATGGTAGCCGGAATGTACCGACCGCGGTCGAAGGTCTCCAGGAAGGCAGATGGGGCGGAAAACGCCTAGCAGGCGCAACGTCTTATGCTGTGGTCGCTTAGCGACATTGATTAAAATCCGAACCTAGATTAGGCCGCTGTTGGTATCCAAATTGCTGACATCTTCTAGGCTGGGCAAATTCTGCCGTTTGGCGCAAGTTACCCTGCGAGCTCGGCGCTCGGCCTTCAGGTACATTTATTGGTAGGTAGACAATAATGTTGGCGGCTCCACCATCACTTCTGATCACCGACGACGACTTCGCGTTCCGCGAAACGTTGCAGGGAATGCTCCAGCCGATGGGCCTGAGAACACTGCTTGCAGGCGACGGGGAGGAAGCGCTACAGATCGTCGGGCGAGAAGATATTCACCTAATTCTGCTCGACATGCACATGCCAAAGCTGACCGGTTTGGAAACCCTACAGTTGGTCAGACAATTCGACTCCGTGCTACCGTGCATACTGCTCTCAGCCGGCCTAGACGATCTGGTAATCAAACGAGCGAATGAACTGAAGGCCTTTTCCGTGCTTCCAAAGCCTGTCACTCGAGACCAAATCACGATCACCATACGGCTAGCCTTGGAAAGAACCTACGGCTGGGCCGGATAGTCGGCTTATTGGCACGGCAGACGATCTGAGCCTATTGACCTGCCGCCTCAGAGTCTGGCGGAGATGGGTTTTCGTTCGTGTTGGGTTTTCTCGTCAAATTCGTGTCGGGCACGATTTTAGGCCGTTTGGTAGTCTCTTCCATGACTTTTTTCAGCTCATCAGTATCGGCGACCTCTTTTTCCATCAACAGCTTGGCAAGCGTTTCGAGCGACTCACGGCGTGTCTCGATTATTCGCCTTGATCTTTCGAGAAGCTCGTCGACTAGGCGTTTTATCTCCTGATCGATCTCGCGTGCGGTCTGTTCGCTGTGTGAGCGCTCCTGGGGCAGCGTATCCGCGCCCTCAAGGTGTGACTGACGCGTTTCACGATAAGTGACTCGCCCCAAACGGCTCATACCGTAATCCATTACCATACTTCTTGCGATCTCGGTCGCCCGTTGCAGGTCGTTTTGTGCACCGGTCGAAACGTCGTCGAAGACAAGCTCTTCGGCAACGGTCCCGGCCAGCAAAACTTGGATACGACTTTCCAGTTCAGATTGCGTCATCAGATACCGATCGCCCTCGGGCCGCTGAAGCGTGTATCCAAGCGCAGCCAGGCCGCGTGGGATTATCGATACCTTATGAACCGGGTCGGCATTTGGCAGACAGAATGCAACCAGCGCATGAGCGCTTTCGTGATAGGCAACACGAAGTTTCTCATCTTCGTGTATCACACGTTGTTTCTTCTCAAGCCCGGTCGTTACGCGTTCGACCCCCTCGGTAAACTCCTTCATCGTGACAGCCTGTTTGTCCTCGCGCGCCGCCAGTAGAGCAGCCTCATTAACCAAGTTGGCTAAATCTGCTCCGACAAAACCGGAAGTTATGCCGGCGATCTCTTTCAGGTCAACCGAATCGTCCAACTTCACTTCCTTGACGTGAACTTCGAGTATCTTCTCTCGGCCACGGATGTCTGGTCGGTCGACCAGGACGTGCCGATCAAACCGTCCCGGTCTGAGTAGTGCCGGATCCAAAGTCTCAGGACGGTTCGTAGCAGCCATAACTATGATGCCGCTGTTTGAACTAAAGCCATCCATCTCAACTAACAACGCGTTGAGCGTCTGCTCTCGCTCATCGTGGCCGCCAACCACGCTCGAACCGCGAGTCTTCCCCAAAGCGTCGAGTTCGTCGATAAACACAATGCAAGGCGACTTCGACTCGGCCTGCTGGAACATATCGCGTACCCGTGCGGCACCGACTCCTACAAACATTTCGACGAAGTCTGAGCCTGACATGCTGTAAAACGGTACTTCGGCCTCACCAGCGACAGCCTTGGCGAGCATCGTTTTTCCGGTTCCCGGGGGGCCCACCAGCAATACGCCTTTTGGAATTCGGCCGCCGAGTGTACGAAACTTGTCGGGATTTTTCAAAAACTCAACCACCTCACGCAGCTCTTCGACCGCCTCATCGATGCCAGCCACATCTTCAAAAGTTACGCCGATGTCTTCCTGGGCAACCAGCTTGCCGCGACTTCGTCCAAATGCCATCGCTCCGCCGGCACCTCCTAGCCTGCGCATCATTAAGAAAACGATCAAGGCGAGGACGATCATGAACGCTATCAGCGGCATGTGCGCGGCCAAGCCACTAGGCGCTCTTTCTGCACGAACGTCAACAAAGCCCTTCGACATCGCCAAGTCGACCAAAGCGTTATTGTCTTCAGCAAGCCCGAGTCGATCTGTGTGAAATACGACACCCGGCTTCGGTTCGGTCTTGGCATCCTTCGGTGATATCACTTCCTGCGTAATTTGGCCGGATATCTGATTTGGCCCTATCAGAAGCTTTTGCAGGTTGGAGTATCTGAGCGTTTTCTGTTCCTCACCCGCGCCGTCGGTCACCTCGATCGAAGCTTCGACATTGTTGCCCT
>Ga0180434_10007863_pt1 | contig 11920 bp, 9 predicted proteins | sample SS_ome_7_FD_132453 | JGI IMG/M metagenome (GOLD analysis project Ga0180434, IMG submission 132453) | Hypersaline lake sediment archaeal communities from the Salton Sea, California, USA - SS_1_D_2 metaG | ecosystem: Environmental > Aquatic > Non-marine Saline and Alkaline > Hypersaline > Sediment... | reverse complement strand
ATCTGCCCCATGGCGGCGTCGACTTCCTCGTCGGTCAGGGTGCGGTCCGGCCGGCGGAATGCGAGCGAGAAGGCCAGGTTTCGCTGGCCGGCGGGAAGCGGCCGGCCCTCGAATGCGTCGAAGAGGGTGAGTGATTCGAGATGCTCGCCCGCCGCCTCGCGGATGGCGCGCTCGGCCTTCTCCGCTGGGACGTCCCTGGGCAGGAGCAAAGCGACATCGCGGGTGACCGCGGGGAAGCGGCTCACGGGCTGGTACTGGGGCGCATCGGTGGCGTGTTTCCGGAGCGCCTCCAGATCGAGCTCGGCCAGGAAGACCGGATCGGGAAGGTCGTAGGCCTCCCTGACGTCGGGCCGGAGCTCACCCAGGGAGCCGAGGACCTCTCCGTTCACGACGACGCGGGCCGCCCGCCCCGGCCGCAGCGGCGGCTGGGCCTCAGGGGCGAACTGCGCGGGCGTCCGCACGATGGCCTTCAGCAGGTTCTCGATGATGCCTTTCAGGGCATAGAAATCCCACCTTGCGAGCTCCCGGGGGACCTGCCAGAGACCGCTGTTCATCCGCCCGGCGACGGCGATGGCCAGATGTTGAGGCTGATGTGGCAGGTCGTCCGGCGCCTGCGGGAGATAGACGCGGCCGGTGTCGAACAAGCTCACATCCTCTACCCCGCGGCGCCTGTTATCGGCGACGACGTCGAGCAGAGACGTGAGCAGTGTCGTACGGAGCCGGCTGCGATCGACGGTCTTCCAGTTGCTGATGGCGACGGCCGCGCGCCGCGGGTCGTCCTCGGGCAACGCGAGGCGGTCGTGCGCCTCGGGGGATTCGAGGCTGGAGGTGACGCTTTCGCTCAAGCCCAGGCCGCGCATGAGGTGGCGGACTTCCCGCTCGAAGGCCAGCTCCGGCGGGAGGTCGCCTACGCCGGCGGCGGCGCGGGGTAGGGTCTCGGGGATGTTCTCGTAGCCGTGGACGCGGGCCACCTCCTCCACCAGGTCGATCTCTTCTTGCAGGTCTTGTCGGAAGGTGGGGACGCGCACGAGGAGGGTGTCGCCATCCTCCACCCGGAGGTGGAGCCGGCGAAGGTGCTGGGCCATCTCCGCGGCAGTGAGGTCGAGGCCGAGAAGGGAGTTGGCGCGAGAGGGTCGGAGGGAGATTTCGACCTCCTCGATGGGCTCTGGGTAGGCATCGACGACTCCCGCCGCGATCTCGACGGAGTTCTCGGAGAACTCGGCGATGAGCTCGACCGCCCGGTCGAGCGCGCGAATGGTGCCACCCGGATCGACGGTTCGCTCGAACCGATAGGAGGCCTCGGTGCTCATCCCAAGAGCGCGGGCGCCCTTGCGGATGGTGCTCGGATCGAAGTGGGCGGACTCGAGCAGCACCTCCGTCGTCCCATCGTGTATCTCGGTGCTGGAACCACCCATGATGCCGGCGAGCGCGATGGGGCCGCTGGGGTCGGTGATGAGGAGGATATCGGGAGTCAGCTCGCGGTCTTCAGCGTCGATCGTCGTGAGGCGCTCGCCCCGGCGCGCCCTGCGGACGATGATCTCCGGCACCTGCTCCCCCGAGGCGCGGCGCAGGAGCTGGTAGTCGAAGGCGTGGAGGGGCTGGCCGAGCTCGAGCATGACGAGGTTGGTGGCGTCGACGACGTTGCCGATGGGCCGCAGCCCGCACAGCTCGAGTCGTCTCTGCGCCCATTCGGGGGAGGGTCCCATCTTCACGCCGCGCACAATGCGGGCCGAGTAGCGAGGGCAGAGCGTTGGGTCGTCCAGAGTGATCTTGACCAGGGACCGGGCCGAGGGCCCGCTCTCGGTCACGCTCGGCAGCCTATCGCGGACCTCGCTCCGGAGCGTCATCGCCAGCTCCCGCGCCACACCCAGGAGGGAGAGGCAATCCCCTCGGTTCGGGGTCACCGTGATGTCGAAGACGGCGGCGGGGCCGGCATCGGCGATCGCCTCGACCTCGAGCCCGACGTTGGTCAGGATGTAGGCGAGCTCTCTCAGGGTCAGATCGTTCGGGACGTATTCGTTGAGCCAGTCTATGGGAATCCTCATCAGCTCTCTCGCTTCCTCGTTGCGGTGGACCGCCGCGCTCTCGGCTCTGCCAGCCAGACCTGCTCGCGGGAATCGGCCGTGAGCGGGGCGCGGTCGAAGCCGCCGTAGGCGTCAACCACGCGATAGCCACAGCTCTCCAGCAGCGGCGGGACCTCGTCCGGATACATGTATCGCATGACCATCCTATGCTCGAGCCGCCGGGTCGTCTCGTCCAGACCGTCCCGCCACTCGTAGGTGATGTGGGAGACGAGGCGCTGCTTCGAGGGGATGATCTCGGCGCGGTCGAGGGCGGCGACGTCTCCGTCGCCGTTGGGGGCAGGGAATCGAGCCATCTCGTGCGTCTCCGTCCGGCCCATCGCCAGCAGGTCTTGCGGCGGCACGAAGAAGCTCATGGCGAGCCTTCCTCCTGGGGCGAGATGGCGCCGTATCGCGCGAAGCGCCCTCCTCTGATCGGCTCGCGAGAGCAGGTAGAGGAAGGTGCGAAAGGCGACGATGGCCAGCGGGAAACGCTGCCGCAGGGTGAAGCGCCGCATGTCTGCGACGAGGGCGTGCACCCGGCCGGGGGTGCCGCCCACGGCTTCCCGCTTCCGCTCCAGCAGGCGCACCATCGCCGGGGCGCTGTCGATACCGACGACGTCGAGTCCGACAGCGGCGAGGCAGAAAGCGAGCCGCCCGGTGCCGACGCCGATCTCGAGGACGGGCCCGCCGGCGCGCGTCGCCTCCTCGGCGAAGAACAGGATGTCCTCGAGGTAATTGCCAGGATAGCCATCGTAGAGCTCCGCGATGGGGCCGTACTGGGCGGCTGCACCGCCGCCATGCTGGGCGGCTGCGTCGCCGCTAGAATTGGCGCAGGAAGCGCATGTCATTTTCGTAGAGAGTGCGTATGTGCTGGATGCCGAACCGCCGCTGGGCGAGACGTTCGAGCCCGAATCCGAAGGCGAAGCCGCTGACCTTGTCGGGGTCGTATCCGCCGGCGATGAGGACGTTGGGATGGACGAGGCCGGAGCCGCCGATCTCCACCCAGCCGCTGTCCTTGCAGAAGCGGCAGCCCTGGGCGTCGCAGAACTCGCAGTTCACGGAGAAGTCCGCGCTGGGCTCGGTGAAGGGGAAGAAGTCGGGGCGAAAGCGCACCCGAGTCTTGGGGCCGAGGTAGGCGCGGAGGAAGGTGGCAAGGGTCCCCTTGAGATCGGCGAAGGTGACGCCTTCGTCCACGAGCAGGCACTCGACCTGGTAGAAGATGTCGCTGTGGGTGAGGGTGACGTTCTCCCGCCGGTAGGTGCGCCCGGGGACGACGACGCGGGTCGGCGCGGGCGTGCAGCAGCAAGCGGCGAGGGCCTCCTGGGGCGGGCAGCGCCAATCGAGGGAGCGTACGGGGCAGGACTCGTCGTGGCGGGCGCGCATGGCGCGTATCTGGGCAGTCGAGGTCTGCGTGCGCAGCATAATCTGGTCAGTGATGTAGAAGCTGTCCTGCTCGTCCATTGCCGGGTGGTCGGGAGGGTAGTTCAATGCCGTCCAGTTCAGCGCGCACCACTCCACCTCCGGCCCCTGTACGGCGGTGTAGCCCATGCCGACGAAGATGTCGAGGATGTGCTCGAGGGTGGTCATGAGGGGATGACGGTGGCCGACCTGGGGGCCGCGTCCGGGGAGGGTAACGTCGAGGGCGTCGGCTCCGCGGCCGGCGCCCTCTTCTGCGGCGAGCTGCTCCCGGCGGCTCTCGATCGCCGCTTCGATGAGCTGGCGAGAGCGGTTTGCCTCTTTTCCCGCCTGGGGGCGGAGGTCAGCGGGAAGCTGGCCGATGCCGCGGAGCAGGAGGGTGAGCTTCCCCTGTCTGCCGAGGTAGGTGACCCGGACGTGGTCGAGCGCGTGAGGGGTCGCGGTTCCCGCGATAGCCTCAGTCGCCTCCTCTGCCAGTTTGCCGATATCTTCGAGCGAGATTTCAGCCATGTCGTGTCCTCACGAGGCGGTGCTTTCGGTTCTCGATTCACAAATGACAAAAGCCCACGGCTTCGTAGGGGACGAAAGCCGTGCGCTTCCGCGGTACCACCCGTTTTGGCCGTCAGGCGAAGGCATGCCGGCCCACTCTGGGTCCCGATAACGGGGGACGGACCGTCGGTGCCTAGTGGTCCCACCGAGCTGAGGCGGGGCGGGATTTTCAGCGCGCGGCTCCGGGGCGAACTTCGACGGGCTGTATCCGCGGGGCCCTTTCAGCCTTCGAGGCATCCTCTCTGTCGGACCGCGGCCCGCTTACTTTTCCCCTTCACAGCCTTTGGCGATGTTGGCTTGGGGAATCGTACCACAGTGAGTGCTGTGGAGGCAAGGGGCCCGGGATCGAGGCTAGTCTTAGGATTCGAGGTAGCTGCGGAGGCTGCGGTAGGCCATGACGCCTTCGCCGACGGCGGCTGCGATCTGGCGGTAGGCCCCCGCGCGCGCATCTCCGGCGACGAAGATGCCGGAAACGGATGTCTCGAAGTCCTGGTTGGCGAGGACGTAGCCGGCGTCGTCTCGATGGACCTGGTCGGGCAGGAAGGTTGTCGCTGGGATTTCGCCGACGGCGATGAAGAGCCCGGCGGTGGGCAGCTCGGTTTCCTCTTCGGTAGTGACGTGCCGCGCGCGAACGGCCTCCACGGACTGGTTGCCCTTTATCTCGGTCAGCACGTGGTTCCAGAGGAAGCGGATCTTCTTGTTGGCGAAGGCGCGCTCCTGGAGGATCAGATCGGCCCGGAGCTTGTCTCGCCGGTGGATGACCGTAACTTCGCTGGCGAGGTTGGCAAGGAAGAGCGCGTCGTCTACGGCGGTGTTCCCGCCGCCGACGATGACGAGGGGTTTTCCGGAGAAGAGGGGGCCGTCGCAGGTGGCGCAGTAGCTGACTCCCCGGGTGTAGAACTCCTTCTCGCCGGGGACGCCGAGCCTCCTGGGAGAGCAGCCGGTGGCGATGAGGATGGACTTCGCGAGGTAGGACTCGCCGGAGGTATTGACGCGAAAGGGCCGATCGATGTCGATGCTCTCGACCTCGGCCGTCTGGATCTGGGCCCCGAAGCGAGTCGCCTGCTTGGCCATCTGATGGGATAGCTCGAGACCGGAGATGCCGTCTGCGAAGCCAGGGTAGTTCTCGATGAGGTCGTTCAGGGCGACCTGTCCACCGGGCATCATCTTCTCGAACACCACCGTGCGAAGCCGACCGCGGCCGGCGTAGATGGCACAGGTAAGGCCGGCGGCGCCGGCGCCGACGATCAAGAGGTCCCAGCGGTCCGCGTTATCCTCGATAGGTGTCTGTTCGTGGGAATCGGTCAACGCCTGTCGGCCCCCTGGCAGTGGTCGCGGGTCGAGCTAGGAGCCACCGGCAACGCCCGCCATGCGCTTGCGGATTTCGTCCTCCGCCTGGTATCCGATCAGGCTCTCGGCCACCTCGCCGGCCTTGAAGATGAAGAGTGTGGGAACGGCCTGGATCCCGTACTTGGCGGCCGTGGCGCGCTCCTGGGCGGCATTCATTTTGACGAACTTGGCCTTGCCCGACATTTCGCCGGCCAGCTTCTCGAGGACCGGAGCGATGGCGGCGCAGGGCGGGCACCCAGGGGCCCAAAAATCAACCAGCACCGGTGACTCCGATTTGAGCACTTCCTGCTCGAAGGTTGCGTCGGTCACTTCAATAACGGCGCCCATGTGTAGCGGTCCTCCTTTGTCTGATCGGCGAACGGATTCGCCGAGGTCCGTCGAAGTCATTCTCTCATACGAGCCAGCTTCCTCTTATCCGTCCGCGACTCCTGGGAAGCCGACGAAATACGCGAAAACCCCAATGTGACATGCTTCGGAATCCCCTCGACCCGAGCGGCGGCCCCGATCCAGTCCGAGGGCATCGTCCGGATATGACTCCCGCATCAGGCCTTCGCCGAGACCGTCTCGCCTGTCTCCACGAGCTGTCGATACTCGATCCTGTCCTTCGCATTCGCTTCGCCCTGTTCGAAGCTGATCACGCCGGCGCGGGCGAGTTGGGCGAGCGACTGGTCGAGGCCCATCATCCCATGCTGCTGGCCGGTCTGAATCACTGAGGCGATCTGGTGGGTCTTGCGCTCACGGATTGAGTTGCGGACCGAGGAGATGGCCGTCAGGGTTTCGAAGGCGGCCACGCGGCCGCGCCCATCGGCTCGGCGTACGAGGATCTGCGAGACGACCCCGAGCAGGTTCACGGAAAGCTGCATGCGGATCTGCTGCTGCTGGTGGGTGGGGAAGATGTCGATCACGCGGTCGACGGTCTGGACGGCGTCGGTGGTGTGTAGTGTTCCGATGACGAGGTGGCCGGTCTCGGCCGCGCGAATGGCGAGCTGGACTGTGTCGAGGTCGCGCATCTCACCGACGAGGATGATGTCGGGGTCCTGGCGGAGCACGTACTTGAGGGCGTTCTGGAAGCTGCGAGTGTCCCGCCCCAGCTCCCGCTGGTTGATGAGGGCGACCTTCGGCTCGTGGGTGAACTCGATCGGATCTTCGACGGTCACGATGTGGACCGCGAAGTTTTTATTGATGTGGTCGATCATGGCCGCCTGGGTGGTGGACTTCCCGGAGCCGGCCGGTCCGGTCACGAGGATGAGGCCGCGAGGTCGCTCGGCGAAGTATCGGCAGATATCCGGAAGGGCGAGCTCCTCGAGGGTCTGAATATGCAGGGGGATAATCCGGAAGACGGATCCGACCATATTGCGTTGGACGAAGAGGTTGACGCGGAAGCGCGCCAGGTCGGCGATGCCGTAACCAAGGTCCAGCTCCCACTGCTGCTCGAAGAGCTCCCTTTCCTCGGGTGTCAGGATGCTGTAGGAGAGGCGCTTAGCCTCCGCCTCGGTGAGGGGAGGAAGGTCGGTGGGGATGAGCTCACCGTATATGCGCAGCAGCGGCGGCGACTCGGCCTTGATGTGGATGTCGGAGGCGTCGCGCTCGACCGCTGTTCGCAGCAGGTCGTCTATGTGGAGCTGGGTTTCGGACATGGCCGCCCTCCTCCGATCAGACTTCCCCCGGCGCCGCCGACAAGAGGTCCTCCGGCTTGGCGCCGGTGCCGACCCGTGCCGAGAACTCGCTCGGGTTCGAAGACTTGGACAGAGCCATTTCGTAGCTGACGATTCCATCCCGGTAGAGCCGGAGCAGATGGTTGTCGAGAGTCTCCATTCCCATTTCGGCCCCCGTCTGGATGGCTCCGTAGAGCTGGTGGGTCTTGTGCTCTCTGATCATGTTCCGGATGGCGGGAGTGGCGATCATGATCTCGAACGCCGCCACCCGGCCCGGGCGGTCTATCCGGGGCAGCAGGGTCATGGAGATGACGGCCTGGAGGGTGATGGCGAGCTGGAGGCGGATCTGCTCCTGGCGCTCCGGCTCGAAAACATCGACGATGCGGTCGATGGTCTGGGCGGCGTCGGTGGTGTGCACGGTGGAGAAGACCAGGTGGCCCGTCTCGGCTGCGGTGATGGCGAGCTGCATGGTCTCGTTGTCTCGCATCTCACCCACGAGGATGACGTCCGGGTTCTGGCGCATGACGTGCTTGAGGGCGTCGGCGAAGCTGTGGGTGTCCATCTCGACCTCTCGCTGGTTCAAGGCGGCCACTTTGTCGTTGTGCATGAACTCGATGGGGTCTTCGATGGTGATGATATGGACGGGCTTGGTCTCGTTGATCTCGTTGATCATCGCGGCGAGGCTGGTGGACTTCCCCGAGCCGGTGGGGCCGGTGACGAGGACGAGTCCGCGGGGGAGCATGGCGACCTCCCGCAATACCGCGGGGAGTCCGAGCTCGTCGAGTGTCTGGACCCGGATCGGAATGAGTCGCATGACGGCTCCGGGGCTGTTCTGCTGCTTGAAGACATTGACCCGGAAGCGGGCCAACCCCTGGATCTGATAGGCCAGGTCGCATTCCAGGTCGCGCTCGTAGCGCTCTATGCGATCCGGGCCCATCATGGGATAGACGATGCCCTTGATGTTCTCGGGGGTGAGCGGCGGGAAGTTCGTGCGCCGCAGCTCGCCGTGGATCCGGAAAACCGGGGGCTCGTGAGCGCGAAGGTGGAGGTCCGATCCCTCGTTGCGGACGAGGAGCCTGAGTAGATCGTCGAGTGGGATTGAGTACTTGTCCGACATGCAGAAGCCTCCGCAATCAGTAACGTTGGACAGAAGCAGCGATCCCGGCCACCTGCGGCCACCCAACTCTCCTCATTCTACCCGCATATCACGTTGCCTTCCCAGAATCTGTCTCGATCCGGGCCAATCGCGCGAACTCGGCTGGGTTGCTCGCCCTGGAGAGGGCCTGCTCCGCCGAGACAATGCCGTCTGCGTAGAGTTGCAGCATATGCTGGTCCAGGGTCTGCATCCCTATATCGCCGCCTCCCTGAATGAGGGTGTAGATCTGATGCGTTTTTCGCTCGCGGATGAGGTTGCGAATGCCCGGGGTGGCGATCATGACCTCGAAGGCGGGGATGAGGCCCTTGCCGTCCGCCCGGTGGAGGAGATCCTGACTGATAACGGCCTGAAGGGTGATGGAGAGCTGGGCTCGGACCTGCTCCTGCCGGTAGGCTTCGAATACGTCCACCATCCGGTCGATCGTCTGGGCTGCGTCGAGCGTGTGCAGGGTGCCGAAGACGAGGTGCCCGGTCTCGCCTGCGGTGATGGCGAGCTGAATCGTCTCGAGATCGCGCATCTCGCCCACGAGGATCACGTCAGGATTCTGTCGCATGACGTGGCGCAGGGCGTCGGCGAAGGAATGGGTGTCCAGGCCGAGCTCTCTCTGGGTGATGGAAGCTGTCCTGGACTTGTGAACGAACTCGACCGGGTCTTCTATGGTGATGATGTGGACGGGCTTGTTCTCGTTGATGTGGTCGATGGCGGCGGCCAGCGTCGTCGATTTCCCGCTGCCCGTGGGACCGGTTACGAGGACGAGGCCGCGCGGCAGCATGGCGATTTCCTTGAGGACCTGAGGAAGGCCAAGCTCGTCGATGGTTTGGACTCGTGACGGGATGCGGTGGAAGCAGGCCGCGGGGCCTCCGCGTTCCCGGTAGAGGTTGACGCGGAATCGGCCGGCATCGGGAACGACGAGGGCCATGTCCAACTCGTGCGCTTCCATGAACCGCTCCCAGCGCTCCTCGCCGGCCATGTTGCGGAGGGTCTGGGTCACTTCCTCGCTCGGCATCTCCGGGAACTTCGTTCGCCGGATGATGCGCTGGACGCGCATGGTCGGGGGTTCGCCGGCGCAGAGGTGCAGGTCCGATCCCTCGACCTGCACGAGCAGGGCCAGCAGTGTTTCCAACTCCACGGCCGCCTCCTTGCCCGCGTGCGGAGGTCGCCAGAGGTCCTGGCTGGGCGGCTGCTTCGATGCGGTGAGCGGGGATTCCTACTGCCAGAGCTTCTAGGCGGCTCCTCGGCGGAGCATCTGCTTCAGCTCAGTCAGGTTGCCGGCAAATGTCAGCGCATCTTCTTCGGAGATGACGCCGGCTCTCCAGTACTTGACAAGGGACTGGTTCATGGTTTGCATGCCCCAGTACCCGCCCTCGTTCATGGCGGAGTAGATCTGAGAGGATCGGCCTTCCTCGATGAGCTTTGCGACGGTCGGTGTGTTGATCATGACCTCCACGGCCGGGACCCGTCCGGTGCCGTCGGCCCGCGGCACGAGCTTCTGTGAGACGATGCCGAGCAGGCTCGTGGAGAGGCGAAGACATATCTGGCTCTTCTCGTGGGGCGGGAAGATGCTGACGATGCGCTCCACGGTATCGGCTGCGCTGGTGGTGTGCACGGTGGAAAACACGAGGTGTCCCGTCTCAGACGCCGTCAGCGCAACTCGCATGGTTTCGGCGTCGCGCATCTCGCCGATGAGGATGACGTCCGGGCTTTCCCGAACGACGAATTTCATGGCGTCGTAGAACGACTCGGTGTCTATGCCGACCTCTCGCTGGCTGGCGATTGCGAGCTTGTCGTCGTGGATGAACTCGATGGGGTCTTCGATGGTCACGACGTTGCAGTACCGCGTCCGGTTGATGAGATCGATCATGGCGGCCAGGGTGGTCGACTTGCCGCAGCCGGTGGGGCCGGTTACCAGCACGAGGCCCTGCTTTGGCTTGGACAATTCCTCGATCACCTTAGGAAGCCCGAGCTCTTCGATCTCTTTGATCTCGAGGGGGACGATACGCAGCACCATGGCGTAGCTGCCCCGCTGGACGTAGACGTTACAGCGGAATCGCGCGACATCGGCCAGAGTAAAGGCGAGATCCAGCTCGTGGTAATCCTCGAAGGCCTGGATCTGCTCTTCGGTCATGATGGACTGCGCCAGGCCCTTCGTGTCCTCGTTGGTGAGGGCGGGCAGATCGGTGGGTACAATTCGCCCGTGCACGCGCAACGCGGGCGGCGAATCCGCCTTGATGAACAAGTCCGAAGCCTGGCTGTCAACGGCGAATCGGCACAGCTGTTCGAGTTCCATTCGCTTCAGCCTCCACGAGGCCCCGGGGCGCGAGGCTGCCCCGGTCGCCGTCCGCTATCGTTTGCCTGCTCTGTCCGAGGCCGGCCGGGTGTCACATCGCCCAGCAACCACCCGACGAGGAATCCGGCCGGCAGACCTATGAGCACGGCGGGGAGCAGTGCACGCGACACGGGTTTCTCGTCCGCGGTTGCCTCTGGCGTGGCTACTCCTCCGCTCTTTCTTTCCACATCGTACTCATATGGTTTCATACGATTGACGAGTCTGACGACGAATCCGTCGGCAGAGACGTCCGAAGGACCCGCGAATGTGAACTGCTCTCCTACGATGAAGACGAGCCGCATCCGGTGCCAGTCGGGGATGGCTCGGATGATGGGACCCACGGGGAGAGTGCCGGTCTGTGGCCGCACGAGGCCGTTGACGGTGAACTGGGCGGCTGTTGCCTTCTCGGGGTCCCATCGGGCTTGCTGGCCGTCTTCGATTTCGACCTGGCCGATGGAGACGCCGGCCGCCTGCGCCAACGCGTCGAGCCCCTCGAGGAGCGTGCTGCGGTCGATGAGCGTGGAGTAGCTCAGGGCGATTTGGGAGGGGCCGGCGTCGGGGGCAAAGACGATGACTGTGAGATCGTAGCCGTCTGCGACCTGGCCCTGCGCCGCGGGGAGCCCGACGGCGGAGGCGAGGGCGGCGAGAGCCCACCACAGGCTTGCGATGCACCGAGCTTCCCGTTTTCCCCACCGACGGGTCATGGCACCACCTGCACAGAGAGCACGCCTTGGGGCGTGCTCAGATGAAGATCAGGGCTGCAACGGATTCATGATTACTGGTGGAGCTGGCGGGATTCGAACCCGCAACCCCTTGCATGCCATGCAAGTGCGCTCCCATTGCGCCACAGCCCCACGTTCTCATGTGTGATTATAGTGTCGGCATGGGCCCCTGTCAAGCCGCGTCAGGTCCGACGGACGGGGGGAGGCGGGAGCGGGACGGCCCTGGCATCGAGCCAGATTCCGCAAGGACCGGAGCGTCGATCCGGTGAATAGACCCGTACTGCACTTTCAGCCGCGGGATTCCAGGCGCGCCCGCTTGGCCGGGGTGTGCCAGCGGTTTCGCGTCCACGTGGATGTAGTGGCTCTTCTGCCGGTGAGTGATGTGATGGATCCGGAGCCCCAGACTGCCACACGGGGCCCGCTAGAGTAGGAGTGTGCATGAGAGGGCGGCAGGCTGTGCCCGATAAGGAGCGTGCGATCGGCTCGGAGGCCGCGGCGACCGGGCCGAGGGGGGGGAGGGGGGCCGGCGGCGCGCCCGCCTTCAGGTCTCTGGCGCTGGCGGTCGTTTGCTTGTTGGCGGCGCTGGCGCTCACGAGCGCCGGCGCGCGGGCGTCGGGCGGGGGTGCGGGGGGGGAAGGCGGGCACGAGACGGGACGCCTCTTGCTGGACCTATTCATCCTCTT